>Ga0153922_1000052_pt1 | contig 44562 bp, 34 predicted proteins | sample TSNJ006MetaG_FD_104723 | JGI IMG/M metagenome (GOLD analysis project Ga0153922, IMG submission 104723) | Attine ant fungus gardens microbial communities from New Jersey, USA - TSNJ006 MetaG | ecosystem: Host-associated > Fungi > Mycelium > Unclassified | place: USA: New Jersey, Brendon T. Byrne... | reverse complement strand
CTCGTCACGTTCGTCATCCTGCGGGTCCTGGGGCTGTTCATGAAGCTGCGCGCACCCGACGAGGATCTGCAGGCCGGCGACATCGCCATCCACGACGAAGAGGCCTACCCCGACGAGACGCTGGTCACGGGACGCCTTGGCACCGCCGCGGGCTCGCCCACCTCGGTGACCGCGACGGTACCTTTCCAGGCAGAATCGGGATGACCTGTTGAAGCTGATCACCGCAATCGTGCGGCCGTTCGCCCTCGACGATGTCCGCTCCGCGGTCGAAAAGGCCGGGGTGCTGGGGCTGACCTTCACGGAGGTACAGGGTTACGGTCGCCAGAAGGGCCACACAGAGGTGTACCGCGGTGCCGAGTACGAGGTGGACTTCGTACCCAAGGCGCGGGTGGATGTCGTGGTCAACGACGAGGCGGTCGAGACCATCGTCGCTGGGATCGTCGAGGCTGCGCGCAGCGGCAAGATAGGGGACGGCAAGGTCTGGGTAACCCCGATCGACTCGGTGATTCGGGTGCGTACCGGGGACCGCGACGCCGACGCCCTCTGAGCAGCCGGGGCGGCCCGGCACGGCCAGTTTGTCGGACCCCCGTGGTGTCATGCCCGCATGGCCTCACCCGAGCTGATCACGGACCCCGCAGCACGGGGGGCAATCCGCCTCATCGGCGGTCCGGGCACCGGGAAGACCTCCCTGCTCGTCGAGGCGGCGGCCATCCAGATCGCGTCGGGTGTTGACCCGGAATCCGTTCTGCTGCTGTGCCCGACGGCGCGGGCGGCGGTCAGGACGCGCCGTGCGCTCAGCTCGGCACTGGCGTCTCGCGGTGGTCCTGCGGTCATTCGGCAGCCGCTGGTGCGCACGCTGCACTCGTACGCGTTCGCGGTGCTGCGGCTGGCCGCCCAGAGCACCGGGGGTCCGCGGCCGCGGCTGGTCACCGGCACCGAGCAGGACGGCATCATCCGCGAGCTGCTCGCGGGCGATCTGCAGGACGGGCCCGACGCCGCGGTAGCGTGGCCCGAGTGGCTGCGCCCGGCGCTCGCCACGGCCGGCTTCGCCACCCAGCTGCGAGACTTGTTGGCGCGCTGCGCAGAACGCGGTGTCGACGGACCCGCGCTGGAGCGGATCGGTCGGCTCAACCGGCGACCGCAATGGGTGGCGGCCGCACAGTTCGCCCAGCAGTACGAGCGCGTGATGTTGTTGCGTGCGGCGGCCGGCCGGGCCGCGCCGCAGGCCACCGTTCCCGCGCTCGGCGCGGCCGAACTCGTCGGCGCGGCGCTGGACGCCTTCGCCGCCGACCCCGAACTGCTCGCGGCCCGGCGCGAGCGCATCCGCGTGCTGCTCGTCGACGACGCGCAGCATCTCGATCCCCAGGCCGCCCGGCTCGTGCGAGTGATGTCGGCCGGCGCGGCGCTCACGGTGGTCGCGGGTGACCCGAACCAGACGGTGTTCGGGTTCCGCGGCGCCGACCCCGCCCTGCTGATGAGCGCCCCCAGCGATCACGTTGTGACGCTCACGAAGTCGCACCGCTGCGCACCGGCCGTGGCCCGCGCGGTCAGCGCGGTGGCCTCGCGGCTGCCGGGTCGCACGCCGGGCAGAGTCATCGACGGAACGGGTGACGAGCCGGGGTCGGTCGCTGTCCGGCTTGCGTCATCCGCGCACGCCGAGGCGGCGCTGATCGCGGACGAACTGCGCCGCGCACGCCTCGTCGACGACGTGCCGTGGGCGCAGATGGCCGTGATCGTCCGGTCCCGGCTACGCGCCGCGGCCGTGCTGCCGCGCGCGCTTGCCGCTGCGGGGATTCCGGTTCACGCACCGGCGCCCGGCGCTGCGCCCGCCGACCATCCCGCGGTGCGCGCCCTGCTCACCGCGCTGGCCGCCGCCACCGACGGTTTGGACGGCGAGAAGGCGCTCACGTTGATCACCGGGCCGATCGGTCGGATCGACCCGGTAGCGCTGCGAGCACTGCGCCGCAGCCTGCGTCGCGGCAGCGACACAGGCGGCGACGCCGAGAACCCAACGGAGTTCGGGGCTTTGCTTGTCGCCGCGCTCACCGGTGACGGCCGCACTCACCCGACCGCGCATGCGGCTGCCCTGCGCCGAGTCCGGGCTGTGCTCAACGCGGCAGCGCGAACAGCGGACGAGGACCCCCGCCTTGCCTTGTGGCAGGCGTGGAGCCGGTCCGGGCTGCAGCGTCGCTGGCTGCGGGCAAGGTCCAGAGGCGGCACCACCGCTGCCCAGGCCGACCGCGATCTCGATGCCGTGACTGCGCTGTTCGACATCGCCGACGATTTCGTCGCCCACACCCCGGGCGCGACCGCGCGCGGCCTCGTCGAGGCGGTCACCAGCCGCAGCCTGCCGTCACCGGATCGTGAGCCGCCGATCGAACCGGACGCCGTTGCCGTCGTCAGCGCGCACGCCGCACTCGGCCGGGAATGGGACCTCGTCGTGATCGCCGGGCTGCAGGAAGGGCTGTGGCCCAACACGATTCCCCGCGACGGCGTGCTTGCGACGCAGCAGCTTGTCGACGTCCTCGACGGTGTCGCCGACACGGCCTCGCGACGGGCACCGGTGCTGGCCGATGAGCGGCGCCTGCTCGTCTCGGCGCTCGGCCGTGCCCGGCGCAGGCTACTGATCACCGCCGTGGACAGCGACGCCGACGACGTGGCCGTGCCATCGGTGTTCGTCGACGAGCTGCGGGGGCTGGCCGATGACGACAGCGCCGGCACCGCGCCGGCCGACGCCCCGCGGATGCTCACGCCCACCGCGCTGATCGGACGACTGCGCGCGGTGGTGTGCGCGCCCGAACACGCTGTCGCTGAAGGCGTTAGGCGCTGCGCGGCAACGCAATTGGCCCGGCTGGCGGCGGCCGGCGTGCCTGGCGCCGATCCCGCGTCGTGGTATGGGTTGACCGCCGTCAGCACCGACCGCCCGGTGCTGGACCATGGGCCGGTCACGCTGTCGCCGTCCACGCTGGCGATGATCGCCGACTGCCCGCTGCGTTGGCTGCTCGAGCGCCACGGTGGCACCGATGGGTGCGAACTGCGCCCGGCACTCGGATCGATGCTGCACACGCTGATCGCAGCCGATGGCAAGACGGCGGCGCAGCTGGTCGATCAGCTCGAGAAGATCTGGGACGCTTTGCCATTTGACTCGCAGTGGTATTCCCGCAACGAGCTTGCCCGCCACCGCGCCATGCTCTCCGCGTTCTGCCAGTGGCGCGCTCAGACCCGTCACGAGCTCACCGGCGTCGGAACCGAGGTCGACGTCGACGGTGTGCTGCCGAGTCCTGATCCGGACCTCCCGGACGTGCGGGTCCGCGGCCGCATCGACCGCCTCGAACGAGATGGCGCAGGCCGTCTGGTGGTGGTCGACGTCAAGACCGGAAAGCAGCCGGTCAGCAAGGACGATGCCCAGCGGCACGCGCAGCTGGCGATGTACCAGCTCGCGGTGGCGGCGGGGCTTGTCCCGACCGGAACCCAGTCTGGCGGCGGGCGCCTCGTCTACCTCGGCAGGCCCGGCACCGTCGAACGCGACCAGGACGCGTTGACCCCCGACGCCGAGCGCGACTGGCGCGGGGCGGTGCATCGGGCCGCGGCGGCCACGGCCGGGCCCGCGTTTTTGGCCCGCGTCAACGACGGCTGTGGCCACTGCCCGGTGCGGTCGTCCTGCCCGGCGCGGGAGCCCCGATCGTGAGCCCGCGTTACGACCCCGTCGAACTGGCCGACGCGTTGGGCCTTCCGGCACCGACCGAGCAGCAGGCCGCGGTGATCGCGGCGCCGCCGGGGCCGCTGGTCGTGATCGCCGGCGCCGGCGCGGGCAAGACCGAGACGATGGCCGCCCGCGTCGTGTGGCTGGTGGCCAACGGGTACGCGGAGCCTGGCCAGGTGCTGGGCCTGACATTCACTCGCAAAGCCGCCGCGCAGCTGCTTCGGCGCGTGCGCTCCCGGCTGTCCCGGCTCGCGGGTGCCGGCCTGCGGCCAAGAGCGTCCGATGATGCAGAGCCGGCGACCGTCAGCACCTACCACGCGTTCGCGGCCGCGCTGCTTCGCGACCACGGCCTGCTTCTGCCCATCGAACCAGACACCCGGCTGCTCAGCGAAACGGAGTTGTGGCAGTTGGCCTTTCGGGTCGTCAGTGACTATCCGGGTGACCTCGTAACCGACAAGAGTCCGGCCACCGTCACGTCGATGGTGCTGCGGCTGTCGTCGGCGCTGGCCGAGCACCTCGTCGACACCGCGGCGTTGCGCGACACGCATGTCGAACTCGAGCGCCTCGTGCACGCGCTGCCGTGCGCCCCGCACCAGCGCGACCGCGGGCCCAGCCAGTGGCTGCTGCGAATGCTCACCGTGCAGCAGGAACGCACCCAACTCGTGCCGCTCGTCGACGCGCTGCACGCCCGGATGCGCGCAGAGAAGCTGATGGATTTCGGGCAGCAGATGGCGGCGGCGGCACGGCTGGCGGTGTCGCGACCGGAGGTGGGGGAGCAGTTGCGACAACGGTTCAGGGTGGTGCTGCTCGACGAATACCAGGACACCGGTCACGCCCAGCGCATCGCGTTGTCGTCGCTGTTCGGCGGCGGGGTGGACAACGAGCTGGCGTTGACCGCCGTCGGCGACCCGGTGCAGTCCATCTACGGCTGGCGCGGCGCGTCGGCCACCAACCTGCCGCGGTTCGCCACCGACTTCCCCCGCGCCGACGGCTGCCCGGCGCCAACCCTCGAGCTGCTCACCAGCTGGCGTAATCCGCCTCGCGCGCTGCATCTGGCCAATGCCGTCTCGGCCGAGGCCCGCCGCCGCTCGGTGGCGGTGCGCACGCTGCGGGCTCGGCCCGGCGCGGCGGCCGGCACCGTCGTTTGTGCACTTCTCGACGACGTGCGGGCCGAACGCGAGTGGGTGGCCGGCCATCTCGCTCGTCGCTACCACGAGGCCAAAAGCGGTGGCGAAGCGCCACCGTCGGCCGCGGTGTTGGTGCGGCGCAACGCGGATGCGGCGCCGATGGCCGAGGCGCTCGCCGCCCGGGGCATGCCCGTCGAGGTTGTCGGACTCGGCGGACTGCTCGGTGTCCCCGAGGTCGCTGATGTGGTTGCGATGATGCGACTTGTCGCCGACCCGACCGCCGGATCGGCGGCGATGCGGGTGCTCACGGGTCCGCGGTGGCGCCTCGGCGGCCGCGACATCGCGGCCCTGTGGCGGCGCGCGAAGGAGTTCGACGACGACAGCACCTGTCTGGCCGACGCGATCTGTGATCCGGGCCCGGCCCACGGCTATTCCGGGGAAGGCCATCGGCGCATCGTCGCACTGGGCCGCGAACTGAGCGGGCTGCGCGGCCGACTCGATTTTCCGCTGCCCGATCTGGTCGCCGAGGTTCGCCGGCTGATCGGCGTGGACATAGAAGTGCGGGCATGCAGGTCCGTATCTGCGGGCTGGTCGGGCAGCGAGCATCTCGACGCATTCGCCGACGTGGTCGCGGCCTATGCGGAGCGGTCCACCGCGTCTGTGCCGGGGTTTCTGTCCTACCTCGACGCCGCCGCGATCGTCGAGAATGGGCTGGCCCCCGCCGATGTCACCGTGTCGCGCGAGCGCGTGCAGGTGATGACCGTGCACGCCGCGAAGGGCCTCGAGTGGCAGATCGTCGCAGTGCCGCACCTGACGGCGCGCATCTTTCCGTCCACCGCGTCCACGCGCACCTGGCTGACCGATGCCGCGGACCTGCCGCCTCTGCTGCGCGGCGACCGTTCGGCAGACGGTGTGCACGGTGTCCCGGTTCTTGACACCTCCGCGGTCACCAACCGGAAACAACTGTCCGACACCATATCTCAGCATCGCCGCAGACTCGAGCAGCGAAGCGTGCACGAGGAACGCCGCCTGCTGTATGTGGCCATCACCCGCGCGCAGGACACCCTGCTGCTGTCGGGCCATCACTGGGGCCCGTCGGCCGCCAAGCCCAGCGGTCCGTCGGACTTTCTCACTGAGCTCAAGGACATCATCGACGCCTCGGCCGCCGGCGGTGATCCGTGCGGCGTGATCGAGCACTGGACGCCGGCTCCCGCCGACGGCGACCGCAACCCGTTGCGCGACGATGTCGTCGAAGCTCTGTGGCCCGCCGACCCGCTCGGTTCGCGCCGCGCCGACGTGGACCGGGGGGCAGCGCTCGTGCGCGCGGCGGCCGGCACTCACCCCGTGCCGGGCTACGACCCTGAGGGGTGGGCGGCGGATGTCGACGCGCTGCTCGCCGAGCGCGCACGAGTTCACACGGCGCCGACCCCCGTGCTGCCGCCCGAGATTTCGGTCAGCACGCTGGTCGAGGTCGGCCGTGACCCGGTTGCCGCCACAGCGAGGCTGATTCGCCGCCTGCCTGCCCGGACCGACCGCAACGCATTGCTGGGCACCGCTTTTCACGACTGGGTCCAACGCCTCTACTGCGGCGAGCGGCTTTTCGACCTCGACGACCTCCCGGGCGCCGTCGACGAAGCATCGACCGATGAGCGGCTGGCCGAACTGCAGGCGGCGTTCACGGCATCGCGGTGGGCGTCGCGCACACCGATCGACGTCGAGGTGCCGTTCGAGATGACGCTCGGAAGCACCGTGGTGCGCGGCCGCATCGACGCCGTGTTCGCCGACCGTGATGGCGGTGCCACGGTAGTGGACTGGAAGACCGGCGAACCGCCTTCCACCGCAGACGAATCGCGCCAGGCAGCCGTGCAACTGGGTGTGTACCGGCTGGCGTGGGCAGCGTTACAGGGCTGCCCGGAGGCCAGCGTGCGGGCCGCGTTCCACTACGTGCGGACGGGCCGAACCGTCAGCCCCGACCCGCTGCCCGACGCCGACGAGCTCGCCGTGCTGCTCGCGTCGGCCCAGTCAGAACCTCAGTCCGCCGAGCGCCACACCTTGAGCGCTTGAGTGATCATCGGTATCTGCAGCGGCAGCCGGGCGATCGCGATGACCCGCATCGGCCACGGCTTGTCCCACCACAACCGCACCATGTTGAGGTTGGCCGGGAACACCGACACGAACAGCACCGCCGCGGCCAACCCCGCCGGCCGGCGTGTGCGCGGTATCAGCAGCAGCGCCCCGGTCGCCAGCTCCGCCACCCCGGATGAATACGTGTAGAAGCGCGCGCTGCCCGGCAGCTCAGCGGGGACGATGTCGTCGAACGGCTTGGGTGCGACGAAGTGGGCGGTGCCGGTACCGAGCAACATCGCGCCAAGCCGTGCCGCCCTTCTGCGACCCGCGCTGCCGTTCGTGGTGTACGCCATGAGAGTCATGAGAGCATTGTGCGCGTGCGGACCGGCCCAACACGGGAACGCCGTCATGACGGGTGAGCGTGGCCAGCGCTAAATTCTGGCGGCGGCTCGCGGCCGACGACAGCCTGACATCCAGGCCCGGTGCCGCGTTGGTGGACGTCCTGCGTATCCCCGAGAAATTCGTGAGCCCGGGGCAGCGCATCTTGCGGCGAGTGGTGTACGCGACGGTGGTCCTGTTCGCGACCGTCGTGATCGTCTACCTGGACCGCGACGGATACCGGGACGCGCACCGCGACCAGCTGTCGTTTCTTGACTGTCTGTATTACTCGACAGTGTCGCTGTCGACGACCGGCTACGGCGACATCACCCCGGTCACCCCGGTTGCGAGGCTGATCAACATCGTGGTGATCACTCCGCTGCGGGTGGCCTTCCTGATCGTGTTGATCGGCACGACGGTCGAGTCATTGACTACTCAGTCGCGCCAGGCCTGGAAGATCCAGCGATGGAGGAACACCGTGCGTAACCACACGATCGTGATCGGCTACGGCACGAAAGGCAGGACCGCGGTCGAGGCCATGATCGGCGACGGAATACCGGCCGCGGACATGGTCGTCGTTGACACCGACCAGTCCGCACTCGAACAGGCCGCCGCCAAGGGACTTGTCACCGTGCACGGCGATGCGTCGAAGTCCGACGTGCTGCGGCTCGCCGGGGCGCCGCACGCCGTCGCGATCATCGTGGCCACCAACCGCGACGACTCCGCCGTTCTCGTCACGCTCACGGCTCGTGAACTCGCCCCCAAGGCCAAGATCGTTGCGGCAGTGCGTGAAACCGAGAACCGGCACCTGCTGCAGCAATCCGGTGCCGACTCTGTGGTGGTGTCCTCGGAGACCGCGGGCAGGCTGCTTGGCATCGCGACATCGGCCCCGAGCGTTGTCGAAGTCATGACAGACCTCCTCACGCCCGAGGAAGGATTCGCCATCGCCGAACGCGAGGTCGGCGACAAGGAGGTCGGCGAATCGGCGCGCCATCTTCCTGATGTCGTGCTCGGGGTGGTGCGCAACGGACAGTTGCTGCGCATCGACTCGCCCAAGGCCGACGCGCTCGAACCCGACGACCGGCTCCTGTACGTCCGCGGCGTGGAACGCTGAGAAGTGTTTGAGCTTCGCAACGTTCCGTTGCTGGCCCGTGTCGGCGCCGACCGGGCCGACGAGCTGCGCACCGATATCGATGCCGCGTTGTCCGGCTGGCCGGATGCCGCGGTCTTACGCGTGGATGGGCGCAACCAGGTCCTGCTCCGCCGGGGCCGGGCGGTGCTGGGCGACGCCCGCGGCCTCGGTGACGAGCCGCCGCGCGACGCGGTGTTCCTCGGCCGCCTGCCCGACGGGCGACACGTGTGGGGCCTTCGGGCGGCCCTTGTGGCACCGGACGACGACCACGATGTCGAGGTGCTCGACCTGCGCCGCGCCGGGCAGGTGTTCGACGATGTCAGCGCACAACTCGTCGCGACCGCCACCGCGCTTCTCAACTGGCACGACCGCGCGCGATTTAGCCCTGTGGACGGCGCACCGACCAAGCCGGTCAAGGCGGGTTGGTCACGCGTCGACCCGGTGAGCGGCCACGAGGAATTTCCGCGCATAGATCCGGCGGTGATCTGCCTGATCCACGACGGCGGCGACCGCGCCGTGCTCGCCCGCCACGCAACGTGGCCCGAACGGCTGTTCTCGCTGCTGGCCGGATTCGTCGAGGCCGGCGAATCGTTCGAGGGGTGCGTGGCGCGCGAGATCGCCGAGGAGATCGGACTGCGTGTGCGCGACATCCGCTACCTCGGCAGCCAGCCGTGGCCGTTCCCCCGGTCCCTGATGGTGGGCTTTCACGCGCTCGCGGACCCTGACCAGGAGTTCTCCTTCAACGACGGCGAAATCGCCGAGGCCGCCTGGTTCAGCCGCGACCAAGTGCGCGACGCCCTGCGGCAGGGCGACTGGAGCAGTACGTCCCCGTCGCAGCTGCTGCTACCGGGGTCGATCTCGATCGCCCGGGAAATAATCGAATCCTGGGCGTACGCCCAATAGCTCGGGGTTTAACTCAGTTCGGCGAGCTTCGCCACGATCTGCGCCGCGGTCGGGTTGCTCAGCGCCGACCCGTCGCCGAACTTCACCGTCGGCACGGTCTGGTTACCTCCGTTGACCGACCTCACGAACTCCGCGGCCGCCGGATCCCGTTCGATGTCGACCTCGGTGTACGAGATCTTTGCCGACTTGAGGGCGGCCTTGAGCCGATAGCAATAACCGCACCAGATCGTGGTGTACATCGTGAGCTCCGCTGCCATAACCGGATCTAACCAATACCGGCCCCCCGGCGATTCCCCTATCGGGATTGTCGGCATCCCCTGCCATGATGGGCACCATGCCGGTCGCCAGCAGCCTCGACAGGCTCATCTTCGACGGCCTCGACGACGAGCAGCGTGAGGCTGTGCTCGCACCGCGCGGTCCGCTGTGTGTGTTGGCCGGCGCCGGTACCGGTAAGACCCGCACCATCACCCGCCGCATTGCGCACCTGGTAGCCGCCGGTCATGTCGCACCCGGCCAGGTGCTGGCAGTGACCTTCACCCAGCGCGCCGCCGGAGAGATGCGCAACCGGCTGCGCGAGCTCGACGACGGTGTCGGCACCGGTTCCGTGCAAGCGGTCACGTTCCACGCCGCGGCGCGCCGGCAGCTGCAGTACTTTTGGCCGCGCGTCGTCGGCGACACCCGCTGGGAACTGCTCGACAGTAAGTTCGCCGCGGTGGCGCAGGCGGCGTCCAGACGTGGACTGCCACTGTCCACCGACGACGTCCGCGATCTCGCGGGCGAGATCGAATGGGCGAAGGCATCGCTCATCACCCCGGAGGGATACGCCGACGCGGTCGCGGCTGCCGGGCGGGAGACGCCACTGGACGCCGGCAAGGTCGCCGACGTGTATGCCGGATACGAGGCGCTGAAGTCCCGCCACGACGGGGTGATGCTGCTCGACTTCGACGACCTGCTGCTGCACACCGCGGCCGCGATCGAGGATGACGCGGCTGTCGCTCAGGAATTCCGCGACCGGTACCGCTGCTTCGTCGTCGATGAGTACCAGGACGTGACGCCTCTTCAGCAGCGGGTGCTCACCGCGTGGCTCGGGGACCGCGACGACCTGACGGTCGTCGGCGACGCGAACCAGACCATTTACTCGTTCACCGGCGCCACACCACGCTTTCTGCTCGAGTTCTCCCGCCACTTCTCCGACGCGACCGTCGTGCGCCTGGAGCGCGATTACCGCTCAACGCCGCAGGTCGTGTCGCTGGCCAACCGGATGATCGCGGCGGCCCGCGGCAGGGTCGCGGGCAGCAAGCTTCACCTGGTCGGACAGCGCGACGCCGGTCCGGCCCCCTCGTTCGCCGAGCACGCCGACGAGGTCACCGAAGCCGCCGCGGTCGCGGCGAAGATCGCGTCGCTCATCGAGTCCGGCACGCCCGCGTCCGAAATCGCGGTGCTGTACCGGATCAACGCCCAGTCAGAGGTGTACGAAGAGGCGCTCACCGAGGCCGGGATCGCGTTTCAGGTCCGCGGCGGCGAAGGATTCTTCACCCGCCAGGAGATCCGGCAGGCGCTGCTGGCCTTGCACCGCGCGGCCGAGCAAGGCATCGCCGCGGATGCGGATAACATCCCGACACTCGTGCGCGGGCTGCTCGAGCCACTCGGGCTGACCCACAGTCCGCCGGTCGGCGCGCGGGCACGGGAACGATGGGAGGCGCTGGGTGCGCTGGCCGATCTCGTCGACGACGAACTGGCCCGCCGCCCTGGCCTCGACCTCTCGGGCCTGCTGGCGGAATTGCGGCTGCGGGCCGACGCCCGGCATTCGCCCGTCGTTCAGGGGGTGACGCTGGCTTCGCTGCACGCCGCCAAGGGACTGGAGTGGGATGCGGTGTTCCTCGTCGGGTTGGCCGACGGCACGCTGCCGATCTCGCACGCGCTGGCCAATGGTCCCGACAGCGAGGCCGTAGAAGAGGAGCGCCGACTGCTCTATGTCGGAATCACCAGGGCCCGCGTACATTTGGCGTTGAGCTGGGCGCTGTCACGCACCGCCGGCGGTCGGCAGAACCGTCGGCCGTCGCGTTTTCTCGCCGGTATCGCCCCGGGGTCAGGCGACGCCGCGCCGCAGCGGCCGCGGCGCGCTCGCGGGTCAGCGCCGCGGTGCCGGATTTGCACTGCGCAGTTGTCCACACCCGCCGCGATCATGCTGCGCCGGTGCGAGAAGTGCCCCGCCGAGATCGACGAGGATCTGCTCAAGCGGCTGAAGGAGTGGCGGCTGCGCAGGGCCACCTCGATGGCCGTGCCCGCCTTTGTGGTGTTCACTGACAACACCCTGATCGCGATCGCCGAGCAACTGCCCGCCGACGACGCCGCGTTGGTGGCGATCCCGGGCATCGGCGCACGCAAGCTCGAACAATTCGGGCCCGACGTGCTGGCTCTTGTCCGCGCCAGGTCCGCATAACCGCAGGTTATGTGGCCGCAGGCGCGTGCACTGTCGGCCCGACCAGCGAGAACAGGGTTAAGGATTCTGTTTCGTTAAGGCCGATACCCAAACGCTGTACCCAAACCAGCTTTCGGCGCCAAGCCGCCAGCAAACTAGAGCCCGAGAGTGCTGGTCAGGCCGTCGATAGCTGCCAGTCACCGACCGCGGCCCGACGCCGGCTAGCTGAGCCGTTCGATTTCGTCGGCGGCGTCGATCAGCGCCCGGCCGAGGCGGCGGGCACCATCAGCATCTAGTACGGCGTCATCCAGAGTGACCAGGTACTCGCAGTCATCGTCAATCGGGTCGGGCGGGTCGTCGGTGGTAATCGGGATAAGTCGAACGGTGCGCTCAGTGGTGCCGTCGGTGTACTGCTGGCCCTCGATCATCACATTCACGTCGATGCTCGCAGTGGTCACGGGATAGTCGGGGAGCTGGGGCACCTCGGCGGCGCCTACACCAATGTCCGGGACTTCGCGTGTGGTGCCTTCAAAGCTCGTCACCAGCTGGTCGCCTTCGGTGTGGCCGAAGGTTGGGAGTTTCGTGTCGGGCGGCGGGGTAACTCCCATCACGTCTTTGATCATGTTGCTTTGCGCTTCATGCCGGGCGATGTTCAGCCAGAACGCGTCGTCCACCTCGCCGGTTTTCGCCCGCACTTCGCGCTCCGCGTTTTCGTAGAAGGCGATCTGCTCGGGAGTGAGTTGGTTGGCAAGGTCACGCCAGGTGCGGGCGTCGTCGTCGGTCATGGTTTGTTCCTACATCCCGAGTGCGGCGGCTGTCATCGCGGCCCTGATCTCGGAGTCGTCAACGGCGGTGTACCGCTCAGTCGTCGCGTCGATCGCCTAGGCGCGCAGCGCATCCTTCACTAGGCGTTGGATCATCTGCCAGTCGTCTTCGGCGTCTTCGGCCAGGCCGCCCTTGCCGTCCTCATCGACCTCGGGCTCAGGCGGTAATGAATTGACCGGAGTCGTCGGTTGCGCATGACCGACGCCGCCGAGCTGGTCGCAATCGACGTGTTCAACACCGCGCCGGCGGCCGGCCGGGAAGGTGGGCGTGTCGCGCAAGGTCACCAGCCCCCACTATTGGGGGGGTGTTCCCGGAACTCTAGTGTTGGTTGTGGCTGATGTTGTCGTCGATGTCGTCGAGTTCGAGATGAACGGTCCCGATCCGCCAGGGCTCGGCCCGGCGTATACCAGCGCCATGGCGCTCATCACGATCAGGCCGGCCAAACAGCCCACGGCGAACAGGTTGCGCATCATGATCACATTCCGTTCCGGCTGCCCCACCCTCGACGCAGCCTGCACGTAGGACACGATGGCGAGCGCTAACAGGTTCGTGCGACGGGGTACCCAGTCTCCAGCACCCGCACATGAATCGGCTGGCGTTTTGCGGGCAGGCGCCACGAATTGATGGGCTGTACGTCGGGTAAACATGGCACCTGTGACCGACGATGCCGATCTGCTCCCGCTCCCCGAAGACGACTTCCGCCGTGTCCGGAGCTACCTCGCACCTCACGCATTCGCGACATGGCGGATGGACGACGGCGATCATCGGCGCCCGCATCTCGCCATCGTTCACGGCGATCGGGACGCCCCGGTCCGCTGCACTAAGCTGCCCGCCCGCCTTCGGAAGTTGACGCACAGCCGATCTCGGGCGGGGCGATTACCCCTTTGCGCCCTCGCGCTGGGCGTGGCTTACCATGCGCTCGCTCAGCCGGATGAGTGGGTCTTCGTGCCCGCCGGGCATCGTGTAGGCCAACTGGCGCAACTCGATGGCGAACCCATACAAATCATGGCTGAGAGACGCAACACTCATGAGAACACTTCCCCGTCTATTGGGCTCGAGATCGAATGCCCCGGACTTGAAGGGGCGAACACCGAGGGCCGACGCGGCCTGCTTTCACGAAAACCCTGCCGACACCAGTGTCCTCCCACACCCCCGTCCGAATAAACCCCGCGAGTGTGAGGGTGTAATGAGGAACGGCTCTCTAGGCTGCTAGCCCAACCCAACCCCGAACGGCTCGAGCCGGTCGATCGCCACGGCGCTCAGTCCGCCGACTAGCGCAACGGGTTCTGGGTGCTGTACACCCAGGGACACCGGCGGACCCGCGGCGTGTAACCGCAGGTCAAAAATCAGTTGTCGATCTCAACTGATACGCTCTAACCTCAACCTGGGCGCGTGACGCCCACGTTTTGTGTTCGGACGAGCTGGAGAGAGGAGGGCCCCGATCATGAATAGCACCAACACGTTCGCGGTAGGCATGTGCGCTGCCGGGGCCGCTTGGGCTCTCCGCGCCGCTTCCGATGGTGCGGCCCGCCCCGCGACGGCGCACGCGACCGCGCCGGCGGCTGCCGCGCAGCGTAAGCGCCGCACCGCGCCGACCGCGTTCGTGGACGGGGGCATCATCTAGAGAGAACGCCCCACAACCCCAGGCCACGGACCGCAGTCACCAAGGATCCGTGGCCATTTTGTTTGTGGGACACCTGGTTACGGTTCCGCCAGTAGACAACCGACGGAAACGACCAGGAAGCAGGTGATCGGACATGTCGCTCTCGACGTGCCGGGACAGGACCCGCCGAAGACCCGGGCCCGAACTGCCGTGTCATGCAGGCGATCCCGACCTCTGGTTCGCGGAGAACCCCGCCGACCTGGAACGCGCCAAGCAGTTGTGCGCCGACTGCCCGGTCCGGCGCCAGTGCCTCGAGGCTGCACTGGAGCGTGAAGAGCCGTGGGGCGTGTGGGGCGGCCAGATTTTCGAGCAGGGCGCTGTCATCGCGCGCAAGCGCCCGCGTGGACGTCCGCGCAAGCATCGGCAGCCCGCTCCGGCGGTCGCTTAGCCTAGGGCATTGAGACTGCACACAGGGCGACGTTTTCCGAGAGAGGGTCGCCCTTACCGCAGAGTGAACGCGAAAACCCCCAGGCGTCAGCCCCCCGGGGGGTACACCTAGTCGGCTGCCGCACTAGTGGCCTCGGCGAAACCCGGAATATATTGCAGCGCAATGGACTTGATGGGCACATGCGCGTCGAGTTGACAGGAGATCGCCACGTTCGATGCGATCACCCGCATTGGGATGGCGAGTTTGGGCGGGACGTCGAGCTGGCGTGCCGTCTTGATCTGAGCGACTGACCTGTCGATTTGGATCGCGGTCATTTTTTGCAGCCACCGGCGGGTGTAGTAGAACACCTCGGTCTGCACCGGCTCGACGTATTGGCGAAGCATGTCGTCGATTTCGCGCACGGAGACCTTTTCGCCGGGTTGGACGAAGCCGATCTGCTCCATCGTCGCCACGAGGTCCTCGTAGTCCTTGTCGAGCGCGTAACGCAACATGTGGCCCAGTTCGACCGGCAGCCCGCCCGGCAGCGGCGCGACCGCGCCGAAGTCGATGACACCCATCTTGCGGTCGAGCATCAGCATGAAGTTCCCCGGGTGTGCGTCGCCGTGCATCATCTGCAGCCGCTGGGGTGCGTCGTAGGTGAGCTCGGCGAGCCGCGTGCCCATCAGATCGCGTTGTTCGGGGGTCCCGCTGCGGATGATCTGTGACATCGGGATGCCGTCGATCCACTCGGCGATCAGCACCTTCGGCGCGCTGGCCACGATGTGCGGGATCACGAACTTCGGATCCCCTTCGTAGGCCTTGGCGAAGGCGCGCTGATTCTCGGCCTCGAGCCGGTAGTCGAGCTCCATCTCGGTGCGCTCGATCAGCTCGTCGACGACGCCGTCAATGTCAGCGCCGGGGGACAGCTGTTTGAGCATGCCGACCATCCGCTGCATCGTCTTCAGGTCCGCGCGCAGGGCCTCGTCGGCACCGGGGTATTGGATCTTGACAGCGACCTCGCGGCCGTCGTGCCACACCGCCTTGTGCACCTGCCCGATGCTCGCCGACGCGACCGGGGCGTCGTCGAAAGAGCTGAACCGATCCCGCCACTTCGTGCCGAGCTGCTGGTCGAGCACCCGGTGCACCTTGGCCGCCGGCAGTGGCGGCGCATCCTTTTGCAGCTTGGTCAGCGCCTCTCGGTACGGCTTGCCGTACTGCTCGGGAATCGCGGCCTCCATCACCGACATCGCCTGCCCGACTTTCATCGCGCCGCCCTTGAGCTCACCCAGAACGGTGAACAGCTGCTGGGCGGCCTTGTCCATCAGCTCGGCGGTGACCTCGTCTTTCGACTTGCCGGTCAGCCGTTTGCCGAAGCCCAGTGCGGCCCGGCCGGCGAAGCCGACGGGTAGAGTCGCGAGCTTGACGTTGCGCGCGGCGCTCCTCCGCTTGATGTCTGCCACCCCACCATCATCCCCGACGCCGATGCCGGGACCGCTACAAAGTGGTATCAACCGTTTTCAATGGAAATGCCGATGATTGCTCGATGCGAGCAAACAGGGTGTTGACCAGCGTAATGTCCGGGAGCTGGGGGGGCGATTAACCGGTCACGACGACGAAGTTGTGGCTGGTCGCCCACGCCTTCTCGAAGGTGGAGATCGGAACCTGCTCGTCTTGGCCGTTTTTGATGCCGCTGTCGTTGAGGTGCACCATGCCGGTACTGGTGTCGATTCCGGTGACAACGACAAAGTGGTCTTCCTGGGTGCGGTCGCCCGGCTGGTCCCAGATGGTCTCGGCGTTGAGTCCGACGATCGGCTTCTGCCCGTTGGCGACGTCCTGCTCCAGCCCGTCCATGCTGCCGCGGCTGGGGGTGGACTGGATGCCGTAGTGCGCCAGCAGCGCGGAGAGGTCTCCGTTGGAGGTGTACTTGCCGGGGGTCCAGATCGGTCCGGAGTGAACGGTGCTCGGGGTGTTTTCGGCCACGGCGGTGATCTGCTTCTCGGTGGGCTCGTTGCCGAAGACCTGGCCGACCACGTCGGCCACCGCCATCTCCCCGCAGTCGCTGTCGTTGGTTTGGTGGCGCCAGTAGGGAGCGGCGGCGGCCGGGTCGCCGTACATCCCGCCGGGGTGGGCGCCGTCGGGCATGGGGGAGCCCGGCGCGGCCCACGCCGGCCCCGCGAATCCGATCACGGTCGCGGCGGCTGCCGCGGCTAGCGTAGTGGCCAACCCGGCCCTGCGCGCTGACGCGGCGAACTTGGCGAGGCTCATCGGGTGTCCTTTTCTCGAACCGCCGGGGGGCGGCGTCTTGGTGTGTCGAGAAAAGGCTCTCGGACGGACCTAGTCAGATCCTCAACGAATTCTTGGCGACCGGCGCGCGTGCCGGCGCCTCCACAGGCCGCCCGCCGCTCGAAACTGAACCTGCTGCGATCCCGCCCGGCGCGTCGCCGCAGTGGTTTACGTGTCGCGGCCGTCGTGCCCACCGCCTTGAACAGTTGCTGGGCGGCCTTGTCCATCAGCTCGGCGGTGATCTCGTCTTTCGGCTTGCCGCTCGGCCGTTTGCCGAAACCCGGTGCGGCCCGGCTGGCGACGCCCTCAAATCGTGTGGCGGCCCGCAGTCCCGGGTATGTTTGCTGGCGATGGATCTTCCACCGTCGGGCCCGTCGGGCCTAATCGCGTACGCCGGCACGGACGAGGGCCGCAAGAGGCTGCGCTACGCCGCTGTGTCGGCGGTGTTCCTCCCGCTCGGCCAGGTTCTCCTCCAGGTCTTCGGGCTGTTGCTCGACGACTACGCCGCCGCGTCGCTGTTGTCAGCTGCCATCCTCACGCTTCCGAATTTCTTCGCCAATAAGCACTTCGTTTGGCGCATCACGTCCCGGGAGAACCTGCACAGCCAGGTGCTCGTGTTCTGGGCGGCGGTGATGCTCGGGGTCTCGCTGGCCACGCTGTTCACCTACCTCGTCCAGAGTGCGATGGCTGATCAGCCGCGCCTCCTCCTTGGCGCTGCGGTGTTGCTTGCCCAGGAGTTCGGCTATGGCCTCGTCTGGGTCGGCCGCTTCCTGCTTCTGGATCGGTGGCTGTTCAAGATAGCGGGTGACACGCCCGAGAAGGCTCGCGAGGTTATCGGCGAGATCCCAACCTGATCCAGGCCCGGGCAGTGACCGCCGGGAAGGCGGCGTCAGTCCTTGGTCTCGTCCTGGTCGGGGTTTTCGATCGCAGCGATGGCCTCGTCGATGCCGCTGGTGTCGCCGCCGATCACCCGGTCGATGAAGCCCGCCGGCTCGTCAAGATCGGCAGCCTCCGGCAGCAGATCGGGGTGCTGCCAGACCCCGTCGCGGTTATCGATGCCCGCGGCCTGCGTCAGTCGCTGCCACAGCTCGGCGGCCTCCCGCAGCTTGCGGGGCCGCAACTCCAGCCCGACCAGCGTCCCGAATGTCTGCTCGGCGGGTCCGCCGGTCGCACGCCGGCGGCGCAGCATCTCGCTCAGGGCCGCGGTGCCCGGGATGCGGTCACCCAGCGCGGCACTCACCACGGTTTGCACCCACCCCTCGATCAACGCGAGCAGGGTTTCGAGCCGTTCCAGCGCGGCCGTCTGCTCGGGGGTGGCCTTCGGCTCGAAGATGCCCTGGGTCAGCAGCTGTTCCATCGCCGCCGGGTCGCCGAGCGACATCGGGTTGATGCCCCGGGCCGCCTCCTCGATGCCGGACATGTCGATCTTCATGCCGCGCGCAAAAGACTCGACCGCGTTCAGCAACTGGCTCGACAGCCACGGGACGTGACTGAACAGCCGGTGGTGTGCGGCCTCGCGGGCGGCAAGGAACGTCAAGATTTCGCTGCGCGGGTTCTCCAGGCCCTTCGAGAGCTCTTCGATCGCATCGGGCAGCAGTGCCGCGACGCCCGTCGGGCCCAGGGGTAGGCCGATGTCGGTGGAGGTGAGCACCTCTTTCGAGAGGGTCGCAAGAGCCTGGCCCAGCTGCGAACCGAACGCCATCCCGCCCATCTGCGACAGCATCGACAGCAGCGGCCCGGCCATTGCCTTGGCCTCCTCGGGCAGCGCCGACGCCCACACCGTCGAGATCTGCTCGGCCATCGGGTCGCACAGCCGCTTCCAGGTGTCCAGCGTGTTGTCGATCCAGTCCTGTGGTGTCCACCCGACCGCCTTGGTGGTGCCGGCGGGCAGCGCGGTGACGCCGTCGAGCCATGTCTCGGCGAGGTGCACGGCATCGGCGATCGCCGAGGAGGTGGTGTCCGGGATCGGTTTGACAAAGCCGATCGATTGGGATGCGAGTTGGCGCGCCAGGTCGTAGTTGACCGGCCCGGACGCCTTTCCTGAGCTCATCGCGACGCCCGCGCCGCTGAACATCTGGCCGAGCTGGGTGAACAGCTTGCCCAGATCGGCGACGTCGAAGCCGGGTTCGTCGCCGGAGTGTGGATCCTTGCCGCGCTTGTCGCGGTCGGGGTCCTCTCCGGCGGAGAAGCCGAAAGGCAGGTCAGCCATACCATCAACGGTACTCATCGGCGGCCGACGGCGCGGCCGGAGGCATCACGCTGTTGGTGAACGGCAAACCCGTACTCTGTGCGTGATGAACAGGCGGGTGGTGACGCTGTTGGTGGCGCTCGCGCCGGTTGTCGCGTTCGGCGTGCTGCTGGGCCTGGTGACCGTCCCGTACGTGTCGCTTGGTCCGGGCCCGACGTTCAACACGCTCGGCGAGGTCGACGGCAAGGAGGTCGTCGACATCGAGGGCACCAAGGTGTACCCGAGCACCGGCCACTTGAACATGACCACGGTCGCCCAGCGCGACAACCTGACGATGGGTCAGGCACTGGTCCTGTGGATGTCGGGACGCGAACAGTTGTGGCCCCGCGACCTCGTGTACCCGCCCGACAAGTCCCGCGAAGAGGTGAACAATGACAACACCGCCGAGTTCGCGCAATCCGAGGCCCAGGCCGAATACGCCGCGCTCGGCTACCTGAAGTACGCGCCGGCGTTGACCGCCGAGACGGTCACCAAGGACGGTCCCTCCGCGGGCAAGCTGCAGCCCGGGGACGCGATCGACAAGGTCAATGGCACCCCGATCACCGGGCTCGACCAGTTTCAATCGTTGCTGAAACAGACCAAACCCGGCCAGAACATCGTCGTCGACTACCGGCGCAAGAACGGACCGGCCGGGACGACGACGATCACGCTGGGGAAGAACGCCGACCGTGACTGGGGCTTCCTGGGCATCAGCGTGCGCGAGGCGCCGTGGGCGCCGTTCAAGATCACGTTCAACCTCGCCAACATCGGCGGGCCATCAGCGGGACTGATGTTCACCCTGGCCGTGATCGACAAACTGACCACCGGCGATCTCGCCGACTCGAGGTTCATCGCGGGCACCGGCACCATCGACGCTGACGGCAAGGTCGGCGCGATCGGCGGTATCACCCACAAGATGCTTGCCGCGCAAGAAGCGGGGGCCACGGTGTTTTTGGTTCCCACCGATAATTGTGCCGAGGCCCGGGGCGGAAACGACGAGGGGCTGGAACTTCTCAAAGTGGAAACGATCACGCAGGCGGTCGACGCGCTGCACGCGCTTTCCGCCGGTGGCGAACCCACCCGCTGCTGAGGATCCACCGCCGGCGTGGCGGTGCGTAGAGTTGGGTCCGTTACAGCGGTCACAAACCAGGAGTTGACGACGTGGGAATGCGGCCGTCCGCGCGGATGCCCAAGCTGACTCGGCGCAGCCGGATCCTGATCGGGATCGCGCTGGCCGTCATTGCACTGCTGCTGGTGGGGCCGCGGTTCGTCGACTGGTATGTCGACTGGCTGTGGTTCGGCGAGCTGGGCTACCGGTCGGTGTTCACGACGGTGCTGGTGACCAAGCTCGTGGTCTTCTTCGTCGCAGGCCTGGTCGTCGGCACGATCGTGTACGCCGGCCTCGCGCTGGCGTACCGCACCCGGCCGGTGTTCGTTCCTTCGAGCGGGCCGAACGATCCCGTCGCGCGCTACCGCACCGCCGTGCTCGCCCACCTGCGGCTGTTCACGATCGGCATCCCGGCACCGATCGCCGTGTTGTCCGGCCTCGTCGCGCAGAGCTATTGGGCGCGGGTCCAGTTGTTCCTGCACGGGGGCAACTTCGGCATCGCCGACCCGCAATTCGGCAAGGACCTCGGTTTCTACGCGTTCGACCTGCCGTTCTACCGGCTGGTCCTGAGCTACTTGTTCGTGTCGGTGTTTCTGGCACTGCTGGCCAACCTCGCCGGCCACTACATCTTCGGCGGCATCCGGCTTTCGGGCCGCACCGGCGCGCTGAGCCGCTCGGCCCGCATCCAGTTGGTCACGCTGCTCGGAATCCTGGTGCTGCTCAAGGCCTTAGCGTATTGGCTCGACCGCTACGAGCTGCTGTCGCACACTCGTGGCGGCAAGCCGTTCACCGGCGCCGGCTACACCGACATCAACGCGGTGCTGCCCGCGAAAATGATCCTGCTGGCGATCGCGGTCATCTGCGCCGTCGCGGTGTTCTCGGCAATCGTGTTGCGGGACTTGCGTATTCCTGCGATCGGCCTGGCGCTGCTGCTGTTGTCGTCGCTGATCGTGGGCGCCGGCTGGCCGCTGGTCGTGGAGCAGATCAGCGTCAAACCCAACGCCGCGCAGAAGGAAAGCGAATACATCAGCCGCAGCATCACCGCGACCAGGCAGGCGTATGGCTTGACCTCCGATGTGGTGACCTACCGCGACTACAGCGGCAACGCCGTGGCGACGGCGCAGCAGGTGGCGGCAGACCGGGCCACCACCTCCAACATCAGGGTGCTGGACCCCACCATCGTCAGTCCGGCGTTCACCCAGTTCGAGCAGGGCAAGAACTTCTACTACTTCCCCGACCAGTTGTCGATCGACAGGTACAAGGGGCCGGACGGGAATCTGCGCGACTACGTGGTGGCCGCGCGAGAACTCAACCCGGACCGCCTGATCGACAACCAGCGGGACTGGATCAACCGGCATACCGTCTACACCCACGGCAACGGATTCATCGCCTCGCCCGCGAACACTGTGCGCGGGATCGCCAACGACCCCAACCAGAATGGCGGCTATCCGGAGTTTTTGGTCAACGTCGTCGGCGCGAACGGGACGGTGCAGTCCGACGGCCCCGCGCCGCTGGACCAGCCGCGGGTCTATTTCGGACCGGTCATCGCCAGCGCGGCCGGCGACTACGCGATCGTCGGCAAGAACGGTCCCGACCGGGAGTACGACTACGAGACCAACACCGAGGCCAAGAACTACACCTACACCGGCACGGGCGGCGTGCCGCTCGGCAACTGGTTCGCCCGCACGGTCTTCACCGCGAAGTTCGGGGAGCAGAAATTCTTGTTCTCCACGGTGATCGGCCCGAACAGCAAGATCCTGTTCAATCGGGATCCGGCCCAGCGGGTGGAGGCTGTCGCCCCGTGGCTGACCACCGACAGCTCGGTGTATCCCGCGGTCGTGAACAAGCGGCTGGTGTGGATCGTCGACGGCTACACCACGTTGGACAACTACCCGTATTCGCAGTTGACATCGTTGTCGTCGGCCACCGCCGACGCCAACGAGGTGGCGGTGAACCGGCTGGTCCCCGACAAGCAGGTGTCCTACATCCGCAACTCGGTGAAGGCCACCGTCGACGCGTATGACGGCACGGTGACGCTGTACGCGCAGGACGAGAGCGACCCGGTGCTGCAGGCGTGGACGACGGTGTTCCCGGGGACGGTGAAGCCCAAGAGCGCGATCTCGCCGGATTTGGCCGCACACCTGCGGTATCCGGAGGACCTGTTCAAGGTGCAGCGCATGCTGCTTGCCAAGTACCACGTCAACGACCCCGTGACGTTCTTCTCGACCTCGGACTTCTGGGATGTCCCGCTCGATCCCAACCCGACGGCGAGCAGCTACCAGCCCCCCTACTACCTCGTCGCCAAAGACCTTGCGGGCAACGACAGTTCGGCGGCGTTCCAGCTGACGAGCGCGATGAACCGCTTCAAGCGCGACTTCCTCGCGGCCTACATCAGCGCAAGCTCGGATCCCGCCACATACGGCAAGATCACGGTGCTGACGATTCCGGGCCAGGTCAACGGCCCGAAGCTGGCCTTTAACGCGATGAGCACCGACACCACGGTGTCGACGTTGTTGGGCCAGATCGGGCGGGATAACCAGAACCGAATACGGTGGGGAAACCTGCTCACGCTGCCGGTGGCCCAGGGGGGTCTGCTCTACGTGACGCCGGTGTACGCATCACCGGGGTCGAGCGACGTGGCGTCGTCGTATCCGCGGTTGATCCGTGTCGCGATGATGTACAACGACAGGATTGGCTTCGGGCCCACCGTCCGAGATGTGCTGGAACAGATTTTCGGTGCCGGAGCGGGCGCGACGGCGACCGGCCCGGCCCCGGCGCCGGAAGGCACACCGCCACCGCCATCGGCGCCGGCCCCCGCCGCGATTCCACCGGACGGGAATGGCACGCCGCCGCCGGCGGCCACCCCTGCGCCGGACGCGGCGCCGCCGGCAGCTCCGGTGCAGTTGTCGGCGCCGAAGGCGGCGGCGCTGCAGGACGTGCAGTCGGCACTCGACGCGTTGAGCCAGGCGCAGCACAGTGGGAACTTCACGGACTACGGGACGGCTCTGCAACGGCTCGACGACGCGATGACCAAATACAACAACACCAAGTAGCCGCGCGATTTGTCCCTCGGCCCGTGGCTTCGGTAACCTTGCGTTCACCGACGCGGGGTGGAGCAGCTCGGTAGCTCGCTGGGCTCATAACCCAGAGGTCGCAGGTTCAAATCCTGTCCCCGCTACCAAAGAAAGTGGCCCTGACCAGGCCAAACGGCTGCCAGCGTGAGCTGGCGGCCGTTTCGTCTTGTCAACGTTGTGAACGAACGTCGGTCGGCGTCAGGTCGTTCGGATGTGTCGTTCGGATACAGCGCGTCTGATTGGCATTCCAATGCCTCTCACCCGGTGGTGCTCTGATGAGCGCGGTCGGTGACAAAAGCATGATCCGAACTGAGGTCGACGAAAGGCCAGTTCAGTTAGGTCCTGGACGAGGACCAGCACATGCGCGTGCCGGTTCGGCCGACACCCATGTGGTGTAGGCGGTTCAGAGATGCCGTTGGGCCGCGGTCCTGGCCGCAGTAGGGTTTGCGGTGTTGAGCACTGCGGCGGCGGCATCTCGGCATTGCTGCATCGTCACCGATGCGAGCTTGGCTCCGACCGCTGGTATCGCGGCGGCCGCCGACGACAGGGACGTGACGCCAAGACCGGCCAGTACGCAGGCCAACAGTGGATCGGCCGCGGCTTCACCGCATACGCCGACCGGCTTGCCTGATGTCGCGCCGGCCCGGGCGGTCGTGGCTACAAGAGACAGCACGGCTGGCTGCCACGGATCGGTGAGTGCGGCCAGTTGGGGTGACATTCGGTCGGCGGCCATCGTGTACTGGGCCAGGTCGTTGGTGCCGATGGACACAAACTCGACATGCTCGAGGATCTTGTCGGCCAGCAGCGCCGCGGCGGGTACTTCGATCATCACACCGGGGGTCAGTCCACGCGATTGTGCCAGCGCGGCGAATGCCTGGGCTTCATCGGCGGTGGCGATCATCGGCGCCATCACCCATGGTGAGGTGCCGGTGGTGTTGGCGGCGGCTGAGATGGCGTCGAGTTGGCGATGCAGCAGACTTGGGTCGGTTTCACTGATTCGGATGCCTCGTACCCCGAGGGCGGGGTTGGCCTCGTCGGCGTGGCGCACGAATTTCAGCGGCTTGTCCGAGCCGGCATCGAGTGTGCGGATGACGACTTTGTGCCCCGAAAACGCCTGCAGCACTTCGGCGTAGATTCGCGTCTGCTCGTCGACGGTGGGCTCGCTGTCGCGGTTGAGGAAGCACAGCTCGGTGCGGAACAGTCCGATGCCTTCGGCAGGTGTTTGGCGTGCTGCCCGCGCGGCGACCCCGTCTTGGACGTTGGCCAGCAGCGCCACCGGGTGGCCGTCGGAGGTGCAGCCCGGGCCGGACCAGCCCGCGATGGCCTGTCCTTGTCGCCGCGCACAGTTGACAGCGTCGGACGCGGCGGCTGGTGCCGGTGAGATCGCGACCGTCCCCTGGGTGCCGTCGACCAAAACCATCGTGCCGGCCGCAACGTCGTCAAGGCCGTGGACGGCGACCACGCATGGGATGCCGAGTTGGCGCGCGATGATCGCGGTGTGGCTCGTCGGTCCGCCCAGGGTGGTGGCCAGTCCGACGACGAGCCGTGGATCCAGCTCCGCGGTGTCGGCCGGTGCGAGGTCCTCGGCACACAGGATCGAGGGCTGGTTCGGGTGCGGGACACCGGGCTCGGGCAGCCCGGATAGTTCGGCAACGACGCGGTCGCGGATGTCGCGCAGGTCGGCGACGCGCTCGGTCATCAGCCCGCCGATCTGGGTGAAGACATCGACGAACTGCGCGACGGCCTCAGCGGTGGCCCGGACCGCGGGCGTGCCGGCGCCGATGCGCTTGGTGGCCGTGTCCAGCCATGCGCGGTCTTGGGCGAGCGCGGCCGTCGCGGCCAGCACCTCCGACGCGGCGCCGGTGGCGTGTCGCGCTCGCTGTTGGAGCCGCGCAGCCACCGTCGATGCGGCCGCGGCGAATCGGGCCGCCTCGGCCGCCCGGTGGGCTTCGTCGACGGGGGGAAGGTCGTCGATGCCGTCGAGCAGCGGATGGCGCCCTGGCCGGATCACCGGAGCGTATGCGACCCCGGTAACGACCGGAACGCCGCGCAGGACCGGGCCCACCGTTGGTTCGTTGGGGATGTCTGCCGAATGTTGTGAGGTAGGCGGCGATGACGCGGTCATATGAGCCAGCTTACAAAAGAATCTTGACAAGTCAACACAAACAAGTGTAAAACCACATATACCCATATTAAACGGGCGCATTACCACAGGATCGGAGAATGGTGTACGCAGAAGAGCGACAGCAAGCCATCGCCTCACTGGTGATGAGCAAGGGTCGCGCCTCGGTGGCCGATCTGGCGCGCGCCTATGACGTGACGACTGAGACGGTGAGGCGTGACCTTGCGGTGCTTGACCGGGCCGGGGTGTTGCGCCGGGTGCACGGCGGCGCGGTGCCGCTACGGGCTCTGCATGTTGTTGAGGCCGGCGTGCTGGAGCGGGAATCGACCCGCACCGAACATAAGGATGCGATCGCGCGCGCTGCCGCTGAGTTCTTGCCGATCAGCGGTGGCAGCGTGCTGTTGGACGCCGGCACGACCACCGGCCGGGTTGCCGCGCTGCTGCCGCCCGACCGTGAGCTGGTCGTGGTCACCAATTGTGTGCCCATCGCCGCGCGGCTTGCTGGCCTGCCGTCGGTCACCTTGCATTTGCTCGGCGGGCGGGTGCGGGGTCTGACCCAGGCCGCTGTCGGTGAGCAGGTGCTGCGGGTTCTCGACACGCTGCGTGTCGATGTGGCGTTTATTGGAACCAACGGGCTCAGCGTCGGGCACGGCCTGTCCACACCCGACAGCGAAGAGGCGGCCGTCAAGCGTGCGATGGTCGCAAGCGCAAGCTATGTAGTGGTGGTCGCCGACTCGTCGAAGGTGGGCCGGGAAGACTTGATCAGCTTCGCCCCGATCGAACGGGTCGATCTGCTGATCACCGACTCCGAACTTTCCGCCGACGACAAGGCGCAGCTGAGCGAGGCTGGGGTCGAGGTGGTGATCGCATGATCATCACCGTGACGCCCAACCCGAGCATCGACCGCACCGTCACGCTCGGTGGGCCGCTGACCCGCGGCGGATTGCATCGCGTGCAATCGATGTCTGTGGAGCCGGGCGGCAAGGGTGTCAACGTGGCTCGGGCGCTGACTCTGGCGGGAGTCGAGACAGTGGCGGTGCTTCCGGCGCCGGCGGGCGACCCGCTGCTGACCGCTCTGGAGGCGGCCGGGGTTGCGTTTCACGCCGTCACAGTGACCCAAGCCGTGCGGACCAGCCTCGCAATCAACGAAAGCGACGGAACCACAACCAAACTCAACGAGCGCGGCGCGACCCTCGGTCAGGCGGGCGTGTGGGCTCTGACCCGAGCCGTCCTGGACCGGGCGCAGCAGGCGCGGTGGGTGGTGCTGTCGGGTTCGTTGCCACCCGGCGTGCCGCACAGTTGGTATGCCGACATGGTGGCGGAACTTGCCCCGATGGGCTGCCGGATCGCCGTCGACACCTCCGACGGACCGCTGAGCGCGCTGGCCGAATCCTTTTCCCGGGCGGCGCCGGATCTGATCAAGCCCAACGCAGCAGAACTCGCCAGCCTCACCGAGATGTCGGCCGCCGAGCTGGAAAGCGCTGTCGCACGCGGCGATACCGAGCCAGTGGTGTGCGCAGCCCAGCATTTGATCGACCGGGGTGCGCGCACGGTGCTGGCGACGCTGGGCGCCGCGGGTGCCGTGCTGGTCGACAGCACCGGCAGTTGGCTGGCCACGCCGCCGTCCATGGTGCCCACAAGCACCGTGGGCGCCGGGGATGCCGCACTGGCCGGATACCTCCGCGCCGACCTCGCCGGCGCGGACGCGCCGCAACGATTGCAGATGGCCGTTGCGTACGGCTGCGCCGCGGCCGCGTTGCCCGGTTCGCGGCTGCCGTCTCCGGACCTGGTGGATGTAAACACCGTTCGGGTCACAGACATTTCGTACGATTCCGCCGCCACATAAGGGTATTCCGATGTCCACTCCCATCATCGAAGCCGATCTGGTCTTGCTCGACGTCGACGCGGTCACCGACAAGGAGTCGGTGATCGGCCGGCTGGTCACGCAGCTGGCCGCCCGCGGCCGCACCACCGACAGTGACGGATTGCTCACCGCGGTGCTGGCGCGCGAGGCGCAGTCCGCCACGGGTCTGCCCGGCGGCATCGCGATACCGCACTGCCGCTCACCGCACGTCAACGCGGCGTCGATCGGTTTCGCGCGGTTACACAGGCCGGTCGACTTCGGGGCGCCCGATGGCCCTGCCGATCTGGTGTTCCTCATCGCAGCACCGCAGTCCGGCGGCGCCGAGCACATGAAGTTGCTGTCGACGCTGGCCCGTTCGCTGGTGCGGCCAGACTTCATCGAATTGCTACGCGGCGCAAAGACATCCGGTGAGCTGGCCGATCTGGTCGAGAGTGTGGTCAAACCGGCGCCGGCGCCTGGCACCTCGGTGGCCGAGCCCACGGCCGAGACGCTGTCGAATGGGCACGCCAAATCATTGGTGGCCGTCACCGCCTGCCCGACCGGCATCGCCCACACCTACATGGCCGCCGACGCGCTCACCGCCGCCGCCCAGCGCGCAGGCGTCAGTCTGGCCGTCGAAACGCAGGGATCCGCCGGCAGCACCCCATTGCCGGCGACGGCAATCGCCCGGGCCGACGCCGTCATCTTCGCCACCGACGTCGGGGTCAAAGACCGGCAACGCTTTTCCGGAAAGCCCGTGGTGGCCTCGGGCGTGAAACGCGCGATCAACGACCCGGACACGATGATCGCCGAGGCCGTCTCGGCGGCCGGCGATCCCGCGGCGGCCCGAGTCGAGGCGTCCCCCGGCGTGCCCGCCAACCGCACCGGCGCGCCCAGCGATCTGGGATGGGGAACTCGGATCCGACAGATCCTGCTGACCGGGGTCAGCTACATGATTCCGTTCGTGGCAGCCGGCGGCCTGTTGATCGCGTTGGGCTTTCTGTTCGGCGGCTATCAGCTCGCCAATAAACCAGCGGGTCAATCGAATTCTGTCGGCTCCATCATCGCGGCCACCAACTCGCTGACGAACCTGCCAACGGGTGGGTTCACCAGCTACCTGGGAGCGGTGCTGTTCCAACTCGGCACCCTGGCGTTCGCGTTCCTGGTGCCGGCATTGGCCGGCTATATCGCGTTCGCGATCGCTGACCGTCCCGGCCTGGCCCCCGGTTTCACTGCCGGCGCTGTCGCAGTGTTCGTCGGGGCCGGTTTCATCGGCGGCCTGATCGGCGGCCTGATCGCCGGCTTCGCGGCACTTTGGATCGCCAGGATCAGGGTGCCCGCGTGGGCGCGAGGGCTGATGCCGGTCGTGGCGATCCCGCTGTTCGCGACGCTTTCCGTTGGCTTGCTGATGTTCTTTCTCCTCGGGCGGCCACTCGCCTGGATCACCCGCAGCCTCACCAGCTGGCTCAACGCGATGTCCGGCACCTCGGTGGTGATCCTCGGCATCATCCTCGGCCTAATGATGTGCTTCGACCTCGGCGGCCCGGTGAACAAGGCGGCCTACGCGTTCGCGACAGCCAACCTCAACGTCGCCGACCCGGCGTCGCTGCGGATCATGGCGGCCGTAATGGCCGCCGGCATGGTGCCTCCGCTGGCCATGGCGCTCGCCTCGACGATGCGACCGTCGCTGTTCACCGAGCCGGAGCGTGAAAACGGAAAAGCCGCCTGGCTGCTCGGCGCGTCGTTCATCTCCGAAGGCGCGATCCCGTTCGCCGCCGCCGACCCGCTGCGAGTGATCCCATCGATGATGATCGGCGGTGCCCTTACTGGTGCGGTGTGCATGGCCAGCGACGTCACGCTGTCGGCCCCCCACGGCGGCATCTTCGTGCTCTTCGCGATCGGCAAGCTGTGGTGGTTCCTGATCGCGCTGGCCGCCGGGACCGTCGCGGGCGCGGTCGCCGTCATCTCCGCGAAGGCATTCGTTCAGCCCGCGCCGACCCGGGGCGCCAACACCGCGCTTGCCACAAGATGACCATCCAGGCCCCGACCCTGCCCCCACCTCGAAGGAGTTTCAGATGCACACTAAGACCGTGATTGTCGGCTCGGCCATCGGCTTGCACGCCCGACCCGCCGCGATCATCTCCGAGGCTGTCGTGAAGGCCGGTGTCCCCGTGACGCTTTCGATGAATGGTGGGGAGCCTGTCGACGCTGGATCGGCGCTGATGATCATGACGCTCGGCGCCGGCAACGGCGCTTACGTAACGGTTGCTTCCGACGACGAAAACACCGTCACGGCCATCGCAGATCTGGTTCAGCAGGACCTCGACGCCTGAGCCATTCGGATGAGCGCCCGGACAGCCGACTCGGGCCCCACTTTTGTAACAACGCAGATAGAAGGACACCAAATGACCGCACAACTCAGCCCGCCGTCGCGCTTCCAGACCATCTCTCGGCACGCCAGGGTGCCCGCGGCCGCGATCGGCGCCGCCGCCCTCATTGGCATCGGTGCCTCTGGTGTCACCTCTAATCACGGTGCGGCGGCGAGCATCTCGGCACGGGAACCAACGGGCCAGACAATCATCCAAACGACACCGCCGCGGGAACCCGCGACACCATTCGCCAAGCCCACCGTGATCCCTCAACGATTCATCGGTGGCGACTGGCCCAAGGGCTCCTCATAGCTTGAGCGGGTCAATCCGCACAGCCCGCCGTCCCCACAGGCGCTCGACCCGTCACCAGGTCGGATGGGGGCCTCCGTCGATGTGGCGCTCAACTGGCCGCTGAGCGGTCGCGCACTCAGTGTCCGCCTGTCTGAAGACTGCTGCCGTAATTGCTGGCGTGGGAACGGATTTGGGAACGAAACGCGGCGTAACGGCTGCGATGGCGTGGGATGGGGCGCCACGGCCGAGACGAGCGAATTGCCTTGGCCTGCACGTTTGAGACTGCGGAATCCACTCGAGACGGCGACCGGTTCGCTCATAACCCAGAGGTCGCAGGTTCAAATCCTGTCCCCGCTACCAGTGGAAACGGCCCCCGGAGACGTCTCCGGGGGCCGTTTCCATGCCGTTTGGGAACGCGTTGGGAACATTAGCTTTGCTCATCATCTATCCATGGCAGGCCGCGCTGTCGCCGGCGGTGGGTTTCACGCTCGGCGCCCTGGGTCCCTCGATCGCGATACTGCTGCTCCGGTGAGCGTGGGTCTCCCGGTGGCATTTCTGTCGCCGCTGCGTGTGGCGTTCGGCGGCGCGGTCGCGATGCTGGTGGCCTACCGGTTCGGCCAGATCGGCGGGCCCACTCTGTGACAGGAGCCGCGCTGAGGGTTGATGGGCATACTGGACATTGTGATTTTCTGGCGGAGTCGATCGAGTGCGCACACATGGATCGGAGCGCATACATGGATCGCAGCGGCGCATGACTGATGCGCTCTCCGCAAGCGCGGTGCCGCACACGCGATCGCGCCCGCCGCGGATGGGCGCTCGCCTGATGTCCCTGTTGGTCCGCCCGACGGCGCCGACGCTGTGGCTCGGGATCGCCGTGGCGGCGTCATTCATTGTCGCGGAAACACTTCTGGTGCGTCTGCTTATGCACGCCGCTCCCGGGAACACCTACGGCGCCATCTTCTTGGTCGGGGTTCTTGTGGTCTCGGGTCTGTGGGGATTCGGGCTTGCTGTGACCACCACCGTGGCGAGCACTGTTGCCTACGCATACGTCCATTTCGCTGTTGAAGGCAGCTTCATCCCCACCCGGGTCGAGGACTGGGTGGCGATCTTTGTCTTCTTGCCGCTGGCCCTGTTGGCCAACATCGTGGCCGGCCAGGCCCGGCTGAGGACCGCTGAGGCGAATCGCCGCCGCCGGGAGGCCGAGGTCAGCCGTGATGAGCTGCGCAGGCTCGCCGAGCTGCAGGCCGCGCTACGACGGGTGGCAACGCTGGTGGCGCGGGCGGTGCCATCCTCGGAGCTGCTTTCGGCTGTCGCAGACGAGCTGGCCCGGTGCCTGGATGTGGATCACGCGGCTCTTATGCGCTACGAGTCCGACGGCGCGGCCAGTGTGCTCGCGGCCCACGACGCGCACCCGTCCAAGAGAATGCGCGTCGGCAAGCGGTTTTCATTCCAGAGGCAAAGCGTCGCGACGATGGTATTCCGCACGCACCGCGCCGCCCGGATGGACAGTCACGACGCGGCAGGTCCCGATGCTGAATACCTCAGCAACCTTGGGCTGCACTCGGGGGTCGGAGCACCGATCGTAGTGGCCGGCCGCTTGTGGGGTGCGGCCGTCGTCGGCTCCCGGCGACCCGAACCCCTGCCAGCCGATACCGAGCCGCGCGTCGGCGACTTCGCGGACCTGGTGGCGACCGCGATCGCCAACGCCGAGGCTCGCTCGGAGCTCACCGCTTCCCGCGCCCGGATCGTGGCGGCCGCCGATGACGCACGAGGCCGCCTGGAACGCGACTTGCACGATGGCGCCCAACAACGGCTCGTTTCGCTGGGACTCGCATTGCGCACCACGGAGGCTTCCGTACCACCGGACATGTCGGTGCTGAGGAAGGAGATATCCGACATCGCTGAAGGTTTGACCGGTGTGTCGGAGGACCTACAGGAGATCTCGCGGGGTATTCATCCGGCGATCCTATCGAGGGGCGGACTGGGCCCGGCCCTCAAGACGCTTGCTCGCCGCTCGACCGTACCGGTTGTTCTGAACATCGACGTGGACCGACGGTTGGCTGAGTCGGCCGAAGTGGCCGCGTATTACGTGGTCGCCGAAGCGCTGACAAACGTCGCCAAACACGCGCAGGCGTCCGAGGTGCACGTAAGCGTCATGGGCGAGGACGCGAATTTGTTGATCTCGATTCGCGACGACGGAATTGGCGGAGTGGATTCACGCAAGGGCTCTGGGCTGGTTGGCCTGACAGACCGCGTCGAGGCGCTTGGAGGACACCTGCAGATCGACAGTATCGCCGGCACCGGGACGTCACTGCTGGCGGCGATTCCATTCGAAGCCAGATAAGAATTTGATGGGCGCTGGCGCGCCCGCTCGCGGTGAATGAGAATCGGCGCGTGCGCTGCGGTGTCGACGTCGTGTCGCCTTGGCTGTGCGTGGCCGTAGATAAGAATGACGCTGGAGCCTCCAACCTTCGGGTGTCCCCGGTTGCTGCTACGAGCGCGAGTACCAGTCTCTTAGTTCATGTTTCGGGGCTCCGCACCGCAGCGCACGCTGTTGGTTGCGAACATTGAGCCGGGAAGGGCTGGTGGGTATGCAGGTTCTGTATGAGCGGTGCGCCGGGGTCGATATCGGCAAGGACGTGATCGCCGTGGCGGTGCGGTTGCCGGGTGACGGGCCCGACGGGCGCAAGACGATCAAGCGCATGTTCGAAACGTTCTACGGGGTGCTGCGCGAGTGCGCGCGGTGGCTGACCGACCATGGCGTGACGCATGTGGCGATGGAGGCGACGGGGATCTACTCGATGCCGGTGTATCACGCGCTGCTGGCCCACGGCGAGTTCGAGCAGGTGCTGGTGTGCAACGCCGGGCAGGTGAAGAACGTGCCGGGCCGCAAGACCGATTTATCGGATGCGGAGTGGCTGGCGCACCTGCTCGAATGCGGCCTGCTGCGCGGCTCGTTTATCCCGTCTGCGGAGATTAAGGCGGCCCGCGACGTGATCCGCTACCGCACTAAGCTGACCGAGTCCCGCACCAGCGAACTGTCCCGGCTGGGCAACGTGCTGCAGGACGCCGGGATCAAGGCTGACAGCGTGGCGTCGTCGATCACCACCAAGTCGGTGCGGGCGATGGTGGAGGCGCTCATTGACGGTGAACGCCGCCCCACGGTGCTCGCCGAGCTGGCGCGGGGCAGGATGCGATCGAAGATCCCGGACCTGCAGCGGGCGCTGGAGGGGCGCTTCGACGACCATCACGCCCTGATGTGCCGGTTGCACCTGGAGCATCTGGACCATCTCGACGCCATGATCGCCAAGCTCGATTCCCAGGTCGAGCAGATGATGCGGCCCTTTCAACCCCAACGCGAGCTGATCGTGTCGATCCCCGGGTTCGGGGTACGCGCCTCCGCGGCGATCGTTTCCGAGATCGGCGCCGACCCCGCGGCCTGGTTCCCGTCTGCCGAACAGCTGGCCTCCTGGGCCGGGCTGTGCCCCGGCAACCACGAATCGGCCGGCAAACGACGTCACGGACGGCGCCGCAAGGGCAACCAGCATCTGCAGCCGGTCCTGGTCGAGTGCGCCTGGGCCGCGGTGCGCACCGACGGCTACCTGCGCGAGTTCTACCGCCGCCAGGTCCGCAAGTTCGGCGGGTTCCGCAGCCCCGCCGCCAAGCAGAAGGCGATCGTCGCGGTCGCGCACAAGCTGATCGTGATCCTCTGGCACGTGCTGGCCACCGGCCGGCCCTACCAGGATCTCGGCGCCGACTACTTCACCACCCGCATCGACCCCGAGAAGGAGAGACGCCGCCTCGTCGCCAAACTCGAGGCCCAAGGATTCAAGGTCACCCTCGAACCCGCCGCCTAACACCCCAAATACACACCGTCACAAACAGACCCGGCGCCACCGCGCTCCGCCGGGTGGCTGCGCCCGCCGTGGTCACCATGATTCACGTACCAGGTGACTCGTCGGTGTGGTCGCCCGCGCGGCTTCCACTTGACGCCCTGAGACGGAGGCGGTTTAAACCTTCTGTTTGCTGTGTTGGGAACGGATTTGGGAACAGAACATCGCGAGAACCACACGAACAAGTGCGACGCGGTGAAACGGGCTGGACGGCGGAACGCCGTTGACCTGAACGTATGAGACCGACCGCAATCCGGGAGACGGCGACTGGTTAGCTCATAACCCAGAGGTCGCAGGTTCAATTCCTGTCCCCGCTACTACGTGATGTCGTAGACATCGGAAATGGTCCTCAACCCTAATGGGATTGGGGCCCAGCCATTTGTCTGTCATTGGCGGCAACAATTTTGGGGAAGGCCGCCCGAGCCGTCGAGGCTTTGCGGTGGGGCGATGATCCGGGATGACGTGCTGATCTGTGCGTCAGCACGCACGGAGCCGTTGAGGACCACCGGTACATGGTGAGGAGCTCGAGCCGCGCCCGACCGACCACATATTCCTGCAGCTGGGTCTCCTACTTCTCCGAACTGACACGCTGAAGCCGGGCGTGTTTTCAATCATCGTCACGGCAGCGGCGGCCGACGATCAGAGTTACCGTCGGCCGTTGACCGGCCGCTCCGGGTGCTATATGGTCTGACCAATTTAATTATTTGCGAGAGAGCGCGGGACGCAGGTATTTGCCCTCAGCGGTTTGGTGGGCGTGGTCCTGTGCCTGGTGGCGTGGGAGGTGTGCATGCCTCAACCACCAGACTTCACCATGTCAGGGCCTCAGACCGCGCAATTCTATTCAAGTCACCAAACCGGCGTGCTGATCGGAGTCACGCTGTCCTCGCTCGGCATGCCTTTCCTGATTGCCTGGACGATCCAACTCGGCGCGATGCTGCGGCGACTGGAAGGCGGCTCGGGGCTGGTGGCGATCGTCGCCACTGTCGGAACCATCTCGATTCCGATCCTGCTGGTATACGACGTTGTGGTCTGGGCGATCGCGGCATACCGCCCCCAGGACACCACCGCGGACGTCACCCGTGCGTTCAGCGATCTCGGCTGGATTTCCTCGATGCTGATCTGGCCGCCCCTGGCCGCGGGCATGGCCCTGACCGGGGTCATCATCTTCAAGTCGCGGGGGCAGGCCGGCGCTTTTCCGGTGTGGCTCGGCTGGTTCAGCTACATCGTTGCGATAGCCGAATTCGGCCAGGCGCCCATCATCTTCTACAAGAGCGGGCCATTTGCGCCGGACGGCGCCGGCAGCTGGTACCTGGCGGTGTTCACCTGGGGGCCGTGGATCATCGCGCTGAGCATTCAAATGTCGAGGATGCTCGCGCGACAGCACAAGCTGGGAACCGACGACCACACAGGTGCACTTGTGCCGTCCTGACCCAGTCGATGCGCATCGCGGGATGTGACTGATCCGACAGGAGAAACTGCATGGCGGCGTTCAAGGTTGGTGTCGCCGAACTGCCGGTCAATGTGTCCCATGCACCTACAGCGTCGGTCAATGCGAGCTATTTGACCGCCGCGGTCTGTGGGGCGGACTCATTCTGGGTGGGCGACCACCTCAACTCGCTGTTTCCCCGTTCGCTCGGCACCCCCCAGTACTATGGGGCCGCCCGGTTGGCGCCCAAGATCGATGCCTGCCTGGAGCCGTGGACGCTGTTGGGGCATATGGCCGCACGCCACAGGGTGCGCCGACTACGGCTTGGGGTCGCTGTGACAGACGCCGGCCGCCGCAACCCGGCGGTTACCGCGCAGGCGGCTGCGACATTGCATCTCCTGACTCGTGGTCGGGCAATTCTGGGTATTGGCACCGGCGAGCGTGAAGGCAATGAGCCATACGGGGTGGAGTGGTCGAAACCGGTGGCACGGTTCGAAGAAGCCATCGCCACCATCCGGGCGCTGTGGGACTCGGGCGGCCAACTGGTGAACCGCGACTCCGAGTATTTTCCCTTGCGCAACGCGTTGTTCGACCTGCCCCCCTACCGGGGCAAGTGGCCGGAGATCTGGATTGCGTCTCACGGCCCACGGATGTTGCACCTCACCGGCCGCTACGCCGACGCGTGGTTTCCCGTGATCATGCTGCGGCCTAAGGACTATCCCGCCGGTCTGGAGGTGATCCGGTCGGCTGCGTCCGATGCAGGCCGCGAGCCGATGTCGATCCTCCCGGCGATTGGGTTGTTCGTGTTCACCGGACGCAGTCGCGACGAAGTCGACGAGGCGTTGAATACGCCCTTTGCGAAGACCTTCGCGTTCCTTGTGCCTGGCAAGGAGTGGGCACGCCACGGAGCACAGCACCCGCTGGGCGCCGATTTCACGGGCTTCCAAGATCTTCTGCCGCAAGTCCTCGATAAAGAGACCGTGCTCTCCTACATCAAGTACGTTCCTGTCTCGCTACTGAAAGAAAACCTTCTGACTGGAACCCCCGATGACGTCATCGATCAGGCCGCCGTATGGCGTGACCACGGCCTGCGCTACGCGGTGTTGGTCAATGCCAGCTCGATGCAGCCCAGCCTGCGCCGAGGATTGGCGGCCGGTCTTCCCTTCGCCAAGATCGTCCGCGGAATGCGCAAACTGTAGTTCGGTAAAGCAGTTGGCTGGACTCCCGAACGCGGCGATGCGATTCCAATCGGTTACCGGACGCGGTAGTTGATGGTCACGGGTGCTCCTCTTGGGTGCGATGGTCGGGTCGAAGTTCGGTTGGACGCAGTGAAGGCAGGCCTTGGACGCAGGGCAGTGGACGAATGGCACCGGATGCGCTGAGGGCCGGATCGCCATCGGCATTGTTGGCGTGCAGGGACGCGGGTCTGGCCGTGTGATGGACGGGTCGCCAACCCGGCAAGGATTTTCGAGAACACCCGGATTGTCGGCCACGGCCTAGTTCCGCGTCCCGCCTCCGGCGCTGTCCAGCACGAGCGCCGGATGTCTTCGCCGCAGGTGTGGGGGATGCGGTCGCCAGCGCGCCGAACCATGCACGCTCCCGAACGGCGCGCCGCGAACCCTCCCGCAGCGGCGGAATTTGCCGCGGACAGGCTCCCCGGGACCCTCTCCGACGGGAGCGGACCTGCTCACCGATCGCGGTGTAACCCAAAGCACCCGAACCGATCTCACCGGCGATCACCTGACCGGAATTGAGGCCCACCCGTAGCTGCAGGCGATGCCGTCGCGCGCTTCGACCTCCTTGGCCAGTTTGACCGTCTGTGCCTGGATGTGCAACGCAGCCAAGCAGGCGCGAAAAGCGTGATCCTCCAACGCCACCGGCGCCCCGAACACCGCCATAACCCCGTCACCGGTGAACTTGTCCACCGTGCCGCCGTAACGCTGAATCACCGATGCGCAGTGGCTGACCAGCTCGGTCATGGTCTCGCGCAACCGCTCCGCACCCACCGCCGCCGCGATATCCATCGAATGCACCACATCGGCGAACCGCAACGTCACCTGCTTGTACCCCGCCGGTTCCGCCGATGCCGCAACGGCCAGCCCACATTCATTGCAAAACTTGGAGTTTGGCGGCAGCTCCGCACCGCACGCGCCCCACAAACCAAGTCCGCCGTCATGGCATCGCCGCGGCCCAGCCGATATGCCCCTCGAAGCCAAGCGTTCTCGCCATGTCGCGGTAGCGATCCCTAAAGTGCGTATACGTCGCGGCATCCCCATGAGCCCGCGCTAGCAGCGCCCGTAGCCGCAACAGCAAGATCTCGCGGATCACCAAACCGTCATCGGCGGGCGCCGCCGCTAACCGCTCGATCGCAGCCTCCGCTTCGGCCACGTCATTCTCGGCTCCGCGGTCGAGTAGTGTCTCCACCAGAACACCCGTCGCTGGAATGCCATAGAATAGCAGCCGTCCCTCGCGGAACCGATGGTCGACGGCGGCGCGCATGAGCGGTATGGCGTCATCGCGATCTCCACACCGAGCCCTCTCACGTGCCGAGTACACGTTGACGATCGGTAATTCGCCCAGGAGGTGTCCGCGACGTACGAACATTTCGCCGACGCCCGCGAGGAGCTGCTGTCCGCGGTCGCGCTCCGCAGCCGCTGGGCGGTGCACCAGCGCAAGGCCCAACGTCGCCCGCGCGACGGCCAACGCGAAATCATCACCGGATCGTTCGGCAATCCGTAGCGCATCCTCAATCTCGCGCACCGCGGAATCGTCGGGCCCCAGCACGCCAAAGGGTATCCCCGGGAAGTAGACGTAGGCGACGACCGTGGCGTAGGACATGGGGTCGGCGGTGCGGGCGATGGCCAGGCCCTGGCGCAGGTCGTCGCGCCATCCGCGACGACCCAGGCAATAGCGGCCAATAGCCCGCTGCGCAAAGGCGAGCGCTAATGGAGACCCGAAAATCAGGTTGCCTTTAGACGGATCACCGTCGGCCAGGTCGATGACTCGCTGTGACCACCGCGGCACCTCAGGACACTCGGCGTTCATAATTTTGGCGTAAATCGGCGCGAGTGACAGCCCCACCGTCAAGGTCGGATCACCGACCGACTCGATGAGGGCCATGGCTTCCGATGCCAGCTGCGACGCCTCGCGCATCCGGTCGTGATACGCGTGATCCATCACCAGCCCCGCCATGGCGATGGCCAGTGACGCCTTGTCCCCGGCAGCGCTGCACAACTGCCGCAATTCGTCGAAACGGGCGCCGGCCACATGTTCATAGACTCGCCAGGCGATCCCGCACACCATGGTGCGCGGGGCGATGCGCATCGCCGCCCGGTTGGGGTCACCGGCCGGTAGCGCGTCGGCGATCCTTGTGGCGCGCTCCCAACTTTGTCGCGCCGCGGCGATGTCGCGGTTGGTCGCCCACGTTGCCGCGCGCATGTGCCAGCCGTAGGCGGCATGCCGATCACCCGCGGCCTCGAGATGTTCGGCGATCAGCGCCGCGTTCTGGTCCGCCGATTGCGGCTCGGGGGCTTCGATCGCGGCGGCCAGCCGCCTGTGCAGCTGGGCGCGATCGGATTTCAGCTGGGATTCGTAGGCCACCGCGCGGATCAGCGGATGCCGAAACGCGTACTCGGCGCGCGGAGTGAACACGATCTGATCGATCAGCTCCGCTCGAAGGAGGTCATCAAGGTCCGGGTCAATCTGCAAGGCAGCCAACAGATCAGGGCTAAACCGAGACCCGATCACCGCCGCGGCGCCCAGTGTGCGCTTGGCAAGCGGGTCGAGGCGGTCAATGCGCGCGCCAATCGCCGCCTGCAAGGTGGCCGGCACGCTCACACCGGCCAGCTCGCCGTCGCACACATAGGCCCCGCGCTGGCCGCCCAGCACACCACGCTCTACCAGGTCACGCACGATCTCCTGGGCGAAAAACGGGTTGCCTGCGGCGCGCTTGGCGATAATCTCGGCCACGCCCGTGACCGAGGGGTGCCCTCCGAGCAGCTCGGAGGCCAACGCCGCGATCTGCGAATCCTCCAACGGCTCTAAAGCAATCGTCTGCGATCGATGGGCGTGGGCAAGCACCCCCTCGTAGTCGGGTCGGTAGGTAATCAACACCAGCGAGCGAGTCCGGGGAACGACCGACAGGAAGTCGGCCAGCATCGATTCGCTGGCCTCGTCGATCCAGTGCACGTCCTCGATGATGTAAACCGCCGGGGTGCCGCGCGCCAGCGATGCGGTGTTAAGCAGCGCAGTCAGCCGCCGACGCCGGGCGTCCGGGTCAATCTGCGGCAACGCAACGGCCGGATCTGCGATGCCGAGCAGATCGTCTAACAAGACGAGATCCTCGCTGTCGGCATCCGGAAGCCGGCCGAGCACCCGGGCCCTCGCCGCCACGTCATCCAGCTCGCTGATCCCCAGGGCCGCGCGCAACAGCCCCGCCACCGCACGAAACGCGATGTCGGTGGTGTGCGATTCGCAGTAGCTGGTGAACACCGCGACGCCGTCGCGCATCGCCAGAGCGGCCGTCTCGCGCACGATCCGGCTCTTGCCGATGCCCGGCGGGCCGACCACGCCGACCACATGCCCCTTTCCGCTGATCGCCTGGTCCAAGAGAGCCGCGGCGGTGCTCATTTCCCAGCGGCGCCCAACGAAAGTCGACTCGACTCGGTCTATCCACCGGTGTTCCGCCACGCTGAGCAACCGGCGCGCCGGCACCGGATCGTCGGCGCCTTTGATACGCACCATCTCCGGCTCCCCCAGCGCCCCCGCGCCCTCCACCAGTCCCGCGGTGGATTCACTGAGCATCACCCCGCCCGGCGGCGCCACCGACTCCATCCGCTGCGCCATCCCCACCTGCTCACCAACCGCGGTGTAACCCAAAGCACTCGAACCGATCTCACCGGCAATCACCTGCCCCGAGTTCAGTCCCACCCGCACTTGCAGGTCTACGCCGTCGCGGCGCTCAACCTCAGCCGCCAGCCGCGTGGCCTCATCCTGAATACCGAGCGCGGCCAAACACGCCCGCAGCGCGTGATCCTCCAAAGCAGCAGGGGCGCCGAACACCGCCATGATCCCGTCACCAGTGAACTTATCCACCGTGCCGCCATAGCGTCTCACTACTGCCGCTGAACGCTCGACAAGCTCGGTCATGATCTCGCGCAACCGCTCCGCACCCACCGCCGCCGCGATATCCATCGAACGCACGACGTCGGCGAAGAGGACTGTCACCTGCTTGTACTCAGCCGAGTTCGTTACAGCGGCGACCGGTGCACCGCACACATCACAGAACTTCGCATGCTCCCGCAGCCCAGTGCCGCATGACCCGCACACCAACCCCGCCACTGTCATCCGAGCACCGCCGATCCGGGGGCCCGATTACCCCGATCGCCCAAGAATAGGGCGTTCCACCAGCGAAGGACGCGATTATTGACACCGGCGTTGAGCACTTCGGGTCGATCACCTGCTTTGCCGCGTGCCTCTCACGCCACCGCTTGGCAACGACGTACGCCTCGGCGATGCGCACGGCGAAACGCAGTCGGGGTCAGCGGAGGGGTGATTTCATATTTTGTCCCGTCAGCGGCGCTAATTGAGCTTTTCGCCAAGATGGGCTAACCCATGCCCGCCAAAGTTCGGCTACGTCCGAAGGTCTCAATACGATCTCGCCAGCCTCCTGGATCGGGACGACGTGCGGCTCGTTCAACCTGGCGGCGGTGTGGCGCCCGCCGAAACCGTTCTCCGTACCCCGGTTCCGCCGCTAACTCGGCGCGGCAACACCTTGATATCACCTCGGGCCACGCGGTCGTGTAGCTACGCTCGCATCCTTTAGTATCTGCAGAACCGTCGTCCGACCGAGGCCTAGCGTGGCGGCGACGCGTCTGGTGCTCAGCCCGCGTTCATAGTGCTCAACGACGTCAGCACGCAAGTGGGCAGTGATACGTCGCCGTTGCGGTACCGGTGACCGCAGATCTTTCACATCGGTCTCAACCGCGTTGCTCTGTATCTCTGGCCACGATTTGTTCGACCAGACCCGTTCGAGGGCTACCACTGTCCCCGCTACCACTGTCCCCGCTACCAGCGGAAATGGCCCTTGCAGGACTCTCCGGGGGCCGTTTTCGTGCCCACTGGGAACAGTTTTGGGAACATTAGCTTCGCTAATCGTCAACTGTCGTCTTCGCTGAAATCCCACGGGTCGCCGATCAAGAAGGCGGCCGCCCGCTCGGCGGCGTCGCGATCGTCCGTTCGGACCACTTGGGCATAGGTCTGCAGCAACGCGGTCACCGCTTCGGCGCGCCTGAAGTTCCCGGTATGGAAGGCATCATCGGCAACCCCGCGCAGCTGCTCGATGGCCCCCTGATCGCCGGAACTCCGCGACGGCTGCGGGCGGGTCGATAGTCCGCTATGTCAGGCTTTCTCATGGGGTCACCGCCGGTAGCTGGTAGGGGACCGGGTGCACCGCGGGATGAAATACCGGGCCTGTGTACTAAGGACCAAGGGTCCCTAGGCAATGGTCATTGCCAGGCCAATCAAACCGGCATAGATCACAACCGAGACCACCCTCCGAACGGCGTGATTCACGATCAGTTGCTTGATCATCGCCGATGCGAAGCTGAAGACCGGGGTAGGAGAGCGGCTCGGAGAACACGGGGCGTTGCGGCATCGCGGTGGCGGCCGGCAAAAACAGAGCCACGCAAGGGCTTCCAGCGAATCGGCTGTTGTAGCGCAACCATAGGAAGGCTGTGCGCGAATTGGGTTGGCACCCAAGCCCAGCGCTTGACTCGGATACGGGAGGCGGCCCATTTCTACGATGAGCAACGAGAGCAGGGACACCAGCAGCGTGTCCGGAAAAGCCCGGAGCGATGTCGTTGATCACGTGCCGGCTATTCGTCCGAGGGGGCTTGCGTCACGTCCTTTATCCACGTGAGGCCCTTGACGGCTTGCGGCCATCCCAGCGTCGTCGCTGCCAACAATGCGACATGCTCGAGTTCGGCGGTCGCGAGACCCTCGGCCAGTCCTCGACGAGCGTGTGAATGGACGGCGCCATGCGAGTTGGCTCCGATCGCAAGTGCGAGATGGACGAGCCTCTTGGTTCGTCCGTCGAGCGGCCCTGCCCGGTTAACGGCGGCGCCGAGTTGCTGAAAGGCGGCCCAGACATCCGGATAGTCCTTTGCAATGAGCTGTGCGGTGGACGGCAAGGCGACGGTCGGATTCTCGGAGAGATCAGCAGGCGGTGGTTGCTCCATCGGAGGCTCCCTAATGTGTAGAACCATCCTCGGCGGGCTGCGAGGCGATCAGCCGGCGGGTGCGGGCAGGCTGATTCTTGGAGTATCGCTCATGGCGCCGACGCCGGGAGATAAGTCGCTGTGCTTCATCACAGGCACGCGCGACGGGACGAGGGTGGCCAGCGATCGAGGAGGTGGCAGCGTAGTCACGAATGATTCGCTCGCCTGGCAGCTTGTCCGAACATGTCGGCACGCCGATGCAGGAGCTTTATGACGTGCCTGGGTGTTGCCGCCCGAATTGTTCGGCGACTTTAGGTCGATTGACCGAGCCCTTCGCGGTGAGCGGCAGCTCATCCGCGAAGGCGATGCGTTCGGGGATCTCGAAGTCGGCGAGCCGGCCGCGGCTATAGGTAATCAAGTCGAGGCGACACCCATCTCGAGGCACGACCACGGCGGCGACCCGCTCGCCGAAGAGGGCGTCGGGAATGCCGAATACCACCGCTTGAGCCACGTCGGGATGGGACGTCAGGACGTCCTCGACACGTTCGGGGGAGATCTTTTCGCCGCCACGATTGATCAGCTCCTTGATGCGCCCTTTCACGCTCAAAGCTCCGTGGCCGTCGACAGCACCCAGATCGCCCGTGCGCAGCCAGCCGTCGACAAAGTTGCTGGCCGTGGCGGCGGAATCGTTTATGTAGCCGCGCACAACGGTCGGTCCCGACAACCAGATCTCGCCGGTTACTCCGATCGGACAGGTCTTGCCGTTGTCATCGACAATGCGTACTGACAGGCCCGTTGGTGTCCCAACGGTGTTCAGTCGGGTGGGCTCGTTGTCGAATGGCAGTACGGTGCTTGCCTGGTGGGTAGCTTCTGTCGCCCCATACGCGGCTAGCACGGGCGCCCCAAAGGTCGCCTCCATCCGTTGCACCGTGGCGGGCGAGAGCGATGCGCTACAGCTACGGATGAAACGTAGTCGACCGTGGTAGCCACGAGGGAGCTCCGTGCTCGCCCGGTCGAGCAGAATCTGGTGGATGGTTGGCACCGCCGTGTACCAGGTGGCGTCGACAGCGGCGACGTCGTCCCAAAAAGTGTTCGCGGAAAACCTGCCACGAGCTGGAAGCAGCACTCTGCCACCGGTGGCCAGTGTGGCGAGCAGGCCCGCGATTAGGCCGTGACCGTGGAATAACGGCGCCACCGCGACTGTCGCGTCGCACGGCTTAAGTTGGTACGCGCTGATGATGCCGGCAATTGATGCGGCTATGTTGTCATGCGTCCAGGGCACCATCTTGGGCTTTGCGGTTGTGCCGGAAGTGAACATGATCAATGCGTCGCGACCCGTGAGCCCGGGTATCGGTTTGTTGACCGCGCGGGCCGAATAGGGTGCCACCAGGTGCAGTGCCGGCGTTGCGTCGGCCGCACTCGCGCTGGTTGGTTTGAGGAGCCAGGCGGGATGGCTCCCCCGAGATGGGCCGCTGTCACGCTGGCGGCCGTCGACGAGTGTGACCCGGGCACCGGCCATCTCGACCCGTGTTCGTCTTTCAGCGGCGGGCAACGCCGGGTCAAGCGGCGCAACGACGATGTCGGCGCGCGCGGCGGCAAGCAGTCCAACGACGAATTCGACGCTGTTGGTTGACTCGAGTGCGACCACGTCGCCAGGTCGTAGTCCAGAATGTTGCAACACTTGGCATTGGGCGACGACGAGGTCCGCCAGATTGGCGTAGCTGATCCGGCGACGCTGCGCGCCGACGATCAAAGCCGTCGAATTCGGTGCAGCTTCGGTGGCACCGTCGAGCATGTGACCCAGCCGCCACAGCGGCCTTTCGGCCTCAGCGCCACTCGCCCTGGCGCTCAGGGGTTCGACGGTGGTCATCGGTAGGTCTCTGGGTGCGGTGCCACGACTGGATAGCCTGCCGCGATCCGGTCGACCCAGGCATGGACGTTGTCGGCGCTGCCATGGACCTGCCGTTTCACGCTCAATCCGGGGCTGTAGAGCGTTCCGACGAAATGACCTAATTCAATGTCCACTCGCAGCAGTGAGCCGTCGGCAAGCCGGTAGTGGCCGGTGGGCATCGATATTGCCCGGTGCGGCGCGCCGCCCTGCAGTGGGCTGCGAACCTCGATG
>Ga0153922_1000051_pt1 | contig 45094 bp, 45 predicted proteins | sample TSNJ006MetaG_FD_104723 | JGI IMG/M metagenome (GOLD analysis project Ga0153922, IMG submission 104723) | Attine ant fungus gardens microbial communities from New Jersey, USA - TSNJ006 MetaG | ecosystem: Host-associated > Fungi > Mycelium > Unclassified | place: USA: New Jersey, Brendon T. Byrne... | reverse complement strand
CGCGCAAATTCTAAATAGTCGTTTCACTGTGATTGCAACGTGGTGTACTGTTCTTTGGATACATACAAATTCTAGACTACAAAACTTGTGCACTCAAGGCCAAAATCGAGAAACATGCTAAAATCGAGAAACATGCTAAAATCGAGAAACATGCTAAAATCTACACTACTTGATCAATATCGCAAGCAATTGAGTCTGTAAAGACTGGACAGGAATCTCAACACCTCAAACCACTTCTTCCTTTTTTCAATTAACTGGATACTGGAAAGCCCAACACTGAGTCGCTAAAGGCAAACCTCAACTCACGAGCGGCAAAGAACTCAGGCCATCGAAACGACCATCAGTGTACCACGATAGGCACGCTAGCAACTTTTTCGCTGACTACCGAAATGAACAGACAAACGCGAAAGCGAACACCGTGATGTACACACAACGTTCGAGACAATTCTCATATCAAAGAAAAAAAAAATGACGGTAAGACAAACAATCCAGGGCTGCTGCTGCTCAAAAAGGGTCACCAAAATCAACCTCGAGCAGGAACACCATGCCCACTGGCACCTCCCCTTCTCGGCCTACCACCTCTCCTTCCATATCCGCCCCATCCACCAACATACGCACCGGGCCCCATCAACCCGACACCGCCCGGCTCTCCAAACGTAGCAACATTCCTCTCCCTCTCTTCTTCCCTCCTATTCCTTCCAGCACTTCCAGCACCACCCGCACCACCACGCCTTCCGCCACGTCCACCAGCACCACCCGGCCCGCCCGAAGGTGTGGACGTAGATGATGAAAGAGAATCAAAGAATGACCTTTGACGATTGTATGCAGGTTCTTTCTTCTTTTCTGACGCGATTGAGTCATTAGATGGTGTACCCCCAGATTCGGGGTCAGGTGAGGTAATCCCGTCTGTTATGGCAACAGTAGTCTCCTGGCGTGCGAGAGCAGCTTTGTTGAACTTGGCATTCATACTCTCGAAATCGAAATCCGTCGAGGGAACTTTGATCTGTTCGATAGGCTGTTGTTGTTGTCGGCCACCACCGGTTCGTTTCCCTGTACCACCACCGGCGGAATGGCCAGCACCATTTTGGGCATTGTTGACACGTAAATCTCCTAGAGCACGTTCGACGGTTTCAAGAGAAGCAGCGGCATTTTGTACAGATGCTCCACCGCCCGGACGGCGAGTTTGCCCTCCTGTTTTATTGCGTGGCTGCCGAGGTTGTTGGGTTTGCTGTGGTTGAGACTGAGAAGATGGGTGTTGTTGAGTCGGTTGAACGGGTGCTTGAACAGTTTGCGGTGATTGTTGAGTAACACTTGCAGGTTTAGATTGCGGGCCCTGACGGCTAAAATTCGGCTGCTGCCGAACTTGAGCAGGAGTTACGGATGCACTGGGAGCAGCTTGACTTGGGGTGGGATAGGGAGAGTGACTAGTGGATGTTTGACCTGGAGTCGAAGCCTGAAGAAGGGAGGAAAGCAACGTCAAATCAGCAAAACAAGGTTCATTCGGAGAAGTTGAGTATCAGAAGGAAGGCAACGGAAATTTCCACATGGGTTTTATGCGCTCTCGGGAAATTGTTTTTTTTACATCCGAATTGGATTCATCATATAGTAGGCGCGGCGACAAGGGTAAACATGAACTTACCCCTAGTACAGCGGGATCATCATGGACACTCCGTTGAGGGACAGGCTCATCCACGGCCAGATCCTTCACTTCAGAGGCTCTGAAGATAATATATTGATATGGCTCTTGCACTGGAGGTATGAATTCATTCGGTGGTCTGTCAGGGGATAAACAAGTCAACGTCTCTTTCATCAGCCTCGACGTGGCGAGCTTCCCAGGGAAGAAGAAAACAGTACACACCGACGCGACTCCGTACCCATAGAATACACTGTCGAGATCAGGACGACATTGGCGGAAAAAAAGAGAAGTGAGCACCATTGGATAATTGGATCGTCGAGGCTACAGGATCAATACCCGCCAATGTGCCTCTGTATCGCACATCAGAGTGAGAAATGAGAGAGATAGATTTTCTATCGCTGCGTCAGCACAACCCAGTCGATAAAGTGGAGCATAAAGCAGACCCAATGAAGCTGAGAGCCATGATAAAAGAGAGAAGAGAACAAAGTAAAAATTAAAAGCTGTGAGTGGAGGGAACAAGGAGGACAGAACGTTGGTGTAATTGCGTAGCCTGCGCTCAGCCTTTTGGCAGCTTACTTCATTTCAGACTCCGACACCAAGCTTTTGCCAAACAGCCAAAGATAACCCAGCTTCTGGGCTTTTCAAAAAAACTGAATCTTACACTTTTGTTTTTCGAGTCGATGCAACAATAGACATTAGTGAGTTTTCCTTGATATTATATACACAGAATAGATTCCGAATCTCCCTAGAAGTTCTTATAGGCTGTTACATGTGTCACGTCACATCCAAAACATGTCCTTGTCCTCTGCTCGTGTTCTCTATCGACATTCTCGATGTCTTGCATTTCTAGAACGTCGACTTATCTCTACAACTACCAAGCCTGAGAAAAAACTGGTTTCAGGTGCGTGGCTTTGATATAGCATGTCCCTAAGCTGACGTCAAGAAAGACACCACACCTCTATCTTCATGCCTTGAAGGAACCAAAATTGAAGGAGCCAACATTCTCAAAGGCCAAGCACCTGTTTTAGCTATGGCTGATGACCAATACCCCGAATGGCTGTGGACGATTCTTCAACCCAAGGTTTACGAAGATGAGGGACCCGGGAGCAAAGCTGAGCGACAAAAACGAAGGGCAGCGAACAAACAAAGAATCAAGGATAGAAACTTTATGTCTACACAGTGATGCAAGAGTCAAGGCATTGCTCCAGCATTTAGCTCATCTATCGAAATTAGAAAGCCATAGAATATATATTCGTGTGGAGAGGGTGCTTGCGAGCAAAAAAAAAGACTTATTGGGAAACAAGGCACGGTAGCATGACATGATGAATATGGATGTTTGTTCGGAAAGTGTGTCCAGAGCTAGTAGTAAAATTAGGTTATCTACGGTTGTCATCAAGTCTTGGCAGAACCAGGGGCTGTGGGCTGGGCACCGCTGAGATGAGGATCGATGGCCTCAGGGGGGTTAGCAGGAGCTGGAGGAGGCTGTTGCTGTTGCTGCTGTTGCTGAGGGTCAGAATAGGCTCTGAAAGGAGGCTGGGCTACCAAGGGTCTGTGGAACCGGGCGCGGAATTCATTAGCATTTGGATCTGGGTTGGGGGTGAAAGGGGCAGGATTGCCGTGCTCGTCGTGTGCCAGGGGCATGTAGGGAGGGGCAGGGGGTCCTTTTGCTGCGTGTTCTGCATAGTGGATTCGGCGCTGTTGGAGGTAAATAATTGAGAAAGCGGGCTGGAGAGAAGGAAGGAAGTACCTGGTGGTCCCAGCGGTCCCAAGCTTCTGCGATGATGGGCTCTAGAGAGGCGAGCTCGTCGTTTGTCATGTTGAGGGTGCGGAGAAGGTGCTGCTTGAGTAGAGGAGCACAGGAAAAAGAAAGAAGGAGAGTGGAGGCAAAGGTCTGACCACCGATGAGATTTGTCTGTGGAAATGGGGGCTCGTGTGAGATGGGGATGGGCTGCATGTCGTGGAGGACCTGCGAGTACTGTCCATCGCCCTGCCTGTACCCCACCTCCTCTATTGGCCCCATCATCTCCCCGCCCATCTCCAGCCCCAGCTCCCGCATCTTGCGCTCCTTGATCATCCGCCGGTGTTTTCGCTGTCGTTCTCGTGCTGCTGCACGCACCCGGTCACGTCGCGCCATTTCCTCCAGGGTCATCTCTCCCTGTTCTATCAGCGATGCATGCTGCTGCTGCTGCTGTTGTGCCTGCTGTTGTGGCGCCTGCTGCTGTTGTTGTGCCTGTTGTGCCTGCTGCTGCTGGCTCCCATCAGCACTGTAGGTTATAATGCCCACAGCTGCATTTCTGTCCCGCTCTCGTTTACGTCGCTGTCTCTCAGCTGCTTTTTCCCGCTTGATCCTCTGGCTGTCCGTTTCACCCTCGCGGGGCCGCTTCCGTGATGTCGACCCCGTTGTTGATGTCTGCATGTCGTTCTCCATTCAGATTTTTTTTATTATCTCGTACGTTGGCTGCTCGTCTGTGTGAGCCCCCAGGTGATTCCTGGTGTGACGTCCCCAACGGCCTCAACAGGTGTCCAGTGACAATATCGTGACGGTTAGTGACGGAAGGTGTTGACTTTCCTGTCACACGCGCCGCCCACACTTATCCTCCCATCAGCACCGTGTGAATATTGCGTAACATTTGATACAGTGCATTATTCTGCCCTAATTTATTTCCTCAGCATGCTTTCCCTCCCAGGTCCAACCCCAATCCACTCAACCGGTACTCCAACATGCGATTCTATGAATTCCACATACTTCTTGCAATTCTCGGGTAGTTCCTCGTAGCTCTTGATATTTCCAATCGACGTCTTCCAGCCAGGCAGCGTGATATACTCAACTTGAATCTCCCCAAGGAGGTCCAGGTCGGCTATATAAAATCATGTCAGAGAATGGCCATCTATGAAACATTGACCTGAACCTGGGAATCCTTCAAGCTCTTCTCCATTGCTTTTTTTGTAGGCTATCCCAACCTTGATCTCTTCTAATTCGTCCAGAACGTCTACCTTGGTAAGGTTGAAGCTATCATACCCATTGATCAAGCAGGAGTGTTTCAGCACGACAAGGTCCAGCCACCCACACCGTCGTCGTCGGCCAGTTGTCGTACCGTACTCCCTCCCGACTTCCTGCAAGTGAACCCCAATGTCCTGAGAGATCTTCAGGATCAATTGCATCAACAAAATCCAACGAACGCACATTCAATTGCTCAGTTGGGAAAGGGCCGCCGCCTACACGTGTCGTATAGGCCTTCATTACACCGATTGTCTTCCCGATCATCTTCGGAGGGATCCCAAGGCCTGTGCACACACCACCCACCGAAGTAGAGGATGATGTTACAAATGGGTAAGTCCCAAAGTCGAGGTCGAGCATCAATGCGTTCGCCCCTTCGACAAGAATTCGTTTGCCCGCCGCTATGGCTTTATGCATGTATACAACGCTGTCCACAACATAGGGGCGCAACCGTTCAGCAAGACCTTTATAGCGTTTGATTTCGCCTTCTGTGTCGTACTCAAAGTGTCCATAGCGTTTGTATCTGCCTTCTACAAGACGACGGAACTTGGACTCGAAGGAGTCGTGCTCAAAGAGATGGTGTACTCGGAGGCCAGAACGTGAAGCTTTGCCAGAATAAGCAGGGCCAATGCCTTTCTTCGTTGTGCCAATGCTAATCGAAAGGAATTGAAGCCTTGTTGAGTATAGAGAGATAGAATCAACTACCTGGATCCTCCGAGCTCGACTTCCTTGAGCCCGTCGACGATCTGATGAAAGTCGAACACGAGATGGGCACGATCAGATATGAATAGGCGATTTGTACAGTCCAGGCCTTCCAGAAGAATGTGAGTATAGGATGTTGAGCTGATGAGTCCATCTATACCTTGTGATTGCAACGCATCTAGTTCGTCGAAGAACGAAGGTATATGGATCACGACGCCGGAACCGATAATACCTGTACATTCTGGGTTGACCAGGCCTTGAATTCATGAACAAAAATATCAATAAGCTTGCTTGGCAAAGATCGAGCGTGATTTGATAGATAGAGAGACGCACCGCTAGGAAGTAGATGAAAGGCGAAAGTGGTTGGCACCTTTTCAGGACCAATGGGAACAACGATAGTATGCCCAGCATTGTTTCCACCAGCACATCTAGCGCAGATATCTACTTCTGCAGATAAGATATCTACCAGTTTCCCTTTCCCTTCGTCCCCCCATTGCGATCCGAGAACGACCGTCACTGAGAGGGGGAAAGTCAGGATAGCGTTATCGGTAAGCTTTGCGATGGAACATACCGCTCATATTTAGAGCTGACGACGGAAGTGACGTTTGAAAGAGTGATCAGAACTAAGTCGTTGCGATTATCTTCCTCTCTCCTCTCCTCCCCAAGGAAATCAGAAATTGATCCCAACTTCTCGGCTATACCCGAGTACCTGAGTTGAGTAATCAGTCTAGCTTGAGACAGAGGAAGAGAGATGCCGACATTCTCGTCTCGTCCTCTCACCGCTCCACGACTGAACCGATCTATCAAGAGGAACCCTGCTCTTTTCGGTGTTCCTTTTATTTTGCTCATGGTTGTTGCTTCGTATGGCTTGACGTCGTTCACTCAAGCAAGATACGACCTTCATGATCAGAAAGTTAAACAGGTCAGGGTCAAATTCGAGTGTGTTTTTTCTTTTTCTTTCTTTTTCTGAAGGTGTGTGTTAAGGTAACGAAAGAGCAAGAACTTGGGATAGATAAAAATAGGAAGAAATTTGATATTCGGGAGGAATACTTTGTGAGTACATCTCTCCCTCCTCACACACACACACTCTCTCTTGTATCGATTCTGAGCTGAGTTTGATTTGTTAGCGGTTGAGTGCTACGATGAATGAGGATTGGGAGCCCGTGCGGATACAGCGACCAAAGGGAGTACCGGAATGGGGTGTACCCCCAGCTGAACCTCCCTCCAAACAGGCTTAGACGACATGTCACGTCATTCGCTCACTGGACTCTTTCTCTCTCCTGAAAGCTATGCGGTCTGGCAAGGCGATCTCTGATCTGCTGCATCCACAATCGGTTCTCGTTTGTCAGGCATCCCTCGTTATGAATGTAAAACAAGAGGTCAACCTTTCGGTTACATTGCGAACAAAAAGAAAAAGAAAAAGAGAGAGTGGATTGTGGGTAAGATTGGAGAGTGGTTTTTTTGTGCGCTCCTTGGAGGGGCAACAGAAATTGGGTAACTGCAGCCGATGAGCGTGTCTGAGATTACTGAAAAGAAAAGCGTATTCTCCCTAATTTGCGGTTCTGGTTTCTACGTAAATTCTTTCAATACGATATTTAAAAAAGGTCGATCGCGCTGGGGGTTGGACAAGTAACTATTATGAGCAAAGGCCGATATCCAACTGGGGAGATTAAGAGTTGTCGAATCTGGGCTATATGAAGAGCCTTTTGCTGCGGATACTACACGGTCCAGTTATGAATTGTGTGTTTTTCCATGGTGCTACTCAGTCGTCAGGCAAGATAAGAGATAAGAGATAAGATGGGACTGCCAAATGACTGTCGAATGTTTGGCTTAATGACAGTCGAGATGGAGAAGTGAAATTTGAAAAAAATCATATCACGAATTTATCGTTATACGAGCCCAATTTGGGTGTCGAAGTCGCCACATTCGCTCAACCCATTTCCAAGCAGAATTATCACAAAACCTATTGAAAAGGCTTTGTAGATCATGTATGTTTTATGGATCATCACTCATCTCATGCGTTTGATCGTGAACCACAGGTCGCATGAGTAGGATAAACTTGTTGAAAGCTCGCCTTTGAAGAGATAGGCCAAGTGAAGATGGGATCTCTTGGTATACCATTGAGACTATGATGCCCGTGTTGAGATGAGCTCCTAAGAGGACACGCCATTTGACAACTTTAGTGAGTCCAATGAATCAGAAGACGTCTCTGGAATCTTTGATAGAGGTGCAAGCCCTGAGATGGTGACTGAGACGAGGATTCACTTCAACCCTGGATTCAGCGCCTGTCAGAACGTATCTTTGTAGCCATTAGGGGACTGGGACCAGCTCAAAGTATTTGTCAGAATATTGGAAGCTGACCTACAGTAGTTAGCATGGGTGCGCAGGAACCAACTTGATAGGTCACTGAAAAGACAACTTCCAGATCGGAGCCTCTTGGCTACTTAACACTGACCATTCATCGATTGATAGTCCATTCGAACGAAGACCGGACTTGAAACGCTCGCCACAATTAGTCTCTAGCTCGCATAGAATTCACGTCATTCACGCTCGATTGTTGTTCGTCGACAAATGAGAAATTTATCAGGGCATGGGCATTGGAGATAGAGGCCAGGTCCCGAAGTATTTGTTTTTATAGGCGGATCGAAAGAGGGCGTGACCATTTTCGTCGCCATTTGGAAATCAATGAAGCCACGTTTCGTCAACGACTACAAAACGATGATGATGTGCATGAAGGGCTTCACAATATTCGTTCGGCAGAAACATGAATCGGATCTATTGGAATGCGGTCGAAATTGAAAAACAATCAACCAGATGACTACTAATGCAGGGACTCCTTAGCAAGTCGAGCGGCGTATGGGTTACGAGCGTCATTGCGCCATTCTTCAGCTAAAAGGACATACCAAAACGTTAGCAAGCTGAAACTGGGAGATGAAGAAACGCACAGCGGATGCTGCTCTCCTGCGCAATGTTGACTAGATAAAGTGTGATACCCCCGGCAACCATGAAGGGCCAGAGGGGCCTGGCGACCTAGATAGTAATGTCAATGCGATGATGCGCGATGGTTATAAAAAAACACACGGGTGTTGACCATTTGCGGAGTCCTAGGAAGGCCATTTTTCTGCGTTATTTAAAAAACTAAAGATGTTTCACCCTTGAATTCAAGGAACGACGACGACAATGAATTCACCTGAGATTGTCTGAAGAAGAGTGAGTGTTCGGGCAAGACCGTATTCGCATTGATGTGCACACTCGTGAGAATATCCTTCCATAGATGATCTCAATACCTCGTTCTTAGTCTGGCGAGAGTCCCAAGTAGAAATGGCTACTACACTGACTGCACTGACTGCTAATGCAACTTCGAAGGCATCAGGTTATACCGGGACGGCTGCACCTGCTGTGAGTATCATTCTTGAATGTATGTATTTGACCATACTACGGAAATTGTGTATTGGATCTCCATTCGATGCATGCTGACATTGGCTATAGTGGCGACAATTTACGTTCTTTGATGTCGTTCCAGTAAAGGACATTCATGATCTCAACAGTTCGCCTGATATCTTCAAGGTACCTTGTCAGTTAACTGAATGTTCTGAGACTCCAACTTGTGTGTAGGCAGCGTTGGAGGTTTCTACGGTGATTTCCTCATCCTCCGGAGTCATCGTCGCGGACCTTCATGGTAGTGTCCATCTACTAAATCGCGATTTTGAGCCTGTCAGTAGTTGGGTCGCCCATGTTGACGGACGTGTAACGCATATGGTCGAACGGAAAGATGTTCTCGTAACATTGGGGGTTGGGTGTATTTTTGAATTTTGAAATGTCATCGACTCAGTATTCTATAGGAAGAAGATGCTGTTCGCTTGCCTTTACTAAAAATCTGGGATATGCAAAATTTCGACCCAAAGACTGGTGCTCCAGTCCTTCTCCGCTCGACCAAAATTCAACTCAGCAGTCGCCCTCACCCGGTGAGCCCTCTTGAATAATCTACGTCTCTCTGCTAGCTCACACGTACCTCCAGGTGACTACGGTTGCATTATCTGATACCCTCTCGCATCTAGCCATTGGTCTAGGAGACGGTACAGTCATCCTCTATCGTCACCTCGATCAATCCCTCGCCTCTTCCAACTCTCTCACGTCTCTCCCCAAATTACGCACTATCCACGAATCTCCAACGGAACCAATAACTGGACTTGGATTCCGTGAATACCCTGAAGAAATGCCCAACTCATATCTCTTCATAGTAACCACAAACCATGTTTTATGCTACCAGGCTTCAGGTAAAAGAAGTGGTGGCGCACCGGCAATTGTAGACGAGATTGGTACTGGGTTAGGATGTGCCGTTATGGACTGGAAAAGGAAAGACATGGTTGTTGCACGCGATGAAGCAATATATGTGTGTAATACTGAAGGAAGAGGGAATTGTTGGGCGTACGAAGGTAACACTTCGACCTCTCCACGTCGCTCATTAGCATCAACTGATGCAGGATATAAGGTAGTAAATCCTCAGTTCACACACATCTCAACTACCTCGTCATCGTTTCGCCTCCTTTCATCCCGACTTCATCTGCTGCAACTGCCCCAGTTCGGAACTATGTTGCACGCTCTACCAATCCTGACGATGTGGACGTCACTAGAGTGACAGTATTTGACCCCGAAAACAAAATTATCGCGTACTCTGGGCCTTTCAAGCAAGGCGTCAGAGAAGTAATATCACAATGGGGCAATATCTATATTTTGTCTTCCGACAGTCAAGTACATTGCTCCTATCCCTTCTTATGCAAACGGAAAGATTAACCATGCTCCCATAGCTGCTTTGCCTACGAGAGAAGAGCACAACAGATAAACTTGATATGCTTTACCGAAAAACGTATTACCCTCTCGCATTGAACGTTGCCAAGACTCAGAACTTGGACACAGCCAGTGTGGCTGATATCTATCGGCAATACGGTGATCATCTGTACGTGAAGGGTGACTACGATGGTGCGATGCAGCAGTTTGTGCAGACGATAGGGCATTTACAACCTAGTTATGTCATTCGCAAGGTATTCAACCGTGCTCTTGCTCTATGCTTCAATGAATAACAATACACTTTACAGTTTCTCGATGCGCAACGAATCCATAACCTCGTAACCTACCTTCAGGAACTACATACCCTAGGACTCGCAAATTCAGATCATACAACTCTACTCTTGAACGCATACACGAAACTCAAAGATGTCTCTCGCCTTGACACATTTATTAAAACCGAATCTCGCCGCGTCCAGACACCATCTGGTGATGGAAGAACAACAACTGAACTGCCATTTGATCTGGATACGGCTATACGAGTGTGTCGGCAGGCTGGGTATTTCGAGCATGCTGCGTATTTGGCAAATAAGTACGAGAGACATGAGGATTATCTAAGGATTATGATTGAGGACAGTGGAGATCTAAGAAGTGCTGGTGATTATTTGAAGAGGTTAGGTGCTGAGGTTGTGAGCAGATCTTTTTCTATCATCTGTTTTTGCATATGCTGATGGCCGTCTCTCCTCGGCAAGGCTGAAAGTAATCTCGCACGATATGGAAGACTGATGTTACAGAGTCTTCCAGAAGAGACAACCCAGCTTCTCATCGATCTGTGCACAGTGCCACCTGGATCTTTTGTCGGAGGAAACGATGGTTCCTCTACACCCGTGGTGACGAAGTCTATCCTTCCGCCCTCTTCCAGCACATCTACTGGCGGTGTTGGTAGCGGTCCATCATATCTCTCGTACCTCGCATTGGGCCGTAGTCAGCCAACAACCTCAATCACATCTGACATATCACCTCCTTCTCCCTCAATCAAAACTCTCCGACAAGAGAACATTCCTAGTTCTAGCACTGTTGTTCCGCCTTTGTCTTCTTCTACCCCTCAGCAGCAGCAGAGTCTTGTAGCACAACAAGCAATTCCTCTTTCGAAACAAAGCATGAAATTACCTTCGCCAAGGGTGTATTTCGCGCATTTTGTGGATCACATGGAACAGTTCGTTGTATTTTTGGAGACGGTGGCATTTAGGCGATATGGACAGAGCGCGGACGAAGGATCAGTTGTTGACCATGTTTCAACTCATCGCCGACCGAGGGAAGCGACCAGTACGAGTACAGGTAGCAGTACTTCGGCGTCTGTTGTCGTGAATGACGCTGAGGATAGGGAGGATCAAGTTGCGATCTGGAATACGCTGTTGGAGCTGTATTTGACGTTGCCAGGGTCAGAGAAGGAGGATGAGAGGGAGGGAGGAAGGGGAAGGGAGTTCAAACTGAAGGCAATGAAAGTGTTGAGAAGTTCGATGTTACCTTATGACCCGACGCATGCGCTAATTCTATGCTCAACGAATGGATTCACGGATGGGTTGATATTGCTATGGGAGAAGTTGGGGATGTTTGAGGATATCATCCGCTTCTGGATTTCCCAAGCCTCGGACAATAATGATAGCACTGCGTCGAGAAAGGTCATGGAAACGCTAAAGACTTACGGACCGAATCGACCAAATCTATACCCGCTCGTGTTACGGTTTCTCACTTCCACACCTGAGGTATTAGCAAAACATAGAGAAGACTTGAAGAACACTTTGGAATATATCGAACAAGAGGGAATTATGCCTCCGATTGCTGTGGTGCAGCTGCTGAGTAGGAATGGAGTCGCAAGTGTTGGGCTTGTGAAGGAGTGGTTGATGATGAGGATTAGAGAGGGAAAAGAAGAAATTGAAGATGTGAGTTGTCTCCCCGTTCCCTTGTACTCTATGCTGGTGAATCGACAATGCATGGTTAGGGGTATATTCGATTCGCGGGCATAGTGTACGTGCTCGGCTTGTCCATGCTGAATCTCTATGCTCTTTTGTATCATGTGTAGGACAAGAACTTGACTAGGTCTTATCGACTGGAAACGGCAGAGAAGCTAAAGCAAGTGGAAGAGCTGACAGATACGGAACATCCGAAAGTGTTTCACGTTACGAGATGTGCTATCTGCAAAGCCCAGTTGGATCTACCTGCACTTCATTTCATGTGCAATCACAGTTATCATCAGCGGTGTGTTATCATCAAAGACTCTTCTGAACCTTCACTGACGAAAAGAAATTCGTATATTTATAGGTGCTTACAGGAAAATGACCAAGAATGTCCGAACTGCGCCAGGGAACACGGTCTTATACGGGAGATACGGAATAATAATGAAAAATTGGCTGATCAACATGATGTTTTCTTGGCAGAGGTACAGGAGAAAGGGTTTGAGGCTGTTGCTAGTGGGTTTAGTCGTGGGATTCTGAATATATCGAAAACGGAGGTTTGAGTAATATTGACACAGCCACTCGATTTAATTGATTGCCTCGACTCCCTAAATTATTCCTCGTCCCAAATTCATGACACAGGATATGTATCCCTTTCCGCGAAAAAGCAGACGATGCCGAGTATGTTTGAATTTCTTTGACATGACTGATGTCCACTGACCTCTCGTGTTTTTGCCACTAATCCTGCGACCTGACTTCAAATACGAAATGTATTTCTCTCTACCTTCCAGTCCTTTGACGAGGATGGTCGGCCATTAAGTGGTGATGAATGTCGGACTCGTGATTGTTACTTTGCACATCCCAAGGACCCAGAATGGGCTACAAGCACAAGTACAAACACAAGTAGATTCCGTCCTCCACCACCGCCCCCGGACCGAAGAGAGCCATTTTCTTCGAGGAGTATTGACCGCTCGAGGGATAGATCCAGAGAAAGAGGTCGTGGGTATTCGCCTGGCCCGTGGTCCAGGAGCAAGGAAAGGTCGAGAGACAGGGATAGAGGATGGAGTGATATAAGCCGGAAATGGGAACAGGAAAGAAGAAAGTCACCCCCGAGAGACTCAGTCGCATCTTCTCGTGAAAGTGCCAAGGATAGCGCTTCAACTAGATACAGAAGGATTTCCATCGATACTACGATACTAGCTGAGCCTGCAGCACATCATTCCCCGCTCCAGCGCAAGCCTACAACCTCGAAGACGGATTCCAATGCAGCTCTAGATCCAACAATAAAGCGCCTCAGTATTGATGTCAGCGCTAACTTGCCGCAAAGACCGCCTTCCGCAACACCTCCACCCGTTCCTCCTCCACGATCCCGTACACTTGAGCCTTCATTTGCGGGATTATCTCCTTCCTCTTTCTCCATGTTTTCACAAGAGCACTCACGCAAACCACACGACCAACCTTCTGGGTCTTCATCGGGAGGCTTTATTGTACCCTCTTTACCGTCATCAGCTGCTGAAGCCTCAACTTCTTCATCACACTCGGTTGGCCAGAGCAAAAGGCACAGTTTGGACGAAAACCGAGCACCGATGATTATAAAAGTACCCGTACTCTCAAAATCGCCTACGTATATTACTGGGAACGGTGTCACTTCCTCTGCGACAAGTGTATCGCCGTCGAATCCTACACTGAGTGTCAGTGCTGGTGCGACTCCGGCTGGGATCCCTAACATTGTCACTCCTATTAAGGCAGCTACCAATGACACTACGCATCTCGAAATTGCCGACGTAGAGATGGCGCCTCTTGACCAAACTATTGATATACCCAGATCTACGATGAATGAGGTATCGTCGTCGATTTGGGATACTCTATCCACAGCAGCTCGACCACGAAGCGAGGCGATATCAAGACAGCAGCAGAATCAGGAACAAGGTCAAGATGTAACACAGTCCCCGCAGCAGCCTACTTTATCACTTCCACTACCTCTGCCGTTACCTCCTTTACCGAGTTTCGAGCCTGCACAGACAACTTCGGTGCTTTCGCAGGAGGCGAAGTTTGATTTGTGGAATAAACGCATCAAGTATGTTTTTATAGTCTCTAGTGATGTGATGAAATGACATGACCAAATTAAACATCCCACAATATAGAATAATTGCAGAAGTCCTGGTTCATCACAATAAGGTTCTTAAACTTACATCCGACATCGATGACCTCACTCGTTACGCCTCTTCTTCCTATTTCGCCTCCAACTCCAACTCACGATCCAATGATGACCGAGAAGCAAAAGAGCAAAAGAGACGCATTGAGAATGACTTGACTGAATTGACCACTGCACGCGACACTGCCAAACGAACGATACAAAAACTCTATAGCGTACTGACAGAATCTGATATCTGGCCAAGTCCACCTGTTATTGAGAATATGCGGAAACAGAATATGAGGGTTGGGGAGTACGTGAAGGCACTGGTTGATGTTATGAACAAGGTTGCAGGGGATTTGACAGATCTGCGAAGGGGTTTGGACGAGAACAAAAAGGGAAAAGTCAGAAACAAAGAGAAAGCGCAAGCTATTGTTAAGGAACAGGAACAGGATACGGACATGATGGATGTTGACGTGGAGGATTCACATACACCTACCACAACGCCCAAGGCACACCAACCTACCATCGTGGAGACTGATATCAACTCTGGTATTTCTGAAGCCGAATTCGTCGATTCTGAGTCTTATTCGGATGCTCGCCACTTTAATCAGGAACTTCGGTCTCGAATACATACGCTCTCAGAACAAGTCGATACACTTCAATCCACCCTCGACGAAACTGAATCGACATGGCTTCAAGGAACACAGGATCTTTATTCTACCCTCCTAAGCAAACATAGATCTTCTCTGGCTAAATACCGCGATTCATTCGAAACATCTCTCCCTCCCTACGTTTCATCCGTCAAAGCCTCACTGGACCAACTATCTAACGACGCAGCCAGCATTTCACGAAAAGTAGATCAAGCTTTACAAGAAGAGACAAGACTGTCCGAAGAGATTGTGAAATTGGAAGAAGAAAGGGATAGATTAAGAAAAGGGCAAAATAAGTTTTTCGAGGAGGAGTTACCAGAGTTGAAGAAGAAATTCGAAGAGTATGACAAGGAGAGGGAAAGGGATGCAAAGAGAGTTAGTGTGTTGGAGGCTGCGTTGAAAGCATTTGAGAAGAGAACACCAGGGCTGCACGCATCTTCGGCGACTGAAGTGGCTGCTGCCGTGTCCACAACTGCATCTGCTCCCATGCCCGCTTCTACGCTGAAACCTGGTGACCAAATACCATCTCTTCATCAGGATGATTCAACCTCTTTCCAGTTATCTCCATCCTCACAGGAGCCTCAGTCCTCTATTATGAACCTCCTTCAACCTCGACTCAAGAACTACATCCGTGAGCAAGTCAAGCCTATAATTGAAAGTGTAAAGAACCAAGTGGAGACCATGGTGAATAGCCAGAGGGAAGATATGAGAGTCACTACATGGGCTAAGATGGACTTGACTTATAAAGTGTTGGACGAGATTGGGAAACAAGTTGGGGTTGATATGGCGACGGAGAATGAAAGTGCAAGCGCGAATGAACAGGAAGGTGCTAATTCAAGTATGGATTTGGATAGGTAGGGGATGGTGTAGGTCGGGCAGCAGGAGATTCTACATAGATGATGGTGCAAGTATAGTACTAAGAGTACTGGAGGACTGGGCTCATATGTTTGTGATTTCTTGCATTTGTATCTTGTATTATGATGATTCAGCATTCTCATCGGCTTCGTTGCATTTGCCTTTTTTTCTGAAACTGAAAATAATATCGTTACGCGCGCAGGAGATGCTCTATCCATTTCAAATCAGCAAAAGAACATTGCGTAACTCTGCGCAGCTGAGCAGAATATTATTAGTCAACTAAAAGTAAATAATGAGCGTTGTCTGTGTCTGTGTCCGTCGTTGCAATAATTATTACCTAGTGGATGTCATAATTTGTGTAGTTCGTCCGAATCTTTAATTCACAGTCATGCCAAGCTGAGGAAACGGCTGATGGAAAGGTCAGTCGACCCAAGTAGCTCACCACAGAGTAATAGCTGAGCAAACTCTGCCGCGAGCAGTCAGTTCGACCGTAAAGGCTATCAATCCAATCTTCTTCTCTGAACTTCAACAAGCTTCCCAGAACCGATTTGCTGACCTGGCTCGGTGCAGAACGTGACAATCTTCCCGAACGCATCTGAACGACCTCAAGCACTAGTGGTGCATCACTCCAACTTCATAGATCACCAATGATTACGCCGAAATGCACCAATCCGATAACTCTCTGAAGCAGTTGCCAGAGCACTTCTGAGTGAAATTAAAAGCCCAACAGAGTTAAAGCTAGACCAATTACCGTTCAAACTCATTTACTTGGCCGTTCGATTGCTTCAATTATGTGTTTGTGATTCCTGAAGTATGAACGTCAACTAATACTGAGGTTCATCTTCGAACTGGAAAAATCGAAGAACTTCATTGAAAGACGCGGCCGCAGACACAAAGTACTTGACACTGTATAGAAATGAGCTCCTTCTCAAACAATTAGAGGTGACTTAGAGCTCTGGCCCCTTGACATGTCATACAGTCCATAAGATTGATCAAAACGCCACACACCAAGGCCTCATTGAGTACAAGGGATGATCAAAGCCGAGGGAAAAGGGGTCATTGGAGACCTGTCCGACGTAAGAAAGGTTGTCTGTACAGCTTAAGGCTTTGTAGGTCGGAGAAGCGCACGGCGGGAGGAAGGTTTGGGTAGATAGGTTAAACTTCACCGGGAAAGAACACTCCGATGTATATCTAGAGTTAGTATATCGTTCTTGAGTAAGTGTAGGAGTCGGGGTAAAGGCTAGCTGGAGAGACGAGGTAAGGTTAAGGGGATAGGAAGAGCACCGAGATGTTGGGGTGGCTAGAAGGTGATGGGACCTACAATGATGAGCGAATGAATAGGCGGACAGATGGATTGGGTGGGTCGTGTTCGTATCATTGGATGATGTATCTCGAGGGCGAGTCAGAATCAATATACGGTAATGTCCATGTTTTATCATGCAAGTCCAGATAATCTTCGTTGAATGATGACCATATCATAATCAATTGCCTATCCATTCCGTTTGTGAGGCCATCCATGGGATATCTATGCCCGTAACACTGTGGCTGACGGATAGACATCCAGCTATATGTTTATTGAATTTCCGGAAACGCTTACCCCATTTCTTATTTCAGGTACCAGGGCGTTAGCTCGACCGATTCTTTGGTGGGTCGATACTCTCCAATGATAGACAAAAAATCTCCAGATACGGAGCCTCTGACTCAAATTTACACCAGAGCTAACCATCAACGGAACAATTGTTCTAGCAGGATCGTTGGAGGATCGACACAATTTTGAGTCAACTATGCGCAAAAGATGATCTTACAGCGTCATCTACAGCTCAGGACCAAAGGTACAGGTTCATCGATGCAAGAGTAAGTCTAGTGCACCGCTTCCTGGGTCGCCGTGAAGTGATAAGATAATTTTTCAAACGATAAACATTGTAGAGGGATCTTGATTGGGAAAAAAGCACCAGACCGATAGAAGCAGATAAGATGTCGTCACATCCGCCTTGTTGTGAGTCTACTAGCTACAAATAGCAATCAAGGAGCCCTAGGTGTGCTCGTGTTCAGAGTAGTAATCCCTTGTGCAAATCACGGAACGCAGCTCATAGTTCGCCTTTTGCTCCGATAGCAGTGCCTTCAAAGGATAGGCCGAGGAAAATCTACTCTCCAGGGATCACTAGTACCGGTCTAATGCTCTTCAGTAAGAAATGAGGCGCGGTATTTAATGAACCCTCGTTTATGATCACAAAGTGGGCAAGGCGACTAGAGATAAGCGTGACAAACCATAACCCTTCTAGTAATGTATCTATGTTTCCTTGTTTGATCTGAGGGATCCATGTTTGCTCTCCAGCTTCCTCAGCCTAGTCCTTGTAGTTTTCCCGAGACCATATACTCGCAGCCGTTCATCTTTAAATCATTGCTCTACATGAGCCGTTCGAGGCGTTCAGTCAGACTCCCGGCCTTGATCTTGAGCCCTCAACCCTGGACAGTCCCAAGCTAAGGCCCCTAGCCACCGTCTGCCTTGCTGGAGTGTCGTGGTTTGGAGCCGTATTTCATGAATGCAGCTTCGGGAACATTTACCTGTTTCCTAGCTATTGGATAACGACCGGCGTAAGTAGATAACCGCACGTTTCTCTGATAATATTGGTCATGGATTACGAAAGGTGAAGAGAATGTACTTTCTGCCCGTTATTTGGTTATCTTGCCGGTAGCTTTACTTGACAGGTGGGCGACATCGAGACACAGGGCCCAGAGAAGATCCAAATCTTCGTAAGTTTCCTCGTGCAAGTCGCGAGTACTTCGAGGGTAGTTCCATCTGCGCAGAAGAGGTCAACTTCGATTACATATTTTATGGCGCGGACTGGTATAATTCAATGAGCCAAGCTCATATTCGCATTTTCTGCCTAGTTTGACGCTCCTCGTGTTGGCATCATCTGATAACCTATTGCCTATCTTGACAAGCTTTGCGATGATCAGAAACCTCAGTGAGCACGCGTATGTCTCTTGCTTACCTGTGCAGCGGAAAGTATACATCCTACGTATCCTTCTGTCTCAGTATCAGAACCTGCGGAGAAGACATTTCCGCAGCACAAGACGCCCATTTTCCAAATTGTTTCATGGAAGATATATCTGTCACATTTTGACAGTCTACTACAGTCACCTCTGTACACCTTTCCTGGTCTCTGGCAACCTGGAATGGATATGCCCGGCAGGGGTATTGCTTTCGTCACTGCCAATGATTCTCGGATTGATGTGCTTCGAATCACAAGGCGAGCAAGGTCACATTATCAGGGGTCAACTTTTAGCATGTACCGCAAGAATTTCCCGCATGCATCTGCAAGAGACCATGGGGTATACTATTCTGGAGCACGGGGATGATCGAGGATATTCAGCAACATCTTATCCTGAACTTAACATGCTTGTACACGGTGGCTACCAGGCTCGGATATTCACATACTGCCCCTGAGAGACATATGAGAAGCGCAGGAGGCATTTACACTAGCCTAGTGTTAGCGCGGAAATGGTGGCCTCAAGACACCCTGCTTTGGTGTTTGTCTAATTAATAGCCGCCTTTGTAGTTCCTGCGCCTTGCTTCATTGTCGGGATCCGCCCCTTCCTTCTTCACCCAACTTCTATTTCACGTAGTCTGAAACGCCAGAGCAAATGCTTACCTTTCATTCAGACTCAAGCCATATCCTGTCAACGCATGCCGAAAAATGCGATCTGTTGAATGATCGGTATTATTTTTTTGCCTATTTCGTGAACAAGGGCTACCGTTTGCCATGATGATAAATCTAGACTCCTGACTTCAACGAGGATTTGTCCGTGAGTTAGTGAGAAGGCTGATCAATGTAGGCGAAACAGTGGTTTCTACCCTGCTTGATGCTCTACGTTACCAAGGGGCTACATCATATGTAGGGAAGTACTCCCAATGGCCTCAACCTTGAACTTCGGGTTCTACAAATGTTCAGGTGTTACTGTCATCCGAAGGCTGTGATCTAAAGCCTATCACAGCAGTCGGGAGACGTAGAATTTCGAATCTCAGTTTTTTGAAGCTTTAACCTCTTCGACCTAGGTGCGCTTCCGGTTACTATTGCAACAATGATGTTGGATATTGATTTTGGGATCCAGAGCATCTATTGAGAGCCAACCTGGGGTCATTCTAATGCGACAAAGTAGTTGTCCGAGTAGACATCCTTTTCTGATATGTATAAAGAAGAACCACTTTCCGTGGCTTATCCAGGTACCCCAATTAAGCGCCTCATTTTTTTTTACGACTCACGCATTGCAGCTTCAACTTGTAGAGATAGGACACGTGAATAGCAGGATTTATATTCAGCAGCAAACTAGAGTGCTCAAATGCGGAGTGTCTACACTATAAGAGCAGAAGCTAGTGTACTGTTATGTAGAAATGTAGGGGGGAGGGGAGGAATGGGTAGGAAGTTTCCCAGTTTTGGTTCTTAATTTTAGGATTTTTGTAGTTTTTTGGAGCGCTTCGCGACCCGAATTGACCCGAGGAAATCTGATATGATGCCTATACTCAAGCTATAAACAAGGCAAGAACTTGACCTATCTTGCTTACTTGGGTCTAGTCTGGGGAGCATTGGTTCATTTAGGCCATCAGTCGGCCGAGCTTGAGACATGACAACGTTGCGCATGATTATCTCTGCTGTAGGGCACTCCTGACGAATCTTGTGTTGATTGAGGACCATGCATGCAGATTTCATTGTAGGTATTTGATGACGTCGTTGACGTCACTGACACTGTTGCCCAACGAATGATTCCATGCGACCGGATGGCAAATGCTGAGAACCCGTCAGTCATATGTAACCACTCACCACTGAAGTCACTGGAGCTGAAACAGGCGAGCCTATGACAAATTCAGAACTAATTCGGGAGGCTTGAAATCTCATGGACAAGCCCAATTTGTCTGCTTTGCCGGAAGGAGCTTTTGACTGTCCATAGTCAACAGTGCTAATTCCATGTGCAAATCACGCAGCTGAGTAACACTGGCTATTGGATTTACCCAAAGCGACTGCAATCTCCACATGTTCGCGGATATCAAGGACCACATGGAAGATCAACCACAGAAGTTACTCGATGATCTCAAACAAAAGTTTTATTAGCAAAGTTGGTTTATCCAGGTTCTCTCTGAGAGGAAACTCAGAGTTGACACGACAACAATGAACCGTGCGATCACTGATAGAAGAAGGCAGACGATAGGTCATGCGTAGCCCTTCTGTAACAAGTTCTATTCGTCTCGTTCTGAACAACTACGTTTCCGAATTTTGATTACGTTAAATTGCTGTGGCTTGTGGTAGGATAGAATAACAATCACAAGCAATCATATTCAATTTGACGATAGAACTGGAAGCTGGACTGACCAAAAGAGGCAACTGAGTAATCAGCCTATGTTGGAAGGATGACATCAGTTCTACGGTACCATCACTGCGGCGTTCTCGGTAACGAGGCTGACCGCTGTTATTACATCTCTCAGGAGGACTCACACAACATTCCGTAGGTGTATTTCTGCCTTTCTGCACCATCCCGTGACCTTCATCAGCGGGGGAGGCTATGCCGATTTCATATCAAGTTCAATGACCAAATGACAATTGCGTATTCGTGACTGCATACAAAGCCTTGATGCCATTGATGTACCCGCTGGCGCTAAGCGATTATGACCTCTGATGTAAACTCGAGCGGTGAAGTCAGACATGAGACCTCTTACAAGAGTGTCCCGAAGGCACTCTCGTACCATCATCGATTCCACGTAGCTCTCTTACCCTGGAAACAAGGCAGTTGGACCCGGATCTGTATTTATGTACTTCACATCTTGCTTCGGAAATTTTTTGCAGAACATTCCGACCTACTCGGTAGTTCACATTGTAATGCTGCGACCACGACCTGAAGTACTGAAAGTCAACAACATGGCCGAGTTTTTCGTAGATCTCGTAAATTCTCGGTTAGATGCTGGTTCCGGTCAATCGTCTTGGGCTTTGTAAACGAGTTTTAAGGACGTTTGCCTCAAGTTCAACAGTACTGGACTGCGTACCTTTGGCTGTATTGACCCTAGTTTCATGAGACAGCACCCCTCGAATAATCACCGTTTAATCCCCAATTTCTGAAACTCGAAACTCACCCATCAGATTATTTGTTACCGTACCAAGGATTGTTTCAAGACCGCGTGAACACGGTACCGTCCATTTCGTGAGTGCCGATGTGAAGCCCTCAAATCTGATCCAAGCAAAAGGTTGATGAAACCTGTCATTATCACTTGAGGTATATTTGTTCTTGGCGCCAGGCTCGGTCTGGCTGCAGCAGTACTGCAGTACAATTCAGCAACCCACGTTGTTGACTACAAGACCGTCGTCTATTTCCTCCACAAGGCTGACATTCCAGAAGAATGTCCTCTCTAGAAACTGGGGTTTGTCTTGCCCTGCGATCCTCCCATTTATTGTACCATTACGATGACTAGGCAGTCGGTTGACAAGGGGCTGGACCGACAAGATATTTCCAGATAAACCACCGTCTTCTTTCTTCTTTCTCTAGCTGTCTTGTTGATAATCACACGTTGGTCTCTTACAACCTCCATACTGTCCACTTCCAATTCTTATTACCGAAAGTTTCAAGTCTCTTCACTGGTGGTCTTTTTTGAGGAACTTTGGTAATCATGACTCGACCCAATCTGGAGGATGGAGATCCTGGAGTTCTTATGGAAACCATGTACACGTATTGTCCATCAAATAATTGGTGGAAGTACATATTCGCCAAACAAGAAAACCTATGTCGTAAATTATTACGAAACAAAAATTCAATGCAATGGACTAGAACCAATCCTACCCATATCTAGATTACTGCTTACGACTGACTCCCCCTCCCCTCATTTTCATTCGTGCGTGTAGCAGCACCAGCAGCACCCAACACTCTCATTATCGGCCCTAATTTCTCCAAAAGAAGGACATGTCGATACCCACGAGGCAGAAGAAGTAGAAATCCTATAGTTAAAATCGGTTCCAGGAGTCGAGGTTCATATTTGTGTAAACCAGATTGCTAGACTTTCCTTCCTTGGCTAGGCTTTCCCTCACTTGGTTTGAGGCGGTAAAATGTAAATGAACCGACCTGCTTTGCTTGTCGTTCCAGAACTATTGAGGGACCTTCTTTCCTGAACTCGAAGGGCTGCAAATCAAGGCTTCAAAAAAATGGCTTCTGATCGAGCGCGCTCGGCGGTTGTTTTATGATTTTGGATTAGAGCTTTTTTTCATATTCATGGGCATGACTTAAGCGTAAAGAGTTTTTTTCTGTACCGCCGACTCGGAGTTTAGTTAGGATATCTCGTCATTCGCTCCGGTATGTTTTGGCCAATAGGGTTATTCAGTGTCATATTGAATTATAAAAAACCGGAGGTGAACGTCTAATTCCATCATGACCATACTTTAGGCACGGACTGGGATCGAGCACCGTGTACTAAATTGGTGATCAAAAAAAAAAATCATACTTTAGGCATGACCTTGCCATAATGACTCCAGGGTGTCGTCGGGATATCGGGACCAGCTTTTGCATACCCCCTAAAGGAAACAGAATTCCCGACCGCCGGTGAATTAGTCTGAGCCGCTTATCCTCCACATCAAAATAGTATTATTCACCTTGCAAGACGTAAAACAGATAGCCGAAATCGCACGTCTTCCATAAGGCATGTGTAATGGACCCGACCCCCTCATGAGCTTTTTTTTTTGAAATGCTTGGGGTGAATCCGGAACCTGGAATACCTGCCTATTTTTGACAACCACAACAACAAATTTAACTCATCCAGCTGTCAGCTTTTTGTTGTACACTGCAAATATAGTACTAAAACACATGTCCCCCAAAAAACTTTTAACAAGTGTTTTTGGGGAGAACGTGGACTATGACCCCTTTCAACGGACAAATCAGTTGCACCACTAGGTATAACTCTTTCCTCACTAAAATGAATAAAAAATTTCTTGTTATGGTACATTTAGTGGTTCATAAGGAAAGATGTGGATCCCGTTTTCTTCCGAGCAAATTACGATTAGTCAACCCTCCGTGCTCAACGGTCCTTTGAAGAGGGGATATACGGGATGCATGTTTCCGAGAGCTCTATCTTATCACCTACGCATACGCATGACTCTCCAATAATGACGTACACTTCTTTCAATCATCGATTGTACTTCAGAGCTCTCTTTTTTTGAAAAAACCCTATTTTTCTTCTTCGATGATAGCGATAGCGATGATGATGTGGGGAAGGACGATCGGTTGGTTGATGGGCGTCAATTTCATTTATAACCTAATTCATTGAGTACATACACCCATTAGTACAAAAGTTTGCCTTTCTCAAATGCAAAGACGAGAACTCATTGAGATATACTATCTGTGTACAATGATATGTCCAGCTTGAAGTTGAAACTGGTCCAATGGCCTAGCACCAGAAACTTCTTCTCTGACTATGAGCAGCAAGGCATTCATTCATTTTTGTTGTTCACGTTCAAGGTTAGATTCATTTCATTGTATCTAGTTTGAAAAAGACTAGAAAACGAGTCGGCAAAAGCGACTAATATCGAGAAAGGAAAGGAATAAGACGCCTAATGCGCTGGAGATAAACGTGAGATCGTAAAAGAAATCGTAAAACAAAATCGTATTGCGATGTGCATGATGATAGGAAGCTGACTAGCAGCCGAGACTAGGAAAATCCAGGGGAATCCAAAGGGCCCAGGGCCCTACCACAGACGTCGAGCAAGGAAAGCGAAAACAGAGAGCAAGTGACGTGATCGGCATGAAAGAACTGTTAATACATGTGAAATGCATTGAGAAAAAGAAAAAAAGGGGTATCGCGATGTCTTGGCAGTCGTGGGCGTTGCATGGATAAGAATAAGATATGCTGGTGACGAATGATGACATGAAAGCATGAAGATGAAGGGTCCCTTGAAGATGTGATGTGATAAAATAGAAGAGACGAGAGACGAGTTCAATGGGATGCCATGAAAGAATGTACGCGGTGCTTGACGCGTCGTTGTGCGCGGAAGATGGTCAAGTTAAAGGCAAGACAGAGAGTCTGCCATCTACGCTGGAAGACTTCGCCACATGTGGGAACGTACTCTTGCTGTTTGGGTTGTGGGGATGTTGGGAAGGAGGGCACAGTGTCCTCGTCGCCTGTCTGTTGATCACATTTGTCCCTTCTTCTTCGCTTTAAGACACCTGTCCAGGACTTTTCTGGCAGGGGATCATGATTAAGGACGGTAGCTGCAGAGCTGTAGGAGGTTGGGGGAGAATAATCTGGTAGAAGCGAGGGGCTGTAGTGGCTGGTGTCGCGACGGTGGTGAGAGACGCGACGGTGAGCCCAGACAGAGGAGTAGGCATAGCCATCTGAGAGGCGACGGTCATCGTCGTCGTCGTCGTCGTCGTCATCATCATCGTGGTCGTTGTCGCCTGCAAGAGAGGCGGGGGAGAAAGGATGCCAGTGGGGTGGAGGCGGGGAGAAGGGACGGTAGTCGGGGTCGTGGAAGTGGCCGCGGCTATCCCTGACTGCAGGAGCGTACTTTGCAAGGGGAGAGTGTGGGGGATGGAGGAGACGGGAGATGTCGTCGTTGGCTGCTGTGCGCCTCCAAAGTAGTCCCATTCTGTGCACAACCAACTTTCCGCCACTTGCTTTCTTATATACTTCATCCTGACCTGGTTCGCTCGGTTCGGCCTGTGAACCACGCAGCTCCGATCGAACCACTAACCGGCTTGTAACAATCATGGCACCCATTCACCCACCATCTTTCGTACACCTCCGTGGCACATTACCTCGAGGATACAGCAAATATGTATTTTTGTGATCACCGTGTTACCATTTCGTCTTCACCACTACCTTCATCTGTTCATCTACTCATCCGACGTTGCACTTGATACACGAGCAACTACATACCTTCTATCATAACTTCTGAAAGCACTACTCAGCCGATATTCTTCCAGGATTGCATGTCGTCACACCGCTATATCATCATCCGAGTCATAACACGAATAGGTGATCGGCCATTCGTTATCAGCGATGGTAAACCATAGATTATCAACTGATTCAACCAAGTGCATGGAGAAACGGCGAGTTTTTAAGAAACCGTGATCAATAACAGGTGGACAATAATCCCGGGGTTTTACCAATCTCTGACTGAGTAATCATACTGAGTAATAGTAATTCGTTAGATTCAACTAATCAGCTCGTCATCGAATCACAAGATCAAACCAGTCAAAAAAAGTATTTGAAGTGTACTCTGAAAGTATCCAGGGACAGAATAAAGCCCGCTTTATCTCAGTACGCGGGGGCCGTTTGCAATCTCACATTCACACCGAGTAGTTCGTGCCCATTGCCCAATGGCCTAGATCACGAAGCACCGAAAACCTCGAAGAACAGACCTAGTCATCTCGTTATGATATGAACTGGTTGAGATGTGAGTCTGATTGAACGCTTTAGTGGATTCCTATCCACCCGGACAAACTATGACTCGTGTCAGTGATAATGAAAGAACGTTCCATGCCTCGAGGCGCTAACCAATTCATGTTTTTCAACGCGAAGCGAGATTGGACTCTGAACTCGAGAGGGGCGGAACTTGTTGCATCACCTACATATATGCTTATCTCCGCAATCCCTATGTTCGAGGACTTTACTAGCAACTTGCCAATTTCATCCTCCTCTGTTCTATTCTAGAGTACAATGCGTCAAGCTTTGTCAGGCCATGTGTCGGTGGGGTTCTGTACCGACTTTCCGTGGAAATCAAGGATGGCGACTAGGCGGAGTACGTACATCCTGAGAAGGCTCTCTTCTGACAGACGGACCAACTATCCCTATTGAGATGTGGATGTCTCAGACCCGATAAGAGAGAGGCAGCTATGTAAAGGGGTGGCCCTCAGACCTAAACTTCCTTCAAAGAATATTGCACGATCATATAAAGCGAGTCAAGTGGTATGCCTTGATGAGGTAGGTGCCTTTGAAAGGGACAAAGGCGTGTAGGGCACCTTGCGGTTTGGGACATGATTTTGATGTCGCATTCCTGCCCTCAATCTTTTGTTCAAATTTGGACGAGAGGAGACGTGGTTTGGCAGTATTGTCTCAGGACTGGGTTGGTTTAATCTTATCGTGGCCTCGAGGCGAGCCTTCATCTTATCTTATCTCTCCAGCCATACACCCTCTTTATGGGTTTCTTGCATGGTTTCTTAATCCCTCGGTCCGGAAAGTAATCATAGCAGAAATGAAAAGTGGATGTCGCTGCCACTCAGGTGCGATAACTTTCAACTTCAGCCTCATTCAAATCCGGTTATTCGGGAATTGTGACCTATGGTTCGATGTATCCCTATGTGTAAACGATCCATCTTGCCTTGCCTCGTTTCTTTGTTACAAGTTAAATTGTGTTTGGAGCGTGATACCACGGCGACCATAGCCAACGTCCTGTCAATGTTTGAAAGCCTTGATATCGTCAGAACAGATGCGATTAGCGACCATCATTGTATCATATCAAAACGATTGAGGTGCACACTGATGTGCCTTGTTCGTGCTCTGTTCCCTACCCAATGGGACATTGAAGGATTCGGGTATTTACTCGGAACAGGATGAAAGAGGACTCAGTGGGAGAGTGAGCTGGATCGTCCGAAATACTCGACGTTCCTATTTTTTCTAGATTGTTGAGTTACGTATATTGGTAGAAGAGTGCTAATAGAGCATCATCACTCGTCACATGATTCAGTGCCACTCATCATCGCCCACTGTCTGCTCGGCGCTCAGCCCCTCTTTTTCCTTACCTTTCGCATCTGGAAAGTGGTTCTCGAAGGTGTCAATAATCTCTCTTGTTCTATGGCGTCGCCGTTCTTTTGCCACGTCCTTGTCGGGCTTCTAGGTCCCAAACCAAATAGCGTGGACAGATATGTCTCAAACCATCTATATGACCAAAATTTCGGCATTTCCGAGGCTAGTTAGCTGGGTCCATCTTAAGAAATAAGCGTATATCTGTCCCTATAGATTCATCTTCTTGCTTTAGGATGGGTATAAGGTCTTCGATGAGTTAAGGAAATTTTGATATACTTGGTGGATTGGGTGAGCTGTATTACTAATGGACTTTTCCGCTCATCTAAGTCGGTCAGTCTACGTGCTGACTATCGGGTTCCTGGCCTTGGAGATCCTGTAAAGGGGTTACGGAAGGCGAGGTCTTATTGTCTTGCAATCTTATCCGACTAGTTGAAATTCACTCATCCAATGGGAGAATTGCATTGATACACGTGCTCTCAACACCAGGAACACAAGTTTCTATTTCTCGTTCCGGTTGTCAACTTTCACACTATATATCATTGTCTCTCCCGCACCATCGGCAATCTTCAGACTCGGGGTTTGTTCATCCTAGACTCTACGCTCAAAGAGTATATATAGAACGTTTACTCTCCGGAAGCCGGAAGCCCGTTCTCATTTAGCTCAATCTTAAGCATATAGTTTCCTACCTTTCTCCGTAATCAAACCGTCCATTTCCCTCCAAGATGGTGCATGCTCGCGCTGTATCCAGCCGGACATCTGAATCGCTAAGATAGATTGCTTAAGAGTAGAGGGGCTTGATTGGACTGTGTTTGATATGCGCCGTGAAAGACTGATTTCTTGTTGGGTGCTTCTAATCATCTGTCCTGTTGTCAAATCCTATTTTTTGCTGTCGAGTGCCGAGAAAAGCGATGACTTCGAAGGTACTATTTTTGGGGCTTGTAGGTCGCCATCAAGGGACAGGGTAATATTTTTCCAAGCGCAATTTGATGTACCACGTATTGGTAACTTTTGGATCCAGGACGGTTTTATCGACTACGAGTTCACTCTTTCGAACCAGCCCAGAACTACTGAGAGATGGTTTGACATTTGTGATTGGAGGTTCATATTTGTTTTCTGAGCTTCTGTGAACTTGGTGTTGGAGACTGTCCGTTTTTTCGGGGATGTGTAAGGAGGGGATATTGCTTACACGCAATATTAGTTTGTCATGTCTCTCAAGTCTGAAGTTAAGTTGATGAGGCCCAATGATGCTTTGCTACCTGGATTAGATAAAAGACGCACGAAGTTGTCAATTAGTGAGATGAGTTCTTTTCATCCGCGGCAGGCATGCGACTGACCACTAATATATGGTCTCAGCTCCTTTCCTTCATTTTCAAGTAAACTACAGAGAGAGTATTTCCCTTCTTATACGTTGGATAGTCTTGGTCGAAGAGACCTGATCGTATATTTTACACACAATTCTTCATAGCCAAGCTTGTGTTGCATCAATGGTCAGTTGGATCAGTCAAAATATGCCAGAAGCCCGGTCACTGCAGAACGATAAATTCTCCCTAAAATATTTATCATGAACGACGAGGTGTGAGAGAAGGTTGATTACGTTGCGTAAATACAAAAATTAAACTGTTCCTCCTCTCACGATGAAATTTCACCCACTCTGGTCGATAGAATGAATTCTGTAGACCGTGGATCATTATTGATATTTTTTGTAACAATCGTGAGACGGATGTGTGAAAACTTGGCCTTCGAGTCATTGGTATATAATCTCTTCTGTTGGAATATTGAGCACTACACTGAAAGTTAGGGTTTCAATTTCTGATGATCAAATACATCATCTTATGATGGTAGTTGAAGATAAATATAGGTAGTTGAGACGAGACTCGTTGCGACGAGTTTTTGCCCCCCCCCCCTTTTTTTGCTTAACAACACAAACAAACCACCAAAAAGACAATGATCACAGCTCTGTTGAACTGTGAGTGAAACACAATGAATACCTCAGACATCACCGTAAGGTTGACGACTAGATCTATTACCCGAAACACACCAAGTATCTACAAGCATGGTTGTAAATAATCAGCAGCAGAGAGAAGCTCACCTCTAATGCCACTGTAAGGTTGATGACTGGGGTGTGCAAAAACGGTGAATTCCTATATATACCACTGATAATGATGCTGGCTATTCGTAAGAAATGGAGTAAAAATGATAGGAAAAAGCATTTTAACAGTGGAGAAGATGGTCGCAGTTCCGTTACACTGTAAGACAGTGATTGCAGTTCCATGCATACTGCAAGAGGACAGTCATAGTTCCGGTAAACTGTGAGATGATGGTTTTACTCCATCGGCTACTCGATGAGTATATTTCTGCTGAGACTTCATTACGATGGTCCTGGTCATATTCAGGACATATTCTCTGATGTAAACGTGCCAAAAGTAACGAATTCTATTTTTTTCAGGTGATGGCCAAATCAGCTAATCAGTTCACTGAACCTGGTTTGACGTCAGTAGTTCGGCTGCAATATCTTCAATTTTTGTACTCCAGGCACACAGCAATTTGACTGCATAAGTATCAAGTTTCTAAAAAAATTTTGGTCTTGATCGTTCAATACTGGCAGACAACACAGATAATCAGTTTAACAAATCCTGCCTGTGCCCTTTTGAGAATACATGGTTTCTGAAAAGTGAGCAGGAGGATGCCAAATCGGCAAGGAGCTTCCTGGCTGTTGTTCAAGCTTAGACTGGAAGTCAACCAGCTTCTACATTGGCATCTTGAAGGAGAGTCTTGCGTGTTTGAAAGGTCAGGAACAGCGGCGGCCTCGTGCCCATCTGCTGGCGCTGATTCAGCACCATTGCCTGCAAATCAGTCAAGCGATGGGGGGGTGACTTATCAGATGGTGGGCTTTGGGCATTGTAGAGCTTATGATTTATCAAGATCAAGAGCATCTGACTTTGAGATCGAGCCGGAATGAATTCTGCAGCACTTGAACTAGTTGAAAAACAAGTGAATCGCAAGCAGGTGGCCTGAGGGTAGTTTAAAAAAGAAGTGAATTCTCAGGAGTAAAGCTACGTTGCTAAAAAGGGAAACAAGAACGTTGTTTACCCCACTTCGACCGGTTATCAAAATCCTCTCTGATAAACCTCCATTTATTACGTTTTTTTTCAAGATTTACCAATAACGAGTGTCTCAAATGGCGAATTCCCGGCTGAAAGTCAGAGTGGATCCGAACCTACCCTTAATGAATTCTTGGGGACGAAGTACCTCTGGATCCACTTTCTGCTATCAGTGATGGTGCCCGGTCTCAGTATCATCGGCGTATTTCGATCACATAGTTTCCGAAGAACACAGTTGTTCTGTTTGGTAGGCAAAGTAGCCATCAATGGTAATGGAAGACTCATATCAAACCCACACGAACAGCATCTGGAATTAACAAACAACTTCTTCGGCCTTCCAAGCAAGCTGTAATCTCAAATCAGCCTTCCCCGATCGTTCGTTCTTGGCAGCTTTTTCTGAAGCCTTTGATTCCTACCTATATGCTCGATCAACTCAGACCCCGTATAGACAACAGCAACTTCTTTCCAGGTCTTCATCCACTGTCTTGTTAGAGGTAGGGTTTTCATCTTTCAAACAATTACTTTTCCAACGGAGACGGATTTTCAACCTGAAGTTCGTCTCACCCCACTCGTGGAGCTGCCTAATAGAATTAGGCAGCCTGACGTCTTGTCATGCTAATTGTGAGTCCTCTCGGGCCGAACTGTGCTTATTTCAGTCTCTTACGAAGTGTGTCCGCAACGGATGAGAAATCGATGTCTTTTTAGGCATTGCATACAGATGTTGTTGGTCAAGATGCCTCCAGCCAGTAGGGATGACCGGTCCGAGAAGGCTTCATCTAAGAATAAACTTAGATATTCCATATTCAAGCTAACTCATGGAGGATGTGGCGCGAGGGGAGATGGTGTTGAAAGACACATCGCCTATGTGTCAGAGATTACTTGCGAAGTCAGTAAGTTATCAAGGTAGATAAAATAAATTGTTGTAAATGATATGTCGTGTGATGCACAAAGCATCACAAAGCATCATGCGCGGTACTAACACGGTAGTGACACGCGTGTCATAACATATCATGACACGGGACTCTTCGAAGTCTCACTACTACTCGAGTGGTATTCTAAGTCATTTATCACTTTCCTGACACCCTCTGGGTGTCCTATGGAGTTATACAGGTGAGAATCCTATCTGCTGCTGTCCCTTGCAATCCTGCTCTGGTAGCTCACTTCTTTCCACCAGATGGTGTCATATAGTACAACCTGCTAATTACAAATTAAAAAAAATAGAATTAATTAATGTATACCCATTGCATGGGTGATGCAGCAGGGGGCTCGTCCTCAAATCCCTCTTCGGGTAACTTTCCAACAATCTATCGTCAAGTCAATGGTAGGCTTTTGTCAGATAGAGGGGGACCTATTCCCGACCTAGTGTAGGCATTAGATCTGGACAAGGATACTGCATGGAACTTCACTCCTACGTGATGGGTCATCTCTGAGGTGGTTTCTGCAGATGTATTGTCATCGACTAAGGTTCTCTGCATTCATAACCACGTCCACAAAGATTCTCTCAGGTCGCATACATTTCATATGTCATATTCCATGAGAACATAAGGAAAGAAGAACATAGAAAATTGATGAGATCACCGAGACAAAAGAAAGGCATTGGAACACTGATACATCTAGGATAACGCCTTCGCCGAGGGAGCCCTCTTCCCGGCTTTCACCGGTCGTGTCTGGGATGGCTGTGGAGGTAAACTCTGCGTTGACCTACCACCGCCAGTTGTAACTGAGCTCCGGCTTCTTGGGCTTGATGTCCTCACTTCATCCAACGATCTCTTCTTCTCTTTTCGCTGCTGTGTCGAATTCCCAGGTGGGTCCATATCATCCTTAGGGACTTTACGTGCTTGGGTGAAAAAAAGCTTAGCTGCTCGTGTAGAAATATTTTCGATGAAGTACGTGTTGCCTAGGCTGTGATCAATGAAGGGTCGAAGGTAGGATACAGAGCATGTACCTCGAGGAGCTATGAACATCCCACCCGTTGCTACTACTTTACTGACCTCGTGAACTTTAAAGTTCACGGCTCCCTCGATTACATAGAAAATCTTGTTCAAAGATCAGTAAAAAAGTTCCCGCAATTGAAACAATGGACTTCACATATGTATTGTCCTTCGTTGCCTTCGTTGGTTTGCGGCATTCGGGGGGTATCAAGAGTTGGCCAGCCGCAACAAAGTCAGAGTCACCAAAGACCTTCTCGAAAAGCCAGTCGCTATTAGCGGCCTTGACTAAGGACAGTCGGTTTGTCGTCCAGGCCAATCCTGAGAACCGAACTTTAGCACGTACAGGGAAATACAAGGCAGGACACATACGTCGCACGACCAAGGCTTGCTTGTCCAAGTCATAGACTTCACCAAATGGATCTGTTGCATCATCCCATCCTTCTTCGGGATTATGTACTGCCGTTGTGAGCTTCTCGTCTGCGGTCTTACTTCGCGCACGACTGTATCCACGTCTTTTATGGCTGAGTGGCAGTGGTTTCTGGGCTGGTATTCGAATTATCTCCTTGATCGTCGGGACGAGGATAGGACCAGAGGATTGCGTCCGACCGTATACAACCTTTTCACCTCGCCACCACTCTAAAGGTTTGTAGCGTTCGCGTTTACTCCGTCGCACTCCGTTCCGAGGAGGTTCTGCGATTGTGAGATGAATGTTAAATACATGGCCGAGGAACTGGATGCTACCTCGGTTTTCCTTCATTTTCTTCCTTGTTTCATTGTTCTTTGGCTTTTCTTGCTCCTCAATAAGACGTTGTTTCTTCTTCGCAGGCGGTGGAGGTGTCTGCTCTTCCTCCTCTGACTGCTCAATTTCAAGGTCATGTAGGCCTTGTGCTATTTCCTCCTCCACCTCCAATTCCTCGTCTTCCACATCCTTCAGACGAATCTTTCGTTTCCCCTTAACTATTCGCGGTGGTTCGTCTAGTTGCTCTGTTTCCTGTTCTTCTGTCCGGTGTTCCTCCTCCTCTTCCTGGCTATTGAAGCCCTGATCAATCTGAATGAAACTTCTACGCCTAGGTGAGCTGCGCTGAAGTGCTGGCGATGGTGTTCGAGGTGGAGAGTCTTGGGGACCTAAGTCACCATTGAGGTCTGTTGTTCCGCTGACGTCAAAGTTGCTGCCGTGATCTAATGGTTCATTATCTGAGTCCGTGTCGGGTTGTGAGGCAGTAAAAGTATTTGATAAACCAGAAGGCTGGGCCCTGGCAGAACTGGATATCGATATGCGTTGTCGTGGTGAAGGAATGTCGTCAAAGTCGACTTCCGAACTTCGGGCAACCGGCCGCAATGATCCAGACCCACTATTATTTCTGAGGGTAGGTGAAGATGGAATTTGTGCGTTAGACAAGTATCGCATTGGAGCTCAAGTAGGTTGAGGTCAGCACGTTGATGACCATGGAGAATGATGGGTGCATACTATCGACTATATCCATAGACATTTCGCCATCTTCGTCGTCAAGTTCTGGTTGTTGTATTGTTGGTACAGACTTCTTCCTCTTCTTTGGTTTAGGTGGTGTTCGTTTGTCGGCCTGTTGTATAAGTTGATCAAACGGCTCGAAACCGTCGGACGTACGCCGAACATGAGCAACGGCAATTCCGGTCTTCTTGCCAACCTCTGGATTATCCCCTCTATATGGGATATGAGCCTTCTGCATACCCCGTCGGGCAATGCCAATGCTACTCTTTCTTGCAGGAGGAGGCATTTCGAATGGAGAGAGCAGTGAGCTTAGCCTGAGAAAACAATCAAAGCGCGATATTTGGCTTTATCCCTCAGTCCAAAGACAATGCGTCACGCGTTTGACTTTTACATTGTATCTTCCGGTATGCGCAGCGTTACAACATCACTTCGTCGTTGGACCCGCAACTATACCCAATGTCATAGTCCCCGGAAAGGAGATAAAGGTTGTATCATTGTCATTTGTCTTGGATACCCCCTCATGTTTTCTCCAGTCGTAGTCGGCATGTCCGGCGGTGTCGACTCATCCGTAACAGCCTGCCTTCTGGCAGAAAGAGTGTGTGGATTCAGATGATTCTTCTCTAGTGTTCAATTATCAGCAGGATTATGATCTTTCCGCAATATTTATGAGAAACTGGGATGCTCGCGATGAGACAGGATCAGACCGAGGCAGTTGCGAGTGGGAGAAAGACTGGGAGGATGTTCAGAGGGTCTGCCGACAGATGGACATCCCCTGTAAAATGGAAAGCATGCCTTAAAGTCTGAAAGCTTGTACTAAGTTCATTTCTCAGATTGACCTCACGAAAGAGTTCTGGAATAATGTCTTTCAGCCTGCATTACATCTCTGGGAAACAGGGGCCACTCCAAATCCTGATGTATGGTGTAACAGGTCAATTGAAGAAAACCTCTTTTCATTATAACTGATTTTGTACAGGGAAATCAAATTTGGTGCTTTGCTGAACCACCTTCCCTTAACGTCTTCGGGGGAGACATGGCTCGCAACAGGTCACTACGCTACCAAGACCTGGGCAAAAACCCCAGGGGGTTTGGATCGACCGCAGCTTCACTGCGCATCAAGTCGACCCAAAGACCAGTCGTATTACCTCTCATCAATCTTAGAGTCAAGTTTGCAACGAACTCTTTTTCCATTAGGTTACCTGGATAAACGGTCAGTTCGAGATTTAGCCAAAAAGTATCAATTACACAACGCAGAACGAGATGAGAGCATGGGAATATGCTTCGTCGGTGAAAAATCAAGATTCAGCCATTTCCTTGGTGAGTTCTGATCTATGAACTGGAATGTTTCCAACTTCTCTCAGCCTCCTATCTGTCTTCTAGTCCAGGCCCAATGGTTGATGAAACTACAGGAAAGGTTGTCGCGCAGCATAATGGTATATGGAATTTTACAATCGGAGAGTGCGCACGTATATCAGGCTTATCGGAAAAAATGTTTGTTTCGGGGAAAAATCTTGCTACCAACACTATCCATGTTGTCCCTGGAACTGATAACCCCATATTGAACTGTATGACTCTCCATGTGCCAGAATTTTACTGGATATGGAAGGATTCGCCGCCGGCGGAACTTGATTCTATGTCTGGTTTTCGTGCTAATGTCAAACATCGCTATCGTATGGAGCATGAGGCTTGCACGGTGTACAGGTGCGTCAGTCTTCTTCCTATCGAGAATAGCCTCACCAAGTGTATGGGAAAACAGACTTCCCAGCAGCGATCAGATCAAAATAGATCTTGACAAACCCAACAAATCTGTGTCCCCAGGCCAGGTCGCTACCCTGTACACTGATTCCTGGTGCTTAGGTTGCGGTATCATAGAGCGGACATCATAATATATATCTGTCGGTGATTTACCCCTGTTGCACTTCCCACTCGTTACAATATAATGAATTTAACAACATTTGTCCGACATCAGCGCGATCTGGGGTTCAATGTGTGCCTGGGAATGTGCTAAACATTTACCCCATGCACCTTTTTACCCTTCTGTTCTGTGAAAACAACCTTCTGAGTGAGCGGTTTGGCTTTTCAGCTACACTTTCTCATTTTACTGTTCTAGATCTCAATGCCCTCTCCGATATATACATTGCCCCCAGAGCTTCTCCTTATGATCTTCAAGTTTGCATGCTTTATCAATAACATCAGCGACACTCGCACCACTATCCGCCTCTCACACGTTTCACGTTCATGGCGTAACATCTGCCTTGCCTCACCCGTACTTTGGTCTCGTATCGCGTACCACTCGCCGTTTGGGTATCGCCACAATTACATTGCGCTACAGAAAGTCATGACATACATCGTACGCTCAGGGAAGAGCCCTTTAGATCTTGTTCTCGAGCTGTACTCGAAAGAGGATGAAGGTTTTCAGATTATCTGTGAACACTCTTCACGATGGAAATCTTTGTTCCTTCGGTGTGCACAACCCCTTATGCCGATCATAAGCTCTTACCTACGCAAGACACATGTACCCCTTCTTGAATGCCTCTGTGTCGAGGAAGTCCCTACCGGGCCTAATCGGGAAGAAGACTCTTCCGGACCATCACCTGTTTCCACAGGTCAAGGTCCTTTCAGCATTTTTTCTGGTGGTTCTCCGAGTTTACATTCTTTAGAACTTGGTAACGGAGCTGTATATTTCATGCGTCCAGTCCACCTCGAAACGATAACAACTTTGCATTTTCGTAGTGCATTCAATGATCTCGAACTTACACCCTCAGAAATCCACGCACTCCTTACCATTCCAAATCTCACCACACTCACCATCCTCACCGAGTTCTGGGAACTTGTAGCAGATGTTGCGGACATTTTCCCGTCTCGCATCATCATGACTAAGCTCCGTTACCTCGGTATAATCGGTCAATATGGAAGCGATTTTGAAGTTATGCGGGTCTTTGCTACAATTTCATGTCCCGCTGTTGAGGTGCTCACATTACAGAATGTTTGCGGCACGAGTTTGTATGATCCACCTATCGATATCGAATGCCGCGACCCCGAAATACTGACAAGGCTACATACCCTTCAATTAATCGACAACTGCGATATTTCCACTGCCCTACACCCATTGCTCGCTCATACGTGTCAGCAAATTCAAGAAATCATTTTTGACACTGGTGTTTCCGATTTACCTGCTATCGCCAGTGTACTGTTGCCATTAGCAGAAGATGGAAGTCTTCCAATACAACCACCTCTTGTATTCCCCGAGCTGCACACGATGATAATCAGATCGGTAGACAAAATTGATGCTCAGAACCTAATGGTGTTGCTACCTGGGCTAGCAGACCAAGGGAATGGTATTAAACGGGTTGTCCTTGGTTCGGAGCTTGCTCATGTATGGATGAAGAGTGGACATGGGGATTGGTTGAAGGAGATGAAAGTAGAGATCTACATAGAGGATTTCATCGATTCAGGAGCACCAATGTGGAAAAGGTCGAACAGAACACTCGTCTGGCAGCCCCACAATGAGAATGATGAGGTGTTGTCAGAAGCTGATTGACACATGTAGGACAAGAAGATTGGATAGATCAATTCGAGATCGCATAATGAGGAGAGATATTCATATGCAAAAACATGTAGCAATTGATAGCATGATAGCTCTAATGCGATAACATTTCAAAATTTGGGGCAGATCATAAGGCGAAGGGAAGAATCTCAATTTTGATACGAACTTTTCACCCCAGATACGTATAGTAACTTGGTATCACCCTCAACGCCTCTTCAACGTACCATAGCCTCTCTGTCTTCACATTCTTTTTCTTTTTCTTGTGAGGGTCTTGTGGCTCTAAGTCTTCGATACGAACCAATTGTACCCACGTACACAAACACCCCATTCCAACGGAAAAGAGGTCAATATAGGCAGGGTCAATGATGACACTGATATCATCTTTGTATGGATCAAATGGTGGCAAGGCACTTGATACGGGGGCCGAAGTGGATTTGGTATCCTCTACGTTCTCCACCTTGACCAGGCCACGAGACGATTCTAAGATCCTGGGTATGGAGAGGTGTGATTCTTCTCCTTTGTTCCAATTCACCCATGGTTCGAAGACAATGATACCGAATGTCCTCTTGAGAGCTCCTTCAACCGCGTCAGCGCTTGGACCTGTGGTGACGGGGGACTTATTTATGTTCGCTGAAGGAGGAGTAACAGTTTTTATCCTGCGCACAGAAGACTCGATGATCCCAGTTATATGCGTGAGTGGAAGCGCAGTAGGACCAAGAAAGGGAAGGAAACTGAGTGGTTGGAAAATATCCCAGTTATTCTCGGGTTCCAGCGTGTCGTCTGCACCAGTGGCAGGAACTTCCGAGTCGACTTCAACCTCTCCATCCTCGTTCACTTTAACAGTTACCATTGTAGAGCTCAATGGCTCGCCATCTTCGTTCCAGGCACCTGTATTCCAAGGGTTGCTGTCATTTCCACTTGCCGGGGTATCTATTGCATCGGTCGAATTACCCCAGCCGCCCGAAACAGTCACCTCTGCGTTCGATTCAACATTTATTTCTGCACCAATATCTTCTTCGCGGGAAACACCTTTGAAGACATACACCTCTGCCTTTGTTCCCCAGTTCACTTTACACGCTCCGTGGAAATCGTCTGGCCAGACTTTGGCGAGTTTTGATGTGAGCGGTAATTCTTTCAACGCCAATTCAATTACGCGGCGCGTTGATTCGTGCTTAATTGCGTTTTCCTCACGTTTTGGAAGTATGTGATTATCAACCAGAAATCTGAGGAAAAAGCGAATGAGGATGGGCGCGCCAGTGAGGTTTGCGTCAGTCCTATCAGATTCATATCCAGAAAATCCAGTTACGACATAGAAACACATCAAACATACCAGATAATGCCGCGATCCCGAGCATAAGAAGAGAAAAAAACTTTGAGCAGGAGTGCAGGATCCCTAAGAAATTCTTCGCCTCTGGCTTGACCTTTCATGGAGGACACCATCGAAGCAAGGGTTTTCGAATCTATGATCCCACCCCGCGGGTCATCATCTTCATATGTATCCATGTCAGATTCTGAATCATCGTTGTCTCCTTTCTGGGTTGGGGGCTCTGCAGATCCTACAGCAGCGTTTGTATCAGATGCCAGGGGAACACCAACAAAGCGAAGGAACTGATGCAAGATAAGCGATAACGCAATCCATGCGGAAAAGCACAAACCTCTCCCCAAATAAACACTGGACCAGATTGTTTTTGTGCTAATGGCCACGGTCGGAGGCCTTTAAAATCGTACGCGCCTTGACAGAGCAGTTCATATGCAGAAGAAAGCCTGGAAGTTAATAAAATTAAGGTGATCATCGTTGATAGTTCAATCCACCCACGGATCGTAACTCTGGCGCACACGATATGATACTTCTCTCTCCTCCCAGTACTCTTCCCAATCTGCTGATGTTGGTCCTGTACTGGGGCCTCCACCAGTCCTCCTCTTCTTCCTCTTTCCAGGTCCGCGATTGCCATTGAATCTAACCCTTCTAGTTTCCGTCTTACACCAATCAGTTGAATGTAGGCTGCCTAACGCAACGGTTGGCACACCCAGAGCGTCTATCTCCGTTTCATGGTCTTCACCTCCGGGTTGAACCCTAATACCTTTCTCTGTGAAGTTATGGAATGGGATGATCTCGACACCTGGTGGAACATTTGGAAATGGAGGAAATCTGAAGAGAAATTCTGTGGTGTTCCCCACGCCCGCGGCTGTGGCGGCATTATCAATAGGCATGACCATCTACAGGTAAAAAGAAGGTAGGCTTGGTCAAAAAAGTTACTGAAAAGCCGGATCGCATGTCATTCAAACTCAGCCACCTCGGCAATTTTGCTGCTGATGTGAGTCTCACAGCCTTGTGATTTATCATCTGTAATAATCAATTTATCGTAATAGAAGCAAGCAATCAGGGCATTCTAAATACCAATAAATATCTTCAGACTTCCTCAACACTCAGGATTGACAGCTATCGTGTAATAAATTAATGTTTTTTTTTGGAAAAAAAATTGACAGATAAAAAAAGTGCCTGGGTTGGTCGATGATACGGGAGGCATCGGGTGAGAGCCCTTGATCACAGGGAACTGTCTTCTGATCTTATGAGACTCGTCTCAACTTTAGGTCAGCTTCAGTCTCCACGCTTATTTTCAAACCACTCATTTCATTCTTCTAATTACTAAAAGGCTCGCCATGAAATTCACTGCCAAGACTTTGGTACTAATTCATAGCCGTACTTTAACGCTTCGAATATTCTTTCGTGAATTCTCTGTGTCCCTGGGTCTCGGAACCTGGTGGTGATCTCACACGATCATTTCTATCTGTGTGAAGAGAAATCATTAATGAGGGTCATGAGCCCTCTTGCCAGTTTTTGAGTCTTGGCCTTGGGATCGAGGGCCGAAACACCGTTGGATGTTTCATTCCTAATATCTAGCACATGACGGCTCTTTCTCACTCAGGTTCTGCTGCAGTTATGGCCTATATAAACAGTTCAAGTGTTTCATTGGACTTGGATTCGCTCTCGAATGATGCTCCCATTGTTAGGAACCAATAGTCTTGCCACCTATTTTGCCCTTGGCCTAGCTCCCCGTTTAGTTGCAGCGAGCAGTGGTTGGCACTTTGTACAAAATGGGACCTCCGGTGTCGTTGGGTTGGAATCAATCGTCGTTTCTGACAATTTGGTAATCTTTTTTGATCGTGCGACCAATGATCCCCTCCAAGTCAATGGCCACACGGCGTGGGGGTCACTCTACAATCTAGAGACGAATACTGCATCAGCTCTTGACCTCAAAACGGATAGCTTTTGTGCCTCTGGAGGTTTTCTGAGCAATGGAACAATGGTCAGTTTTATTGCATCTGCTCCCACGGCTATGGCCTCATCATCCATAGGTCAGCGTTGGAGGCAACATCCCTGTCATTCCACAAGCATATGATGGTCGGATGGGAATCCGAATTTGGGAACCCTGTGATGATCCCAATGGAAGAGGTTGCTCGTTGTTCGAAGACCCAGAGACTTTACACCTAGTGGAAACCCGCTGGTACCCCTCAAGTCTGAGAATCTTCGATGGCTCTCTGGTAAATCCAGTCCTACATACTTTAGACTCAAGAGTCACAGCAAGCGATATAGATGATTCTAGGGGGAATACATGAAGGCACCATCTTCTACAACACCGATCCCGTCAATAATTTTGAATTCTTCCCACCGAAGGACGGCGGGACTCCGAGACCCTCTAACTTCCTTGCTCTTACAACCCCCGCTAACCTCTTCCCTCGGTGAGTTTAAAATGGGAAAAAATCACAGCATTCTGAAATCCTGCTTGAAAGTGCTTTAGCTCTTCCTGATGGAAGGATCTTTGTGGCAGCTAACAATCGATCGATGATTTACGATGTTGAGAAGAATATCGAAGTAAGACTACCTGATATTCCCAACAATGTTCGGGTGACCAATCCCTTCGATGGAACTGCGACGCTCCTTCCTTTACATCCTCCGAATTACATACCTGAAGTCCTCATCTGCGGGGGTACTACAACGAACGATCAAACACCCCTTGAACAGCTCTCATCTCAAGACCCGGCTTCGGACCAGTGCACTCGCATGACCTTGACGCCGGAGGGTATCAGAAAAGGCTGGGAGGTCGAGAAGATGCTTGAGCCTAGGATGATGCCAGAAATGATACTAATGCCCAATGGAGAGGTCGTGATCATCAACGGCGCACAGACTGGATATGCTGCAATCTCGGCTGTGAGAGATCCTGTTGGTAATAATTCAGATTCTGATCATCCTGCGTATGTTTTTGTTGATGCACCGTGCAAGTTGAGTTCATGGATTGGGCGACGACAGGTTTACGCCCTCGATCTATACCCCTGATGCCTCTCACGGACAACGTATCAGCAACAAAGGGATGCCGACGACTGAAATTGCTCGAGTTTATCACTCAACAGTTACACTGACTCAAAGGGGGTAAGTGGCACACACCTTTCCGTATGATTTAGCTCTCAAAAGCCTTGAATATTACAGGAACCTTATGATTGCTGGGTCTAATCCCAACGTTGATATAGTCAATGGAACAAAGTACCACAGGTATGGAATTTGATGGAAATTCCAATTCATGCTGATGCTGATGCTGCTTGTAGCGAATTCCGTGTAGAATATCTAAACCCTCCGTATATGACCATGAAGAGGCCTCAAATCTCCAATGTACCGAAAAAGATTGCCTTCAATTCCAAATTCCATGTCAATGTAGCCATCCCCACCGGACTTGGAAATGGGGACCTTAAAGGTACATGAATCCCAAATCTCGCATGGATTCTTCGCACTCAACTACCGACAGTTGCATTGATGGACTTAGGGTTTTCTTCGCATGCTTTTCATTCAAGCTCGCGACTGGTCTTCATGGAAGCCGAGTTTTCCCAAGATGGAAAGACTCTATCAATCACTAGCCCTCCAAATAACCGCGTCTTTCCTCCTGGTCCAGGTAAGCTTGATATCTCCCAGGTAATCACCTATCGATTGAACCAATGCTCTACTAGCCTATATATTCCTAACTGTCAATGACGTCACGAGCCCTGGAGTGAGGGTCATGATGGGAAACGGTGCTCCACCACCTGTTGAAGATCAAGGTGTTAGGATCTAACGTTCTCAGTTTTGTGATAATGGACGGGACTTTATGTTGTTCCACCCACTAGAAATATTGATTTCATCACAGTGACTGGTGTTGAGCCCGTACCAACTCTCAAGTTACAATCTCTACCTTACTCTGCGACAACCTCTTGCATATGAGCTCTAATCCCTTTGACGATGGTAATTCAACAATGACTTGCATACCTGGTCCCGGAACGCCATAAAGTCCCAGAGGCTAGACCTTATGACAGACCCTCCATTGCAGTTGGTCGGTCTAGCTACCCACACGGCTCATTCCTTTGTTGTAGGTATTGATGAAGAATGATGTCGGGATGTCCCTGGTGTCTGATATAACAAAGATCTCCTCATGTAACTAAAAGCTTAATTTTGTCTTTCAGATACTCAGACTGTGAGATAGCAGGGACTCTAGAGCATATTAATTTGGTAGGGTAGCGATCCCTAGATCTGATCTTTCGGCAAGTATTTTGAAGTGTGAATTTATAGGCGTGAGTCCAGAGATAGCTTCAGCACCGCATGGAGAGGAGGGCCATGTGTACAAGTCATGTCAGGACATTTCCTAAGGTCAGGTGAAATTGGATAAATATCGTGATATTGAATAGGTGTTGACAAATATGACAAGTTGCAAAAGTCCAGATGTTGCAAGTTTTGTTTGTTGTTCTTTCAGATCTCATTGATTGGCGTTCGTAATGTGCGCTGTTTTGCCCGTCTTCTCTACTCTTTATTCATCGGTCCAGAGAGTCTAACACTTGTCTATTGACTCGGAAGAAATGACCGGCCCGCACCCTGCTGCTCGTGATTCCGGTGCTCTACTTTCTCAAGTCTTCAGATTCGCTTATCTCCTAGCCACATTCAACCAACGGCCCGCAAATGTCTATCAGAGATTCTCTAATATACGAGTTTGACTTGTCTATGTTTTCCTGGCTTTTGCATTCTGATCCCCACAACTTGGAAAATGAAGACGTATATCCTCTTCTTCATTGTCTATGCGGGGCTTGCAGCTGCACAGCCGGAATCATATGCAGTTTGGGCTGCAGACTCGGCTATTTCTCGCAATCAAGGAAATGGTCTTGACTCTGGTGGGAATGCGGTTGTTTCGTATGATCACGGAGAGTTTCAATGGGGCCTTCGCCAGCTCTTCGATAAGACTGGAAACATGACGTATTTTAACTATATCAAGGAGGGAGTAGACAACATCGTGTTTCCAAATGGAACGGTTCATGGGAGTTATCAGTATGTTACTCAATTTAGGTGGCATTTCTTCGTTGATGTTCAACCTCAGAGTTTCCGACTTCTCTCTGGACCCTTTGAGGTGCACACTCTATCTATAACTTGTTACTAGTTGATACTTATATCATCTTCCAAGGACGGGTCCAAGCATCCTCTATATGTAGGGGGCGCAACCCATGATTTGCTGAGCTCATTTATACCTTCTAAGGCTCGAAAAGACCGGGGAGAACAAGTACAAGGCTGCTGCAGACATATTCCGGGGTCAATTGAATTCTCATCCACGCACTGCCCAAGGCCAATTCTGGCATAAACTCAGATATCCTAATCAAGGTCAGGTCCACTCTGCTCAGGGATTCATCCTCAGTCGATGACAATATACTGATGCAGGGTGGCTCGATGGTATTTACATGGGTGAAGTCTTTTATGCTGATTACACAAAACAACTCCAACCAGGCAACACGACTGCGTGGGGTATGTGGTTTGAATTGGCCTTCTAGTCTTTTAAAGCTGATTTTCTGGCTGCTCTAGCTGATATCACGCAGCAATTCATATTGATGTTCCAGAACACTATACAAAATGTGAATGCCCCAAATTATACCGGCCTTCTTTATCATGGTTATGATTTTTCGCATCAAGCTTTATGGGCCTCCCCTGATCGTGGGCACTCTCCTGAAGTATGGGATCGCGCTCTCGGCTGGTATTCTATGGCCCTAGTCGATGTCCTCGAGATATTTCCACAAGAAAATCCTGGGTACCAGAGTATTCTGACGATTTTAAGAACCCTCGTTCCTCGAATCAGGGATGCTGCAGAACCAACGAGTGGAGTATGGTGGCTTGTGATCACGCAACCAGACAGAGCGAAGAACTATTTCGAGAGTAGCGGAAGTGCGATGTTCGTGTATGCCATGTTGAAGGCCCTAAGGCTAGGCTATGTACAAGATACTGCGGATGGAAGTATATTGGGAGCTGCAAGGAAGGCTTATGATTATATGATACAAAACTGGGTGGTGCCAAATTCTGATGGAACAATGAACTGGCTGAATACTGTCAACGTGAGTTCTGCTTGGGTTTACAAACTTTTGCTTCATTTATTTCACCTATTTACAGGTTGGCAGCCTGGATACGACGGGAGATTTTGATGTGAGTTACTGGTCGTGTCATGATTGATGTAGTTCTGATCAAGTAACGGTAGTATTATGTCAGTCAATCGGTTGATGTG
>Ga0153922_1000050_pt1 | contig 45592 bp, 45 predicted proteins | sample TSNJ006MetaG_FD_104723 | JGI IMG/M metagenome (GOLD analysis project Ga0153922, IMG submission 104723) | Attine ant fungus gardens microbial communities from New Jersey, USA - TSNJ006 MetaG | ecosystem: Host-associated > Fungi > Mycelium > Unclassified | place: USA: New Jersey, Brendon T. Byrne... | reverse complement strand
GGGATGTCGCCGGCTGCGCGGCTCCGGGGTGGGATGTCGCCGGCTGGGCGGCTCCGGGGTGGGATGTCGCCGGCCGCGCGGTTCTGCTGTCATCGAACTCCCTGTCTGCCAAGCTCTTCCGCCAACTCGTATAGGCTGCCCAGGTCGACGCCGTCGGCAAGCTGAGGCAATTCGAGTCTTGGCACGTTGATTTCGTCGAGCTGCTCGGCGGCTTCCGCACGGGCCTTCAACCGGGTGGCGTGCTGGATGGTCTCGGTGAGCAAGCCGGCGAAGTCGGCGTCGTTCAGCGTGATTCCCGCTTTCGCCAGGCCCGCCCGCACGCCGTCGGCGTCGATGTCGCCCTCGGCGGCCTTGGCCAGGTCATCGGGTGACAGGTACACGGGCAGGGTGCGGTTCACGATCACACTTCCGACCGGCAGGTGCATCTTGTGCAGCTCGTCGATGGCCTCGACGGTCTCCTGCATCGGCAGCGCTTCCAGCAACGTCACGATGTGAATCGCCGTCCGATCCGAGTGCAGCAGCTGCACCACGCCCTCGGCCTGCGAATGCACCGGGCCGCCCTTCGCCAGGTCGGAGACGGCCTTGGTGACGTCGAGAAAGCGGGCGATCCGTCCGGTCGGCGGAGAGTCCACCACGACGGCGTCGTAGGCCGGCAGCCGGGCTTTGTCGGCACGCACGGCGGTCTCCTTGATCTTTCCCGTCAACAACACATCCCGAAGGCCCGGCGCGATCGTCGTAGCGAACTCCACCGCACCGATACGCCGCATAGCCCGGCCGGCAAGCCCGAGGTTGTAGAACATGTCGAGGTAATCCAGAAATGCGGCCTCGATGTCGATGGCCAGCGCGTTGACTTCGCCGCCGCCCTCGGCGGTCGCGATCTTCACCTCCTGATACGGCAGCGGCGGGACGTCGAAGAGCTGCGCGATGCCCTGGCGACCCTCGACCTCGACCAGCAGCACGCTGCGCCCGCCGGCGGCCAGCGCCAGCGCCAGCGACGCCGCGATCGTCGATTTGCCGGTTCCGCCTTTGCCGGTCACGAAATGCAAGCTCGCGTCCCGAAGCCGTGCAGGCCAGCCGACCCCGGGCCCAGCCTCGCCAGTGGTTGCCACCCATGCATGCTAACCACCGCCGCGGTTAGGGTTAGCTCCATGAGCGAACCGACCCGATGGGAATACGCAACGGTCCCGCTGTTGACCCACGCGACCAAGCAGATTCTGGATCAATGGGGCGCCGACGGGTGGGAGCTTGTGGCGGTCCTGCCGGGGCCCACCGGTGAGCAGCACGTGGCGTATCTGAAGCGACCCAAGTGACGGCCTCGGCGCGTCTCGCGGAACTGGGCATCACGCTGCCCGCGGTGGCGGCGCCGTTGGCCGCTTACGTGCCAGCCGTCCGCAGCGGCAATCTGGTCTACACGTCGGGCCAGCTGCCGCTGGTGTCCGGCGATCTGACCGTCACCGGCAAGGTCGGAGGCGACGTGGCGCCGGAATTCGCCAAGACCCTGGCGCGGGCATGCGCTCTGAACGCGTTGGCCGCTGTCGAGGCCCTCGTCGGTATCGACTCGATCACCCGGGTGGTCAAGGTCGTGGGATATGTCGCGTCGGCGCCGGGATTCACCGGCCAGCCCGGAGTGATCAACGGCGCATCGGAGCTTTTCGCCGAGGTGTTCGCTGACGCCGGGGCGCACGCGCGCTCCGCGGTCGGGGTCGCGGAGTTGCCGCTCGACGCACCAGTCGAAGTCGAGGTCATCGTCGAGGTGAAGTGACGATCGAGCACCCGGCCTACGGCCTGTTACGCCCGGTGACGACGACGGCATCGGTGCTGCTGTGCAACAACCCCGGCCTCCTGACGCTCGAGGGCACGAACACCTGGGTGCTGCGCGCACCGGGCAGCGACGAGATCGTGATCGTCGATCCCGGCCCCGACGACGAGGAGCACATCACCAAAGTCGCCGAGCTGGGCACCGTTTCACTGGTCCTGATCAGCCACAGGCACGAGGACCATACCGGGGGCATCGACAAGATCGTCGACCTCACCGGCGCGGTTGTGCGTGCCCGTGGCAGCGGCTTCCTGCGCGGGCTGGGTGGCCCGTTGACCGACGGCGAGGTGATCGACGCCGCGGGCCTGCGCATCACGGTGATGGCGACGCCCGGGCATACCGCGGACTCGCTTTCGTTCGTCCTCGACGACGCGGTGCTGACCGCGGACACGGTTCTCGGTCGGGGCACGACCGTTATCGACACCGAAGACGGCAGCCTGAGCGACTACCTCGAGTCGCTGAACCGACTGCGCGGGCTCGGAGGCCGCGCGGTGCTGCCCGGCCACGGCCCCGACCTGCCGGACCTGGCCGCGGTCGCCGACATGTACCTGGCGCACCGGGAGGAGCGGCTGCAGCAGGTGCGCGAGGCGCTGAAGGCGCTCGGCGACGACGCCACCGCCCGCCAGATCGTCGAGCACGTCTACACCGACGTCGACGAGGCGCTGTGGGACGCCGCCGAGTGGAGTGTCCAGGCGCAGCTGGACTATCTGCGTGGCGGGGGCCGGGGCGGGCGCGGGTGCGGGCGCGCGAAATAGCATTCTGGGCTGTCGTTTCGTTGGATCGACGACCTGGAATGCTATTTCGCGGGTATGGGTGCCCCCAATTTCGCGGGGCTGGGGGTTAGCGCGCGCGGCGGGCCAGGCGCTCGGAGTCGGAGATCAGCACGCTCTTGCCCTCCAGGCGGATCCAGCCGCGGTGGGCGAAATCGGCGAGCGCCTTGTTCACCGTCTCACGTGAGGCACCCACCAGTTGGGCGATCTCCTCCTGGGTCAGGTCGTGAGTCACCCGCAGCGCGCCACCTTCCTGCGTCCCGAACCGCTGCGCCAGCTGCAGCAGCTGCTTGGCCACCCGGCCCGGAACGTCGGTGAAGATCAGGTCGGCGAGGTTGTTGTTGGTGCGTCGCAGGCGGCGCGCCAGCACCCGCAGTAACTGCTCGGCGATCTCGGGCCGATCGGCGATCCAGGCACGCAGCGCGTCACGGTCCATCGAGACCGCGCGCACCTCGGTGATCGTGGTCGCGCTCGACGTGCGCGGTCCAGGGTCGAAGATGGACAGTTCGCCGAACATGTCCGACGGGCCCATGATCGTCAACAGGTTCTCCCGGCCGTCGGGAGAGCGACGGCCGATCTTGACCTTGCCGGTGATGATGATGTACAGCCGGTCCCCGGGTTCGCCTTCGGCGAAGACCGTGTGTCCGCGCGGGAAGTCGACCGGCTGCAGTTGTTTGGTGAGCGCAGCTACAGCTGTGGGCTCGACACCCTGGAAGATTCCGGCCCTGGCCAGGATCTCGTCCACGTTCGCCCCTTTTGTATCGCAAGCAAGAACCGACCACCAGATGGCAAGCGAATCAATCCAGAGGCCGGAGTATTCTGTTCGACACCTCGACGCTACACAGAATCCGCATGTCGAGTCTGTCGAACTTGCGGATTGGCCATCTCGTGAACACCCAACCGGCGCCGCCGCAGGCAATCCAGGGCTTCCGGCATGCCGTCACGCGCGAGCGTGCTCATGTCGCGAGGCTCCGCCTGTGCCAGGAACTCGGCCACGTCGGCGGCCCCGACGCAACCCCGGTTCAGCGTGCTTTCGAGGCGCTGCAGCCCGACGGTTGCCAACATAAGCAGCCCAGGGATAAGCGCGACGAACAGCCATGACACAGGCAGAAGTAAACACTTTCAAGGTCTCGACGCGATCACGAATTCCCACCGGTCAGTACCCTTGCAGGGTGACTGCGAGCAAGCGGACCGCAGCCGCGAATCGCCGATGGGCCGCCGAGACGCATCTCGGCCTGGTGCGACGAGCCCGGCGGATGAATCGTGCGCTCGCACAGGCCTTTCCCCACGTCTACTGCGAGCTGGACTTCACCAACCCGTTGGAGCTCACCGTCGCGACGATCTTGTCGGCACAAAGCACCGACAAGCGGGTCAATCTCACCACCCCTGCGCTGTTCGCCCGCTACCGCACCGCCCGCGACTACGCCCAGGCCGATCGCACCGAACTCGAGGAGCTGATCCGCCCCACCGGGTTCTACCGCAACAAGGCCACCGCGTTGATCAAGCTGGGCCAGGCGCTCGAGGAGCGGTTCGACGGCGAGGTGCCCGCGAACATGGAGGACCTGGTCACTCTCCCCGGGGTGGGCCGCAAGACCGCCAACGTGATCCTTGGCAACGCGTTCGAGATCCCCGGTATCACCGTCGACACGCATTTCGGCCGGCTGGTGCGGCGCTGGCGGTGGACCAACGAAACCGATCCGGTCAAGGTCGAGAAGATCGTCGGTGAGCTGATCGAGCGCGCCGAATGGACGCTGCTCAGCCACCGCGTCATCTTCCATGGCCGACGGGTCTGCCACGCCCGACGGCCGGCGTGCGGGGTGTGTGTGCTGGCCAAGGACTGCCCGTCGTTCGGACTGGGGCCCACCGAACCTGAAATCGCCGCCGCGTTAGTGAAGGGACCCGAGACCGAGCACCTGCTGGCGCTGGCCGGGCTGTAACGCCCGCGGTCGCGATGAGCAGGTCAACACGCTGGACCATCGCGGTCTTGATCGTGGTCGCGGTGATCGTCGCGGCGCTGGCATTGCAGCTGCGCCGCCCCGCGCCGGCCCCCGCGCCCGACGGCCCGGGGGTCGCGGCGCCGCCGCCCGGCGGCGGGGATCTGGCCGCCCTTCGCCGCCGCGCCGACCTGCCGCCGTGCCCGGCGGACGGGCCCGGGCCGGGGCCCGAGGCACTGCGCGGAACGACGTTGGAGTGCCTGGCGGACGGCACACCGGTCGACACCGCCAGGGTTGTCGGCGGCCACACCGTGGTGCTGAATCTCTGGGCCTACTGGTGCGCGCCGTGCGCGCAGGAGCTGCCGGCGATGGCCGAGTACCAGCAACGGGTCGGGGGCAAAGTCACCGTGATCGCGGTGCATCAGGACGACGACGCCGCTGCCGCGCTGTCGCGGCTCGCGGACTGGGGGGTCAGGCTGCCCACCTGGCAGGATGGCAAACGGCGCGTGGCCGCGGCGCTCGCCGTGCCGAATGTGGTGCCCACATCGGTGGTGCTGCGCGCTGACGGTAGCGTTGCGGGAATCCTGCCGCGGGCGTTCGATAACGCCGACGACATTGCAGCCGCGGTCAATCAGACGATGGGAGCGTCGGGGTGAGCGCAGCGGGTCCGAGCCGCAAGCTGACCCCCCATGCTGCGCCCCCCTGGCTCAAACCGCTGGTCGAAAACGTCGGATGTGTGCCCGCCGCGTACCGCCGCCGGCTGCCCGCGGATGTGCTGGCGATGGTGACCGCGGCCAAGGCGTCGGCGGCCCTCACCGGCGCGAGACGCGACGCGGCGGTTCTGGTGCTGTTCTCCGGCCCGGAGGACCGCCCCGCCGGCACCGCGGTGCCCGAAGATGCCGACCTGTTGCTGACCGTGCGTGCCTCCACGTTGCGTCACCACGCCGGCCAGGCCGCGTTCCCCGGCGGGGCGACCGATCCCGGCGACGCCGACCCGGTCGACACAGCGCTTCGCGAGGCGCACGAGGAAACCGGCGTCGACGCGCGCCGGCTGCGACCGCTGGCCACCCTGGACAAGATGTTCATCGCGCCGTCGAGTTTTCACGTCGTGCCGGTGCTTGCGTATTCGCCCGATCCTGGTCCGGTGACCGTGATCGACGCGGCCGAGACCGCGATCGTGGCACGAGTTCCGCTGCGGGCCTTCGTCAATCCGGCGAACCGGCTGATGGTTTACCGGCGCACGTTCAGCAGCCGGTTCGCGGGTCCGGCATTTTTGCTCAACGAGATGCTGGTGTGGGGTTTCACGGGGCAAGTGATCGCGGCGCTGCTCGACTGCGCGGGCTGGGCGGTGCCGTGGAACTCCGACGACGTCCGCGAACTCGACGACGCGATGGCGTTGGTGGACCACGATGTGCATCGCGAGGGCGACGACGACAGCTACCGTGAGGCACAACGATGACAGCCTCCCAGTGGTTCGACCTGGCCGTGATTGCCGTGGCCTTCACTGCCGCGCTTTCCGGCTGGCGGTCGGGCGCGCTCGGGTCGCTGATGTCGTTCCTCGGGGTCGTTCTCGGCGCGGTCGCCGGCGTGCTCTTGGCGCCCCACCTCGTCGACCACATCAGCGGGCCGCGCGCCAAACTGTTCGTCGCGCTGTTTTTGATCCTGGGTTTGGTGGTGGTCGGCGAGGTCGCCGGCGTGGTGCTGGGCCGCGCGGTGCGGGGCGCCATCCGCAACAGCACCCTTCGCACCGTCGACTCCGTGATCGGGGTGGTGTTGCAGGTCATCGCGGTGATGGTCGCCGCCTGGCTGCTGGCATCGCCGCTGCGGTCGTCGGATCAGCAGACGCTGGCCCAGGCCTTCGAGGGGTCGATGATCCGCAAGCAGGTCGACCAGTTCGCCCCGAGCTGGCTGCGATCCGTGCCGAACCGGTTGTCGGCGTTGCTGAACACGTCCGGTATCAGCGACGTATGGCAGCCGTTCGGTCGCACACCGATCGTGCCGGTGGAGGCGCCGGACCTGAGCCTGGCGGGCAACGCGGTGGTGGCACAGACGAAGCCGAGTGTGGTGAAGATTCGCGGGCTCGCCAACGAATGCCAGAAGGTGCTCGAGGGCACCGGCTTCGTAGTGTCAGCAAATCGGGTGATGTCAAACGCCCACGTCGTCGCCGGTGCCGACACCGTCACGGTGGAGTCAAACGGCACCACCTACGACGCGACCGTGATCTCGTATGACCCCAACGCCGACATCTCGATCCTGGACGTGCCGAACCTGTCGGCGCAGCCGCTCTCGTTCGCCGACGGCGTCGCGGACACCGGCACCGACGCGCTGGTGCTGGGTTATCCGGGGGGCGGCGACTTCGTGGCCACGCCGGCGCGCATCCGCGAGGTCATCGAACTCAACGGCCCAGACATCTATCGCACCACGACGGTAACCCGCCAGGTGTACACGATCAGGGGCACCGTGCGCCAAGGTGATTCAGGCGGGCCGTTGCTCGACCTCAACGGACAGGTGCTCGGGGTGGTGTTCGGCGCCGCGGTCGACGACCCCGAAACCGGGTTCGTGCTGACCGCCAAGCAGGTGGCCAGCCAGATCGCGAAGGCCGGCGGCACCCAGCAGGCACCCACCGGCGCGTGTATCACCTGACGGGTGCCTCATACACGTGGGCGAGGAATCGCGTCAGTTGCTCGTTGACCACGTCCGGGGCCTCTTCATGACTGAAATGCCCTGCGCCTGAAACGGAAACGAAACGGCCATGCGGCGCGTAGCGTTCTGTGCGGTGAACGGCGTCGGCGAGAACGTACGGATCGGCGTCGCCGCGAAGGTGCAGCAGCGGCACCCCGAGTTGCTGGTTCATCGACCGCATGAAGCGGTGGCCCTCGCTGCGCAGTTGACTGCGCACCGCCCAGCGCTGGTATTCCAGTCCGCAGTGCGCGGCAGCGGGGATGCAGATGGCGCGCCTCATGTGTGCGACCGTGACCGTAAAGTCCTCCGTTTCAAGCCATTTGGCGCCGGCGCGGGCACGCACAAGCGTTTCCAGGGCTTCGGCGTCGTGCCGGGTCAGCCAGCGCTCCGGCCAGATCGGGATCTGGTAGCGCAGCAGCGACGGCAGCAGTGCGCGGCGCTGATCGCGGCGGGTCAGCGTTGACGCGCGCAGCGCGCCGGGGTGCGGTGAGCTGATCGCCGCAATCGCGCGCACCAGCCTGGGGTGCAGCATCGATGTCGCCCAGCAGACCAGTCCGCCGTCGGCGTGGCCGACGAGCGTGGCGGAGGAATGGCCCAGCGCCCGGATCAGCCCGGCGGTGTCACCCGCCAGTGTCCACCCGTCGTACCCTCGCGGCGGTTTGTCGCTGCCGCCGTAGCCGCGGAGGTCGACGGCGACGATGCGGGCCCCGGTCACGCCGGTCAGCTGGTGCCGCCACGACCACCAGAACGAGCCGAAACCATGCAGGAGTATCACCAGGGGACGCGCGGCTCGATGTCGCCGGCCCGGCGGCTCCGGTGACACCGGCGTGCCGGTAGGCCCGGGCGGTTCGGCCTCGACGACATGAAACCGGATGCCGTTGGCGTGTATCTCCAAATGCCGCCACGGGCCGTCGATGCGGACGACCGACGGCGCGGGCGGCGCCACCTACCTGCCCAACGGCCGGCCGGCCTTGTGGTCACCGGAAGTCAGCACCTCGCGGGTCTCCTTGACCGACTCGATCGTCTCGCGGGGTCCGCGAATGCGACGCACCTTGAGGTAACCCAGCAGCCCCAGCAGCGCCGTGGCCAGCACCATGATGCCGAACACGATCAGGTAGGCGGCCCACCTGTAGAGCCAGATGTCGAGCAGCTCGGCGATGAAGAAGAAGAAAAAGAACGTCGAGTAGAACAGCACCACCAGCGCAGCGATGAAATACACGCTGCCGGTGAGGCCTCTTTTCACGTCCCGCGTGATCTCGGCGCGGGCCAGCTCGACCTCGGCGCGCACCAGGGTTGACACCTGGGCCGTCGCCTCCTTGACGAGGTCACCGATGGAAGGCTCGGCCGGCAGGGCATGCGGATCCGTCAGCGGGATCGACGTGATGGTGTTTGGTACTCCATTTGTGCGATCACCGTTGGTCACGGACATTCCTTCCGTTCTTAGCCATTCTTGGTCGCTCGTCGATGGGTATGTTGCCACGCGGTGCGGGCGGGGAGGAACTCCTGAACGGGTGAACCCGCCGCGACGCGCGGGTGATGCGCAAGTTACTGGTGTGATTTGGGTAGGATTCGGTTCTCGGCTCGACTTGTTTCGGGGAGCTTGCTTTGAGGTTCGCGCACGGGCTGCTGATCGGCGTCGTCGCGGGCCTGCTTTCTTTTCTCGCGCCGACCGTCGCGACAGCGGCGGACAAGGTGTTGCTGGGTGGCGGCGCCGGCATCGTCGTCAACGGCGAGACCCTCTGCACGCTCACCGCGATCGGCACCGACAACCAGGGCAATCTCGTGGGATTCACCTCGGCGCACTGCGGGGGACCCGGCGCGCAGGTGGCAGCCGAGAAGGCCGAGGCGGCAGGCACGCTGGGCGTGATGACCGCGGGCAACGACGCGCTGGACTATGCCGTGATCAAGTTCGACCCGGCAAAGGTGACGCCGGTGGCCACCTACAACGGATTTGGAATAGACGGCCTCGGGCCCGACCCGGCGTTCGGTCAGATCGCCTGCAAGCAGGGCCGCACCACCGGCTACTCGTGCGGCGTGACGTGGGGGCCCGGCGAGCAGCCGGGCACCATCCTCAGCCAGATCTGCGGGCAGCCGGGCGATTCGGGCGCGCCCGTTACGGTCGGTAATCAGCTGGTCGGCATGATTCACGGTGCGTTCAGCCACGAACTGCCGCCCTGCGTCGTCAAATACATTCCGCTGCACACCCCCGCGGTCGCAGAGTCGATCAACGCGATCGTGGCCGACGTTTCTGCCAAGGGCCGAACCGGCGCCGGTTTCGTCCCGGCGTCTAATCCCGCGCCTTGAGGGCCCGGATCGCCTCGAACACGCTCGGGTCCAGCAGCGTCGACGTGTCCCCGAGTTCGCGCCCCTCGGCGACGTCACGCAGCAAGCGGCGCATGATCTTGCCGCTTCGGGTCTTCGGCAGTTCGGGCACGACGTGGATCTCTCTAGGCCGGGCGATCGGGGAGATCTCGTTGGCCACCTGCGCGCGCAACTCCTCAACCATCTGCTCGCGCGGTTTGTCGGCAGCGCTGGCCTCCAGGATCACGAACGAAATGATCGCCTGCCCGGTGATCTCATCGCTGGCGCCTACCACCGCGGCCTCGGCGACGTGAGAGTGGCCCACCAGGGCCGATTCCACCTCGGTGGTGGAGATTCGATGCCCTGACACGTTCATCACGTCATCGACGCGGCCCATCAGCCAGATATTGCCGTCGGCGTCGTAGCGCGCGCCGTCGCCGGCGAAGTAGGCGCCCAGGTCGGCGAACCGCTGCCAATACGTTTCTTTGTAGCGCTGTGGGTCGCCCCAGATTCCACGCAGCATCGACGGCCAGGGCTGATCGAGCACCAGGTAACCGCTGGGCTGCTCGCCGCGGTCCGCGCCCGGCTTGAGCCGGTTGCCGTCGTCGTCGACGATCTTCGCCGAAATGCCGGGCAGCGGCCTCATCGCGGACCCTGGTTTGGCCGCGGTGACGCCGGGCAACGGGGAGATCATGATGGCGCCGGTCTCGGTCTGCCACCACGTGTCCACGACGGGGGTGCGATCGCCCCCGAACGCCGACCGGTACCACCGCCACGCCTCTGGGTTGATCGGCTCGCCGACCGACCCGAGCAGCCGCAGGCTGGAAAGGTCATGGGCGTCGGGGATCTCACGACCCCACTTCATGAACGTACGGATCAGCGTCGGCGCCGTGTAATAGATTGTGACGCCGTACTTTTCGATCACCTGGAAATGCCGGTGCTCATCGGGCGACGCCGGGGTGCCCTCGTAGACGACCTGAGTCGCGCCGTTGGACAGCGGGCCGTAGACGATGTATGTGTGCCCGGTGACCCAACCGATGTCGGCGGTGCACCAGTACACGTCGGTGTCCGGCTTGATGTCGAAGACGTGGAAATGCGTGTACGACGCCTGGGTGAGGTAACCACCGGCGGTGTGCATGATGCCCTTGGGCTTACCGGTGGTCCCAGATGTGTACAGCAGAAACAGCGGATGCTCGGCGTCGAACGCCTCCGGAGTGTGCTCGGGGGAGGCGGGGTCGACGGTGTCGTGCCACCACCGGTCGCGGCCCGTCGTCCACGGCACGTCGATGCCGGTGCGGCGCACCACCAGAACGTGCTCGATGCAATCCTGGCCCTCGACCGCCTCGTCGGCCCCTTCCTTCAGCGACACCGCCTTGCCGCGGCGATACTGCCCGTCCGTGGTGATCAGCAGCTTGGCCTGAGCGTCCGCGATGCGGGCGCGCAGCGCCGACGCCGAGAAACCGGCGAACACCACGCTGTGCAGCACGCCGAGTCGGGCGCACGCCAGCATCGCGACGATCGCCTCGGGCACCATCGGCATATAGATCGCGACCCGATCGCCGGCTTTCAAGCCGAGGCCCGTCAACGCGTTGGCAGCCTTCGACACCTCGGCGAGCAGGTCGGAGTAGGTGATCGTGCGGCTGTCACCGACCGGTTCGCCCTCCCAGAGGATGGCGATCCGCTCGCCGTGGCCGGCCTCGACATGGCGGTCCACACAGTTGTAGGCGACGTTGAGCCGGCCGCCCACGAACCACTTCGCGACCGGCGCGCCGGACCAGTCCAGCACCTCGGTGAAAGGCGTCTGCCACGTCAGCCGATTCGCCTGCTGCGCCCAAAACGCCAAACGGTCGGCCTCCGCTCTCTGGTAGAGGTCGGTGGTGGCGTTGGCCCGTCGCGCGAATTCCGCTGACGGCGGGTAAGTCGCCGGGGCTGGGGCGTGTGTACCGGTCATGGTGTGCGAGCGTAATCACCATTCGGGTGGGTTAGCGTGGCGGCGATGGTTCCCCGAGACCCCCTGGCCCCCTTGGCTGAGTTGCCGGGCGTGGCCGAGGCGAGCGAACGCGTCCGTGAGGCGCTCGGCAAGGCCCACCGGCACCGGGTCAACCTGCGAGGGTGGCCGGCGACCGCGGCCGAGGCCGCCGTGCGGGCGGCGCAGGCGTCGTCGACCCTCGACGGGGGAGCGCCGAGGTTTCCGGCGGAGGGCCTGCGCAGCGGCCCTATCCTGGCCGGCGCGCTGCGCGTCGCCGAGGTGCTGGAGGGTGGCCAGACGGCGCTGGTCGGCGTCTGGCAACGGGCACCGTTGCAGGCACTCGCCCGGTTGCACGCGCTCGCGGCCGCCGATCTGGTCGAGGCGGACGCGCTGGGCCGCCCCCGGGAGGACAGGGACGTCGCGAACCGGCTCGATTTGTTGGCCGGCCTGGTGACGGGTGGCAGTGCCGTACCGGCGCCGGTGCTGGCGGCGGTGGCCCACGGCGAGCTGCTGACGCTGTCGCCTTTCGGCAGCGCGAACGGCGTGGTGGCCCGGGCCGTGTCGCGGCTCGTCACACAGGCGAGCGGTCTGGACCCGCACGGTCTCGGTGTGCCGGAGATCTATTGGATGCGCCGCGCCGGCGAATACCGGGCGGCCGCGCAACAGTTCGCGACCGGCACCGCCGAGGGTCTGACGCAGTGGCTCCTGCTGTGCTGCCGTGCGCTGGAGGCAGGCGCCGGCGAAGCATTGTCGATCGCCGAGGCAGCCGCCAAAAACGCATGAAGCGGGCGACGATCCGAAGCTATTCGGCTCGCCGCCCGCTAGCGCGGACCTCCGGTTACCAGGCGTGCAGCTGGGGGTGCGTGGGTGGCCTCGGCGTCCCTGCGATGCGCTTCAACTGCTGCCCTACCCAAAGGACTGTCGATGTTGTTCGCTTTTCGCAATTACGCAGGCCCGCAACACTTCTGCCTCTATGCGGCGTGTGCTCCGCGTGGGTGCCGGGATCCGCGCTGGGTAGTCCGGCTCGGGAGATCGAACCTTCTCTTCCGACTCGACCTTGGCCGCACCGGGCTTCCGTGGTTCCTTTGTACTACGTGACCTCGGTCACATCAAGGGCTAGGTCGCCGATTTACCGGAACTGTCACAAGAACCAACGCCGCAGCAGCGTATACGTGAGGGCACCAGCCCCCAGTGCGCTGATCGCGACGGCCACGGTGGTCGCAACAGCCGCCGTCGACGGCGCCGGGATCCGGTCTCGCAGCGACACCGGCTTGGAGAACGTCAGCACCGGCCAGCCGCGGGCGGCCGCCTCCTTGCGCAGCGCGCGGTCCGGGTTCACCGCCGTCGGGTGGCCGACCGTCTCCAGCATCGGCAGGTCGGTGATCGAGTCGGAATAGGCGTAGCAGTGCTCGAGTGGGTAGCCCTCACGGGCAGCGAGCTCGCGGATTGCCTGTCCCTTGCCGTCGCCGTAGCAGTAGAACGCGACCTCGCCGGTGTATTTGCCGTCCTCGGCGACCATCCTCGTGGCCATCGCGTGGGTGGCACCCAGTGTGCGCGCGATCGGCGCGACGATCTCCTCGCCGGATGCCGAGACGATGACGACGTCGCGCCCACACAGCTTGTGGTCGGCGATCAGGTCGGCGGCCTCGGCGAACACCAGCGGGTTCACGATGTCGTGCAACGTCTCCGCCACGACCGACTTGACCTGCTCGACGTCCCAGCCGGCGCACATGTTCGTCAGGTAGGACCGCATCCGATCCATCTGGTCGTGGTCGGCGCCCGACATCAGGAATAGAAATTGCGCATAACTGGACTTCAGAACTGCTCGCCTGTTGATCAGTCCCTGATCGAAGAAAGGTTTGCTGAAAGCCAATGTGCTCGACTTCGCAATGACCGTCTTGTCCAAGTCGAAAAAGGCCGCCGTCCTCGTGCGGCCATCGGCGGCGGCGTCGGCCGGCAGGGGGTGCTGCGTCGCGGTCAGCGGCGGGGCGGCCTGGTCGACGACGGTCACGGCGTTCAGCATAGGCAACCTTTGCGGGGGCACATTGCGCCCTGGTGAAATGGCAGATCAAGTCACGTGTCGGTGACTGCATTTCCGTGGTGGGCCAGTGTTATCGATGTCAAGCAGCCTTGCGCCGCTTTCGCATCTGATGTGTATAGTGAGCATTACTCGGCTTATGCCGGGTGTGCATCAGCCCGACCCCCCGGGGCTGATACACGACGACCCTCGCCTCCTCCCCCCCTGGCGGGGGTCGTCCCTTTTGTACGGCTTGTACTGGTAGCGGAATCGCGTTTTCGGTCGCCGGCGGTCCGGGTCGGGGTGGCGAGCTCGCTTGCGCAAACCGTTCCGGCAAGGTACTTTTCGCGTGCACCCGGGCACCCCAGGTGCCGAACGGACGTGTCGAGGCGCCCGTTCACCGCGCGTGCGAGAACAGCGATCCCATCGATTGGCAACTCGTCAATCCGTGGAGAGGACCGTCGAGGGGTCGGTCGTCACCGGGCGGGTCGGAACTCACGTGGTCAGTTCGGCCAACACCAGCCGGAGCACCTTAACTGCTGCGCGTTTGTCCAATGGCTCGTTGCCGTTGCCGCACTTCGGCGACTGGACGCACGAGGGGCAACCTTGCGGGCATTCGCACGCCTCGATCGCATCGGCGGTCGCCGACAACCACGTCGCGGCCTGCCGGAAGCCGCGCTCGGCAAATCCGGCGCCGCCCGGATACCCGTCGTATACGAACACCGTGGGCAAACCCGTATCCGGCCCGATCGCCGTCGACAGGCCGCCGATGTCGCCGCGATCACAGCTGGCGATCAGCGGCAACAGCGCGATCGCGGCATGCTCGGCGGCGTGCAATGCTCCAGGCACCATAGACCAGTCGATCCCGTTGCGCTGCAGAGCATCCGGCGTGACGGTGTACATCGCCGCGACCGTCTCCAGGGTTCGGGAGGGCATGTCGAGATCGACGAAGTCGATCACTTCTCCCGCCGCCGTGCGCCGCAGGTAACCGATCACCTGGTTGGTGACCGCGACCGGCACAAGGCCGAGCGTGACATCCCCGAACACCGAACGCTCGCCCGGACCGGTCACGGTGATGTCTGTCACTTCCCGCGCGTACGTGGAGTAACCGGGATCTTCTGCGCGCACGAACGCGATGCCGTCGTCGAAGTCGAGCGTGTCAACGACGTACGTTTCGCCCCGATGCAGATACACGGCGCCGGGATGCACGGACAGCGGTGCGCGGCCCGCGTCGACTCCGCCGAGCAGCCGACCCGTTTCGGTCTCCAGGATCGCGATCTGATCGCCGCCCGAGCCCCGGATATTCACCGCCGGATGCGGATCCACACCCGGGGCGGCGAAGTAGCCGCTGCCCCGACGGCGCAGCAGCCCGTCGTCGACCAACGCCGCCGCGACATCCGTGGCGCCCCAGATCCGGACTTCGGCATCGGTCAGGGGCAGTTCTGTTGCTGCGCAGAGTAGTTGAGGGCCCAGCACATACGGGTTCGACGGGTCGATGACCACCATCTCGATCGGCCTGTCCAGCAACGCCTCCGGGTGGTGAACGAGGTAGGTGTCCAGCGGATCGTCGCGGGCGATCAGCACCACCAGGGCGCTTTGTCCCCGTCGCCCCGACCGGCCGGCCTGCTGCCAGAACGATGTGACACTGCCGGGGAACCCGGCCAGCACGACCGCGTCGAGCCCGGCGATGTCCACTCCGAGTTCCAGCGCATTGGTGGTGGCCAGCCCGGCCAGCTCACCGTCGGCGAGCGCTCGCTCAAGCGCCCGGCGATCCTCGGCGAGGTATCCCGCGCGATATGACGCCACCCGATCAACGAGATCCGGCGCCGTGTCGGCCAGGCGTGCCCGCGCACCCAACGCGGTGAGCTCCGCACCGCGCCGCGACCGCACGAACGTCAGCGTGCGAGCCCCTTCGGCCACCAGATCGGCCATCACGCGGGCGGCCTCGGCGCCCGCCGACCGGCGCACCGGAGCGCCGTGCTCGCCGGTCACGTCGGCGCGCAGCGCGGGCTCCCACAGCGCGACGGTCCGCGCGCCGTGGGGCGACTGGTCGTCGGTCACCTCTTCGACCGTCTGGCCGATCAACTCCGAGGCAGTCAATCCCGGCGAAGCCGTTGTGGCGCTGGCGAAGATCACCGTCGGCGCGGCGGTGTAACGCCCGCACAGCCGGAGCAGCCGTCTCAGTACCATCGCGACGTTGGACCCGAAAATTCCCCGATAGTAATGGCATTCGTCGATGACGAGGAATCGCAGGTTGCGCAGGAACACCGCCCAGCGGGCGTGGTTACGAAGCATCGACAAGTGGATCATGTCGGGGTTGGAGAACACCCATCGCGACTGTTCGCGCGCGAACCGGCGGACCTCGGCCGGACTGTCGCCGTCGTAGGAAGCCGGCGCGAGATCGGCGAGCCGGTCGATGTTTTCGGTCAGCGCCGCCGCGGTGCGCAGCTGATCACGCCCCAGCGCCTTGGTGGGCGACAGGTACAGCGCCCGGGCGCGCCGGTCGGCGGCCAGTGCGCACAAAATCGGCAACTGGTACGCCAGCGATTTTCCGGACGCCGTGCCCGTACTGATGACGACATGGCGGCCCTGGTGCGCCAGCGTCGCCGCCCGCGCCTGATGTGACCACGGCGCCGTCACGCCGCGACCCACGAATGCGTCCACCACGTCCCGGTCGGCCCAGGTTGGCCAAGCGACCGTCGAGCCCTGGTGCGCGGGCAGCTCAGCAACATGGCGCAGCGGCTGCTCGCCGGCATCGGTCCCGGTGAGCGCGCTGGCCAGCAACTCTCGGCCGAAACCGGCCATCGCGCCCTCCTGCTCGCTTGCCGGCGTCACGCTCACAGACGCAGGCGTTGAAAGAATTGTTCACGAGTTCACGGCGACAAGACTGTCGTTATCGCGTCGAACATGATTGACTAGCCACGGTCGCAGCTTCTGTGTACGTGTCAAATGCACTCGCAGGATCGACGTTGCGGTCGCGGTTCCTGCGAGGATGACCAGTCGGATCAGATCCGGCGAAACCACGAAGGATATGCGGTCGGAACAGGCCCGGTGTACCGAAAGACGGTGTACCGCAACCCTGTAAGAGTAAGGAAGTAAGCGAGAAATGCCACAGGGAACTGTGAAGTGGTTCAACGCGGAGAAGGGCTATGGCTTCATTGCGCCAGAGGACGGCTCCGCCGATGTCTTTGTCCACTACACGGAGATTCAGTCCAGCGGCTTTAAGACGCTCGAGGAAAACCAGCGCGTTGAGTTCGAGGTCGGGCAAAGCCCTAAGGGCCCGCAAGCCACCGGCGTTCGTTCCATCTGAGTAAACAAGCCCGAGGAAACCCCCGCAGTCGCTCGTCGCGACAGCGGGGGTTTCGTATGAGGCTTCCGCGCGCGGCGCACGGACATGGCGATCACGGCGGGCTTACTGTCGTTGCGTGAGCCAGCTGTCCTTCTTCTCGGCCGAGTCGGTGCCGCCCGCGGTGAGCGACTTGACCGGTGTGCTGGCCGGCTGCGGGCAGGTGGTGCTCGTCGGCGGCGGTGCGCGGCTGTCTGTGGTGGTGGACCGACCTTGGCGGGCCGAGGCACTGGCCGAGATGATCGACGACGCCGGGCTCGCCCCGGAGATATCGCGCACCGACGAGGACACCCCGCTCGTTCGCACCCCGGCGGACCCGCGGCTGCTCGCCATCGCCGCTGACTGGACCCGCGGCGCCGTCAAGACCGTGCCGCCGCAGTGGCTGCCCGGGCCGCGGGAGCTGCGGGCCTGGCTGCTGGCCGCCGGGACGCCCGACGCGGACCGCTATCTGCTCGGGCTGGACCCGCACGCCCCGGACACGCATTCGCCGCTCGCATCGGCGTTGATGCGGGTCGGCATCGCACCCACACTGACCGGCACCCGCGGGGCGCGTCCCGCGCTGCGGATCAGCGGCCGTCGACGGCTATCGCGCCTGGTAGAGAACGTGGGGGAACCGCCCGACGGCGCGGAGGCGTTATCGATGTGGCCCCACGTCTAGGGGGATACCGCGCGCGGGCCGGTTTGCGTCGGCACGCACGGAGTGCAATCTTGGCATGTGCTGAGCGCTGGACCGCCACCGTTGCGGTTCGGCGCCTACCGGCAGGGAGAAGTGGAGCGTAAGCGCAGTTGGCTACCGATGGCCGCACCCGCGGCAACGGCAATAAGGGTGTGCGGCGGCTCGTTATCGTCGAGTCGCCGACCAAGGCGCGCAAGTTGGCGAGCTACCTGGGTGCCGGCTACATCGTCGAATCCTCGCGCGGCCACATTCGCGACCTGCCCAGAGCGGCCGCCGACGTGCCGGCGAAGTTCAAATCGGAGCCGTGGGCCCGGCTGGGTGTCAACGTCGACCAGGACTTCGAGCCGCTCTACATCATCAGCCCCGACAAGAAGAGCACGGTCAGCGACCTGAAAGGCCTGCTCAAGGACGTCGACGAGCTGTATCTGGCCACCGACGGCGACCGGGAGGGCGAGGCGATCGCCTGGCATCTGCTGGAGACTCTCAAGCCCCGCATCCCCGTCAAGCGGATGGTGTTCCACGAGATCACCGAGCCGGCCATCCGCGCCGCCGCCGAGCACCCGCGCGACCTGGACAACGACCTGGTCGACGCCCAGGAGACCCGTCGGATCCTGGACCGGCTGTACGGTTACGAGGTCAGCCCGGTGCTGTGGAAGAAGGTCGCGCCCAAGCTGTCCGCCGGCCGCGTGCAGTCCGTGGCGACCCGCATCATCGTCCAGCGGGAACGCGAACGGATGGCGTTCCGCAGCGCCAGCTACTGGGACGTCGTCGCCGAGCTCGACGCGCGCACATCCAACCCGTCGGCCCATGAGTCCCCCGGGCCGCCGACGTTCACGGCGCGGCTGGTCAGCGTCGACGACCGACGGGTGGCGACCGGCAGGGACTTCGACTCGCTCGGCCAGCTCAAGAAGGCCGAGGAGGTGCTGGTCCTCGACGCGGGGGGCGCCGAAGCGCTGGCGCGGGGACTGCGCGGCGCGGAGCTGACTGTTTCCTCGGTCGAATCGAAGCCCTACACCCGCAAGCCGTACGCGCCGTTCATGACCTCGACGCTGCAGCAGGAGGCGGGCCGCAAGCTGCGATTCTCGTCGGAGCGCACGATGAGCGTCGCGCAGCGCCTCTACGAGAACGGCTACATCACCTACATGCGTACCGACTCGACCACGTTGTCGCAGTCGGCGATCGACGCTGCCCGCAGGCAGGCCCGGGAGCTGTACGGCGAGGAGTACGTGCATCCGACGCCACGGCAGTACACCCGCAAGGTCAAAAACGCGCAGGAGGCGCACGAGGCGATCCGGCCGGCCGGTGAATCTTTCGCGACACCGGGCCAGCTGCACTCCGTGCTCGACAACGACGAGTTCCGGCTGTACGAGCTGATCTGGCAGCGCACGGTGGCCTCGCAGATGGCCGACGCTCGGGGGACGACACTGTCACTGCGCATCACCGGAGCCGCAAACGGGCAGAACGTCGCCTTTTCGGCCAGCGGTCGCACAATCACGTTTCCGGGCTTCCTGTCCGCCTACGTCGAGAGCCTCGACGATCTCGCCGGCGGCGAGGCCGACGACGCCGAGCGCAAGCTGCCGCAGCTGCGCGAGGGCCAGCGGGTGACCGCTACGAAGCTGACCGCCGACGGGCACACCACGAATCCGCCGCCGCGCTACACCGAGGCGTCGCTGATCAAGGCGCTGGAAGACCTCGGGATCGGCCGGCCGTCGACGTATTCGTCGATCATCAAGACCATCCAAGACCGCGGCTACGTGCAGAAGAGGGGCAGCGCGCTGGTGCCGTCATGGGTGGCGTTCGCGGTGACGGGCCTGCTGGAGCAGCATTTCGGCAGACTGGTCGACTACGGTTTCACCGCGGCGATGGAAGACGAGCTCGACGAAATCGCCAACGGGCAAGAGCAACGCAGCGTGTGGCTGAACAACTTCTACTTCGGTGGCGAGCACGGCGTGCCGGAATCGATCGCCCGCGCCGGCGGGCTGAAGAAGCTGGTCGGCGTCAACCTCGAAGGCATCGATGCGCGCGAGGTCAACTCGATCGCGCTGTTCGACGACGAACAGGGGCGCACGATCTACGTGCGGGTCGGCAAGAACGGGCCGTATCTGGAGCGCACGGTGACCGGCGACGACGGCGAGCCCACGCCGCAGCGGGCGAATCTGCCGGACGGGATCACCCCGGACGAGTTGACGCTCGAGCTGGCGGAAAAGCTGTTCGCCACCCCGGCTGAGGGCCGATCGCTGGGCGTCGACCCGGCCACGGGGCATGAGATCGTCGCCAAGGACGGCCGCTACGGCCCGTATGTCACCGAGGTGCTGGACGAGCAGGCCAACGGGGACGGCGCCGCCGGTGGGAAAACCAAGCCCAAGCCGCGCACCGCGTCGCTGCTGCGGACCATGGTGCTGGAGACCGTGACGCTTGACGACGCGCTGCTTTTACTGTCACTTCCGCGGGTCGTCGGCGTGGACCCGTCCACTGGGGAAGAGATCACCGCACAGAACGGCCGGTACGGGCCATACCTCAAGCGGGGCAAGGACTCTCGATCGCTGGCCACCGAGGAGCAGATGTTCACGATCGGCCTCGACGAAGCGCTGAAGATCTACGCGGAGCCGAAACGCCGTGGCGGGCAAGCGGTTTCGCTGCCGCCGCTGCGGGAGCTGGGCACCGACCCGGCGACCGGCAAGCCGATGGTGATCAAAGACGGACGCTTCGGGCCGTACGTCACCGACGGGGAGACCAACGCCAGCCTGCGCAAGGGCGATGACGTGCTGACCATCACCGACGAACGGGCCGCCGAGCTTCTCGCCGACCGTCGCGCCCGCGGGCCCGTCAAGCGGGTTGCGAAGAAGGGCGCCCGCAAGGTGGCCAAGAAGGGGCCGGCCAAGAAGGGCTAGTGAGCGCGGTCACACCTGGGACGGCACCGACAGCTTCACCGGCCGGGCCAGCTGGGTGGGCGCGGTGCGGCCGCGCAGTTCGACGATCTCGCCGACGTCCCACGCCAGCGCCTCGGCGTCCAGCGCGCCGCTGACCGCAGTCGCCGACGCGAGCACATGGCCTTCCTCGAGCTTGGCCAGTTCGGTCAACCGGGCCGCCTCGTTGACCGGGTCGCCGATGACGGTGTACTCGAAGCGGGCCTGCGCGCCGATGTGTCCGGCGATCGCGCGGCCGGCCGAGACCCCGATGCCGAATTCGTTGGCGCCGAGCCTCTCGATCAGCTCGTCGTTGAGTTCACGGGCGGCGGCGAGGGCGGCTCCCGACGCGTCGGGATGTTCCAGCGGCGCGCCGAAGATCGCGAGCGCGGCGTCACCCTGGAATTTGTTCACGAAACCGCCGTGCCTGTTGACCGTGTCGACGACGATCCGGAAGAACTCGTTGAGCAGGCCGACGACCACGGCGGGCGGCCGGGTGGCGGCCAGCTGAGTGGAGCCGACCAGGTCGACGAACAGCACCGCGACGTCGCGTTCCTGCCCGCCCAACTCGGGCCGGCTCTCCAGGGCGCGCCGGGCGACGTCCTCGCCCACATAGCGGCCGAACAGGTCGCGCAGTCGCTGCCGCTCGGCCAGGTCGCGCACCATGTCGTTGAAGCCGGCCTGCAGCAACCCGAGCTCGCTGGCGTCGTAGATCTGCACGTGGGCGTTGTAGTTGCCGCGCTGCACCTCACTCAGCGCCCAGCGCAGCTGGCGCAACGGGTCGGCGATCGACATCGCGGTGAGAACCGTGCCGATCAGACCGATGACCAGCGCGGCGATCGCCAGCAGCAGGATCGGCATGAACAATTCCTCGGCGGGCGCGCGCAGTATCCGCAGCTTCGAGGCGCCCATCGCGACGATGATCGCGAGGATCGGCACACCGGTGGACAGCACCCAGGTCAACAGCGTCCGCAGGATCACACCCGGCGCATGGATCTGCTCGGGCACGCCTGCGCGCAGCGCGGCGATGGCGACCGGGCGCAGGACCCGCTCTGCTTGCAGGTACCCGATGATCGACGTTGCTGTGGCGCCCAAAGCCGTTGCCACTGCAACCACCGGCGCCGAGTGGCTGGCGACCGGCCAGATCGCGATAGTGAAGATCGTTCCGCCGAAGAACCAGTTGACCGCGCTGATGATGGACCGGTAGAACGGCATCTTCAGGGCCCGCGTGCGCGCCTGCTCGGTCGCGACCGAGTCGGCATCGGTGAGTCGCCCGTCGCGATCACGCCGCTGCCAGCGGAAAACCGGCTTCAGCAACCGCAGGCTGATCAGGGATCCGAAGGTGAAGCCCACCAACACGGCCCCCGTGAACATCACCAGATTGGCCTCCGGCAGGTCCTGAATCACCACGCGGTCTGCAGGTGGGAGACCGAAGCGCAGGAACCCCAGAACGAACAGCGCGCCGATGATGTCGGCCTGCAACATGCCGAGCACGAACACCGGCCAGGGGGTGCGGGCAACCCATCGGACGAATCCGCGGATTCGCCCGATGGTCCTGGCCGTGTTTCCCACAAAACCACCGTATCGGTCGGGGCTGACGCCGAGTAGCTCTTGCCGGACAGGAGTGTGGGTGCCGAGCACTACTGTTGTCGGTGATGAGCGGGGTTTTTTCGCGACTGGTGGGCCAGCGGGCGGTGGAGGCGGAGCTGATTGCCGCCACGCGGGCGGCGCGGGGTGATTCCGCTCACAATGCGTTCGCAACCGGGGCTAGCACACACTCCATGACACACGCGTGGCTGATCACCGGGCCGCCGGGATCGGGCCGGTCGGTGGCCGCGGTGTGTTTTGCCGCGGCGCTGCAGTGCACCTCCGATGGGGAACCCGGCTGCGGACAATGCCGGGCGTGCGTGACCACGATGGCAGGCACGCACGCGGACGTCCGAAGGATCATTCCCGAGGGGTTGAGCATCGGCGTCGACGAGATGCGCACCATCGTGCAGATCGCGTCGCGGCGGCCGAGCACCGGGCGGTGGCAGGTGGTGGTGATCGAAGACGCCGACCGACTCACCGAGGGCGCGGCGAATGCGCTGCTGAAGATCGTCGAAGAGCCGCCGCCGTCGACGGTATTCGTGCTGTGCGCACCGTCGGTCGACCCCGAGGACATCGCGATCACGTTGCGGTCGCGGTGTCGACACGTTGCGCTGGTGACGCCGACGGTCGACGCGATCGCGCAGGTGTTGGTCCAAACCGATGAGCTGCCCGAACAGCAGGCGCGGTGGGCAGCGTCGGTCAGTGGCGGCCACGTGGGCCGCGCGCGCCGACTGGCGACCGATCCGGCCGCGCGCGAGCGTCGTCAACGCGCGCTGGGCCTGGTACGTGATGCGGTGAAGCCGGCGCGGGCCTATGCGGCCGCCGAGGAGCTGGTGGCCACCGCAGACGCGGAAGCGAAGGCGTTGACCGTCGACCGAGACGAGACCGAGGCCGAAGAGCTGAAGACGGCGCTGGGCGCCGGCGGCACCGGGAAGGGCACCGCGGCGACGCTGCGGGGAGCGACCGGCGCCATAAGAGACCTCGAGCGACGGCAGAAATCGCGGCTGACTCGCGCCTCGCGCGACGAGCTGGACCGCTCGCTGATCGACCTGGCGAATTATTTCCGCGATGCGCTGCTGGTGGCGGCCGGTGCGGACCGGGTCGCGGCCAATCACCCCGACATGGCCGAGCGGGTACGGGCGCTGGCCGATCACGCGTCCCCGGAGCGGTTGCTGGCGTGCATCGAGGCCGTGCTCGAGTGCCGGGAGGCGTTGGCGACCAACGTCAAGCCGAAGTTCGCGGTCGACGGCCTGGTCGCGGCGGTCGGGCGGGCGCTGCGCAACTGACTTGGGCGGGCGTCGGCGGCTGCCGTAGACTCGTGCCGCCCGCCACCTTAGCTCAGTCGGCAGAGCGGCTCACTCGTAATGAGCAGGTCAACGGTTCGATTCCGTTAGGTGGCTCCACTTTTGGCGGTCACTTTTCGCGGTCATTCGGGCGCGACGAAGCCGACCGGACCGGATGCGATGCACAACGACAGAGCCGAAGTGTTCGCGCGCACCGTGATCGCGTCGCCTGCCCCCGGCAACCGGACGAACACCCGGTTCAGGCCCGGATGCACAGCGACCCTCGTGTCCGGTCCCTCGGACAGCTTCATCGTCATCGAGCCTTCCGTGTTGGCCAGGTAGTGGATTTCGGCCGTCCAATCCGCGGGCAGAAGCGGACCATCGACGGTCATCAGCGCCGGCGTTTCCGGCTGGACAAAATAGCCGCACTGGGCCGCAGGGCCGGCCGTAATGGTTCGCACCCACGTGACCTTCGCGTCGACGAGGCGGCCCTGGGTGTCGAGCATCCTGAGCTGATTTGTCGCAGAGGAGAATTCGGGTCGTTGGTGGAAGACAGCGAACATGTGGCTGGCCAGATTCTCGGGCCATGCCACACGCTGAAGGATCAGAGGGTCAACCTCCTGGTCGAGCAGGGGCACGTCGGAGGAGGTGTGTGCCTGCGCGAGCGTGCGTTCGGCGTTCTGCAGGTAGGTCCGGGTCGGGTTGTCGCGCCAACTCGTCGTGAAGGTTGCGGTGGAGTAGAGACTGGACCCGACGAAGGCCACGGCGAGCGCGGCGGTCACCGACGTGCGGGCCCACGACGCGTCGAGAAAGCCCGATGTCTCGCGGTTGGGTGCGCAGAACGCAACCGCGGCGCACAAGGCCAGCACCACAACCAGATCGGGGAAGTAGCGCAGGGTCTGTGCGAGCTCGAGTGCAGTGAAGCGCGACGATCGCATCAGATAGATCGGCACTTGGCAGGCAACGGCGTAGCCGGCAGCGACGACCCAGACCGCGACGATGCGCCGCTTGCGGACGAGCGAGATCGCGAGCACCGCGGCAAGGGCGACCCAGCCGATCGTCATGACGAGCGGGGACGGGGCCGCCCAGGGCGAAGCCGGCGCCCAGCGGGCCCAGGACCAAGGTCCGCCGACGAGTCCGGGCACGATGCCGTGACTGATCGAGCGACGCAACAGGTTCGTCGTCATGACGAGGTCGGAGCTCCATCGCTGTTGATCGACAACGACGAGATAGAGACCGACCCATGCGGCAGTCAGGACCAAACTGGCCGTCCACAACCGTATTCCGCGTCGCCATACGGTGCGCAGCGGGGCGGGGTCGCAGGTGACATGGGCCAGCAGAGCAGTTATCGCGAAGGCGACGAAGGGAATGACGGCGGCCTTCTCGAAGAACAGGAGCCCGCCGAGGTAGGCGAGCAGCGCGGTCACGGCGTAGCGCTGCTTGCCGGTGCGGACGAGCAGGATTGCGTCGCCACACGCCCACACCATCGCGGCGAGCATCGGCAGCGAGTTGAGCGCGGCGGCCCACCAGGCGTAGCCCGGGATCGCGAGCGGCGTGAAAAGCGCGAACGTGAGTGGGATGAGGATCACAGGCCGCCAGCCCAGGATGACGTGCAGTGCGCGGACAAGGGTCAGTGAGGCGAGAAGCTGCAGGAGCACGAGGCTGATCGCTGGTCCGGTCCAGTTGAGGGGGGCCAGGCGGGTGATCACACCGGCGACGAGAAAAGCCCCGGGCATGACGTGGCCGTCGTGGTCGTCGAACAGGTAGTGCATCGAAAGGATGTTCTGGGTGCCTGCGCGGCCGGTGAGGATCAGGTCGTCCCAGTAGAAGTAGCCGCGGAAGGCGAGGACCGCACGGATCACCAGTTGCAGCGCGACGAGGAGCCCGGCGAGCGCGGCAACCCGGGGAATGCGGGCCAGTCGGGTTGCCATGTGTCTCGACTGTACGAGAGGCCGCTGGGCGGTTTGCGGCACGGGCGTCGGTATGGTGAACCGGTGCGTGCACTTGTCACCGGCGCTGCCGGATTCATCGGATCGACGCTGGTCGATCGGCTGCTCGCCGAGGGTCACGAGGTCGTCGGGCTCGACAATCTGAGCTCCGGGCGCGCAGCCAACCTGGAGGCGGCCAGCGAAAACGCGAAGTTCACGTCGATCGAGGACGACATCGTCAGCGCCGATCTCGTCGGTCTGCTCGCCAGGCACCAGCCCGAGGTCGTTTTTCATCTCGCCGCGCAGATCGACGTCCGTAACTCGGTGACCGATCCGCAGTTCGACGCCGAAGTGAACGTGGTCGGCACCGTCCGACTCGCCGAGGCGGCCAGGAAGGCGAACGTGCGCAAGGTGATCCACACCTCGTCGGGTGGGTCCATCTACGGCACGCCCCACACGTACCCCACCAACGAGTCGGCCAGCACCGACCCCGCGTCCCCGTACGCGGCCGGCAAGGTGGCGGGCGAGATCTATCTGAACACCTTCCGCCACCTCTACGGCATGGATTGCTCGCACATCGCGCCCGCGAACGTCTATGGGCCACGCCAAGACCCGCACGGGGAAGCGGGCGTGGTGGCGATCTTCGCCCAAGCGCTGCTGTCCAGAAAGCCGACGCGAGTCTTCGGGGACGGATCCAACACCCGCGACTACGTTTACGTCGACGACGTCGTCGACGCGTTCGTGCGGACGGCCGGACCCAAGGGCGGCGGCATGCGCTTCAACATCGGCACCGGCGTGGAAACCTCTGACCTGCGGCTGCATTCGGTGGTGGCAGCCGCGGTCGGCGCTCCCGACGAGCCGGAATTCGCGCCGAACCGGCTCGGCGACTTGAAACGATCGTGTTTGGACGTGCGCCTCGCCGAGATGGTTTTGGGCTGGTGCCCGAAGGTGAAACTCGAGGACGGCGTCCAGCGCACCGTCGAGTACTTCGCGCAGACCTACAGCGTCTAATTGTCCGGCCGCTGAGCGCCTTCCAGCGCGACCGCGCGGGCAAGGCGCGCATAGCGCAGTTCAACGTCTCTGAAATGCAGGTAGGTGTTCAGCGTGGTGTATGCGAACGCGACGATCAGCCCGTACAGCATCAGGTCGGTGCCGCGGGCGACGCCCACCCAATGCGCCACCACCGTGGTGTCGTTGGGACGCAACACCGCGTAGACGGCGACGATCACGAACAGCACATATCCGACCTTGACCCAGGCCTTGGCCTGCACCGAACCCCGCGACCGCAGCAGGAAAACCAGCAGCGCCGTCACCGCCATGATCAGCAGTACCTGAATCCAGTTCATCGCGACCTCCTTCCCCGCAGAACCGCGTCGAAGACGATGTTGACGCCGTTCAGCAGCGGCTGCCCCTTCGACTTCGAGTACTCCGTGTACAAGATCTCGACCGGCTCTTCGGTTACCCGCCAATGATTTTCATCGATCAACGCGATGATCTCACTGGCATGGCCCATGCCGCTCATCGTGATGTCGAGACCCGAGGCAACCTTGCGGTTGAGGACTCGCAGCCCGTTGTGCGCATCTGACAGCATGAGGCGCCGGCTGCGCGGGCTGAGCCACACCGCCGTGCGCAGCACGATCCGCTTGAGCACCGGCACATCGCTTTGCACTCCCGGATTGGCGAATCGAGTGCCGATCACGATGTCGACGTCCTCGGCGACGAGCTTGTCGATCATCCTCAGCACATCCTTGACGCGATGCTGCCCATCGGCATCGAACGTCACGAACACCTCGGCCCCGGGTTTGCTACGGGCGTACTCGACGCCGGTCTGAATCGCCGCACCCTGCCCGAGATTGACCGGGTGGCGCACCACGTGGGCTCCCGCGTGCAACGCGATGGCTCCGGTGTCGTCAGTGCTGCCGTCGTCGACACACACGACGTGGTCAAAAACCGACCGCAGATCGGCGATCACTTCACCGATGACTGCGGCTTCATTGAAGGCGGGGACGACGATCCAGACGTCGGGGTAGCGGCTTTCGATCACCCAAAAATACACGTCAGGGCGCCGGAACCAGTCGAAGCGCCACCAGATGGACGACGATTCCCACAAGCGGGCCGCACAGCAGCGCAACCACCGTCCGGGTCTCAAGATCCAGCGGCAACAACAGCAGCGCCGTCGACGCGACGGTCGCGCCGACCCAGCCCAGCGAATACGCCCGATGCATGGCCGCGGCCACCGTCGCCGCCCCCGTCAAGGTCAGCAGCGCGATCGACACCGCCGCGGCGGTCAACCACGCCAGCAGCGCCCCGTCGGCCCGGTAGTCCGCGCCGAAACCGACCCGCAGCAGCCACGGCCCGGCCAGCCCGGCCGTCACGACACCGACAGCGCCGACCCCGACCACCACCGCCGCCGGCCCGGCCAGCGCGCGCATCCGTTCGGTGTGCTGGTCGACGAAGTGCGCGATCAGGTTGCCCTGCATCGCGGTCAGCGGCACCAGCAGCGGCGCCCGGGTCAGCGTCACCGCCAGGATCACCACGCCGCCCGCCGAGCCCAGGTTCTGAGATGTCGCCTTCAGCAGCACCGGGAAACCCATCACCAAGATCGCGCTGGCCCCGGCGGCGGCGATCGCGTGCGCTGCGCCGCGCAGGAACGTCGCGGGCTCGCCGTACGCGACCAGCTGCGCGGCCGCGCGGGTCGCCGGGGACACCGCCAGCATGACCAGCCACGCCACCGCGCCGGACACCGTCGCCCACAGGTAGCCCACCAGGCCCCAGCTCAACGCAAACGTCGCGGCCGCCACCGCGACCCGCATTCCGGCATCGGCCACCATCAACGAGCCGTAGTGCGTCCACCGGCCGGCGCCGGCCAGCATGCCCAGCAGCGTCGCGTGCAGGCAGAACCCGGCAAGGCCTACGCTCAACAGCGCCACGCTGGTCCACCGCGCCGCAACGAACACCTGGCCCGCCCACAACGGTGCGCTCGCGGCGATCACCAGGCCGGCCGCTACCCCGATCACCGCCGCCACTCGCAGCGGATGGGTGTGCGGCCCCGGCGGGAGGACCGCGTAGCGCGCCGAGCGTACCTCCCGCGTCGCCTCCTGCAGCAGCCCGAACGCTGCACCGGTGACGAGGCCGAACGCACCCCAGAACACTCCGAATATCGAGAACCCTGCGGGGTCCAGATCTCGTGCGGCCAGGTACAGCACGAGGTAACCGCACAGCGCGGTCACCGCGGTGGCGACACCGACCCGCGCAACGCTGCCGCGGGTGACGGGACCTGTCGGCATCCCCGCGTCGGTCACCGCGTCACCATATGGGACGCGGTGTTCCGGGGCTGTGAGAGAATAGACGCGGAGGGGAGTATTCCCTCACCGTGGAGTCGTCATCACGTCGACCGGCATCGGACGACCGGCTCGCGGGCCGCTGTGGCGGCGGAAGAGACCTCCGGGCGTTTTGTGACGACCGGAGGCTTGAAATGAATGTGTCCCACCTCGAGTGGATCATCACACTGGGTGTGACGGTCGCCGTGTTGTTGTTCGACGTGGCCATCGTCGGCCGCCGTCCCCATGAACCCAGCGTGGGCGAATGCGCTCTCTACCTGACGATCTACGTCGGGCTGGCCGCGGCGTTCGGGTTTTTTGTGTGGACCTATCACGGCAGCCAGTTCGGGCTCGAGTTCTTCGCAGGCTGGATCACCGAGTACAGCCTGTCCGCGGACAACCTGTTGCTGTTCGTGATCATCATGGCGAGCCTGGCCGTGCCCAAGAAGTACCAGCAGCAGGCGCTCCTGGTCGGCGTCGTGCTCGCGCTGGTGTTCCGCGGCGTCTTCATCGGCCTGGGCGCGGTCGCGATCAACCAGTTCTCATGGGTGTTCTACATCTTCGGCGCGTTCCTCATCTACGCCGGTTTTCGCCTGGGCCGCGCCGCGGCCGAGGACGGCGAGGTTGCCGAGAGCCGGCCGGTCCGGTTCGCCCGCAGGTACCTGACCACGACCGACCGCTGGGACGGGCTCAAGCTGTATGTGAAGCACGGTTCGAAGCGGCTGATGACGCCGATGTTCCTCGTCATCCTGGCGCTCGGCACCACCGACATCGTGTTCGCGCTTGACTCCATTCCCGCCATCTACGGCCTGACGAGCCAGCCGTACCTGGTGTTCACGGCCAACGTGTTCGCGTTGATGGGCCTGCGGCAGCTGTACTTTTTGCTCGGCCCTCTGCTGAACCGGCTGGTGTATCTGTCTGCGGGGCTGGCCGTCGTCCTGTGGTTCATCGGGGTCAAGCAGCTGCTGCACGCGCTGCGTTTGAGTGGGGTGTCCGTTCCGGAGATCCCGACGCTGCTGTCCCTCGGCGTCATCGTGCTGACGCTGGTTGTCACGACGATCGCGAGTGTCGTGTCGTCGCCGCGACACTTACACCGTTGCGACGACGCGCCGGGCGGGTCCGCAGCCAGTTAAGTTTCGGCGATGGGCTGTGCGTTACCAGTTATTGAAACCGCCCTCGGGTCCGAGCATGCGCTCAAGCCGGGTGCGGTTGATCTTGGCCAGCTCGTTGCGGATTACTTTGCGTTCGGTCTCGGTGTCGTGGTGCAGGCGATCGTTGATCGCCGCCAGCACGCCCTCCGGGTCGGTGCCGCCGACGAACATCACGAACTGGCACCCGAAGCGCTCGGTGTACCGCCGGGCGGCCGCGTCGAGTTCGGCCATCACCTCGGGCCGCGGATCCCACACCGAGCACTGTTCGGCGTGGGATTTCGTGCTGCGCGGGCGCCGTCCGATGCACGGGTAGGCCTGCAGGATGGTGTCCACCGATGACTCGGACAAGGCGAACAACAAAGCGTCGGCCCGGCGGAACAGCTGGTCGTGACTCCGATACGGACGGCCGGTGACGAGGTCACCGGCCAGCGTCACGCTGTAGCAGCATTCATACAGGGCGTGCAACGCCTTGCCCGGGGTTAGTTCGTTGAAGGCGTCGAGGCCCAGGCCCTGATGCATCAACACCCAGCTATCATCGGGCCGGTCGGGGCCGTATTTCCATGCGCCGACGCAGAATTGACCTGCATGTAACAGGCCGTAACGCGAGCGTTGCAGCCGCCCTCAGTGGCCTTCGGCGCGGAAGCGCTCCACCGACCGTTTCACCTCGGCCTCGGCCTCGCCCCGCCCAACCCAGTCGGCCGCCTCCACGTACTTACCCGGCTCCAGATCCTTGTAATGCACGAAGAAATGCTTGATCGCGTCGAGTTCGTAGGCGGGCACGTCGCCGATGTCGTTGACGTGATCCCAGCGCGGGTCGCCGGCCGGAACGCAGAGCACCTTGTCGTCGCCGCCGGCCTCGTCGGTCATCTGGAACATCGCCACCGGACGCGCTTGCACGATCACGCCGGGGAACACCGACTGCGGCAGCAGCACCAGCGCGTCCAGCGGGTCGCCGTCCGCCCCGAGGGTGTCCTCGATGAATCCGTAGTCGGCCGGATAGGCCATCGCCGTGTACAGATAGCGGTCCAGCCGCACCCGCCCGGTCACGTGGTCGATCTCGTATTTGTTGCGCTGGCCCTTGGGGATCTCGATCGTCACGTCGAATTGCACGCGCACGGCTCCTTATCGTGTCGGACGTCGGGGCTCGAGGCCTAACCATAGTGGAGCGCTAGTCTGGCGCACATGCGTCCGGCGCGGTGGGGTCGCTCGACCCACCTTCTGATCGGCGCTGGCGTGCTGGTGGTGGTCGTGCTGACGGTCGCTGCGTTGCTGGCCAACGGCGGCTCGAATCGAGGTGCCGAGGCGAGGGCGGCCACCCCCGCCCCGGTCAGCGTCAAGCCCGCGGTCGTGCCGGTGTCAAACGACGCGCCGAAGCCGACGCCGGCGGGGTTGGCGGCCGTCCTGTCCAAGCCCCTGTCGAACCACGACCTCGGAGCGTTCACCGGCCGCGTCACCGATGCGCTGACCGGTGACCAGCTGTGGGAGCAGGGTTCGACGCTGCCGATGCAGCCTGCGTCGACGAACAAGCTGCTGACCACCGGGGCGGCGCTGTTGACGCTCGACCCGGAAGCCCGCCAGACCACCACCGTGGTCGCCGCTGATCAGACCCGCCAGCCCGGGCTCGTCGTGCTGGTGGGCGGGGGCGATCCCACGCTGTCGTCGGCGGCGACGGGGCAGGAGACGCTGTACCGGAACGCGGCCCGCATCTCCGACCTGGCCGCGCAGGTACGCAGCAGCGGCATCCAAGTGACCGCGATCCAGGTCGACGCCAGCGCTTTCAGCGGGCCGTCGCTGGCCCCCGGATGGAACCCGGCCGACATTGCCGGTGGCGACGTCGCGCCCATCGAGGCCGTGATGGTCGACGGCGGGCGGACCCAGCCGCTCACGCCGGAGTCGGTGCGGTCCACCACCCCTGCGCTCGATGCGGGCCGGTCGCTGGCCGGCGCACTGAACGTAGATCCGAAGGCCGTCACCATGGCCACCGCACCGGTGCGGGGCGGCAAGCAGATCGCGTCCGTGCAGTCCGCTCCGCTGATGGACCGGTTGAACGAGATGATGAACCACTCCGACAACGTGATGGCCGAATGCATCGCGCGCGAGGTCGCCATGGCGGTCGGCCGACCGGCCACCTTCAGCGACGCGGTGCAAGCCGTCACGGGTCGATTGGCGGCGGCGGGCGTCGACCTGACCGGTGCGGTGTTGATGGACGACAGCGGGCTGTCGGTGGATGACCGGCTCACCGCGAAGACCCTCGACGATGTGATCGGAACAGCTGCGGGCACATCGCATCCGGCGATGAGACCGCTGCTGGACGTGCTGCCGATCGCGGGGGGCAGCGGCACGCTGTCGAACCGCTTTCTTGACACCCAATCCGACGATGCGGCCGGCTGGCTGCGCGCCAAAACCGGCTCGCTGACCGGGGTGAACACGCTCGCCGGCATCGTCACCGACGTCAGCGGCCGGGTCCTGACGTTCGCGCTGATGTCCAACAATGCGGGGCCGACCGGGCGCACCGCGATCGACGCCGTTGCAGCTACCCTGCGGTCATGTGGGTGCGAGAGATGACGTCCACGGCGGAGCGCGGCAAGCTCACCGTCGGGCGGGTGGTGGACTGGGACTTCGCCGCGAACACCGGCGCGCGGCTGGCCCGGCCCGGTCCGCCGTCCACCGACTACACGCACCGCCAGATCATCGACGAACTCGCCGAGTCGTCGCGGAGCGCTGAGCTGCCGGTTCGGGAAGTCACCGGGCTTGTGCCCGGCGAGCGGGTGCCGGACGCGATGGTCGTCGACCGACCGCACTGGGTCCGGCTCGCCGCCGACTCGATGCGGATAATGACCGGTGGCGGCGACAACCCGCGGGGATTTCTGCGCGGGAAGCTCACCGGCGTGCAGACCGGCGCGGTATTGGCATTCGTCGCGTCGGGGATTCTGGGCCAATACGATCCGTTTGCCGGCGACGGCGGAAAGCTCCTGCTGATCTACCCGAACATCATCGCCGTGGAACGTCAACTCCGCCTGGTACCACGAGATTTCAGAATGTGGGTGTGCCTGCACGAGGTCACGCACCGAGTGCAGTTCACGGCGAACCCCTGGCTGGCCGAGTACATGTCGGCGTCGTTGGCCCTCATCACCGAGGAGGTTGGTGACGAATTCGGGAAGGTGGTGGGCCGGCTGGCCGACTACATCCGCGATCGTCGCGACGGCACGTCGGTTGAGCCCAACCCGAGTGGGATCATCGGCCTGTTGCGGGTAATGCAGTCCGACCCGCAGCGCAAGGCGTTGGATCAGCTGCTCGTGCTCGGCACTCTGCTGGAGGGCCATGCCGACCATGTGATGGACGCCGTCGGACCGGCCGTGGTGCCAACCGTGGCGACGATCCGGCAACGATTCGATGAACGACGACGGCGCCGCCAGCCGCCGCTGCAGCGGCTGATCCGCGCGCTGTTGGGCTTTGACGCCAAAATGAGCCAGTACACCCGCGGCAAGGCGTTCGTCGAGGCGGTGGTGTCCCGGGTGGGCATGGAGCGGTTCAACGCCATCTGGTCGGGTCCGGACACGTTGCCGTTGCCCGAGGAAATCGACAAGCCCGCGCGATGGATCGAGCGGGTCCTGTAGCCGGCCTGCGCAGGGCCTTGGCGGCGTTCGTTTCTCGTTTTGACGTCGAGGGAAAGCATTGGTGTGTGGCGCTTTCCGGCGGTCCTGACTCGTTGGCGCTGACCGCGGTCGCCGCCGGGGTTCGGCCGACCACGGCGCTGGTCGTCGACCACGGACTGCAGCCTGATTCCGCGTCCGTCGCCGAAACCGCACGGCAGGCGGCGGTGCAGCTCGGGTGCACGGACGCGCGGGTGCTGCGGGTTGCGGTCGGGCGGAGCGGTGGCCCCGAAGCCGCTGCGCGGTCCGCCCGGTATGCGGCCCTCCAGGAGGCCAGCGGCGGGGCGCCGGTGCTGCTCGGCCACACCCTCGATGACCAGGCCGAGACCGTTCTGCTTGGCCTCGGCCGCGGCTCGGGCTCGCGCTCGCTCGCCGGGATGCGCCCACACCAGCCGCCGTGGTGCCGGCCCCTGCTGGGCGTGCGACGCGCGGTGACGCAGGCGGCCTGCGACGAACTCGGGCTCACGCCGTGGCGCGATCCGCACAACGTCGATCCGGCCTACACGCGCTCGCGGCTGCGCACCGAGGTGCTTCCGCTGCTCGAGGACGTGCTGGGCGGCGGGGTCGCCGAGGCGCTGGCCCGTACCGCGACCGGGCTGCGCGAAGACTGCGACGCCCTCGATGACCTGGCCGGCACCTCACTGTCCGCCGCGCTCGCGGAACGGACGCTCGAGGTTCAGCGGGTGGATCGGTTGCCGGATGCACTGCGGCGCAGGGTCATTCGTGGGTGGCTGCTGGCGGCGGGGGCAACAGATCTCACCGACAACCAGATTCGCCGGGTGGACGATCTCGTGATGAACTGGCACGGTCAAGGTGGTGTCGCGGTGGGGTCGTCGCTGCGCAACCAGCGACTGGTGGCGGGCCGGGCCGGCGGCAGGCTGCGCGTGCACCGTGAGCCGGTCTGATCGATCGCGTTGGTCCGCGCTGTTGCGGCATGGCACGCTGATGGCGTGGCAGCGCAGACGGCAGCCGAAATGTATCCGGGCGACATCAAATCGGTGTTGCTCACCGAGAACCAGATCCACACCCGCACCGCCGAGCTGGGCGCTGCCATCGGCGAGTGCTACCGCGGACTGATCGGCAGCGACAGCGACGACTTGCTCCTGGTCACCGTCCTGAAGGGCGCGGTCATGTTCGTCACCGACCTGGCCCGCGCCATCCCGTTGCCCACGCAGCTGGAGTTCATGGCCGTCAGTTCCTACGGTTCATCCACCTCGTCGTCGGGCGTGGTGCGCATTCTCAAGGACCTGGACCGCGACATCAGCGACCGCGACGTGCTGATCGTCGAAGACATCGTCGACTCCGGGCTGACGCTGTCGTGGCTGCTGCGCAACCTCGCCGCGCGGCATCCGCGGTCGCTGAGGGTGTGCACGTTGCTGCGCAAACCCGACGCGGTGCGCTCCGACGTCGAGATCGACTTCGTCGGCTTCGACATCCCCAACGAATTCGTGGTCGGCTACGGGCTGGACTACGCCGAGCGCTACCGCGACCTGCCCTACATCGGCACGCTCGACCCGAGGATCTACCAGGAGTAGTGCTGTCGGCGGCTTTAAACCAGCCCCCAGACCACCGTCACCGAGAAGCTGACCTTCTGCTGACCCGGCTCCAGCGGAACCGGTTCGGCGGCCGCGCGCGGCATCGGGGCGGGCGACGGGGCTTGGCCGGACTCCGAGATCGAGATGATGTCGCCGAGCTCAAGACCCGAAAGCTGGGCGTACTGTTCGGCGCGGGCCCGGGCATCGTCGAACGCACGCGCGCGGGCGTCCTTCACCAACTGCGAATCGTCGTCGATGGAGTAGCTAACCGAGTTGATGCGGGCGGCGTCGCCACCGGTGCTGACGATCAACGCAAGTGTTCGTGACGCCGAGCCCACGTCGCGGATCTTCACGGTGATCGAATTGCGGGCGCGATAGCCGATGATCGTCGACCCGTCGGGGCCGTGCTGCGGCTGCAGGCTGACCGATGACGTGCTGATGTTCTTGCGGTCAACCTTTGCGATATTCGCCAACGCATCGATGACTGCTCGGGCGCGATCGCTGCTCTGGTTCATTGCGGTACTGACATCGGGGGCGAACGCCTCGATCGACACGTCGGCGGTCAGCGTGTCCGGCGTGCCTTCTACTTGACCGGTTCCGACGACAGTCACCTGCGTGGTGTCCGGGCCGGCGGTGGACCCGTGGCAGGCGGCGACCGTCATCCCGACAGGGGCGATCAGGGCGATGAGTATTACTTTGGCCAGCAGCGTCTTTGCAAGGGTCACGGGGTGACCAGGGCGCGCATCAGGACTCCTCGCGTTGCAGCTCGTCGATGTGTTCCCCGATCGCCTTGACGATGGCCTCGCCGGCGCGGCCGAGCAGTTCGCCGCGTTTGTCCCTCGCCCATTCGTGCGACGCGCGCGGCGCGCTCAGCTGCCCCTTGAAGTGGGGAATGACGTTGCGGGCGAACAATTCATAAGACTGGTAGGTCGCTGCCGGCGACGCCCAGTCGTGACCGAGCAGCAGAAATGTGCCGAATCCGCCGGAACGGTCGAGCAGATCCTGGATGTAGTCGATCGCGTCGTCGGGTGTGCCGATGCAGCAATTGCCGGTGGCCGCATAGGCTTCGACGAACTCCCGCGGGGACTGGGCGCCCTCGACCGTTTCCGCAAGCGGCACGAAGCCCGCCGCGCCGAAGTAGTTCGCGAAATCCTGCAACCCGTACCTGCAGTCGTCGACGGCCTGATCGCGGGAGTCGGCCAGGTGCATGATTCCCAGCACCCGCCAGCCGCGCCGGTCGGGCTCGTCGCGGCCGGACTTCTTGGCCTGGTCGACCACCACGTCCCACGTGGTCTCGATCGCGGCGTAGCCGCCCGGCACGGACATCGACAAAGACAACAGCGAGGCGCCGAGCTGGCCCGCCAGGCGTGGGCCCGATGGAGAAATCATTGCCGCGGTGGAGATCTCGGGGTACGGCCACGTGTAGGGGCGGATGTGCAGCTGGGCATCGCGCAGGGTGAACCAGTCCGAGTGCCTGTCAATCCGTTCGCCGGGACCGGCCCGGAACAGCGCGAGAATCGCCTCCAGCGACTCCTGCATCATCCGCCGTTGTTCGACGGGATCGATGCCCATCATGTACGCGTCCGACGGTAACGCGCCGGGTCCGGTGCCGAACATCACCCGGCCGCGGGTCAGATGGTCGAGCAGCACCCACCGGTCCGCCACCATCAGCGGATGGTGGTAGGGCAGCGACACCACCCCGGTGCCGAGCCGGATGTGTTTGGTGCGCTCGGCCGCGGTGGCGATGAACACCTCGGGACAGGCGATGAGCTCGTAACCGCCGGAATGGTGTTCACCGAACCAGGCCTCGTCGTAGCCGAGCCGGTCCAGTGCGACGACACGCTCCAGGTCGTATTCCAATGCGACCGTGGGCGATTGGCCGACCGGGTGGAACGGCGTGATGAAGACCCCGAAACGGAGCGGATTTATCGGTATCACTTCGATAACCCCTCTGGTCCTGACTGGAATTTCAGTCCGGACAGGAAGTTCAGGAGCGCCTCGTTGACCTGTTCGGGTCGCTCCTGCTGGATCCAGTGTCCTGCGCCGTCGAGAACGATTTCCTGATACCTGTCCGCGACCACCTCCGTGGCGCGGTCGGAGCGGGTGAAGTGCCGCACCGGGTCAGCAGAGCCCGTGATGAACAGCGCTGGCACGGTGATGGTCGCGGCGGGCGTGGTGGCGGTCAGCTCCCAGTTGCGGTCGAAGTTGCGATACCAGTTCAGCCCGCCGGTGAAGCCGGTGCGGGTGAACTCCGCGACGTAGCGATCGAACTCGTCCTGGCTGATCCAGTCGGCAAGCGCGGTCGGTTCGGGCAGCCGTTCCACCCATCCTTGCGGTCCCGGCGCGAGCATTCGCGCCATCGCGTTCGTGTCGTCGGGCCGGCGCGGGCCGCCGAAAACCCGCCGCATGGTTGCTTTCGTGTCCCGGCTCAAGTCGGCATCGGCGACGCCAGGGGCCTGGAAGTAGAGAATGTAGAAGAAGTTCTCACCGAACTGGTCGCGCCAGATCTTGGTGGGCGGTGCGTGCGGGCGAGGCACCGGGGGAACGCTCATCCCGACCACCCCGGCGACCCGATCGGGGTGCAGAAGGGGAAAGGTCCACGCCACGACCGCGCCCCAGTCGTGGCCCACGATCACCGCGCGCTCGGCGCCGGCGTCATCGAGCAGGCCCGCAACGTCGCTGCACAACGCGACGATGTTGTAGTCGTCGATAGCGTCGGGTTTCGACGACCCGCCGTATCCGCGCTGGTCGGGGGCCAGCACGTGATAGCCGGCCTCGGCCAACGCCGAGATCTGGTGGCGCCACGAGTACGCCAGCTCGGGAAAACCATGAGCCAGGACCACGAGCGGTTTTGCGTGCTCGCCGTGCTCGCGCGCTTCTGTGACGCGCAACTGCACACCGTTCGTCTCAACTAACCGTTCGGTTGAGGTGACCACCGTCTCACCCAAGCACAAATTGCGGCCAAGTCGACGTTTCGCCGGGAAAGTGCGGGTGCAGGGCAGCCAACCGGGCGTTTCGCGGAACCGGGGCAGCGACCGTCGGGAACTGCCGATCGTTGGCCTAGCGGTAGCCTGAGATATCTCAGGGAACACATTGGAAGGACGTGGCCAACCGCGGCCGATGCTCGATGAACCGCAAAACCGTGATCCGCACGCTCGTGGCGATCGCCGTCGTGCTGCTGCTCGGCTGGTCGTTCTTCTACTTCAGTGACGACACCCGCGGTTACAAGCCGGTCGACACCTCGGTGGCCGTCGCTCAGATCAACTCCGACAACGTCAAGAACGCCCAGATCGACGACCGCGAACAGCAACTGCGGCTGACGCTGAAGAACGGCAACGACGCGACCGCTAACAGCGACAAGATCATCACCAAGTACCCGGCCGGCTACGCCACAACCCTCTTCGATCAGCTCACCACCAAGAACGCCACCGTCAACACAGTGGTGAACACGGGCAGCCCGATAGGGTCGCTGCTGATCTACCTCCTTCCGCTGCTGCTGCTCGTCGGCCTGTTCGTGATGTTCTCCCGCATGCAGGGCGGCAGCCGGATGGGCTTCGGATTCGGCAAGTCGCGCGCCAAGCTGCTCACTAAGGACATGCCCAAGACGACCTTCGCCGACGTGGCCGGCGTCGATGAAGCCGTCGAAGAGCTCTACGAGATCAAGGACTTCCTGGCCAACCCGTCGCGGTACCAGGCGCTGGGCGCCAAGATTCCCAAGGGCGTGCTGCTCTACGGGCCGCCCGGCACCGGCAAAACCCTCCTCGCGCGCGCTGTAGCGGGTGAGGCCGGCGTGCCGTTCTTCACGATTTCGGGTTCCGACTTCGTTGAAATGTTCGTCGGCGTCGGCGCGTCCCGGGTGCGCGACCTTTTCGACCAGGCCAAGCAGAACAGCCCCTGCATCATCTTCGTCGACGAGATCGACGCCGTCGGCCGCCAGCGCGGCGCCGGGCTGGGCGGTGGCCACGACGAGCGGGAACAGACACTCAACCAGCTGCTGGTCGAGATGGATGGTTTCGGTGATCGCGCCGGCGTCATCCTCATCGCGGCCACAAACCGACCCGACATCCTCGACCCGGCACTGCTTCGGCCCGGCCGCTTCGACCGCCAGATCCCGGTGACCAACCCAGATCTCAACGGGCGCAAGGCGATTCTGCGAGTGCACTCGGCGGGCAAACCGATTGCGCCGGACGCCGATCTCGATGGGCTCGCGAAACGGACCGTCGGGTTCTCCGGCGCCGATCTGGCCAACGTCATCAACGAGGCCGCGCTGCTCACCGCCCGCGAGAACGGCACCGTCGTCACCGGCCCAGCGCTGGAGGAGGCCGTGGACCGCGTGATCGGCGGGCCGCGCCGCAAGACCCGGCTGATCAGCGAGCTGGAGAAGAAGATCACCGCATACCACGAGGGTGGCCACACCCTGGCGGCGTGGGCGATGCCGGACCTGGATCCGGTGTACAAGGTGACGATTCTGGCCCGCGGCCGCACCGGCGGGCATGCGGTCGCCGTGCCCGAACAGGACAAGGGTCTGATGACGCGGTCGGAGAAGATCGCGCAGCTGGTTTTCGCGATGGGTGGTCGCGCCGCGGAGGAGCTGGTCTTCCGCGAGCCCACCACCGGCGCGGTCTCCGATATCGAGCAGGCGACCAAGATCGCCCGCGAAATGGTCACCGAATACGGGATGAGCGCCAAGCTCGGCGCCGTGCGCTACGGCACGGAGCACGGCGACCCGTTCCTCGGCCGCACGATGGGCACCCAGGCCGACTACTCGCATGAGGTCGCCCGCGACATCGACGACGAGATCCGCAAGCTGATCGAAGCGGCGCACACCGAGGCGTGGGAGATCCTGACCGAATACCGCGACGTGCTCGACGTCCTGGCGGGGGAGTTGCTCGAGAAGGAGACGCTTCATCGCGCGGAGCTCGAGAGGATCTTCGCGGAGGTGCAGAAGCGGCCGCGCCTGACGATTTTCGACGACTTCGGCGGGCGCATCCCGTCGGACAAGCCGCCGATCAAGACGCCCGGCGAACTGGCGATCGAGCGGGGCGAACCGTGGCCGCGGCCGGTGCCCGAGCCCGCCTTCAAACAGGCGATCGCCAAGGCCACCGAGCAGGCCAACGGCAACGCGTCCAACGGATTCCCGGCGCCGTCCCCGGTACCGGCGGCCACCCAGCCCGACTACGGCGCTCCCGCGGGATGGCGGGCGCCGGGCTGGCCGCCGAGGTCGCAGAGCCAGCGGCATCCGCCGGCTCAGGGCCAGGCGCAACGCGACGGGCAGGGCGACGAACCCGGCCGCGCGGAGGCGCCCAACCGCGGCGACGAACCCGGCCGCGCGGACCAGCCCAATCAGGGCTGACTACGAACGGAGGCGTCCATGGCCCAGCCGAATTCGCATGTTGTGTCCGGCGATGGAATGAGTGTCCTGAAGCCGCCCAAGGCTGTCTTCGACTGGGAGCGGGCCGAGGCCGCGATCCGCGAGTTGCTGTTCGCGATCGGTGAGGATCCCGAACGGAATGGCCTGCAGGACACCCCGGCGCGGGTTGCGCGGGCGTATCACGAGATGTTCGCCGGCTTGTACACCGATCCCGACTCGGTGCTCGACACCACGTTCGACGAGGGGCACGACGAGATGATCGTCGTCAAAGAGATCCCGCTGTACTCGACGTGCGAACACCACCTGGTCTCGTTCCACGGGGTCGCGCACGTCGGCTACATCCCGGGCGAGGACGGCCGGGTGACCGGATTGTCAAAGATCGCAAGGGTTGTCGACCTATATGCCAGGCGTCCCCAGGTGCAGGAGCGGCTGACCGGACAGGTCGCCGACGCGCTGATGCGGAAGCTCAACCCGCGCGGCGTGATCGTGGTTGTGGAGGCCGAGCATCTGTGCATGGCGATGCGCGGGGTGCGCAAACCCGGCGCGGTGACCACGACGTCGGCGGTGCGAGGACAGTTCAAGTGCAACCCCGCATCGCGCGCCGAGGCGCTGGATCTGATCCTGCGGAAGTGAGCCCGAGGCGCGTGCAGGTGATGGGAGTCGTCAACGTCACCGAGGACTCCTTCTCCGACGGGGGTTTGTACCTCGACCGCGACCGCGCCGTCGAACACGGGCTGGCTCTGGCTGCCCAAGGCGCCGCGATCGTCGACGTGGGCGGCGAATCGACGCGACCCGGCGCCATCCGCGTCGACTCCGGGGTCGAGACCAACCGCGTCGTTGGTGTGATCAAAGATCTTGCAGCACAGGGAATCACGGTCAGCATCGACACGATGCGATCGGAGGTCGCAGCCGCGGCACTGCAGAACGGCGCCGGCATCGTCAACGACGTGTCCGGTGGCCGGGCCGACCCGAAGATGGCCGGGCTTGTCGCGGAGGCCGGCGTGCCGTGGATTCTGATGCACTGGCGATCGGTCAGCGCGGCACACCCGCACGCCATTCCCCGGTACGGCGACGTCGTCGCCGACGTGAAGGCCGAACTGCTCGCGAGTGTCGACGCCGCCGTCTCGGCGGGGGTCGAGGAGACGCGGTTGATCGTCGACCCCGGACTGGGCTTCGCCAAGAACGCGCAACATAATTGGGCGCTGCTGCGCGCCTTGCCCGAGTTCGTCGCCACGGGGATCCCGGTGCTGGTCGGTGCGTCGCGCAAGCGGTTTTTGGGATCGCTGCTGGCCGACGAGGCCGGCGTGCGGGAGCCGGCGGGCCGGGAGACGGCAACCGCGGTGATCTCCGCACTGGCCGCCCTGCACGGCGTGTGGGGTGTGCGGGTGCACGATGTGCAGGCCAGCGTCGACGCACTCAAAGTTGTCGAGGCTTGGACAGCGGATCCTCGTGCCTGATCGAATCCAGCTGCGAGGCTTGACTGTTCGCGGGCATCATGGCGTGCTCGAGCACGAACGCCGGGATGGCCAGGATTTCGTCGTCGACGTCACGGTGTGGATCGATCTGGACGCCGCGGCCGCGAGCGACGATCTGCGCGACACGGTGGACTACGGCGAGTTGGCCAGGCGGGTGAGCGACATCGTGGGCGGGCCGGCCAGGAACCTGATCGAAACCGTCGCCGCAGACGTTGCCGAGGACGTGATGCGCGACCAGCGGATCGATGCCGTCGAGGTGGTCGTGCACAAGCCGCAGGCACCAATCCCGTTGGCGTTCAACGACGTCTCGGTGGTCGCTCGCCGCTCCCGTCGGTCCGGCAACCGGGTCGAGGAGAAGCCATGACTCGCGCGGTGCTGTCGATCGGGTCGAATCTGGGCGACCGGCTGGCGCGGCTGCAGTCGGCGGTCGACGGGCTCGGCGCATCGGTGGGTGCGGTGTCGCCGGTGTACGAAACGGCGCCGTGGGGCGGAGTTGAGCAAGGGCCTTTCCTCAACGCCGTGCTCATCGCCGAAGACCCATCGCTGGACGCCCAGGCCTGGCTTCGGGCCGGCCAGCAACTGGAGCAGGCCGCCGAGCGTGTGCGGGGACAGCACTGGGGGCCGCGGACCCTTGACGTGGACGTGGTCAGCTGCTGGGCAGGAGCAACCGAGGTCGTCGTGCGCGAGCCCGAGCTGACGTTGCCGCATCCGCTTGCTCACCTTCGGGCTTTCGTGCTGAAGCCGTGGCTTGACATCGACCCGCAGGCGCGGCTGACCGTGGCCGGCAGGTCCACCCCGGTGACGCGGCTGCTCGAGGACATCGAGCCTGCCGAGGTGGCCGGCGTGGTGCCGACGGACCTGACGCTGCGGCCCAGGGTTTGACATGGGGCCGACTCGCAAGCGTGACCTGACGGCCGCGGTGGTCGCCGTCGCGGTGATCGGGTATCTGCTGACCATCATGATCTACCCCCGATGGTTCCCGCCGATCACGGTCTGGACCGGGATCTCGCTGTTGGGCGTGGCGGTCGGCGAGGCCGCGTGGGGACGATACGTGCGGGCGAAGATCAACGACGGGCAGATCGGCGACGGTAGCGGCAGACTGCATCCGCTGGCCGTGGCGCGCACCGTGATGATTGCGAAGGCATCAGCCTGGGTGGGTGCGCTCGTGCTCGGGTGGTGGGTGGGCGTGCTCGTGTACCTGCTGGGCAACCGCGGATGGTTACGGGTCGCGGGACTGGACACTCCGGGCGCGGCCGTCGCCGCGGGCAGCGCGCTGGCGCTGACCATCGCGGCCCTGTGGCTGCAGCATTGCTGCGAAAAGCCGGAGGAGCCCCCGGAGAGCGGAGGCGCGACGGGTGAGTAGAATCGCCGGGTTGCCTCGACACGCGACGTGACCTCGGCGGGTACAGTTCGGCGCATGTCCGATCTGAGTCGCCGCGATCGGTTTCGGCCCGGCGGCCGCAGGCCGGGGTGGCTGCTTCTGACGGTGTTGCTGATCCTGGCCATTGCGGCCAGTTCCGCACTGGTGTTCACGGAGCGGGTCGAGCTGTTGAAGCTTGCGGTCATCCTGTCGCTGTGGGCCGCGGCAGTGGCGGCATTCGTCTCGGTCATCTACCGCAGACAAAGCGACATCGACCGGGCAAGGGCGCGGGACCTGAAGCTCGTCTATGACCTGCAGCTGGATCGCGAGATCTCCGCCCGGCGCGAATACGAGCTGGAGGTGGAGTCGCAGCTGCGTCGCGAGCTGTCCGCCGAACTTCGGACGCGGGCCAGCGACGAGGTGGCCGAGCTGCGGGCAGAGCTTGCCGCACTGCGCAACAACCTGGAGGTCCTGTTCGACGCGGACATGTCCCACCGCCCGGCGATCGAGCCCGAGCGCACAACCGTGCGCGCCTACGGCGACTGGCAGCGCGGCGCCGACACCACCGACATAGGCAGGCGCCCGCCGCGGTTCGTCGCTTCCGCCCCGCGCACCCCGCGCCAGGACGCCGACGACGGCAGCGAAAACGCGATCATCGACGTCCCCGAGGAGCCGGCGTTGCCCGAGGAGCCGGCCGCGAGCGACCCGTACAGTCCGCCGGGGGCGCACCGCTACGCGGCAGCCGACGCGATGTGGCTACCGCCGGAGCCCGAGCCGCCGCGGGCCGGGCGGCACTTACGCCGGGCGGCTGGCCAGGGTCAAGACCCGTCGGTCGGCTCGGTCGATCAGGAGTGGCCGGCGCGCGCCGGTCGGGCGCACACCAACGGTGCCATCCCCGACGAGCCTGCCGCGCAAGCGGGAGGTACCCCCACCCCGCAAGCGGGAGGCGGACGGCATTCGCAGGATTTAGCGGATTTCGCGGACGTTGAGCGGTCGCCGCCGGTTGGGGAGCCGGAGGCGCCGGTTGGGGAGCCGGAGGCGCCGGTTGGGGAGCCGGAGGCGCCGGTTGAGCAGCCCGCCGCCCAGCACGGCGAGGGTCAAGGCCCCTCGGTCGCCGAATTGATGGCGCGGCTGCAGACCGGGACCAGTGGGGGCCGTCGCCGGCGTCGCGACGGCTAAGCTAACCTGTAGGAGACCGTCCGGTACCCGCCTGGCAGGACCGGAACGAATTTTCGACATATCACGAGGTCGTCTGCGATGGAGCAGTCCCCCGCTACCGGGTGGAGCCCCAACGACGGACTGCGCCCGGCTCGACTTTCGGTCGGGATCATTTCCGCCGGCAGGGTCGGCGCCGCGTTAGGGTCGGCGCTCGAGCGAGCAGGCCACGTCGTCGTGGCTTGCAGCGCAGTGTCGCGCGCGTCACTTGAGCGGGCCCGTCGTCGCCTTCCGGACACGGTGATCCTGCCCAGCAACGAAGTGCCCGCCCGCGCCGAGTTGTTGCTGCTCGCAGTGCCCGATGCCGAGCTTGCCAGTGTGGTGTCCGGGCTCGCGGCAACGCGGGCCGTGCGTGCCGGCACCATCGTTGTGCACACGTCGGGGGCCAACGGAATCGGAATGCTGGGGCCGCTCACCGAGCAGGGGTGCCTCCCGCTGGCCATTCATCCCGCGATGACGTTCACCGGGTCCGACGAGGACCTCGACCGGCTGCCCGACTCGTGTTTCGGCATCACGGCGGCCGACGAAGTCGGCTACGCGATCGGCCAGTCGCTGGTGCTCGAGATCGGCGGCGAACCGTTCCGGGTGCGAGAAGACGCGCGAACGCTTTACCACGCCGCCCTCGCGCACGCCAGCAATCACGTCGCCACCGTCGTCGCCGACGCGCTGGAAGCCTTGCGGGCAGCGCTGTGGGGCCAGGAGTTGCTCGGTCAGCAACTCGTCGACGATGCACCCGGCGGGATCGCGGAGCGCGTGATCGGCCCACTGACCCGAGCGGCCGTGGAGAACACGCTGCAACGCGGTCAGGCGGCCTTGACCGGTCCGGTCGCCCGGGGAGACGCCGACGCCGTCGCGGCCCATCTGCAGGCACTGTCGGAGGTCGAGCCGCGGCTGGCGACGGCGTACCGGGCCAATTCGCAGCGCACCGCCGAGCGCGCTCATGCTCCTGCGGAAGTGTTTGCGGCACTGGCTGATTCGGCTGACCGGGCGGACCGATGAGCGCTCAGGCGAAGGGGAAAAGGCGTTGTGGTGACAACTAGGGCGGACAAGAAGTTCCATGCCGGTGAGCTGAACGTGTACGACACGGCGAAGGCCGTCGGCGAGGTGACCCGCGCGCTGCGCCAAACCGGCCGCCGGGTGATGCTGGTGCCGACGATGGGCGCCCTCCATGACGGCCACCTCGCCCTGGTGCGAGCCGCCAAGCGGGTGCCCGGGTCGGTGGTCGCCGTGTCGATTTTCGTGAACCCGCTGCAGCTCGGTGTGGAAGAGGCCCTCGCGCGATATCCCCGCACCT
>Ga0153922_1000049_pt1 | contig 45775 bp, 28 predicted proteins | sample TSNJ006MetaG_FD_104723 | JGI IMG/M metagenome (GOLD analysis project Ga0153922, IMG submission 104723) | Attine ant fungus gardens microbial communities from New Jersey, USA - TSNJ006 MetaG | ecosystem: Host-associated > Fungi > Mycelium > Unclassified | place: USA: New Jersey, Brendon T. Byrne... | reverse complement strand
TATTCCAGGACATCTCCTACTACCGCTGTCCCTGCTGCTCCGCTGGTCACATTGGTCGCTTTCTTTTCCATTTCCGGTACCGGTACATCCGATCCTACTTCGGTTCCCGGATCCTCTACATCCACTTCTCCGTTGTCGCCTTTTCCAACTGCGGTATTGGTTACGATCGTGTTATATGCACTTTTATTCACCGTTACCTGGAAGGTTACCACAAATGTATCCTTGCCGTTTCCAACAGAATCCCCGCCTTCGATGCTTCCGATCGCAACGGTCAGAGCTCTTGTAGTTTCATCATAGCTGTAGTCAGTTGTTTCTGTTCCGTTGATCTGAACACCCTTGCTGCTGTCAAAATCCACGCCTTCCGGTATGGTATCTGTCAGCACAACATTCTTCCATACAGAATTTATTTTATTGTTGCTTAATGTAACCGCATATTCCAGAACATCTCCTACTACCGCTGTTCCTTCCGCTCCGCTGGTTACATTGGTTGCTTTCTTTTCCATTGCCGGATCCGGTACATCAGATCCTACATAGGTCCCGTCATCAGTTGCTTCACCATTACCATTATCCCCTTCCAGAGATACTGTATTCTGAATAGTGGTCTCATAAGCACTTTCATTTACCTGTGCCTGAAAACTAACGATAATAATCTCTTTTTCTATTATCGTGCCGCTTTCATCCTCATCCTGACCCATAATATCCCCAAGGAACAAACTTAATTCCCGGTTACCGCTATTATAATCATACGGTGCTGCACTGCCGTTAACCTTTACCCCAACAGCAGCATCAAAATCAAGACCTGTCGGTATACAGTCATATAGCCATACATTTTTCCATGTGGAAAATTCTTCATCATTCATTATCGTAATGGTATATTGCAACGTATCCCCCACCACGGTTGTCCCATCTGTCCTTGTTAAGTTTTCTGCTGCTTTTGTAATATTGGGTGCCGGAAGATCCCCTGTATCTATCCCTGCACCTATATCAAGTGCAAACGCATTTACCCCCTGACTGATCAGCATAGTAAATGCTAATAGAAAACTCAAAGCACTTTTCAAAAATTGCTTCCTTACCTTTCCTTTCATTGTTTCCTCCATCTTCTCTTTATTTTAATTACTTTATTTATACCGTTCAATAATCTTCTCTCCATCCCCCTTCTTCCACACATATTACAGGATTTTACCACTTATTCAACGGGAGACTCTGCTCCCGCCGAATAAATGATTCACTGATCATCATTCTAATCTTCTGTTGGCTCTTCTGTCTGATCTTCTGTCTGCTCTTCTGTCTGATAGCCTACTTCCTGACCCTGATCTGTTACTATTAATGCGGTGTCAGAAGCTCTTTGCATTGTAGAAATACTTCTTTTTGCAACACTGTCGATTTTAGCAGAATTATAGATGTATTTGTTATAGCCTAATTCGTTGATAACAACATTAAATACTAATGTCTTGGTATCCTTGCCGCTTCCATCCAACTTTCCGCCTGCAATGTCACCAAGAACAACTGTTAATACTCTTGTGTCTTCATCGTAGGTATAAGCGACTTCTTCACCATTTAGATATACTTTGGTTCCATCCTCAAAATCCACTTCCACTGGTATTGTATCCCATACATAAACATTGCTCCACGTTGAATTTGGTTTATTATTGGATGCTGTGATCGTATATTCAAGGATGTCTCCTACCTGTCCTCTCAGACTGTCTCTCGAAAGATTTTTCGAGACTTTATTTCCTGTTGGATCCGGTGTATCAGAAACTACATTAATACCGTCATCAGAGACTTCTATTGAACCGTTATCCCCTTCCATTTCTGCAGTATTGGTAATCGTTGTCATATAAGCATCTTCGTTTACCGTTACCGTAAAGGAGATTTCTACCGAACTTCCGCCCAGAATATTACCAAGTTTTACACTCAGTACACCATCCTTATAGGTATAATCGGTTGTTTCTTTACCATCTACATATACTTCGCTGCTATCATCAAAATCCACTCCTGCAGGCAATTCATCTCTAAATACGACATTTTTCCATCTGGAATATACTTCTTCATTCTTTACAGCAACCGTATATTTTAATACATTTCCTACGATGGTATTTCCATCGGTTCTGGAAGTATCTACAACAGTTTTACTTCCGGTTAATACCGGCGACCTCGTGTAGCCTCTGACATATATGCGTCCATAAGAAGACAATTGGAATATATTAAGATTTAACTTTGTATCTCCTCCTGAACCAAGTGTCGGCACTGTAGTATCTGTTTTGTTTTTCGCCGTAAATGTCACATCTGCCCAATGGTTGTCAATCTTACTGTCTTCAAACGATGTCTCAAATGTCGACCATACGGTGACATCAGAGTCTTTGACATCTAATGCCGTAGTAAATCGATTTGCAGCTGTAGACGCATAGCGAGTATTATATACAGCCAGCCCACTGGTGGAATAAGTCCCATTTGCCCCTGTCGAAGCAAATGTGGAATCATTGCGAATATCCACTTCTCCCGGATTATCCAGATTGATCTTTCCATTGTGTATCTGGATCGTCGGTGCAAGACTGGAGCTTACTGCTATAAAATCTCCACCATCCTCGACATTGATATTCCCTTGTGCTGTGGTGTTAAAGGATACTGCTCCGGTCGGATAAAGTCCGGTGTCCCCTCCGTTGCCGTGCGTGTATGGGTTTTTATTAACTACACTTAATCTGCTGCCTGCACCAATAACATTAATTACATTGTCAGTGCTTCCGTTCACGCCAATTCCTGTACTTTGAGCACAGATTGCTGCTCTTCTTGCACTGGTATCCGTCCCCGAATTCACATTGTCTACATTCATAACTCCGCCATTGATGACGTTGACCGTTAAAGCTCCGTATCCATCATGGAATATTGCACTATAAGTCCCTCCATGATGTTTAATATCAATTGCAGAGCCCGATCCGTCTACCGTATAAGTTGTAGGGCCGACGGAATACACGGTACTAGGTGCGCCTCCGGTCTTATTGAGACCATTCCCAACCGTGCCAAGGCTTTCCATGGTAATATTTCCGCCCTTTTCAGCAGTAACAGACAGTTTCGGCTGAGTTTCTGCCGCTATCGCCCATTCATTACCACCAATGTATAAATTACTGTTTTCACCCGTCACAAGAATACTCTTTTTAGCATAACTTCCTGAAGCAGCCAGAGACATACCGCGATACCCATTGCCTAGAACCTTCATCTGCCCGCCGTCTCTTACGATGACAGACGTATTATAGGCTCCGTATGCTTCAAATGCCGCATATTCATTGCGTCCAAGCTTCCCTTGGTTATTAGCCAGAATGTCAACCACACCTGTCGACTCAACGATAAAGTTCGCATCGCCGGCAGAGTTGCCATACTTGTAGTACCAACCATTTCCATTTTCTGATCTGACACTCAGTTCTCCGGAAGTTGTCGTTGTACTGCTTCCGGCTCCCCATATTACCACTGGTGCTGCAGATCTGTATCCTGCATTTGTACCGGCAGCTTTCACATTTAACAATGCGCCTTTTTCTATCGTAATATTCAGATTGGACTTTTTACGCAGGGATAACGCCGTATAACCATAACGGGAATTATTTGCAATCGTTTGCGAAGAGTTACATAAATCCGTTTCTAAATTCACCTCTGCTCCGGTCTTAACGATAAAAGATGTTGCCGCATCTGAGCGGATAATAGCAGAACGTGTATCTAAAGCATCATTGGCACTCCGATTGGTTCCTGCCTTCGCATTAAAAACAGAATTTTCTTCAAATAGAAACTGTTCATATCCATAAATCAGACTTCTGTGATATGCCGATGTAACTCCGTCTGTTCCACGGTTAGGACTCCTGTTAAGTGTAACGTTAGCATCAGCCGCTACTTTAAATGTTCCATAAGCAACTTTACTGTTACCTTCACTTACAGATGTTCCCGTACCCGGACTTTTGAAGTAATAACGATAGGTCGCTCCATCCGCGCCTGTCGTTGGCGAAGAAATCAATTCATCATGAATATCCAGGTTTCCATTGATTTCAACATTTCTTGCAAAAACTACCGCATTTTTTGCTCCACGATTTGTTAATACAATTTTATTTGTTCCGAAAAAAACAACACTATTAAAATAACGTGAAGCACTGGTACTATCATTGACATTTGTTCCAATCAATGATGAACCATTGTAGGTCACATCCGCGAATTTGGCATCCCAGCTAACCGGGCTGCCTGAAGTACCGCCATTTGCCAGTGAAAACGCTCCATTCCTGCCGCTTTCACCACTGGAAGCATTGTTAATCGTCAAATTTTCAACTTGCAATTTGTGTGAACCTTTTAAATTAAACCGATAGGTTCTCATATCTAATGTTTTTCCATTTCCATAAATGGTTACATCGTGATCCAAATATGTAGAACTTGCAGTCCCTCCTATATTTGAGGTCGCAGTATAAGAACTTCCTGCCAATGCAACCTCTGTAGCGCCGCCTTCTAATGCTGCTTTCAGTTCTGCAAAACTGCCAACATTGACTGCATTGGATGGATCTCCTAATGCTGTCGCATTGACAATCATTGAATTTGCACAAACAATAAACAATGCAAACATAAAGGCAGATGCAATCCTTACAATTCCTTTTTGGGAAAGCATTTTTTTCATTTTCTTTGTTTACCTCCTCTATCTTTTTTAATATCTTACATTTTACCTCTTGTGTTTTTTCAAACTATTCCTCCCTTTCTTAATATTTTTATATAATAAAATCCTTTTATGTATACTACACAATCTTTTCAGATTTATATATGTAAAAGAATTTTACTTCATATTATGAGATTCCTGACCTATGCAAAACTTCACACCTTGCATTGTACATGCATGTTTTGGATGGAATAATTCCAAGCGCTTGCCTGAAATACATTCAAAAAAATATAAACAGCTCTCACTTCTTCTTTCGCATGTTCCATATCTATACTAAACCTACGCAATTCCCTGCTCTTCCGGTTCAAACAGATGGCGAATGCTATATCTGGAAAACAGCTCTTCTAAATGCTCATTTATCTGATCACATGCCCGATCAAGAATCTTCTCTTTCCCGCGAGAATCCTCATTCAGGTTTACACCGATATCCAAACCCTCCATTACCACTATTATATTTACCATCTTTATATCATCAATGCTTTTGGCCAGACTAAAGCCGCCGCAGATCTGTCCCCTGCCCTGATGTACATGCAGAATACCTGCACGGGATAGTTCCCTTAATATCTTTAATGTCACTCCGGTAGAGATTTCTTCCTTTTCAGCAATCTCCTTCGATGTAATCACCTCCTTTGACTCCTGATAGATTCTCCATAGAATCCGCATTGCGCAAAACGTGGTCTGCTTTATCTTCATATCTTCATCCATTCCTTTCGCATCCCTCAAAGCCCAAAACATTGGCGATGAGCGATTCTTTTATGATTTTTGTTATATTGTCATGGGGAATTCGGTATACTATATATAAATCACAGGAAGGTGAATAAACTCCCACTTTTCTGTAATACACACTTAAATGCGTGGTACTTTAACCGAAAAACTCCTAACCGTTATAATTTCCCCTAGCTTTTTACTAACAAATTTAGTATAATAAAAACAGTACTATTAATTAATACCTCCGTACCCACCTATTCGCCATTTATATAAAATGGCGAAAACGCTTGCTCTTTGCTGGTACTGCAAGGTTTTACGTATTCATTGACCAGATATCTGACGGCAAATAGGAACTGTTTTTTAGATAAGTTTACATTCTGACCGCAATAGTTTTTCCATATAAAAAACCCACACGTTTTTGAAAGAACGTGCAGGTTAGTTGATCATTACATAACGAACAGCGTGAAACTGCCGTTTCACGCATTAAAGCAATTATTAAATAAAATTTACACAGTACGAGCAAAAAACTGATCCAGAGTTTTCATAGCCGCCTGTTTATGTGCCATCTGGCTGTGCCCATATCGGTCTAATGTCATTTTTGCTGATGCATGACCCAAAATCTCACTCAATGTCTTCACGTCAAAGTTCAGCTCTATGCAACGAGTAGCAAAGGTATGTCTGAGGGCATGGAAATTGATGTCGGGAAGATCGGCTTTCTTTAGGAGCGACTTAAAGCGGTACTGCAGTGTCCGGGGCTCCAGCAAATGACCATGGCGTTCAAACACATACTCACTGTTGGCATTCTGCCTGTATTCTTCAAACAGCTCCAAAATACAGGCAGGCAGCGGAATGGTACGAACAGACTGCCTGCTTTTTGCAGCACCGGTAACCAGCACAGTCTTTGTCTTTGCATCTGGTTTAAAGCACTGAATCCGCTTTGTTGTCCTGGATATATGAAGTATTCCCTGTTTCAGATCCACATCCTCCCAGGTTAGAGCGCAGAGTTCCCCGACACGCAGTCCGGTGTAGACGGAGAGCAGGATAGCAAAACCATTCTTATCCACTCTTGCTACTGCCTCCAGCTGTTTTTGTTCCTGTACTGCAAGCAATGGGGCTTCTTTTTTCACGGACTCCGGAAGGCTGGCTCCTTCACAGGGATTTTCACGAATATACTCATATTCCTTTGCCTTTTTCATAGCTGCAGACAAAACATGGAAGACATTGCGCACCGACCCGGCAGACAGTTCCTGTTCTGACAGGAGGTTGATAAAGCACTGGACCTCTTCCTTACCCATCTGACCTAATTTCTTATTTCCCAGATGTGGTTTGATCCACTTCTCCAGTATCGCAGCATAGTTACTGAATGTAGAGGGTTTCACTTGGAGCTGTATGATGGTATGAAGCCAGTAATCCATATATTCGGCAACTGTCCCTGTCCCACACATCTTAATGGTTATATGGCAGGTATGCTGCAATCTGGCTTTAGTCAACTTTTCCTTGCATAAGTTATATTTCCTTGCGTATACATAACCGAAAACCGGTTTTCTATCAGGCTTGCGGCCTTTGATATACCGCCCCTCCCAGCGTCCGTCTTTCCGTTTATATATATTTTCTCCTGTTCTTGGCATACAAAAAAAATCCTTTCTTTCTATATCATATATCCACCCCACAGCTGACGGCTTATCAGACGGACTAAAAAATGATAATGCGCTAAACCGTTTTCTGGTTTTGCTATACGGTTTAGCATATAATTACATTTTTTTCATTTAATACTGGCAATACTCCGTAAAAACATTGAATACAGTGTTCACATTTGCCTCTAGTTGCTATTTACTGCGTAGCTGTGAATAGCAACAATGATGCACACAAATTGCAAAAACATGCAATTTGGCGCTGTACAACTCGGGATTTTGTGCAAAATCAACACAAAATACCTCGCAGAATACTGGGTGTGAACAGTAGCTACCTCTACACAGGGTGTGGTAAAACGTTTAAACTCTATTGACAATAATCAACCAATTTAGTATAATAATAACAACATATTCTTGAGTGTATATATTTATTTTCTTTCGTCATTTTATATAAATGGCGAATTTTTATTATGTATATAAATCGTTACTCTTATAAGAACCACATTATCTGTTTTTGCTGTTCTTTATTGACGCTCCCGCCATAGCGGAGCACACCTGTTCATTCCGCTGCTAAGCATGACATAAATAATCAAAACCACTTTTTGGATTGATTCCTGTTAGTATCACCCTAAACGATACCATTTCTGTCATGTTTTGTCAAAAATAAATTTTAACCGGTATTTCCCTACTATTATCCAAAGGACCATAGTGGTATCTCCGCCGCATCCATGATTTATTTAATCATTAATGGACGACTCCTTTAATATGTTCGAAAGTTCTGCGAACTGAGAAAGCGTCAACGCTTCCCCCCTCACTGTCTCCGGCAACCCACATCGCCGAATAGCCTCCAGAATCTCCTCCTTCGTAAAACCAAGCTGAGAATCATTCTTAAGCCCATTCAAAAGCGTCTTCCGCCTCTGATTAAACGACGCCCTGATCACCCGGAACATCAACTCCTCCACCTCCACCTCCACCGGCCTCTTAACATGCCTGGTAAGGCGAATCACCGCACTCCCTACCTTCGGCCTGGGCATAAAACAATTCGGCGGCACATTCGCCACAATATAAGGCTCGGCATAAAACTGAACCGCCAACGACAACGCCCCATACTCCTTACTCCCCGGCCCCACTTGCATCCGCTCAGCCACTTCCTTCTGAACCATAACCGTAATCGACTCCACCGGCACATCCTTCTCAAACAACCCCATAATAATCGGCGTAGTAATATAGTAAGGAAGATTAGCCACCACCTTCACCGGCCTCCCCCCATTCTTCTCATCCACCAGTCCCTTCAAATCCACCTTCAAAACATCCGCATTCAAAACCGTCACATTATCATACCCATCCAAAGTATCCTCCAAAATGGGAACCAATGCCCTATCAATCTCCACCGCACAAACCTCCCGCGCCGCATAAGCCAAATACTGCGTCATAGTCCCAATCCCCGGTCCAATCTCAATCACAAAATCCTCTTCCGTAATCTCCGCCGCCGTAATAATCTTATCCAACACATGCGTATCAATCAAAAAATTCTGCCCAAACTTCTTCTGAAAATTAAACCCATACCTCTGCAAAACCTCAATCGTCTCCTTAGGATTCCCCAAACTCGGCTTCTTCTTCTCCATCACACATCCCTCTATACAATAATTAACACTTTCCATCTATACAACCACTTTACTCAGTCATCACACCATGCAACACTTTCAACCAACCTTCATACCATACACCACTAACAACTAACCCCTAACTCCCGGTCGCATAGAAGATGGCACAAAATGCGTCTCGGGGCGGTAGCTGTTATGTGGTTGCTAAAACCGTAGCATGAACTGATTAGCTTCTTGAGTCAAAAGAACGAAAATTACAGGGCAAAATGTGCTTTCCAAAACGCATTTTGAATTCGTATTTAGCGCGTATTCATCAGAATACGCGCTAAATACGAATTGAACCCTGCAATTTTCGTTCTTTTGACCTTGGGAGCTTGGGACAAAAGTCCCGCCCCGAGACGCATTTTGTGCCATCGCCCCCCTTACAAATCAAAATCCTTCTCGTAAAGAATAACGTGCCCATCTTCATTAGTCCCCCGCACCGCTAACTTCCGCCCAAACTTTCGCGTCACCTTCTGCGTACTCCTAATCCCCCGGTCTACTATTTCCTTCACTCCAGCCACCGTAACAGGCTCCTGCTCCGTCTGCTGCTCACCAATCTGTGTATACAACGCCAGAACCCCCATCTCATCAATATGGTATCCCATCTCATTAGCATACTGTCTGGCAAAGGCCACTAACTCATCATTCGTAAACACCGGAATAGAAATAACCGTCTCAAACTTCTCAGCAAACGCTGCCTCTTCCTTCAGCAAACGCCGCATACTATTCTTCTCATCTTCAATGATCACAATCATACTATCCGTCCGGAATTCCAATGCCCTTGACAACTTCCCGACCGTCTCCGAACTCATAGCCCCTGCCTTCTCAATCAGCAAAAACCCACCAGAAAGCTTCGCTACTACCTTAGCCGGATCCTTCTGATTCAGCTTCTCTCCATCTGTACGCGCAAACTTAGCAGCACTAAGCCCCAAATCCTTGCAAATTGCCATCACAATGCTTTCTGCCAACCGGCTCTTACCAGTCCCTGGCTGCCCCATAATAGCAATATTACCGTGCTTAGAAGTTCTATCTCCAACAAAACGATATACACCCTGCAATGCATCCAGCAACTGCTGATCAATTCCCGGAACCTTAGCGAAGTAAGAAAATATTTTCTTCTGCTCATCGCTCAATTTATCCGGTCTTGTATCCTGCAAAACACGCCCCCGTCTTTCTTCGACAGTCTCTTCCCGCAGAATCTGCTCCTCAATCGGCAGCTCCTCTTGCGGTACCTCCTCAGATAGCAAGTCCTGAGATACCGAAATCTTCTTCATCTCGATAGTATCCCCGGCCCTGGCCTCCTTATCAGCCATATCATCAGTATTTATCTCAGCTTTCACATCCCCTTCTGTTTTTGCTTTAACATTCGTATATTCATCTAAGGCCATATCTCCCGGTTCCGCTTTTTTGCTCTCTTCCAGAATCTGCTTCAACTGTTCTTCCAGGCTAATCTCCGTCGGTTCCTTTTCCTCCGCCACAATATCGCTTTGGAAAACTTCTTCGGTTTCCTCTGCCGACGACTCCTCTATCCCGGATAGCTCTTCATCGATATACTGATCAGCATCGATTTGATCGGCAATTCCTTGTGTCGTCTCCTCCAAAATCTTGGAAATATCGGTATCATCAGTAATGACTTCCTCTTCCTGCAGGTTATCTTCAACATAAACCTCTTCCCTCACTTCCTCTTTCGGAAGCGGTTCTTTACTCACCGGAGTCGATTCCACCACATTGATCGTACTATCTGCTGCCGCCTTAGCTGCCGCTCCCAAGTTCTCCGGCTCAAGGTCCTTAACTACCTCATATTCACCAACATCTTCCAGTTCCTCCTCCGAATCTGCTGCCACATCTTCTTTCATTGCAAAGGTCATTGCCACTTCATCCTTAACCTTATTGAGGCCGGAAAGTACATCCTTAAAACTAGTTGCAAGTTTTTCCTGAAGGTTTTCTGAACTGCTTCTTGATGGTGCCGCAAAAACACTGTTCTGTGTTCTATTCTCAAGTCCTTTTAGAGCATCATCAGAAGTAATGGCTGCTTCTAATGCTATCATATCAAGTTCTGGCGATCCCGCTGTAACATTCTCACCCTTTGCTTCCTGTTCAACCGGTTTTATCGATTGAATCACTGGTGCTTCTGCCTTTGGCTCCACCATTTTCTTTGTCACAAAGCTGGGCTCAGCAAGGATTTCCTGACGGTTATCGTATTTCTTCTGCTGTGCTGGCGAAAGGGGGGTGTACTTCATCTTCAACTCCAACGCTTTTACTACATACTTGCCTTCACTAAACCAAAGAATTAAATCATCACATTCTTCAATACACTTATCCTGCCTCCCGGCACGGTCATATAATCTTGCCAGTTCAAAAGACCACCGTTCAGTATACTCTTTGTTCTTATACTCTTCCAGAATCACAATCTGTTCTTCGAGAGGAGCTCTTCTGGCACGGTATATCTTATACTTCAGAATGTATTTGGAATTATCTCCTCTGGCAATCCTGGAATACTCTGTATAATAATCCACGGCCTCATCAAGATGATCCAATTTTACACACACTTCCACCAACCGGAATAAAATTGCCTTTCCTATCGATGAACGGTTATAGGCAAGGAGCAGGATTTCTTTGCTCTCTTCCAATCTTTTATTAGCTTCATAGATATCGGCAACCATACTTAATGTGCGGATACTCTTCACACGTCGCCAGTCAATAGTATCCGCAACCTCTGCGGCCCCTTGAATATCTTGCGCTTCCACAAGATTTTGAATCTGATCCAGTTTAATATTATATTCCGTCTTATCCAACGCTTTCACCCCTGTTTATTATTACTTCAACATGTTTATAAACCTTTTTCAGTTTATCATACCACTATATTGTTGTCAAAACAAAACACCTCGCCGGATGCAGTGGCGTCCTGGCAGCCCACACGTTGAACCATTTTAACTTTTAAAAACTATAACGTCTTTTAGCTCCTTATCAGTCTCCCAAATATCTATCTTACTTCCACCTTATCCAATTTCCAGATTTCATCAGCATACTCCTCAATGGTTCTGTCAGATGTAAACTTACCTGACTTAGCCACATTCAGGATTGCCATTCTAGCCCAGCGTGACTCGTCGCGATATGCCTTTTCCACTTCTTCCTGTGCTCTTGCATAAGCTTTAAAATCAGCTAGAATAAAATAAGTGTCGGCCCGGTCACTACTGTTGGTATTCAGCAGAGAATCATAGATTTCACGAAACATCTCGGTATCCTCGGAGTAAGTTCCGTTAATCAGAGACATCAGTACCTGACGGATTTCCTGGTCAGTGTTAAAGAAGTAGGTCGGATCATATCCGCCGTTATTCTCAAAGTTGATAACCTCATCAGCGGAAAGGCCAAAGATAAAGGCATTGTCTTCCCCTACCTCTTCAACGATTTCTACATTAGCTCCATCCATAGTACCCAAGGTCGGTGCTCCGTTCAACATGAACTTCATATTACCAGTTCCGGAAGCTTCCTTGCTGGCCGTAGAAATCTGTTCGGACACATCTGCTGCTGCAAAGATCAGCTCTGCATTGCTGACACGATAATTTTCAATAAATACTACTTTTAGTTTCCCATTAATCGATGGATCATTATTAACTACATCGGCAACGGAATTAATCAGCTTGATAGTCATCTTTGCTCTTCTGTATCCGGCCGCAGCTTTGGCACCAAAGATAAAGGTTCGTGGATAGAATTCCAGCTCCGGATGCTCTTTAATCTTATTATACAGATACATTACATGCAGAATGTTCATCAACTGACGTTTGTACTCATGCAGACGTTTAACCTGTACGTCGAAGATGGAACGGGGATCCACTTCCACCCCATTATGCTCCAGAATATACTTTGCCAGACGTACTTTGTTCTGGTATTTGATATTCATGAATTCTGTCTGAGACTTCTCATCATCAGCAAAAAGAGTCAGCTTGCTGATCTTGGATAAATCGGTGATCCACTCTTTGCCAATATGGTCGGTAACCCAGTCTGCCAGCAACGGATTGCCGTGAAGCAGGAATCTTCTTTGAGTAATACCATTTGTTTTGTTATTGAATTTATCCGGCATCATCTCATAAAAATCTTTTAATTCCTGTTTTTTCAGAATTTCGGTATGCAGTCTTGCCACACCATTGACCGAATATCCGCCGACAATTGCCAGATGGGCCATTTTAACCTGACCATCATAGATGATCGCCATTTTCTTTACTTTTTCCTGATCACCCGGATATTTAGCCTGGATTGTCTCGATAAATCTGCGGTTAATCTCTTCCACGATCTGATAAATTCGCGGCAGCAGTCTTGAGAACAGCTCAATCGGCCATTTTTCCAGAGCCTCTGCCATAATAGTATGGTTGGTGTATGCACATGTTTTAGAAGTAACTTCCCATGCTTCGTCCCATTCCAGACCTTCTTCATCCATCAGAATACGCATCAATTCCGCAACAGTTACCGTTGGATGAGTATCATTCATCTGGAAAGTAACCTTTTCATAGAGCTTCTTGATGTCATCGTGTGTCTTCTTATATTTATCAATAGCCGCCTGAATGCTGGCAGATACAAAGAAGTACTGCTGTTTCAGACGCAATTCCTTGCCGGCATAATGATTGTCGTTGGGGTACAGCACCTCAACAATATTTCTCGCCAGATTTTCCTGTTCTACCGCCTTACGATAGTCTCCCTTATCAAAAGAATCCAGCTGGAAATTATTAATCGCCTGAGCATCCCAGATACGCAGGGTATTCACTACATCATTGTCATAACCGACAATCGGCATATCATAAGGAATCGCCATAACACTTTGATAGCCTTCCTGAATGAAACAGTTACGACAGCTTACTTCGTCATACTGTACTTTTACGTACCCGCCGAATTTTACTTCTTTCGCGTACTCTGCACGGCGCAGTTCAAATGGATTGCCGTCCTTTAACCAGTTATCTGGTACCTCAATCTGGTATCCATCCTTAATCTCCTGTTTAAACATTCCATATTGATAGCGGATACCACAGCCATATGCACTGTAATTAAGGGTTGCCAGGGAATCAAGAAAACATGCTGCCAAACGTCCCAGTCCGCCATTGCCAAGAGCCGCATCCGGCTCTTCGTCTTCAATGGCGTTAATGTCAAATCCCAGTTCATCTAAGGCATCTTTCACTTCTTTATACGCGGTTAGATTAATCAGGTTGTTGCCCAGGGCTCTTCCCATCAGGAACTCCATGGACATATAATATACAGTTTTCGGATCTGCTTCCTTGAACTTTTCTTGTGTCTTTAGCCAGTTGTCAATAATAACATCTTTTACAGCATAGGATACTGCCTGGAATACCTGCTGCGGTGTCGCTTCATCGATAGTTTTTCTGTACAGGGTTTTCACATTATCTTTTACACTTTTTTTAAATGCTTCTTTCTTGAATTGCTTCTTTAACATATTAATCCTCCTGAATAGTTCAATCTAAAGTAACTATTTACAGCCCTATGGACTGTGAACAGTAACACGCTTCGCAAAATGGTGGCTGTGAGCAGCAGCGATCCAAGTACAATTCAACCCTGTCCTTCCTGCAAAGAGCGTCCGTCATGCAAAACCTCGGCTTCTTTATATTCTGGAAACTGCGAGGGTTACTTTCTCAGAGTTAATATTCCACTCCTTTTCATAGCCTTGTGTTTCATTATAAATCACTTGTTCAGCCAGTACTTCGGATCGGATCTCTGCTTCGTGTACTCTCATAATGCCTTCAATAACCTGATTTCCTGTTACATACACTTTTATTTTATCCACAACCTCGAAGTCAGCTTCTTTTCGCATCGTCTGAATCTTGCTGACGATTTCACGAACGAATCCTTCTTCAAGCAATTCCGGTGTAAGATTTGTATCCAGCACAACGGTAACTGAATCATCCGATTCTGTTACATATCCCTCGACCTGCGCTTTATCGATGAGCAGATCTTCTTCTAATAATATAATTTCTTCCCCGGCAATGTCAAGCTTTAGCTGTCCATTTTTACCGATTTCTGCCATTGCCTTGTTGCCATCCAGTTGACTTAATGCCTCCCTGATGCCATTTAAGATTTTTCCATATTTTGGTCCTACAGTTTTTAACTGGGGCTTGAAGGTATAGGTGATAAAGTCTGCAACATCCTCTTTAAACACCAGTTCTTTTACGTTCAATTCCTCTTCGATGATTTCTTGATAGAAATCTGAAAGCGTAAAATCAGCTTTTACATACATATGCCCAATCGGCTGACGGTTCTTGATGTTGGCAGTATTACGGCACGCTCTTCCCATCACAACCACTTCCAGAAGACGAGCCATATTGTCTTCCAATTCACTGTCAATCCATTCTTCTTTCGCGGTTGGGTAATCACACAGATGAATACTTTCCGATGCTTCTTTATCCACCGTCCTGACCATATTCTGATAGATATCTTCGGTCATAAACGGGATCATCGGCGCTGCCAGCTTAGATACAGTTACCAATGATGTATATAATACCATATATGCATTGATTTTATCCTGCGGCATTTCTTTGGCCCAAAAACGTTCACGGCTTCTTCTGACATACCAGTTACTCATTTCATCAACAAATTCCTGAAGTGCGCGGGCACTTTCAGGGATTCGGTAGTGTTCCATATGATCATCCACCGTTTTTACCAATGTATTCAATTTAGATAACAACCACTTATCCATAATCGAGAGTTTCTCATACTCAAGCTGGTGCTTAGTAGGATCAAACTGATCGATTTCAGCGTATAAGATAAAGAATGCATAGGTATTCCATAAGGTTCCCATAAATTTACGCTGACCTTCGGTAACCGCTTTGCCGTGGAACCGATTTGGCAGCCAGGGTGCACTGTTGACATAGAAATACCAGCGAATTGCATCAGCACCGTATTTATCCAGAGCCTCAAAGGGATCGACAGCATTTCCTTTGGACTTACTCATTTTCTGACCATTTTCATCCTGCACATGACCCAGCACAATAACATTTTCGTAAGGTGCTTTGTTGAAAATGAGAGTCGAAATCGCCAGCAGTGAATAGAACCATCCTCTGGTCTGGTCAACAGCTTCTGAGATAAACTGCGCCGGGAACTGTGACTCGAACAGTTCTTTATTCTCAAATGGATAATGGTGCTGGGCAAATGGCATCGCACCAGAATCAAACCAGCAGTCGATCACTTCCGGCACACGATACATTTCTTTGCCGCACTTCTCACACTTAATCGTTACTTCATCGATAAATGGACGGTGGAGTTCGATATCGTCAGGACAGTTATCTGACATTTTCTTAAGCTCCGCACGGCTGCCGAAAGCAGCCATATGTCCACATTCACATTCCCATACAGGAAGCGGCGTTCCCCAGTAACGGTTACGGCTGATACTCCAGTCCTGGACGTTCTCCAGCCAGTCGCCGAAGCGCCCTTTACCAATATTGGCAGGAATCCAGTTAATCGTATTATTATTACGAATCAAGTCCTCTTTTACCGCCGTCATCTTAATGAACCAGGATTCACGCGCATAATAGATCAACGGTGTATCACATCGCCAGCAGTGAGGATAGCTATGTTCAAAGTTCGGTGCATCAAAAAGCAGTTCCCTTTTCTTCAGATCCGCAAGGATTTCCTTATCCGCCTCTTTGCAGAATGTGCCTGCCCACGGTGTATCCCCGGTCATCTCACCCTTTTCATTTACCATCTGTAAAAACGGCAGATCATATACTTTTCCCACCCTATTATCATCTTCACCAAATGCCGGTGCAATGTGTACTACACCAGTACCATCGCTCAGGGTTACATACGTATCACAGACAACAAAGTGTCCTTTTTTATCTACCTTCTGGAACGGAAATAATGGCTCATATTCTTTATATTCCAAGTCTTTTCCAGTACATCGCTCAAGTACCTGCGCACCTTCACCAAGCACCTTCTCCACCAGCGCTTCAGCCATATAGTAGGTCATCCCATCGGCTGCCCTTACCTTTACATAGGTTATACCAGGATTAACACAGAGGCCCACATTAGACGGCAATGTCCATGGAGTTGTGGTCCACGCCAGAATATAGGCATCTTCATCCTTTACTTTAAAGCGGACAATCGCAGAACGCTCTTTAACATCTTTATATCCCTGAGCAACTTCATGGCTGGACAGCGGAGTTCCACATCGAGGGCAGTATGGCACGATTTTATGCCCTTTATACAAAAGACCCTTATCCCAAATCGTCTTTAATGCCCACCACTCAGACTCAATAAAGTTATCATGGTAAGTAACATATGGATCATCCATATCCGCCCAGAACCCAACCGTATCGGAGAAATCCTCCCACATTCCTTTATACTTCCACACACTTTCCTTACAGTGCTTAATAAATGGCTCCAAGCCGTATTCTTCAATCTGCTCTTTCCCATCCAACCCAAGTAATTTTTCCACTTCCAGCTCTACCGGCAGCCCATGAGTATCCCATCCAGCCTTCCGGGGCACCATTTCCCCCTTCATGGTATGATACCTTGGAATCATATCTTTGATCACCCGAGTCAGCACATGACCAATATGCGGTTTTCCGTTAGCGGTAGGCGGGCCATCATAGAAAGTATATGTTTCACCCCCTTTGCGGTTTTCCATACTTTTTTGAAAGATATTATTTTCGTTCCAAAATTGCTTAATCTTTTTTTCTCTGTCAACAAATTTTAAATCTGTCGATACTTTTTGATACATAATTTTACCTCCATGATTCTTAATTAATAATAGCATTGATCAGAAATTTCTATAATGCAAAAAGACTTCCGCCCTGTAATAGGACGAAAGTCATCGATTCGCAACCACCTTATTACAACATACTAGTACATCTTTCTTGTATGTACTGCTATACGCGTTCCCGGTAACGTGGGAAATCCGGCATCTCTTACACTGTAAAAACATTTCAGATCCGCGGCTCGGGAGTGATTTTCTTTTGCTTCTTCTGATACCGGGCTTACACCATCCCCGGCTCGCTGCAATCTTGGATGCAATTTACTGTCTCCGTCCTAACCTTTCCTAATTAATGATTATACTTATATTATAGACAATTTGTCAATACTTATGAGCCGAATTTGCACTATTCCAGTTACTGTTTAGCTATATGAATTTTTAAAAATTGAGGTATTTCAATTTGTTGGCGTCCTGGCAGCCCATACATTACAATAGCCGAACTGTAATCTATTCCAAACCAAAAATAACCAGGTATTGCCACGCCGCGTTGTGTACTTTATAATGAATATGATAATAATTAAGCGAATCCTATCATTACACTAATTTTTTCTTAAAACTCAGGAGACTTTCTATGTATCAAAAAAAACACAATTACCACAAAATACTTATATTACTATGGACATTTACCCTAATCTGTCTTCCGACACCTTCTTATGCCGCTTCCGATCCTGCCGCACCAGTGCAGGAGGCACCTGCTGATCCGGCAGCTGAAGCGGCACAGGAGACCACCACCCCGGAACCCACACCGACACTGCCGCCATCTTATTATGAACCAATTCAGACCAACGAGATCAAAGGCTGGCCGGAGGGACCGGCTGTGTATGCAGAATCCGCGTTAGTTATGGATATTGATACCGGCACAATTCTTTATAGCAAGAACATGGATGATCAAAAGTATCCGGCGAGCATTACTAAGATCATGACCACCTTACTTGTAATTGAAAATTCCCGGCTAAACGAACGGGTCACCTTTTCCGATCACGCCATCTGGGGAATTGAGCGGGATAGCTCTCATATTGGAATCCGAATTGGGGAGAATCTTTCGATGAAGGACTGTCTCTACGGTATGATGCTGGCATCTGCCAATGAAGTATGCCTGGCAGTAGCCGAGCATATCGGTGGAGATGTGGATTCTTTTGTAACGATGATGAACGTCAAAGCCAAAGATCTGGGCTGTAAGAATACCCATTTTACCAACCCCAATGGCCTGCCGGACGAGCAGCACTATACATCAGCTCATGATATGGCCCTCATTGCCAAAGCCGCCTTCGAGAACGAAACATTCCGGGAAGTCTGCAGTACCAAGGCTTATCGGATTGGCTGGACCAACAAGACCGGTGAGGACCGCTGGCTGGGTAACCATCATAAAATGCTGTGGGAAGATTCCGAATACTATTATGAAGGCTGTTTGGGCGGAAAAACAGGATATACAGATGTTGCTTTGAACACTCTGGTTACTTATGCTAACCGCAATGACCGGAACCTGGTGTGCATAACCATGCGTACGCAAGGCCGCCAGGTTTATCTGGATACAGCTTCCTTGCTGGACTACGGATTTACTGATTTTTATCAAATCCCCATCAGCGAAGACAAAACCCGAGAGTATAGCCGCTATCTGCTTCCTTTCCCTGCGCTGTTCCTGAACTATTATTCAGAAGCAACAAAAAGCGATATTTTGAAAACGACCCTGGCAACAGTCCCTGTCGAAACTGCTCTTGATAACCTGAATCTATCGGTCACCGCAGACAAAAATGAAATAACCCGCACTTTTTCTTATAATGAATACGTCGTGCAAACCGAGCACATACGGCAGCCTGCAGGAGTAAAAACACTGTTTAATAAACCTGAAAGCTTGTCCTCACCCCTCGCCGCTGCACTGCCTTCCAATCTGGCAGATTCTTTCAGCAATCTTCCCGAATGGAAATATCCGGTGCTGGCATTATTCGGACTTGCTATATTATTACTGATTATTCGTCTGACCCTATTTATCAACAAACGTAAAAAACGAAAAAAATTTCATTAGCCAAGAAATTTTCCGGTCCTTTCTTAACTCAATGTACATACCACCAAAAACCAGCCGCTGTGTAAGGGGAGGTGCGGTGCTGTTTGCAAAACCATAGCACCTCCCCTTACACAGCGGCGTCCTGTCTGCCAACATATTAAATCAATTCATCCTTCCAAAACTATATTCATAAATTGTCGTATCCAAAGTTAACGAAAACCCAATTTTCTCATATCCTCTCCCGGTGTGCTAATTGGCGCAATATTATAATGCTCCACCAGATAATTCAACACTGTCGGCGATACGAATGCCGGAAGTGTTGGCCCTAACAGAATATTCTTGATGCCCAGGTGGAGCAGTGTCAGAAGAATACAAACTGCCTTCTGCTCATACCAGGACAATACCATCGAAAGCGGCAATTCATTGACACCACAGTCAAATGCTCCTGCAAGTACTGTGGCTATCTTAATTGCACCATAAGCATCGTTACACTGACCAATATCCATAATTCGCGGGAACGGTCCGATCGCACCCAAATCAAGGTCATTAAAACGATATTTACCACAAGCCAGCGTGAGAACAATCGAATCTTCCGGCGTTTGTTTTACAAATTCCGTAAAATAGTTCCTTCCTGTTGCTGCACCATCACATCCGCCTACTAAAAAGAAATGTTTTACCGCACCAGCTTTAACTGCATCTACCACCTGATCTGCCAGTGACAATACCGTTCCATGTGAGAATCCCGTCATCACCGTACTTCCGCCATTGATACCGGTAAATTGTTTATCTTCATCAAATCCACCCAACTCCAAAGCTTTTTCAATTACTGGTGTAAAATCTTTTTCTTCCCCAATTGCCCGCATCTGGGGATAAGCTACTACCCCTGTTGTAAAAACCCGGTCAGCGTAAGATTCTTTTACCGGCATAATACAGTTGGTAGTAAATAAAATTGGTGCTGAAATATTTGCGAACTCTTTCTGCTGATTCTGCCATGCCGTTCCGTAATTCCCTTTTAAGTGTGAATATCCATTCAGCTTGGGATACGCATGCGCAGGAAGCATTTCACCATGAGTATATATGTTAACGCCCTTATCTTTTGTCTGCTCTAACAGCATCTGCAGATCGTATAAATCATGTCCGGAAACGATGATAAATGGTCCTTTTTCCACTTTCATGGCAACCTTTACCGGTATTGGTATTCCATACGTACTTGTATTTGCTTTATCCAGCATTTCCATACATTTGAGGTTAATTTCACCTACTTTAAGTGTCAGTGGTAATAGCTTATCCATTCCATAATCAGCGCCTACCGCTGCTAACGCTTCATAGAAGAATGCATTCACATCCTGATCCGTATATCCCAAAACCATAGCATGATATGCATATGCTGCAACACCCTTAATCCCAAACAGAATTAATGATTTTAAAGAACGGATGTCCTCCTGATCATTCCAAACTTTCTCCATATCATATGCTTCTACCTGCTGACAGCAGCTTTCATCACAACCACAATCTTCTTTTATAGCTTCCTTTTCCGTCTGTACAATCTGAATCTGACGACGAATAGAAGTATCATCAAAATTCACATTGGTAAGGGTAGTAAATAGCCCTTCCATCATAATCCGATCGGTATTCTTTAAAGTCCCCCGCATGTTCACGGCTTTAGCCAGGCCGATTAATTCACCAACCAGTTGGTCCTGAAGTTCTGCCGTATCGGCTTTCTTTCCACAGACACCAATATTACCGGTACATCCTGCACATCCATCTCCCTTTATTGTCTGTTCACATTGATAACAAAACATCTGACTCATAAAACTATCCTCCTTATCACTCTCGAAGCCTTCTTGACTTGTTGCGTTTATAATACTATAATAAATCTAACATTTCTGTTGTATTTACAACGTAAAAGGAAGAAAAATGAATAAATACCTGCCAATTTTAAAAAAATCCTTCTTATTTTCAGGAATCGAAGACTCACAACTACTTGCCATATTAAACTGCCTCCAGGCAGTAACAAAAGAATACCTCAAGGGCTCCTTTATCTTACACACCGACGATAGTGTCTCTACGGTGGGCTTAGTCCTAAGTGGTACAGTACAAGTTATTAAAGAAGACTTCTGGGGCAATCGAACCATTATTAATCAGATTGTATCTGGACAACTTTTTGCCGAATCATTTTCCTGCGCCCAGACAGATCACCTTCCTATCAGCGTAGTCAGCGCCTCACACTGTGAGGTTATGTTCTTTAACTACAAGAAGATTATCGCAACTTGTTCTTCAGCCTGCCCATTCCATGCCCGGCTAATTCAAAATATGCTCAAATCAATAGCCCGGAAGAACATCTCACTAACCACCAAGATTGAACACATGTCCCAAAAAACCACCCGCGAAAAACTCCTGTCCTATCTGTCCGAACAAGCTCATCTTGCCTGCAGCCACACTTTCTCAATCCCCTTTAACCGCCAGCAGCTTGCCGACTACCTCAGTGTAGACCGCAGCGCCATGTCCAGCGAACTGGGCCGAATGCGCGACGAGGGACTCCTTACCTTCGAGCGAAATCATTTCATTCTGGAAATCGATTAAATAATAACCCCTTAATTAATTATTTATACTCCCCTCGAAAGGCCTTGGCAGCTCCCCTACCAGGGTCTTTCTCTTGTCTGGAAGTATTGGAGTGGTGCGGGTTTGCGGGAATATGGGCAGTTTAAAGTATATATTATAGTTGTCTGGAAAAGTGGGCTGACAGGATGGTTGTACACAGATTTTACACAGATTGGTGATTTTGTGTGGTTCACTGGCTCGAGTATTCTATAGATTGAATAAAAAAAGCATCTACCATATTGATAAATTCCATTATGTAAGAATGTATGCCTAAGAGGTCGAAGGTGAAATATAAGGTGGTATATGCAGTGCAATGATTTTTAAAAGTAAACTTTTATTTTAATTAATCACAATGCAATTGCGACATAGAAATGCCACCCTCAAGCTATCATCAGCTACCGGGTGGCACATCTTAAATATTCAATTGGCTGAAATCGATATACAAATCGTTGTAGATACCTATCTTGATGGTGTCGGTGAATGTATAGTGCTGTGCGAATACACTGCTTTCAAACTGATAAACAGTCACAGCTTGCGTAGATGGGTCAACAATCCAATATTCACGAACACCAGATGCCATGTAGAGGTTCAACTTACGCACATAGTCATGGCTCTGACTTCCCGGTGAAACAATCTCAATAATCCAATCCGGCGCGCCGTTGCAGCCTTTGTCATTAATCTTATCGGAATCGTAGATTATGGAGATATCAGGCTCTACATAGGTAGTATCATCTTTATTTAAAAAAACAGCAAAAGGCGCCGGGAATACTTCACAGGAACCGTTATTCTTGCGGATGAAGTCGGCAACATTCAGGTGCAGGAAAGATAATATACGCTGATGTTTTGTACTCGGTGGGGCCATGTAGTAGATTCGCCCGTTAATTAGTTCCGCGCGCTCACCGTCCGTCAGGGCATAGATATCATTGATTGTATAAGTTTGGTCTTGTGGTAATGGCATAGTAGCACTTCCTTTCTTGTTATAGTGTTGACTGGTTGGGGTGGGTTATTCGTTTACATTATTTTGGGTATCGTCTGGAACGTATTCCATCAAGTCACCGGGCTGGCAGTCAAGATATTTACAAATGTTGTTAATGGTGCGTGTATCAATGTAGCCAGTGCTATTTTGCAGTTTTTTTATGGTTTCCGTTCCAACGATTTTATCCTTGCGTAAACTGTAAAATGTCTTGCTGTTATTTTTTAATTATTGTAAGGCAGTCGAAACCAGAAGATTTGTAATAGCGTAAGGAAAGAAAGGGGCAGCATGAGTAGTCAAACAGTTAATAAAGAAATGGCGTTGGTTGAAAAAGTGAAAATGATAGAAGTAAACCCAAGATATGACATGACAGGGTTACAGCTAGTGGAATTGGCAGAAGCGGCAGCGGGTGGACACTCCTTGTTTCTGCAAAATCAATTTCTTGATGCAGTACATTTGGGTTTTAAGCTTGGGTACCAACAGGGGGGGAAGGCAGTAAAAAAGAAAGCAGATGGATACCACCTCTCCTGGCACACAGCGGCGTCCTGTCTGCCAACACACTCAAAGCAAATATCCCAAATTATTATATCCAAAATCAAGAAAAAACCCCTGCCACTTGTTTCCCGGGTATTTTCCGACACTTATCTTAATTTGCCCCCCCTCCTCTTCTCCCGCCTCTTCCTCCTCGTCATCTCCTGCTTCTCCCGAATCGCCTCCACCTCTTTCTCATCGGTAAGCTTCAATGTCTTCACAACATAAAACCGGCCCTCATCAGTCTTTTTCATACGAACCTTACCTTTAAGATAACCATGTTTAGGGCACTGTGCAATACAATAATAATTTTTTGAATTAATCGAAAACCAGCGAATCTTTTTCCTCGCATTCTTCTCGCAAAGAAAACACCTGGTAGAAGAAATCTCCCTGTCCTTCATCGCATCCTCTTTAGTCTTAAACTCTCGGGAAATATTCTTAGAATACCTGTCAAAAACCGCAAAAATCTCTTCTTCTTTGCTCTTTGGATTCTGATAACAATCAATAGAATAATTCTTATTGATTATCTCGTCATCTATCATTCCCAGAACATCCGCTGTATAATACGCATCCGAAAGTGCCCGGTGAAAATCCCGCTCCTTTTGGATGTTCAGATGATCAATTCCATATTCCAGGGATTTTCTGCTTTTTCCATCCTCGAAAGCAATGCTGAATAATTTTTGTACATCAAAGAAAAGAATCGGTCCTTCCAGCAACTCCAGCAGTCCATAATACTTCATATTCCTCTGCAGTTCCATTAAATCCATGCTGCCCCATGTGGAATATACCGGATTCTCTCCACACCACAGCAGAAAATCCTTGATGACTTTATAAAAGAAACCTCCATCCTCCAAGGTCTGAATATTCATACCGATGATTTCTTTGGTTCGAAAATGAAGCTTTTTATATACCATTGGACGGATAATCCGATGAAATTCATCAATGACTTCTTTATTTTTATTTAACTTTACCGCACCAATCTCTATAATTTCAAATGGAAGTTTCCGGTTTTCCCGTTCCTTTCCAAAAGGACATTGATTCCACTCTAAGTCAAAAACGATATAGTTTTCAAATTCTGCCTTGTTATTCTCTGCCATCTATTATTCTCCAAGATTATGATGCCGGCAAAAAGTCAACATCCATAACCACTATTTCACTATCAGTAAATACCCGCATAGCCGGCCCATATACTCCGATACCGGATGTAACTACACTGTACATACTGCCTTTTTGCATTATTCCCCAGCCATTTTCCCAAATCAATTCATTGGTCAGATTCATCGGAAATATCTGTCCGCCATGAGTATGCCCACTCAAGTCTATATCCACTCCTGCTGCTTCCATTTCTTCCAGTTCTCGGGGTTCATGATCTATTGCTATAATTGGTTTGGATAGATCCAGACCTTCGGTCAGCTGAGTAATATCCTTACGGTTACTGGTTCCATCACCAGCCTTTTCATAATCCAACCGGCCAATTACGTAAAATTTATCTTCAACTGATGCCACCTTATCATCTAACACTTGGATACCAGCATCCTTTAACAACTGTTCCATTCGCGGATCTCGAACAGCATCACCTCTTGCATTTACAGAAAACCCGGAAAACAAGGGTTCCTTTACATCATGATTCCCCCAGCAGGCATATACACCATAGGTACTCTCAATGCTTTTAAAAGCTTTCATAATGCCTTCGGAATCGTCAAGGGCATTATAATTATTATCAAATATATCCCCGGTGATGCACACCAAATCCGGCTTCCGGGCATTGATCATAGCCGCCATTTTCTCCATGTCCCTGACACCGATAGTATATCCCAGATGTTGGTCTGCTACCATTACAATACGCAAAGACTCTATTCCCTCACAGGGCTTTTCTATACTTGCCTGATAGTGCACCACCTTCATATCCCGCACGTGGATAAATCCATAAATGCTGGTACTGATAATCAGTGCGATCACCACCAGGCCACCGACAAATACAAATCTGCCTTTCTCAAAGAAACCCTTCGGTGTTAATTTAAACAATTTCATTAATAACCTTATCAGATCTGCCACAGCTACATAAAAAATAATATAGAACAGGACGCCAAACCATTGACTGGAAAAGTGCTCTAATCGATAATGTTTCCCACTCTCCTGCAGGAAAAATGAAACAATAACCAACGAGGCCATCCCTCCTACGATTATTATATACGGTATCCTGAACCGCCATAAGCCAAACATACCATGGCAGTAATAAAACCAGCGTAATGTCCTCAGAATTATATATACATTTAGCAAAATGTACGCAAAGATATAGATAACACGGAGCATTTAGTTTCCTCGCATTCTTACAAGTTTTGTGCCTTTGCTTGCCGTAATTCATCCACCCTGCGGATGCAAAAGGCGATCACTGTTCCGATGAATGCCCCTCCCAGCACATCCGATACATAATGTACTCCCAGGTACAGCCTAGAAAAAGCAATCAGTACTGCCAATACCATTGCCGGAATTCCATACCTTTTGGGCAGGTACATGAAAAATATCACCGCTGCTGCAAATGAACTCCCTGTGTGCCCGGAAGGAAACGAATAATCCGACTGTGCCGGCAGCAGCCGCTGCAGACCCTCGACTACTTCGTAAGGACGGATTCTTGCAACTACATTCTTCAACAAAAGATTGTTAATTATCAAAGAACATATCAATGCAGCTGCAGACATCACCCCTACTTTACGGTATTTTTTCACTACTAAAAGTACAATTGTCAGTATAATCCAAATTATCCCGTTATTCCCCAGGCTGGTAATAAACCTAAAAAACACGGTCAACACATCGCAACGCAAATTTTCCTGTATCCATAGTAAAATCTGGCCTTCCACTAATCCCATCGCTGTCACCTTTTTCGTTGCAGTTCAGACTTTTGCTGAACCACAACCCTTTTTCTTCTTTATACTATAAAGTCACCCAATAAATCGAAATAATACTTCATAAAGCATTTCCGTCTCAATCGGTTTGGCAATATGTCCATTCATTCCCTCCTGAGCCGCTTTGGTAATATCCTCTTTAAATGCATTTGCAGTAAGTGCCACGATCGGTATCGAATGTGCATCCTCACGCTCCAGTGCCCGAATCGTTCTTGCTGCTTCATAACCATCCATGTTCGGCATCTGCACATCCATCAGGATAATATCATAAGTACCTGGTTCTGACTTCTCAAATTGCTCGACAGCCTCCAATCCATCCTGTGCCTCATCAATGACAATGCCCGTCTCCTCCAGCAGCGAAGCAACAATCATCCGATTGATATCCACATCGTCCACTACCAGGGCACGTTTTCCTTTGAACTGATCTTTTACATTGGTAATATCCTGCTGCTCAGGCAGGTCCGCCTGCGTTTCTACCATCCAGATTTCAAAGACAAACTCGCTGCCTTCGCCAACCATGCTGGTAACTTCAATATGCCCGCCAAATAACTGTACAATACGCTGGCTGATCGCCAGACCAAGTCCTGTGCCGCCATAATTGGATGAAGTATCTTTGTTTCCCTGTTCAAAAGCCGCAAAGATGTTCCCTATTGCTTCTTCTTTAATTCCAATACCATTATCTTTTACCGAAAAGCGGAACAACGTTCGCCCATCACTATGGTCTTTTTCCGTTACGGTAAAAGTAATCCAACCACATTCCGGCGTAAACTTCACCGCATTCCCCAACAAGTTGATCAATACCTGACGCAGCCGCAGCGAATCAATCAAGAATGCATTTTTAGTTGTTACATCAAAACTGGTATTAAAGGTAATGTTCTTCTCTTCACAACGCGGATTGATCATGCCGATTACCGTATCCACTAATTTGGATAGATAAATCGTTTCTTCCACCAGTTCAATCTTACCTGCCTCGATCTTGGAAATATCCAGAATATCATTAAGCAACCCCAACAGGTGCTGTGAAGAATTCTCAATCTGCCCAATATGATCCTGAATCTCCGGAACATTCGGTTGTTCATTCTGCTCCAGTTTTCGCGTCACAATATTCGTGACACCCATAATAGCATTCATTGGAGTTCGAATCTCATGACTCATTCGGGCCAGGAATTCTCCCTTATGCTCATTGGCTTGATTCGCATAACTAACTGCTTCCTCGAGTTTAATCTGAGTATGGACCATATCAGTCATATCCAGGGTTTCAATGATATATCCAATCTTTTCTCCTTCACTATTCAGAAAATAATTGGCCACACCCTTTACATACTCATCTTCCTCTTCTATATAATATACCTCCGGTTCCCGCCCTTTCTTCAACGCCGTAATCGGACAGTACTCCGAGCCGAAAGCATAAATACTATTCTCCGAATATAACTTCCCGACCACTCCCTCCAACACCTTGTGGTTAAGCTTCAACCCTTCTTCATTCACATATATAATTCTCAGATCCATATCGGTAATACTTAGCGGATGTTTCACACTGTCCACTATACTATCCGCCATCTCATCAAACGAATCCGCCAGGGTTCCAAATTCATCCTTTGATTGAGAATTAAAGCGAAACTGACGCTCGCCCGAACGGAAACGAGAAATCCCACCAATTAATCCGGTGATACGCCCTGTGATCGAGGATGCAATCCAGATAGCGATCAATACGACAAGGATGATCAGTACTATTGCGGTACTCCCTAACTTCCATGCCGTCTGCAGCAGATTAGTTCTTGTCTCTGCCACCAGTGTTATCTCTGTCTCGGCTGCCGGTCGGGTAAAGTCCTCAAGCCCGGCACCAATGGTAACAATACCAAATCCACGCCGGCTGTGATCATTCGCTTCCGAGGGTGCGTACTGCCCCGTGTAATAAGGAATGGCTCCTGCCGTCGTCAATTTATAAAGCCCACTCCACAGAATATAGAAAGACCCTGACCCACCATCTTTGGTCAGGTCCATCCAACCGGTACACTGGGGCGCATTATTTAGATAACGTCCATCCAGTCCTACCAACCCTTGCCTGGTCAACTCGGCATCCGGTTTTTTCTCCCGGGACTGATCATCGAAAGTGGGATAGTCCTGCACAAAATCAGTCCATTTTTCAACACCACTTGCTTTCCACTCTTCGTAAATCGATGTCTCCAGCCAGGGAATCTGTGGATCCCCGGTTTCCGGATCATAACCGACGATGGAATTATGCCTCGGATGGCAGATATTACGGCACTTATAATCCCAGATAAACGCATAGTTTCCCTCATATGCGCTTGGAACCTGAGTATATCGCTCATTCGTCGGAGTAATGTGATCAACAAACTCCATGATATGATCATGATTCAATGCAAATGTCAAATATCCCTTTATATTCCCATTCTCATCCGCTATCGGAGTTGCCCAACGCACAATTCCTTCAAATCGCTGACCATTAGGATTCTCCTGTCCGGCATACGACTGTTCTTCCGGATCATAAGGAATATCGTATCCCCGCTCTTGGGCAGCCGCTTCTACATTGGAAGGTGTATATATGCCAATATAATTAGATCCAATATATGCACCAATTACATCCGATACATAGATTTCTCCTGGTTTTAACTTTTGCACTTCTGCAAAATATGTTTCTGCTTTTATATAAGTATTATCCTTATCCGACACATTCCGCTTTTCTGCACTCAGCGGATAGTTTTCTTTCGTTGCATTAGTAACAACTTTTATCTGCTCCTGACCGGATAGATCAACATAGGTAATTTCATCATACAAAGGAATATTCTGATATTCATAATCCTCCGGGACACGATAATGGAATCCATCCTTATCATTATTATCTGAATTGGTTGAAACTCCGCCATCCTTATCAGCTTCAGCATTCTCTTCTTCTGTCTGAGAATCTTCTTTCAGTTCCCACTTAAGACCATCCTCTGACAGTTCCCAGATCCCTGTCTGTATGACTTTCCCGGTCTTCTTATTAATGAACTCCTGATATGTCTCTTCACTTGGCTCCATACTGGCTAAATACAAGAGGTCATCATCCCGGGCATATAAAAAATCAGCAACCTTGTTCGCTGTATCGGTGGTCATGCGCTCAATATTTTCCACTGCGCTGGCATTCAATGCTTCGGAGGAATCGTTCACCGCGATTTCCTTCACATGATTACCAAGCATGGTAATCTGGGTCCATGCAATGACTACGATCAGGATGATCGGAATTACTTTAACAACCAGAAATATCAGTATTAGCTTTGTTCTTAACCCTAAACCCATATTCCAGAAGCGCTCTGCCAGATTTTTAATTTTTTTCATAAGGATAACACCTCTATATATGCTAAATTGTTTATTTTTTGTTAAGATATTGTTATTCAATATTATACTGTTGTGGTGAATGTATCGTCAAGGAATTTGTTACTATTCACTCTATGACAAGCAACATGCTTCGCGATGCACAGAAATCCCGAGACCTACAATCGCGCGGAATATTATCTGTGTACTGCAGCGATTGTAGGTTGGTTATGTGAGATTTTAAGGTATGGGCTGCCAGGACGCCACTGTGTACTGGCAGAGGTGCGGCTGGGTTTTGGTGGTTTATAAGTTTAGTATAGGCAATTCATCTGATATTAGTACGGGGATACTATCGAATAGTTATTATTTTTTTAACATTTATTAACTATTCTTTCATCTTAACTGCCTTAACTGCTTTAACCACTTCATACCACAGTACTGAGGCAGCTGCTATTCCCACCATGATCAACAGCTGACTTAAACTAAGCGGTGCAAGTTTTAAAAAGTTATTTAAAGGTGTATAAAGAATTACTCCAAGTCCTGCAATAGTGATAATATTAACTGCCCATAGAACCTTATCCCTGCATAAACGGCCAAGCGACTGTATTGCAAAATCATAATCCGAACTATTGACCTGAACGAGAAAAAGATTGGCTAACATAATAATCCCCAGGCCCATTGCCCGTGCAACTGATGCATTCCCCCCTTCTCTATTAAGAAAGACAAAATACGTTCCAAAAGATGCAGCAAATATCACCATCCCTTGCAATACACTTTTTATCAGCTGTTTTGATGTCATCAATTTTTCCTTTGGATTTCTCGGGGCGCGCTCCATAACATCCGTTTCAGCCGGCTGACGTTCTAATACAATTGAACACGTTGGATCTATGATCAATTCCAGAAGTACTACATGAAGAGGAAGGAGCAGCAATGCTGACGGAATTATTCTCAGCATCGGACCAAGCAGCGACGCCAGGGCAATGGGAATGTGAATGGTAAAAACATACCCAACTGCTTTGCGGATATTATCATAAATACGGCGTCCATCCTTGATCGTTTCTACAATTGTTGTAAAATTATCATCAAGCAGAATAAGGTCGGCAGCTTCTCGTGAAACCTCACTTCCATGCTTGCCCATTGCAATTCCTATATCGGCATACTTAAGTGCCGGCGCATCATTTACACCGTCACCGGTCATGGCAACGATCTCACCGTTATCCTGAAAAGCCTTTACGATAAACATCTTATGTTCCGGAACAACTCGTGAAAAAATACTTACCGTTTTAACTTTCTCACCCAATTCCTCAGCGGACATTTCATTCAGCATATCTCCTGTAATAATATTATCACAGTTTTTCATGCCAATCCTTTTCGCAATTGAGGCTGCAGTAATTCCATTATCACCAGTGATCATTACTACCCGAATACCAGCTTTGCTGCACACCGCAATATCATCCTTTACGCTTTCTCTGGGCGGGTCTGCCAAACCTATCAGCCCTGCAAATATCAGCCTGCAATCTATGATCTCCTCAGGAATGTCCCCCTCATCCAGATTCCTGGCTGCCGCAACTGCGATGACCCTTAATCCCTCCCGAGACATTTCCTCTACTTTCGCATTAACTGCACATAAATCCTCTTCTGCCATATCACATATTGTCAGGATTTGTTCCGGAGAACCCTTTACGGCAATTACGGTTTCTCCAGCTTTATTCCAAACATGACCCATCATTTTCAGCTCATTTGTAAATGGATATTCTGTGATCAGTTTTCCATTGAAAAGCTCTTCCGATGAATATCCTTTTGCATTACAGTATGACAGCATCGCCTTTTCCATTGGGTCGTAAGCCTCTGTTTCGCAGCCTAACCCCATAGCTTCAATTAAGTTCTCAACTTCACCATTAAAAGCCCATGTTTCCTGTACTGTCATCATATTCATGGTGAGGGTACCCGTCTTATCAACACAAAGTACCGATACTGCCCCTAATGTTTCCACTGACGGAAGCCTTCTGACAAGAGAGTTTTTCTTTGCCAGTCTCCATGCTCCCATCGACAGAAAAACTGTCAGGATTACAGGAAATTCCTCTGGAATCATCGCCATCGCAAGGGTTATCCCCGAAAGTACAGCTTCAATAATCCGATCGCGAGGCGCATGATCAGGGATATTAATAGCTGTTATAATAGCCACAAGCACAAACAGGATACCGGCAATGATCGCACACATTTTTACAAGACCGGCGGTCTGCTTTTGAAGCGGTGTTTTTTCTTCCGGTGCACTGGCAATATTTACTCCGATTTTGCCATATTCCGTTTCACTTCCAATTTTGTCAACCAATACTGATGCGAGACCTTGAGTTACCATGGTTCCTGCATAGCAATAATCCTTTCGCCAATAATCAGTGTTTTTCTCCGCTTTATCCGCCGATGTTTTCCACACTCCTTCAGCTTCACCAGTCAGCGAGGATTCATCAACACATAGATCATTACACTTAATAATTACACCATCAGCAGCTATTTTATCTCCTTCGTTGATCAACATAACATCACCGGGAACCAAATCCTCACTGTATATGTTTTGCTCCATCCCATCGCGCATGACTGTAACATGAGGCGCCGACAGGTCCTTCAAGGCACTAAGTGTTTTATCTGTTTTCCATTCCTGGATAACGTCGATACTGATTATTCCTACAACAAAAACCAGCATAATTGCCCCATCACGAGGCTCACCCAGAAAAAAATAAATAATTGCAGCAACAAGCAGCAGCAAAAACATTGGTTCACAGATAACATGAAAGATCTTTTTGATAAAACTTTCCTTTTCCTGTGACTTTAACTGGTTTTTACCGTATCTATTCTGCAATTCTTTCGCTTGGGCAGTTGTCACCCCGATTGTTTCATTTTCCATTTTGTTTGTCATAAAAGTTACCTCCATATAATTTAGAGTGCTCATTTACGTTTGGTAGCTCTATGCCACACTAATTTCAGTTATTATACTCCCACAGGGCACAAAAAAACACCTGCGGAAACATACTACTGTCCCGCAGATGTGTTGATTTTCATCCACTGCCACCCATAAAGCGGCCCGGCACCATGACTAAGTCATCGCCTGCTCAGTTTGTACTGTAGATTAAATGCAGTGCAAAGAGATTCTGTCATGATATCATATGCATAACCCCTTGTCAAATATTCTTAACATATTGGGTGCATATTCCTCGATTGCATATTTTAAAAGTGTATTGGTTGTTATTCAGCCATACAATTTAAGATCGGATGAATGGGGTTATTTTGATTGACGGAGAGCGTCCCTCTCATATCAGGATCGTCCCTGTATCAAGGTATCATCTCACTAAATTACAAACTACCAAAACCCAGCCGCTGTGTGCCAATGTTGAACTATTTTAACTATACAGTCCACTCCATGTTTAGCCCCTCCTCTTACAATTTTCAAAATAATTATTCCCGACTTTTTGTGTTAAGTTTTGTCTAAGCATTATTTTCCAAACGGATAATAATCAAAAATACTCTGTATAGCATCTGTTATATTCATAACATCTTCAATTTTCAATTCTGTTAACTTTTTATACCCCCGAACCCGCAAATCTAATAATTTCATCTGTTCACACAAAACAATCCCTCCTTGCATATCCTTTGCAATAATCGGTATGTGTAATGGATCCTCAGATGCATTTTTCAATACAGGGCATGCAATAATCTGCTCAGTTCGATTAAAATATGTTTTACTCACAGCCAATATTGGAGTATTGATTCTTTCAACTGAAAGAATATCCCCTTGTGCAATCTCATTCTTCATATTTTACCATTGTTCCCTTCCTTCTGTTTCTCCCCAGGAGAATTCTTCATAAGGGCCTATTTCCCCCTGAAATTCTGCAGCTCTCTCCTCTAATGTCTTATGTTTGAATGTCTTAGACAGAATTATACTTCCATCCTTAATCTGAACATCAAGAAACTCGTCAACACGGACTCCAATTGTATCTAACAATTCTTTTGAAAATCTTACACCTTGCCCATTTCCCCAAGCTTTTACCTGTGCTATCATAATTCCATCTCCTTTCGCGTTTATACATAGTATATACCATTGATCCTAAAAAATCAATCACTCAATTCCGTGTATCGTAAAACATTCTTGTTATTTAGTTTTTACATTATAAAAATCATAAAATACCGCTTCTGCATTTACCAATTCGTCGAAAGTGCCGTATTCACAAATCCGTCCTTCCTCCATAAAAATAATACAGTCGTATGACTTTAGTAATTCGGGATTTAATGAGTGGGTAATTGTGATAAGCGTTAGATTATCAAGATGCAGCAATCGGTTTTCAATATCATATGCCGTTTGCATATCAATAGCGGAAGTACCCTCGTCTAAAACAAGTATCGGTTTTTTCTGCACCAACGCCCGAGCTACTGCAATTCTTTGTCGCTGACCACCCGAAATATTAGAGCCGTTTTCTCCTACTAAAGTATCCAAGGTTTTAAGGTCACTCAAAAATATTTGAACACCGCTCATATCAAGGGCATATGCTAAATCCTGTTCCGAAACTTGTTTGTGCAGGCAGATATTATCCTTTATTGACTCGTCAAACATATAGATGTTTTGATGGATAACGGCAGCCATTTCGTTCAGCTTTTCTATATCAAGCTCACGCATAACCTGTCCGTCATATAATATTTCGCCCTCGTAGCCGGAGTAGTAGCCAGTGAGCAAGTTAATTAAAGTAGTTTTTCCGCAACCGCTTTTTCCGATTATCGCATATTTCTTGTTGTGCTGAAACACAAAATCGATACCTCTGATAATCCTGTGGACGTTTTCATATCCAAACCTTAAATCTCTCACGGTAATTTCTTTGTCAAAGCTCGGTATTCTATCCCCCGAAAAAGCTGTATCTTGAGAAATAATGAAGCCTGCTAACCTGTTGATAACAAGTTTGGTACCTTGAATTTTAGGAATATTTTGTGATAACACTTGAATAGGTGTAATCATTGCACCACTTAGATTTACCAACGCCATAAGCATCCCAACTGTAATATTTCCTGTAATAATCAAATAGGATGATACAAATAAAATGCTGAATTGAATAACCACACCTAAAATAGTAGAGGTAGCTTCTAACCATGCAACAATTTTATCCATAGAATACTTTATCTTATAGGTGTCGTTATTTTCATCCCCAAACGCTTCCGTTACATAGGTGTTCATTTTGTATGACCGAATAACTTCAAATCCCGATAGGAAGTCTTTAATAGCAACCGTTAATTCTGAAAGCTTCTTTGAAAATAAGTCTTGCCGCTTTTTTAAATTTTCTTTGAATATACTGGGTACAGCAAAAAGCAATAGAGTAGCGGCTATGATGCAGAGAATGATAATCGGATTTAAGTAGAGGATAATTGCAAATGCAGTAATGAATATAACGATATTATTCAAAGTGAGAAGTAAGGGGATTAAATAATTATCCTCGACCAGTTTCACATCATTTGTTAAGGCTGACAAGTAATCCGCAGAATTGACCGACTTAAAATCCTGTATGTTTTTCTTAAATACCCCATTGAACACATCGCCACGCAATGCACATATTACTTTGCCAATAAATTTTTTGCTTAATGTGGAATATAGCAAATGAAATATGAAAAGCACTATCACATAGATTATCGTAATCACAATCATTCTAAAAAAAGCATCCGCATCCCTCGCAACCGAAACATCCATAAGCTTCTGCAAAATAAAGGCAATCGAAGTAGTGCAAACAGAATAGATCGCTCCTACTATAAGAGTAATAAATAGTAAAAATTTGTTTTTTGAAATATATTTTTTCATTGAATAGACCCCCTTTTAATCTTGTTTCCTCGGAAACATATATATGATAACACGTTCTTGTTTCCTTGTCAACAAGATTGCAGACTAAAAAGCAGTCCGATTATTTTCATAAAAAGACTGCTTCTTTGTTTGGTTATTCAATTCTATTTTTGCTTGATTTTCTCTATTTCCGCATCCAAATGTCTGTTGTAATTTTCAACGAATTTAGACATGTCACAAAATTGTTCTTCGCTTATCTGTTCAAATATGATTTTATCCCGCTCACTAAATTCTTTGTGCATTTCTTCGTGAATTCCATAAATTTCCTGCCCTTGCGGAGTTAATCGGAAATAAACTTTTTGCTTGTTATCCTGCATCTGATAATTTTCGATAAATCCCTTTTTTATGAGTTTATTAGTAAGCTTGCTTATAGCTCCCTTAGTCATATAAAATGCTTCTGCAAGCTGTGTTACATTAGAGTCAGCATTGCTTCCGATATATTCAATACAATGCACCTCTGAGGACTTCAAATCCCCGAATTTATCACACATCATACTGTTATTAAGCCAAACCATCTTGTTATATAGATCCCTAAAGTCCCTTAAGATCAACCCCTTTTTATTCATGACCTACCCCCAATCGTTTGAACACTAAGAATATTATAATAAATATTTGTTTCCATGTCAACAAGATTAAAAAGTACGTTTTGGTATCAGATCGCCGAACATCCTCCGGCGGTCTGATACTTTGCTGAGCTGCCCCAAAATGGCAGTTATCTTCTATAGCCAAAACTTAGTAAGTCGGGGTGCATACAAGTTTTATCTTTAATAGCTTATTTCTTCTTCAATCGTGTTAACCCAAATGGTAACCCTCGCCCCACCTGCAGAGGAGAAAAGATTCACTTCATACATTGACCAAAGGCTGGTATCCGAATCCTGTACGCGAATCCATGTCTTGTGCATTTCTCTTGCATTGTTGAATATGGTCGTATCTATCGCAAGAGAAGAGCTGATCAGCCTGTTACTATACTGAACGCTATCATGACTGGTGACATCATAGTGAGACACAACCTTATAATCAATATACGTCGGTCCATTGCTGGGTACAAAATACAGGCTTACATGATCAGCAGCTCCATACCGCACTCGGTAAATGAGCCCATTTCCTAATGGAACCTCAATCGGAGTACTGCCGGGTGTTGACAGATTGCCGCGATATACCAGGGCGTTGCCTGGGATTCCAAAGTCAAGTACAGCTTCGTATTCGTCACCGGAATTGGTGACTGTGGCCTTAGAACCCTGCCCGAGGGTCGTGACTGTGCCGATTTCAATCGTTGCGGCTTTACCCTGCGGGCCCTGCGCCTTTATGCCGGTATCCGTGGTGCCGATATACCAGTTGCCGTTATCACCAATTTCCGGGGTTAATCCGTCGATTCCGTTGGTTCCTGCTGGACCGGCAGGGCCGATTATACTTCCCATATCTTTCCAACTGTTAGTGTCGGTATCCCACGTAAAGAGATGTCCTTCGACAAGCCAGGTTTCGCCAGGGTTTCCTGTTGGATGCAAATTATAAAAATCTTGCGTTGAACTGGTATAACTGTCAAATGTGAAGTTTATGCCATCTAAGCCTGAGGGACCCGCCGGTCCCCGCGGAATTGCAAAGTCAAAAATAACATCGGTATCTGTGCTGGCGGGATTTCTTGTGACGTTAGCGTTTTCCGAAGGGTCGAGGGTCGTAGTCGTGCCAGCCCTGATCGTCGGGGTTATTCCATTAGCGCCGGGGGTGCCATTTTGGCCAGCAGGGCCTTGTTCTCCCCGCGGAATTGCAAAGTCAAAAATAACATCGGTATCTGTGCTGGCAGGATTTCTTGTGACGTTAGCAATTCCCGGATAGTCAATGGTCGAAGTAGTGCCAGCCGTGACCGTTGGGGTTATTCCGTTGGTGCCGTTGGTGCCATCTGCACCATCAGCGCCGGTAGCGCCAGTAGCGCCGGTGGCTCCAGTTGGACCAGTAGCCCCGGTTGGACCCGTAGCCCCATCAGCGCCAGTAGCCCCATCAGCGCCAGTAGCCCCAGTGGGGCCTGTTGCTCCATCTGCTCCGGTCGCTCCGGTGGGACCTGTTTCTCCATCTGCCCCAGTTGCTCCGGTTGGACCGATATCTCCCACCGGACCTATTTGTCCTTCCGGACCCTGACAGCCCTTGGGACCAACCGGACCTTCCGGTCCTTCTTTGCCTGTAGGACCTTCCGGTCCCAAAGGTCCTCGCGGACCCATCGGTCCTATCGGACCGGAAGGACCCATTGGACCTTCCGGTCCTACAGGTCCTCTGGCACCTGTATCACCTTTCGGACCTATTGGTCCTATTGGTCCGTTGGGTCCTGCCGGACCTGGATTACCTCTTGGCCCTTGCGGTCCTGGACAGCCTGGTTCTCCCTGAGGCCCTGCATTTCCTCTTATTCCTTGTGGACCCTGCGGACCCATTGGTCCCGGACTTCCAATTGGACCCTGTGGTCCTGGACAGCCCATATCACCTTTTAGTCCCTGGGAACCGGTAAGACCTCTTGGCCCTTGCGGTCCTTGTGGTCCGGCTTCACCTCTGTTCCCCTGAGGACCTGGTACACCAACATCTCCTTTTGGACCTGGACAGCCGGCTTCGCCTCTTGGTCCCTGCGGTCCGGCTGGTCCGATTGGTCCGACTGGTCCGGCTGGTCCGGTCGGTCCGGTTGGACAGGCTGTACCACAGTCAACACAAGACATTTGCAAATTAGAATCGTTTTCCTCCATATAATTGTTTTGTTGATCATTCATAGATAATACCTCCTCTGATCTATTTTAGGTTAATTAGGTGTTTGTAAACACCATATCCCGTTTAATCACGGGATTTTTTTGTTATAGGATACAATAGCTCTTCCTTCTGGGCTTATAATCGGTCTTAGATTATCTAATTGACTTTACCGAACCGATATGCCAGCTCATAAGCTCTGATTTTAGTATATAGGAGTAGACTTGATCACTTAAATACAAATGTTCCGGAATGAGTTAAAGTACAACTCGTTGAACCGTTTTCTCCTGTATTATAATGACCGCAAACAATTATGCACCTTGTTCCTGCTGTCAGCGCAAAATCTAATTCCGTTGTTCCTGAAGTATTCAATTGTGTAGGGTAAGATACCCCTCCGGTAATTACTACTTCCACTTTTGCCTTTGGATGCATTGTATATACTTGACTATTACCAACGGTAGTTGCAAGCATTGCAAAAATGTGGATTGTTTGATCTGATGCAGGACTAAATGCAAGACTTCCTGCGGTCAAATAAATACTGTCTAGTATACAATCAGCAGCTATGGTAAAACCATATTGATTTAGTCCCGGTACTATAATGGTTCCATCTAATCCATCGGAAACATCAATCGTATTCATTTCACCGGAGCCTGCTATCGCAACTTTAGCAGGACTTCCGTCAGAATGTGTTGTTGAGATGAATCCTTTGCTACTGGAAACAAACGGTATCATGCTTATAATTGACGAACCCGCGGGACCCGTAGGACCCATCGCTCCTGTTGCTCCTTTCGGACCTGGGTCACCTGCAGGTCCCATTGGTCCGACCGGTCCCGGACAGCCTTTGGGTCCCATTGGTCCTTCCGGTCCTTCTACACCAGCACTCCCCTCCGGTCCGGCTGGCCCGGCCGGTCCGACCGGTCCGGCAATACCAGCCGATCCCTCCGGTCCGGCTGGTCCGCGAGGACCACGAGGACCTTTATCACCTCTTGGTCCTATTGGTCCTGTTGGACCCGGTGATCCAATAGGACCCGGATTTCCTCTTGGTCCTTGTGGACCGGGGCATCCAGGATCTCCTTGCGGACCCATTTCACCTCTTATGCCCTGTGGTCCCCGAGGACCCATTTGACCAGGACCGCCAATTGGTCCTTGCGGTCCTGGACATCCAGGGTATCCTTTAGGACCTGGGTCTCCTTTAGGACCTGGGTCTCCTTTGGGACCTGGGTCTCCTTTAGAGCCTGGGCATCCTTTGGGACCTGGTTTCCCTGGTGGGCCTGGATTCCCCTGTGGTCCTGGTTCTCCTGGTGGACCGGGTTTTCCTGGTTGGCCTGATTCTCCTTGTGGGCCTGGTTCTCCTTGTGGACCGGGGCATCCTTTGGGACCTGGTTTCCCTTGTGGACCTGGACATCCTTGTGGGCCTGGGTCTCCTTGTGGGCCTGGACATCCCTCGGGACCTGGTTTTCCTGGTGGGCCTGGACATCCTTGTGGACCGGGGCATCCTTTGGGACCCGGCTCTCCTCGTAGACCTGGGCATCCTCTGGAACCCGGTTTCCCTGGTGGGCTTGGTTCTCCTGGTGGGCCAGTTGGACCACAATAACATCTATTACATCTGCAATTACATTTTTTTTGGCAGCTATTATCACCATTATTACAAATTTCTCTATCATCTATCATATTTATTTCCCCTTTGATTCAAACATTTATCTGTCTTGCAATATTCAAGCTAAAAATAAGATACTATCATTCTCCAGTCTACTCATTACTATTATACGCACAAACATTTTTAATGATAGAATCTATCGACAAATGTTTGAATCTGTATAAAAAAATGTATCCATAGAAGATGACATATCTTTGGCAATATGGATTCACAGCTATAATTACGTCAGCATAAGTTCTAAAAATCAAAGCATATACTGTGATTGACTACCCTGCTTATTTGACTGCAGTTGAAAAATTCTGTTTAGATCTGTATCGTCAATATATTTTCTGAATATATGTCATTAATTTAAATTATATCTGTTTAATATATATTATTCAAAAGTGACATATAAGTTCATAATATAAAAGTGCTGCTTCTGCCGAGGCACTATAAATTAACCAATGAGAAAGAGTCATTTATAATTAATGTCTCTTACAAACAGACACATACTCAAATACATATAATGTATAAATGAAAGAAATGAGAGCAGAGATATGATAACAATCAGCTTATGTATGATAGTAAAAAATGAAGAAACCGTATTAGAGCGATGTCTCTCATCCGTAGCGGATATTATGGATGAAATTATTATCGTCGATACCGGCTCTACAGACAGAACCAAAGAAATCGCATTCAAATTTACAGAGAAGGTTTATGATTTCCCTTGGGTTGATGACTTTTCAGAAGCAAGGAATTTTTCATATGAAAAAGCCACTATGGATTACCAAATGTGGTTGGATGCAGATGATATCATTCTTCCCGAAGAAAAAGAAAAATTAAGAACTTTAAAAAGTATGTTGACACAAGATATTGATATGGTAGTAATGAAATACAATACCAGCTTTGATGAAAATGGAAATCCAATATTAACTTCATTTCGAGAACGGCTGACGAAACGAAGTAAGAAATTTAAATGGCAGGAACCAGTCCATGAATGCATTCCCTTAACGAACAACTTTTTGAAAACAGACATAACGATTACACATAAAAAAGATGATTACGAAAAAACATTAGACCGGAATTTAAAAATATATGAAAAGATTGAACATACAGGCAAGATAATGACTCCAAGACAACAATATTATTTTGCAAGAGAATTGAAAGATCATGGACAATTAGAAAGGGCAGCCCATTATTTTGAATTATTTTTGGCGGGGAAAGAGGGATGGGTAGAAGACGAGATTGCATCATGTTATAATTTAGCTCTTTGCTACAAAAGCACTGGCAGAGAGGCCGAGGTGTTGCCGATTCTTATCAAAAGCTTTGAGTATGACACACCAAGAGCAGAGATTTGCTGTGAATTAGGATACTATTATAAGCGAAAAGGAGAATATCAAAAAGCAATAGATTGGTTTCTCCTTGCTGCCTGCTTAAAAGAACCGGCATCTTTAGGTTTTATTCTAAAAGATTATTGGGGATATATTCCTAATATAGAACTTTGTGTATGCTATTATCAGATAAATGATAAGCATAAAGCAAAACACTATAATGAACAAGCTGCAAGATTCAAACCAAATTCACCCGCAGTTATTGCAAACCGGAAATTTTTTTGATACTAACGCACTTAACGACGCCATGTGCCATAAAATGAGTACACTTATTTTATGGCACATGAAAATGGAAAACGATGGCTTTGATTTTATCAATTTCAAAGCCACCGTAGGACACATACTATTCCCTGATTCAAATAGCAATTAGTGTCGTCTCCGTAGGGTATAAGTCCGAACCATTATACCGTAAATAAAACTGATATTCCGAATTCATACTGTGAATCAACCTGGGTATTTCCCATAGATCATCATTATCGTGATAAACTGCAATTGCCAGCTTTGGTTTTTCTTCTGTGATGTGTCTTTTGCACCCGAGCAATGCTTTTTGCTCCGAACCTTCGATATCCATTTTAATAAAACTGACGGGATCAGAGATATCATCATCCAACGTGGTCACCTGCACATGCATGTCACCGGCTGTAGAAGTCAAACGGTTAGAAGATAGTATTCCGTTGCTATCAATAAACAGCGTATCTTGAATATCAGATAACCCAAGCCGTCTGCACTCAATATTTTTGAACAGGTGTAATTTATTATGTAATTCAATAAAAATAGAAGGTGTAATTTCGTAGCAATAAATCTTTTTATAATTATTGCTGCCATAGGTTCTAATATATGAAATTATTGTGTCGCCAGTGAACGCACCAACGTCAACAAATACTTCATTTTGATCACAATGCACGATATCCAGATCAAAATAATCGTCAAAAACTTTTTCACGATATGGATCCATAGAGGAAAAAAAGCACCAATTCTTTAAGATACCCAATAATGTCGCTTTTGATCTGTAATCAGTCAGGTGTTGATACAGCCAGAAATAATTCTCGGCGTTTTCATGCAGGGATTTAGCCTTTTTATATAAAAAATCGTAATCGGATATAGCATCATGTAATGTTCCCCAGTAAGGGTACTTGTCGAAATAGTCTTCTAATATTTTTTGATTTTTGGCATTGAGACTGCGAAAATAATACAACATATTTGTTTTAATTATTTCAACTGATTGCTCCTGCATCAACTGCATTAAATCATGAAACTGTTTGTCAATCTGATATTTTTCCATTTGTGCTCCATTTTATATTATAATGATAGTTTATTATATTCTTTGCAAAACATTTTGATACTGTTTTAAAAACAGGAAAGCATACGTTACGAAATCATGATAATCTCTTATTGGGAAATGATTCCGCGCCCAGGAGTCGTTTTATTACCGATATTCATTTCTCCCTGGGGATACAGACAGCTGGAAAACATAGAAAAGGGATATCGTTTAATCGAAAACATATCCCTTATTCTGATTAGTATTCAATTTTTGAAATAGCCGTAATAGGTCGTTCTGGGGTAAAAGAAGCCCAGTTCGAGCTTGTAAAACAAATGGACCGAACTGTTGCCTCAGCAGGCATACAACAAACAAATTTATATCCGTCTCATTTGTTCCAGTGGCAAAAGGAATAAATATCGTGGCGGAGCCAGCAGCCCCCATTGCGCCGGTGGCCCCGATTATTTAAGGAAAGCTATAAAGTCTCTATTTTAACAAACCCTACTAAATTCCAAAAGTCACGTACATCGACTATGAGAGCAATATCCCACCGCTATAGTAGAAGAAATACTCCGTTGCTGAAGGATTTTCGGTAATCCGGTATGCACAACAAATCGCAACGCGCATACCATCCGGTATCGCCACGTTGATATTCGTCCTGAAGCCAGAAAGAGTAGTCCCAGCCGGAATGGTCGAACCTGTCCCTGTCCATGAAGCGGAAGCTATTGTTTCGGTATTATTAAGAATCGTAAATATTTGACTGCCCAATGGCGCAGTTGCAAGTACAACAAAGGGGGTGACATCTGCTCTATTATTAGGAATAAAGCCAGCCCAGTTCGAACTTGTAAAATAAATGGACTGAACGATCGCTTGCCTAGGTATAGCAAAAGCAAATTGAACTCCGTTCCCGGTCGGTAAGGTGAACCCATTTCCTGACAATGATATCCTGTTAGAATGCTCGCCAAAACCAACAATCTGTATCTCAGTAGGCGCTCCTGCTGCATTTGTGCGCAGAGCACTGGTTTCATCTCCAGTAGCAAAAGGAACAAATATCGAGCTGAGTCCAGTCGCACCGGTGGGGCCCGTGTCGCCGGTAGCTCCTGTCGCGCCGGTGAGGCCATTATCGCCGGTAGTTCCTGTCGCGCCGGTGGGACCAGTATCGCCGGTAGCTCCTGTCGCGCCCGTTTCTCCCGTTGGACCAGTCGCACCAGTAACTCCCGTGGCCCCTGTCTCCCCTGTAGCACCCGTTGCGCCAGTTGGACCTGTTGCTCCGGTGAGACCTGTTTCTCCGATTGTACCTGTTGCTCCTGTGGAACCCGTTTCTCCGGTAGGGCCCGTGGCTCCAGTGGGACCTTGATCGCCCCGAATACCCTGCGGTCCGGTGTTGCCCTGTGGCCCCATCAGCCCTGCCGGACCTTGCGATCCATCTGAACCTTGCGGTCCTGTCGCACCGGAAGGACCTTGTGGACCCGCGATGCCTTGTGCCCCCATGGGTCCAACTGGACCATCTGGACCGGGAATTCCTTGATCTCCCTTCACTCCCTGTATACCAGGCGCGCCCGCCGCCACAAACGCGGCCCAATCGTCAGTAGTGACAAAATCGGTAGGCGGAGGGCTCGCCGGATTGTCTACACGCGCAACAAACCCATGTCCTTGGTCAGAAACAACATAATCATTGGTAATGTACGTTGCAGCGGGATCGTAATTCCCAGTTACTCTGATTCCGCTAAATCCGTTTTCTCCAGGCAATCCCTGCTCTCCGCGCTCGCCTTGTGGTCCTGTAGCACCTGATGGTCCAACCGGTCCAATCGATCCTTGTGATCCTGTTGGACCTTGAATCCCTGGCGGACCGTCGAGTCCTTGTGGTCCTGCCGGACCTTGGCTCCCTCGCGATCCCTCTTCGCCTGGAATTCCCTGCAAGCCCTGCGGTCCTGTTGGGCCTTGCCTACCAATAGGGCCTATCTCGCCAGTTGGGCCGGTTGCACCGGTCGGACCCGTGGCCCCTGTCTTCCCTGTAGCACCCGTTGCGCCAGTTGGACCCATATCTCCAATAGGGCCCATTGCTCCCTCCGGTCCCAGACAGCCTTTGGGACCGACTGGTCCTTCCGGTCCTTCCTTACCAATTGGTCCTTCCGGTCCCGCAGGTCCTCGTGGACCCATAGGTCCGATAGCACCAGTTGGTCCTTCGAGACCGATTGGTCCGGCTGGTCCCCTGGAACCTGTGTCACCTCTTGGACCAATTGGTCCGATTGTTCCACGGGGACCTTCCGGACCGGGATTACCTCTTGGACCTTGTGGTCCTGGACAGCCTGGTTCTCCCTGATGTCCTGTATTTCCTCTTACTCCTTGCAGACCTTGCGGACCAATTGGTCCCGGACTTCCAATCGGCCCTTGCGGACCGGGACATCCCCTATCTCCTTTTAGTCCCTGCGGACCGATAATACCTCTTAATCCCTGTGGACCTTGTGGTCCGGCTTCACCTTGGTTCCCCTGAGGTCCCGGTATGCCAACATCACCTTTCGGGCCGGGACAGCCAGCTTCGCCTCTTGGTCCCTGCGGACCGGCAGGACCAGTGGGACCCGTTACGCCGGTAGGTCCTGTGGGACCCGTAGGACAGGCTGCACCACAATCATTCCTGGATTCCTGCAAATTGGAACAGTTTCCTTCCATATACAATACCTCTCATCTCTCATTCTTTTAAATTATTTAGACTTTTCTTTCCTATACACCACTGTAAAGAAAATTCAACACGCATTGCAATACATAAACTCCGAGAGTAATTACGGTGAAGGTGTCTAAGTTGTTGTATAACACACCATTTATAGCACTACCTTGAGTTATATATGTGACTGCGCCGTTGCTTGCTATGGTTTGGTCACCAGATATATTAATATTAGCAACGAGCTGCCGAATAAATGTAGGACCGATTGGACCCGTCGATCCAGTTGCATCCAACATTTGAGGAAAACCAGATTACTTATAGTTAAATGCGAAATAAGGAATAAAAAAGAGCAAGCACTATGAAATTTTTTTATTACGTTAATCTGTTATTTGCAATTCTATAAAAACTAAAATGTCCCCCACTGCCATCGGTAGTACCATCTTCGGCAATTAACACATCGTGACCGGATCGGTTCATAATACGCACTGTCGTGCCGAC
>Ga0153922_1000048_pt1 | contig 45994 bp, 41 predicted proteins | sample TSNJ006MetaG_FD_104723 | JGI IMG/M metagenome (GOLD analysis project Ga0153922, IMG submission 104723) | Attine ant fungus gardens microbial communities from New Jersey, USA - TSNJ006 MetaG | ecosystem: Host-associated > Fungi > Mycelium > Unclassified | place: USA: New Jersey, Brendon T. Byrne... | reverse complement strand
TGTATATCGCTAATGACTGTATCTTCCCGGCAGACTGGACTGTTGATGATTTGATGGGAAAGCACAGATCCAGACCCTATAATCCTCTGATTGCCAATACATTTTTCAGAGCGGGATTTATTGAGGCATGGGGACGAGGAATAGAGAAAATCAAAGATAGTTGCAAAAAATCTGGAAATCCTATGCCAGAGTATACAATAAAGCGAGAAGATATCATGGTGATGTTTAAAAGCTTGGCTTACCATACTAACCAAGCTAACCAAGCTACTAACCAAGCTAACCAAGCTAAATCGAATGATCTTGAAGAAAGAATTATAACTGTGATAAAAATGAATCCAAGAATGTCTCAAAAGAAAATTGCTGAAATGGTAGATGAAACTTACAGTATGGTAAAATTCAGCATGGGAAGAATGAAAAAGAAAGGCATTATAACCAGAGTCGGCAGCAGTCAAAAAGGTGAATGGATAGTTCATAATTAACTGAACCATCTTATATCAATAATAGAGTGTCTATAACTTTAAATTTTATAAAGTCGTTTGTTCGTAACCGGGCAATCGGCTTTTTTCGTGTCCATTTTTACATAGCCGCCCTATTTAAAGCGGCTAAATAACAGAAAAGGAGGAGAAACCAAAATGCCACAAACAAAATCTAAATTCACCAATTTTGATACCATCAAAGAAAGCATAAACACAATATCAGGGGCTTACTCATCTGAGCTGGCTGATAACCTTTATGCAAAATGCAAAGAAGTATCCACATTAGACGATATCTACTTCGCCATAGTCGCCTTGTTTGACACTGAAAGAGTTTCCGAAGCTATGCACCTGATTCGTGCTTTGTTTGGAATCACTCAAATGAATTACCCCTATCACATTGCTTTATTGGAATCACAAGAAAAAACGCAGGAAATTTTTGTTGCCGAATTTATCTGTGATTTCTACGAAATTATTGAAGGGTATCGAACTGCTGATAATTAATGTGGTTCAATCAAGTAATCGAAAGGAGGAACCCGCAATGTCAAAGTTGCTAAAGCCATCAAAAGGTGGCAAAGTAATCGCTATAGCCAATCAAAAAGGCGGTGTAGGCAAAACCACAACTACCGTCAATCTTGGTATCGGGCTTGCCAATCTCGGTAAAAAAGTTTTACTTGCTGATTGTGATCCCCAGAGTGATTTGACGACTTCTTTAGGCTGGGCAGAACAGGATCAATTACCTGTTACGCTTTCTACTCTGATGGAGCGTGCAATCCGTGACGACCCGATTTTACCGCAGGAAAGCATTTTACACCATGCAGAGGGTATTGACCTGATACCGTCTAATCTGGATTTATCCGCTATGGAAATGAATCTTGTCACCGCCATGAGCCGTGAATATACCCTGCGGGATTGTCTGAGTGAGATTAAGAAAGATTATGACTATGTTCTCATAGACTGTATGCCCTCTCTCGGCATGATTACCATTAATGCACTGGCGGCTTCTGACAGTGTGATTATTCCGGTACAGGCGCATTATCTTCCGGCAAAGGGGATGACACAGTTGATGAAAACCGTATCAAAGGTAAAACGGCAAATCAATCCCCGGTTAAAGGTAGACGGTATTCTGCTTACGCTTGTGGATACCCGTACCAATCTTGCCAGAACAACGGCAGAAACCTTGCGCCAGGGGTATGGAAGTGTCTTGAAAATTTATGAGACTGAAATTCCTATTGCCGTGAAAGCCGCTGAAACCAGTGCTACCGGAAAAAGCCTGTATGCCTATGACAAAAACGGTACGGCTACGGCGGCATATGCCGAGTTTTCAAAGGAGGTTCTAAGAGATGGCGAAAAGCAACGAAATCAAGCTAAATCTGCCCCCGATAGATGACCTCTTTAGCACACAGGAAAGTCGTGATGATGCGAAACGGGAGAAAGTCATGGATATTTCTTTGTCGGAAATCAACGATTTTCCAAATCACCCGTTTAAGGTAAAGGCAGATGATGCCATGCTTGAAATGGCAGACAGCGTAAAACGATATGGTGTCTTAGTGCCTGCACTTGTCCGGCAAAAGCCTGACGGTAGTTATGAAATGGTTGCCGGGCACAGGCGTAAGATAGCAAGTGAATTAGCCGGTAAGGCTGAAATCCCATGTATTATACGCAACCTGACAGATGATGAAGCCACGATTATTATGGTGGATTCCAATCTGCAAAGAGAAACCATATTGCCGTCTGAAAAGGCTTTTGCCTATAAGATGAAGTTGGAAGCTATGAAACGACAAGGGAAACGTACTGATTTAACTTCCGAGCCAGTGGCGTGGAAGTTGAAAGGAAAAGAATCTGCGGCAATTTTAGGTGAACAGTTAGGTGAAAGCAAAGATACTATCCGCCGCTATGTCCGTCTAACCGAACTTATCTCACCTATACTGGATATGGCGGACAATGGCAAGGTTGCTTTTCGCCCTGCGGTAGAGATCTCTTACCTGCCCAAAGAGCAGCAACAAGCCCTGTATGACACCATGCAGAGTGAGGACTGCACCCCTTCCTTGGCACAAGCCATCAAGATGAAACAGTTTGCTCAGGAGGGGAGGCTCAATGAAGATGTTATCTTATCCATTTTAGCAGAGGAAAAGCCCAATCAAAAAGAACAATTTCGGATACCAAGGGAACGTATCAATAAATATTTTGCACCGGGGACGCCCACACAAAAAATTGAAGATACCATTATCAAGGCACTGGAATTGTATAAAAAGCGGCAGCGTGACATGGAACGATAAAAATTCACAACAAGGGAGCAGTATGCCCTTTTTTAGAATAGAATCGTTCCGGAACTTTTCGCTGTTCTCCCCTCTCCACACCTCTCCCCTTTCCTAATACCGGCAGTACCAGCCGAAGAAAACAATGATGAATGGCTATCCGGTAGTTCTATGAAAAAGGGGTAGGGATATGCTGCCGGATAAAATATCATTTTCTCTCGGCAGATAAGGGATTTATCTGGGAACACAATCGAAAAATCAACACAGGACAATCTTTTCTGCCTATGGGTGGAGCTTTTTTTATGTCCAAAAATGAATGGAGGAATAGAAATTGAAAACAAAAATGAAACAATTTTCCAACCGAATACTAGCAATATTGTTGGTTCTGACGACCATTTTTTCTGTATTTCCATCTATGGATGTTTTTGCGGTCACATCGGAAAAAGTCACGATGACGTTTGACTACTGCTATGATTCCGGCGGTAATTTAATCCGCTGGCAGCACGCCTTTACGCATAACGGAATTACCATAGGCGGGGCAGGAACCGCCAGAACCCGTATTTATGCCAATGGGGAGGACGCCTACTGTATCCAGCCCGGTGTATCCCTGCATACGGGCAATGTCCTCACACTCAATGCATCCGATACCTGGAACGCATTAAACAGCAATCAGCAGGCCGCCGTAAATCTTGCACTGCTTTACGGAAAACAGGGAAATGCGGCGAATCTTTCCGGTACGGATGATGAGAAGTGGATTGCAACACAGATTATCTTATGGGAGATTGTCACCGGATGCAGAAAGTCAACCGAAAATTATGCCTGCACGGATACAAAGTTTTATGATGGCATGTGTACCGGTGGGGCAAACAGCGGCGTATCAACGGCGTATAACCAAATATCCGGATATATGGCAGAACATGATAGCATTCCGAGCTTTGCGGCTTCTACCAAAGGGGAGACTTCCGTACAGGCATTAGAATGGAATGGAAACGAATACACGCTGACCATAAAGGACACAAACAACGTATTATCTGATTTTACCTTTACCTCTTCTGACAGCAGTGTAAGTGTGAGTGCTTCCGGCAATACCCTGACCATCACATCGAAAAAGGCGCTGACGGATACAGTGACCTTATCGGCAACAAAGAATATCCCAACAGTCAGCAGCAGTGCAAAGCTGGCGGCTTATGGCAATCCGACCTTACAGGACGTGGTAACGGGCATAGAAAATGCCGATTCAATTCAGGCCTATTTAAAAGTTGAAATCCCCTACGGAAACTTAAAACTTTTCAAGACCTCTGAGGATGGCGTGGTATCCGGTATTCGGTTTAATATTGCCGGTAACGGATACAATCAGACCGTCACAACGGGAGCCAATGGAACAATTACCGCAGAAAACCTGACACCCGGGACTTACACCGTGACGGAACTGACCGCCGACCGTTACGAAACTCAGAAATCACAGACCATTACCGTTAATGGAGGGGAAACCGCCGAAGTACATTTTTCCAATGTATTAAAGCGTGGCGGCTTGAAAGTGACAAAGACTTCCGAAGATGGGCTGGTAGAGGGCATGTCTTTCCATCTGTACGGTACTTCATTGTCAGGCATTGCCGTGGATGAATATGCCGTGACAGACGCATCCGGTATTGCCACATTTTCAAATATCCTCGTTTCCGGCGGGGAGCCATATACCTTAGAGGAAGTGGATACGGCAGCACGCTACGTTGTCCCGGCGTCACAGAATGTAGCGATTAGCTGGAAAGAAGTGACCAATGCCACATTTACCAATATCCTGAAAAAGTTCCGGGTAACAGTCACTAAAGTAGATGCAGAAACAGGTCACGCCAATAGCGTGGGCGATGCACAAGGAGATGCTTCCCTTGCGGGTGCAGTGTATGGCATTTATGACGGGGATACCTTAATTGACACTTACACCACGGACGCCAACGGCCAGTTCACAACGTCCTATTATGTCTGTGGGGATCATTGGACAATCCGTGAAATCAATCCGTCAGAAGGGTATCTGCTAGACGAAACAGATCATCACGTAGGTGCGGAGGCAGGCAATTATACGATTGAGTTAAACACCACCTCCAATACGGTGACCGAGCAGGTTATCAAAGGACGTATTTCCATCATCAAGCATAGTGATGACGGCAGCACACAAATTGAAACACCGGAAGAAGGAGCCGTATTCGAAGTCTATTTAAAAAGTGCCGGCAGCTATGAAAATGCGAAAGAATCCGAAAGGGACAGGCTGGTTTGTGACGAGTACGGATACGCCGAAACGAAAGACCTGCCTTATGGCATTTATACTGTCCACCAGACCGAGGGCTGGGATGGAACGGAGTTCATGGGTGATTTTGATGTGTATATCAGTACAAACGGTACAATCTACCGCTACCTGATTAACAATGCTCCCTTCACATCTTATATCAAGGTCGTTAAAACCGATGCAGAAACAGGCAATACCATTCCACTGGCAGGAGCTGGCTTCCAGATTTACGACAGTGCGGGAAACCTTGTCACCATGAAGTACACCTATCCGGAAGTAACCGCCATTGATACGTTCTATACCGGTTCGGACGGTTATCTGATTACGCCGGAGGTTCTGCCTTATGGCGATTACACGTTAGTTGAGGTACAGGCACCTTACGGCTATGTACTGGACAGTACCCCCATGCCATTCACCGTATCGGCGGAACATTCCGCAGCGGAAAGCGGGATCACGGTTGTCACCGTAACCATGGAGGATATGCCGCAGAAAGGCACAATCACCGTCAATAAAACAGGGGAGTCCTTTTCAAGCGTTACGGTATCCGGCCGTGGGATTGCCGATAAAGAGGGAAACATTGCTGAGAATGACAATATCTATACGCCTGTTTACAATGTTAGCGGCATGGCAGGAGCAACCTATGAGATTGTCGTTGCCGAGGATATAGTCACACCGGATGGCACGATACGGGCAAATGCCGGCGATGTAGTGGATACCGTGACTACGGGTGAAGATGGCACGGTCGTATCAACAAAACTGTATTTAGGGCGTTACCGTATAGTGGAAACCACAGCACCGGACGGCATGGTAATAAACGCTGAGGCTCAGGAAGTGGAACTTGTTTATTCCGGACAGGAAATATCGGTAACGGAGACAGCTGCCGCTTTCTACAATGACCGCCAGAAGGTTCTGGTAGACCTTTCCAAAGAATTGGAACAGGATGAAGCCTTTGGGATTGGAAACAAGGGAGAAATTCAAAACGTAGCCTTTGGACTGTATGCGTCAGAAGATTTAAAGGCGGCGGATGGAACCGTCATTCCGGCAGACGGACTGATTGAAATCCAATTCTGTAATTCTGACGGAACGATTGCATTTACCGGTGATCTGCCGTTTGGCTCTTATTATGTGAAAGAGGTATCCACCGACCAACACTATATTATTTCTGATGAAAGATATCCGGTAACATTCTCTTATCAGGGACAGGATGCGGCACTAGTCAATATTTCTGTGAATGATGGAAAGGCCATTGAAAATGAAATTGTTCGCGGCAGCATCTCTGGTCTTAAAGTGGATGAGAATAATGAGCCTCTGGTAGATGCCGTTATCGGACTATTTGAAATTGGTACGGAGGAATTTACCGAAGAAAATGCCCTCTTGGTATCCCGTTCAGATGAAAACGGGGCATTCTCTTTTGAAAACGTCCCATTTGGCGATTATATCGTGCGTGAAGTCAAAGCTCCTACCGGCTATGTGCTGAACGAAGTCATCCATTATGTATCGGTGAGTTTTGATGAACAGGTTATTGAAGTGAAGCTGATTAACCGCTTGATGATCGGCAGTGTCAGATTGACCAAAGTGGATGCAGAGTATCCGGCGAACAAATTAGCAGGAGCCGTATTTGCATTGTATCAGGATACCGATGGTGATGAGACATTTAATCCGGAGAAAGACACTTATCTGGGTGAACTGCCGGAAACTTCCCCGGGCCTCTATCAGATGGACGAGCTTCTCTACGGCGGCTATTTTGTCAAAGAAGTGACAGCGCCGGATGGCTTTTTGTTAGATGAAAATGCTTATTTCTTCTCCATTTCTGAAGATGGCTGTGTTGTGGATATTGAAAATGAAGCAGGCGTAGGGTTTACCAACCAGCCCATTACCGGGACGTTGGAGCTAACAAAGAAAGACGTATCGGACGGCAAACTGCTTCCTGATGCGGGCTTTCGTATTAAGGACGAGGCTGGCAATATCGTAGCCACCGGTATTACCGATGAGAACGGACTTGCTACTTTTACACTCCGTTATGGCAAATACACCTATCAGGAATATTCGGCACCGGAGGGCTATCAGATTGATGAAAGCGAGTTCCCGTTTGAAATCAAGGAAAACGGTCAGATTATCAAAGCGGAAATGACCAACGAGAAAAAACCGGTGGAAACCGTTACAACGCCAAAAACAGGTGATGACAGCCATGTGGGAATCTGGATTGCCTTGTCGGCTGTTGCAGGACTTGGTGCGGCGGCATTTGGAATGATAAGTGTGAAATCTCGGAAAAAGAAAAAGGAGGATCAGCCATGAACCTAAAGACAATCCTTGGCATTGTACTTGCAGTCTTTGTGGTGGGTGCAGCCGTCTGGCTGCACATCCGCAGTCAAAAGAAATAAGTATATGGGGCGGCGAAAACCGCCCCATATACATACCATCATTTATAGTCAAGCCGTCTTTGGCGGCTCATAAGGAGGTCTGAAAAATGCTTCATAAATTTAATACAGGCATTGCAAAACGGTACGGTATCCATGCGGCGTTGATGGCGGATTATATCCGGAGTGAAATCATTGAGAACGAATTTCACGGCAGGGCTTGTCATAACGGGCAGACATGGATGCGGAGCAGCCAGATGATGTTTACGGCTGTCATGCCTTATCTGTCAAAACACGCTGTCCATCGCTCTATTAAAAAGTTGATACAAGACGGCATTTTAGTCCGTGGGGAATTTAACGTCAGCAGATTTGACCGTACCGCGTGGTACGGCTTCACACAGTTTGGACATAGTCTGATGATAGAAAATGAGAATGAAGATTATCAATGAAAGAAGGTGTGCATATGAACAATGAGAAACGTATGGCAGGGGATTATGAGATTATCCACGCCATTCATCTTGGTGACAAAGAGGTTGTGTTTGGAGAAAATCAGAGGGATGAGTTTGACCTGAAATATATGTGTGGCTACCATACTTCAAATGAGCTGATTGGCACCTATAACGATTGCATGATCAGCGGTGATTATCTGGAAATCATGAAGCTTTTTACGAAGCGTGTGGATATGCAGATTGAACAGATAAGGTCAGAACAGGAAAAAGTCACGGTATCCATGGAACTGGTACGTCCTGACGAGTGCTATCCCAATGATTATGAAAAAAGCATTGAAGACAAGATCGTAGCCATCCGCAGTGATGTATTACGACGGGAATACCAAACGGGCGACAGACAGATTTATCTTGTCACCGGCGGCTTTGGTGCAAGGGGCAATTCCCGTGGCAATGCCGTGTTTGCCACGAATCTGTATAGTGGAAAGCAAACCCGATGGGAACGCCGGGATATACAGGGAGAAATCAAACCGGAATGCCTGCCCGGATGGGTAAAGGAAAGGCTTTCCGTTTTACAAGAGGAAAGAACTAAAATAGAAAAGCCAAAAGAAATGGAGCGTTTATAATGGAAAAACGAAAAAATGCAGGTTACACCATTACAAATAGTATATCCATTGGCAATATTGAACTCGTTTTAGGACAGAAAGAAAATTCCTTATCACCGTTTGTCACATGGCAATGTACCGCCGGAGATTATCACTGGGGACACTACTTTGATAATCGCTTATCTGCGGAAAAGGATTTATATAAGCGGGTGATTGAGAAAATTGAAGATCAGCAGATCTATCAAATGGGAACCCCACCTCGTAAACCGGTCAAACAAAAAAATAAGGAATATGAAAGGTAGGTGTTAGAGATGGCACAATATAACGCAGTGGAAGAAGATTTTGAAGAAATTGAAGTTTTAGGTAAACCTGCACTTTTTACGGATATTCGTATTGACCGGAATACCGTGCCAAACGGTCTGTATTTTTACGAGGTGCGCCATGATGATGATGGATGCGGTGACCCGGTACAGATTGCCAAAGGCATTATGGTGAATCACTGGGGAACCATTTTAACTCGTGACCCTATAAAACTGTCACCGGACGGATATCTCGACATTGATCCGTCTAAAGACTGGAATCACGCAGGCGGTGATTGCCGTAGCATAAAAGAATTTATGGAAAAATACCCGTCGAAACAAAAACAACCCAAAGCATATGAGCGATAAGGAGGTCTGACAGTGGCACGAAAATATGAATTAATTGCCTCCTTGTATGAAAATGCCATCCATGAGGTGACTGCAAATCCCGAATACTGGATGACGTTTCTTCATTCTGCCTGCCGCAATTACCGCCTCCCCTTTGACGAGCAGCTTCTCATTCATGTGCAGCGTCCGGATGCTGTTGCCGTGCTGGAAATTGCCGACTGGAACAAGAAATTTGGCAGATGGGTAAAGAAAGATTCTAAAGGCATTGCCGTATTTGATAAAAATGCTGACCGTATGCAGCTAAAGCATTATTTTGATATCTCGGATACACAGGAAAGCCGTTATGGTAATCGTGTACGGCCTGTTCCACTGTGGGAGGTGGAGGAACGTTATCGGGAAGATGTGAAAGAAACCCTTGCCAATGCATTCGGTGTATCAGAAGATACGCTTGAATTTGCTGATACCATATTAGAGGCAGCTAAAAATCTGGCAAATGACAATCTGCCGGATTATCTGTCTGATATACTCTCCTATAGAAATGACAGCTTTCTGGAGGAATTGGATGAGCTAAATGTGGAAGTAGAATTTCGTACTCTACTTGAAAATAGTATCGCCTATATGCTGCTTACCCGATGCGGTATTGATTCGGAGGGTATTTTTGAAACTGAGGATTTCAGAAGCATTACAGATTTTAATACTCCGCAACTGGTCAATATTCTTGGTTCTGCCACCAGTGATATAGCGGAAATGTCCTTAATCCAGATATCCGACACAGTAAAAGCATTGCAGAAAATGGAGAAGGAAACAAATCGCACATTTGCAGTGACACCACCGGATAGATATAATGAAGATGCAATCACAGATAATCTTACTTCGGAAAAAGAAAGGAGTTTTGAGCATGAACGAACTGACATACACGAAACAAGGCGACTACTATCTGCCGAACCTGATAGCCACACCGGAATCGGAGGCACCTCTTGGGAAGTACGGCTCCCTGCGCCGGAAATATCTGAAGGAGCAGCATTACGGGATATTCATCAGCCTGCTGACACAGGGCAAACTGAACAGCCACCTGCTGGAGATTCAGGAAACGGCACTAAGCCGCATGGAGCAGATAAAGAACCAAATGGCGAACGTGCAGGGCGTGACGGAGGAATTAAAAGCAGTCGACCAGATGAAATGGGTGGGGATGATGAACAATATCCGCCAGGCAGTGGAGGAAGTGATACTGAACGAACTGATTTACACTTAATTGATGAGAAGTCCGGCGAGGTGGAAGAACTGCCGGACTTTTCTTTTGACCTCATGGAAAGCGTTTTATGCAATGACCAGTTTTTGAAGAAAAAACAGTATGACGTGATTGACTATTTCAGATATCATAATGATTACCAGGAACGTACAGAATTTATTCAAAGTATTTACAATCAGGATTTTACGCTGTTTGATGTTGACAACCGGCGTGTAGGCTATAAGGTACAGGACAACGGGCTTCTGATGTGGGAGGGCAATTATCTTTCCCGCAAATCAGAGTCCGTTTTTTCATGGGCAGCGATACAGGAAATGATTGCGGATATGATGGAACGTGGCGTGTATGGAGACAGGCACCCATATAATGATCTGCCATCGGAGAATCAACAGTTATCCCTGTTTGATTTAGATTCAGATATACAAAATCAGGAGCCGGTAAAGCAGGCAGGATTCCAGATTTCCCAACAGGTGATTGATGAGGCAGAACAGGCAAAGCAGGACTTAGAGCTTATAACTGCCGAGCCGCCTATGCAACAGGATAATTCAGACCTTGTCGGTAAGGAAATCACGATTGATAACCGCAGATATGCTATTGAAAGCGTCAACTCTGTCAGCGATAATGTTTCCCTGCGTGACATTACCTTTCAAAACGATATCGGCTTTCCTATTAGCCGTGTTGAGAAAATCAATTATGTGAAAGGAATATTATCAAAACAGATTGGGGGGTATCTATTTGAAAATTCGGTTGTATTTGACAACCGCAATGCCGAAATAGTTTCAACGCTGCTAGGCATTGAAACCCGACAACAGGAATATGCCGGTGGAAACTTTATCACTATTTGCAGAATTCCTACTGAAAACTTTGAGGAAAAGAAAAAACTACTTTCCGATAATGGTTATCAGGTATTTGTATATGATTTTGATAAAGACAAAGGTAAATTTGAAGATATACTTGCCGAAAAAGAAACCGTTGACCTCACTCCGGCGTGGGAGAAGCTAAAGCCATCAAGCAAAATCCAGACCTTTGACCTGCACCCTGAGATTTCCCTGCCGGATCGCCATCAGTACCGGATTACCAATGATGAATTGGGATATGGCACGCCAAAAGAAAAGTTCAAGCGGAACATGGATGCCATCAATGTTTTACAGGATTGTGAATCAGAGAACCGCTACGCTACACCGTCAGAACAGGAAATTCTTGCAAAATACGTTGGCTGGGGTGGTTTATCGGATGCCTTTGACGATAGCAAATCCACATGGGCAGACGAGTTTGCGGAACTTTCTACTACGCTATCGCCGGAAGAATATGCCGCAGCAAGAGAATCTTCTTTAACCGCTTTTTATACTCCGCCTGTTGTGATCCGTGCCATGTACCAGGCACTTTCCAACATGGGGTTGAAAACCGGAAATATATTGGAGCCGTCCTGTGCCGTCGGAAATTTTCTGGGTATGCTGCCGGAGCAGTTATCCGATTGTAAGATATACGGTGTGGAACTGGACAGCCTATCCGGCAGGATTGCACAGCAGCTTTACCAGACCTCCACAATAGCTGTTCAGGGCTTTGAAAAGACAACGCTGCCGGACAGCTTTTTTGATGTAGCTATAGGCAATGTTCCCTTCGGGCAATTCAAATTATCGGATAAGCGATATGACAAGCATCATTTTCTTGTGCATGACTATTTCTTTGCAAAAACGCTGGATAAGGTCAGACCCGGCGGTGTGATTGCATTCATTACCTCAAAGGGAACGATGGACAAACAGAATCCTGCCATCAGAAAGTATATCGCACAACGGGCAGAACTTTTGGGAGCAATCCGCCTGCCCGATAACACATTTAAGGCAAACGCCGGAACAGAAGTTACGTCAGACATCCTCTTTTTACAAAAGCGTGACCGGGTGATTGACGTTGAGCCGGAATGGGTATTTCTTTCTGCTGATGAAAACAACATTTCCATGAACAGCTACTTTGTCAGTCACTCTGAAATGGTTCTGGGTGAAATGATTATGGAATCCACACAATATGGGATGGATAGTACATGTCGTGCCTATGAAGATACTGACCTTGAAATGCTGCTTAGTGAAGCTATACAGAATGTCCATGGGGAGATTGCCGATTATGAACTGGAAGAGTTAGAGGAAGAAGCAGATAATAGCATTCCCGCAGATCCGTCTGTTCCAAACTTTTCATACGCTTTAGCAGATAATCAAATCTATTACCGTGAAAACAGCCATATGAAGCCTGTCGAATTGTCAGTAACGGCGGCAAACCGAGTTAAAGGCATGATTAAAATCCGGGATTGCACCCGCACCTTGATTGAATATCAGACAGAGGATTATCCGAATAGCGATATCCGCAGAGAACAGGAGACGCTGAATCGGCTATATGACGCTTTCCAAAAGAAATATGGTTTGATCAATACCCGTGCCAATAACATGGTCTTTTCAGATGACAGCAGTTACCCACTGCTTTGCTCGCTGGAGATTATTGGTGAGGACGAAACACAGTGGCACAAAGCAGATATGTTCCATAAGCGTACCATCAAGCCGCATACCATTATAACTAAGGCAGATACGGCAAGTGAGGCACTGGCACTATCGCTGGCAGAAAGAGCCTGTGTAGATATGATGTTTCTGTGCTCTCTCACAGGGAAAAGTGCCAAGGATATCGAAAAAGAGCTGTCAGGCGTTATCTTTCGTCTGCCTGCCCCAAAAGAAGAACTGGATAATTCCCGCTTTGTACCTGCGGATGAGTACCTTTCCGGCAATGTCCGTGAAAAGTTAAAGCAGGCTAAAATGGCATTGGAAGTATCCGAGCTGTTTGAGCCAAATGTGGAAGCACTTCAAAAAGTACAGCCGAAGGATTTGTCAGCTTCTGAAATCAGTGTCAGGTTGGGAGCAACATGGATACCAACGGATGATATTGAAGATTTCATGTTTGAACTTTTAGGCACACCCAATTATGCAAGATGGAATATTAAGACCCATTTTTCACAGTATACGGGCGAATGGAATATCGAAGGTAAAAGTTACGACAAAGCCAATATCAAGGCGTATAACACCTATGGAACGAATCGAATCAATGCCTATAAAATCATTGAGGAAACCTTAAACTTACGTGATGTCCGAATTTTCGATTATGTGGAGGATGAAGAAGGCAAACGCAAGCCTGTCCTGAATAAAAAGGCAACCGCCATAGCCCAGGGGAAGCAGGAGCTCATCAAGCAGGCATTTCAAGACTGGATATGGAAAGACCCTGTCCGCCGGCAACGCCTGACCAGAAGTTATAATGAGCAATTTAATTCCGTCAGGCCAAGAGAATATGACGGCAGCCATCTGAATTTTTCAGGAATCAATCCATTGATTACCTTGCGGCCGCATCAATTAAATGGCGTTGCCCGCATCCTCTACGGTGGTAATTCTCTACTTGCATACGTGGTCGGAGCCGGTAAGACATTTACGATGGTTGCGGCGGCGATGGAGAGCAAGCGGCTGGGATTGTGCCATAAATCCATGATTGTTGTGCCCAACCACATCATTGAACAGTTTGCCGCAGAATGGATGCAGCTTTATCCGGCGGCTAATCTTCTAGTATCCACGAAGAAGGATTTTGAAATGAAAAACCGCAAGAAGTTTTGTGCAAGGATAGCCACTAGCGATGTGGATGCCGTTATCATCGGTCATTCACAGTTTGAGAGAATCCCGATCAGTGCAGAACGTCAACAACGAATGCTGCAACAGCAGATGCATGAGATTGTAGACGGTATTGCCGAAGCGAAACGTAACGGCGGAGATAAATTTACGGTCAAGCAGTTGGAGAAAACGAAAAAATCCTTGCAAGTAAGGTTAGATAAATTGAATGACCAAAGCCGAAAGGACGACGTGGTTACGTTTGAACAATTGGGCATTGACAGGTTGTTTGTAGATGAAGCGGATTCGTATAAGAACCTGTATCTTTATACAAAGATGCGTAACGTAGGTGGTATTGCCCAGACGGAAGCCCAAAAGTCTTCAGACATGTTTATGAAATGCCGCTATCTGGACGAAATCACAGGAGGGCGTGGCGTGGTATTTGCTACGGGAACACCGGTTTCCAACAGTATGGTGGAGCTTTATACCATGCAGCGGTATCTTCAGTACGATACCCTTTCCCGTAACCATTTGCAGCATTTTGACAGTTGGGCGAGTACCTTTGGGGAAACCATTACAGCCATAGAGCTTGCCCCGGAAGGAACCGGATACAGAGCAAAAACAAGATTCGCCAAGTTTTATAATTTACCGGAACTGCTCTCCATGTTTCGTGAGGTTGCTGATATTCAAACCGCCGACATGTTAAACCTGCCCGTACCCAAAGCCAACTACCGTGTCGTATCCGTGAAGCCGAGTGATATGCAAAAGGACATGGTTGCTGACCTTGCAAAGCGGGCAGAACGGGTACGGAACCGGCTTGTGGATGCAACAGAGGACAATATGCTTTTGATTACCAATGACGGGCGTAAACTGGCACTTGACCAGCGCCTGATGAATGAATTATTAGGTGATGAACCGGAAAGCAAGGTCAATGCCTGCGTGAATGAAGCTTTTCGTTTCTGGCAGGCGGGTATGGATCAAAAACTGACACAGCTTGTATTCAGTGACCTTTCAACACCTCATAATGACGGGAAGTTCAATGTTTATGATGATGTCCGAAATAAGCTACAGGCGAAAGGCGTGCCTCGTGAGGAAGTTGTATTTATCCATGAAGCCAATACGGAAATGAGGAAAAAGGAATTGTTTGCAAAGGTCAGAAGGGGTGCGGTGCGTATCATGATAGGAAGTACCTTTAAAATGGGTGCGGGTACAAATATTCAGGATTTGATTATCGCAAGTCATGATTTAGATTGTCCGTGGCGCCCCCGTGATTTGGAGCAGCGAGCCGGGAGAACCGTGCGTCAGGGCAATAAAAATGAGGAGGTAGATATTATCCGCTATGTCACGGAAGGAACGTTTGATGCTTATTTGTATCAGGTCATTGAAAACAAGCAGAAGTTTATCAGCCAGATCATGACCTCGAAAAGCCCCGCCCGAAGTGCGGAGGACGTTGATGAAACCGCCCTCTCCTATGCGGAGATCAAGGCACTTGCGACAGGTAACCCCCATATCAAAGAGAAGATGGATTTAGATATTCAGGTATCCAAGCTCCAATTGTTAAAGCAGAACTACCTCAGTCAAAAATATGAACTGGAGGATCAGCTGATGAAGCACTACCCGCTGGAGATAAAGCGGCTGACGGAACGTATTGCCGGGTATCAGAACGATATTGCCACAGTGAAATTAAATACACCGGCCGAAAGAGAAACATTTCCGCCCATGCAGATCAAGGGCGTCTTCTATACGGAAAAGGTGGAAGCCGGCAAGGCGATTATTGCTGCGTGTAAGGAGATGACTTCTCCGGATGCCAAAACTGTCGGCATATATCGGGGACTGTCCATGGAACTGTCTTTTCAAACCTTCAGCAGAGAATATGTAATGGACTTAAAGGGAACGCTACGCCATTCAGTACCGCTTGGTTCTGATATACACGGTAATATCACTCGATTGGATAATGTGATTGCAGGACTGGAAGATAAAAGAGCAGCTTGTGCGGAGAAACTTGAAAATGTAAAACAGCAAATGGAAACGGCGCAGATTGAGGTAAAGAATCCATTCCCACAGGAGGAAGAACTGGCCACGAAAACAGAACGATTAAATGAATTAAATGCGCTTTTGAATATGGATGAAAAGGATATACCCCTTCTGGACGGCAGCCCGGATGAGGGTAATATTCAGCAACAGAAAGAAACAGAACAGGAACGCTGACACACTTACGGTATCGGAATCATTGATACCGTTTTACATAGGAAAATTCCTATCGGTATTTTCCTACGATGGATATTGCTATTCTTGCTTAGAAATATCTAATCCAACGAAGAAGTCGGAATAATCAACGTCAAAGATATCTTTCAGTGCAAGAAACTCACTTATGCAAATATTATATTTTCCCTGTTCAATCTTTGCATAAACATCATAACTGGTATTACAACCATAAAGCTGTAATTGAGTTGATACTTGCACTTGAGTAAGTCCTTTGCTCAAGCGAAGCTGTTTGATATTTTCACCAATACTTATATCTTGCCGAAATTTCATAATGCACCTCTATCCATAAAAGTTGTTTAAATTTTTCTTGATTATAGAACAAAAATATTGTATACTCTGGATAAATATATCCAGTCAAAGAAAAAATATGAATCAAAAAAGTATATGGAGGAACTATCTGTGCTTGAAAATGAAGATTGTAAAATACTTAGTTACATGAAGAATCATTATGACAATTGGTTGAAAATTTGTGGTAAAAAAAATATCGAAACGAGGGAGGAATTTGATGAGTTATGGAAAGAATTAAAAGATAACGACCTATACATATTTACCTATGTATTGCTTACATGCCAGTATGATATTGTAGAGGAAGCCGTCACAACCAATATGCATGTTTTGCTTGATATTCTTCATAGTGAACAATCTAGCCGTAATAGTAGCGATAATAAAAAATAAATTCCGGAAAGCAGTATAATTCTATTGTCCTGTAAACAATCGAAAGTAAAGGGGAATGAAAATGTCATACATTGATGAAATATTTGCAAAAACAAATGTCCAGTCACTAAGAGAATTTTTGTTATATGGTAATGCTGGAACGGAACATACGGCAGAGAGTTACAAAAATAGAATGAATTCGGCTTATGATAAATTGCTCTGCGTCGTAAAAGAATATGATAGTGCCGGAGAAGATTCTGAGTTGTTCACTACAATGGCTGCACTGTTGACAGAGCATGAAGATGTATATATGGAGATTGGAATACAGGCTGGCTTCTTATTAGCAAAAGATATAAATAAGTAGACTCCACAGGGTTATAAAACCCTTTAAGAACATATTAAGATTGAAAATTTTACATAGCCGACAGGTTTTCAAAGTGAAAATCCGTCGGCTTTTATGTTGGATACAGTAGAAATATTCGTAAATTTGTTATATACTTTGTTTAAGAGCATGAAAGCAACTATTAGATAATCAAAATATTATTGATAGTGTTTCCAACAAAAGGAGCTATAATAGAGTTTAGGTTATGTCTGATGATGTGCGAAAATAAACAATAACAGGGGAGATAATAATGGCGAAAACCAAAAAAGTAAACACCGTAATAATTGTTTTAGTTGTTATTTTCTTAATCTGCCTAATTCCGATTAAGGCAAAGCGAAAGGACGGCGGAACCGTCGAATACTCTGCTGTTTTGTATAAAGTGATTGTTTGGAATCAGATATATATTGATTCAGATAGCGACGAAGTTAAATACCATACAGGCACAAACGTATATATTTTCCCTTTTAACTTCGGACAAAAAGATTGGGCATCAAGGTGATTGTCTGTTAATTTATGATATGAAATGTTAAGGTGGAAAAAGTACAATGGATAAGAAGAATCTACGGGGACAGATGCACAACAGTATGTATCACCAGATACAAAAACAAGGATATGCCACCTCAGTTGATGTATTACAGGATATAGATATTTTGAAAAAAGAGGATTACGAAAGCTGGCGGTTCGGCAGGGTGCCGTATCTGGAACAGGTATGCGGGGGTAATTTACACCTGCTGTCTGACATAATAAAAGAAATGCGGAAATACGCTGCCAAAAACAACCTGAAACCTTCGTGGACATGCTATCACGGATGGGGCAGAAACAAACAAAGTAAGCTGCGGTTTTCAAAATCCAGCAAGGAATCCATTGAACAGAGTTATGCAACGCACTATATAACCAATAGCATGCTATATAGTGATAATGTGTAGTGCAATGTGATTGGAATTTGTCAATACGTTAATTTTCTTGAGTTTCCACAAATTGCAGTTTAAAAATGGATATAACCGAGCAGTGGGGATAAAACTGCGGAAACTCAAGTGCAAATTACATGGTACTAAGTTAAAAAATATGGTATAATTTGTATTACGTATAAAGTTCTAAAGGAGATGTATAAAATGTCTAATCTAAAAAGTGATTTATCCCTTTCAGAATCACATACCAGACTCATCGGACAGTCTGTTGGATTTATCAGCCCTCCCGGGCGTTGGCGGCGCAGAAGGTGATAATACCCCTGTTCAGGAGGCCTGTTGTACCTCATATGATAAGGGAAAAGCTATATTATCTGATTATCTGGAGTCAGCCAGCCAGAACAGTGAATATATCCGTACTATTGGAATACAACTGGATAGTATGGATAAGGCTGCAGCAAGAATAATGAGGAGGTCATTCTGATGGAAGACGAGATCTATGAAGCATACCGGAGGTACCAGCATACTTTGAGAACATTGGAGGAAGAATCGGATCAAAACCAAATGGAACTTAAGGAAACTGAAGACTTTCAAAAAACGAACGGGATGTTTCTTAGTGAGATGCGTGAAGTCTTTGACAGCCTTTTCCAAAGCAAAGATAAAGAATGGCTGCAAAAAATGGATTTGTGTGAAGCCGAATTTGAAGATTGCAGGCGGCAGAATATAAAAGACCTGGACGACAGGCAGGAGAAACTGCTGCGCATCAGACAAAGTTTTTATAACATGGAAGAAGAAGCATACGATACCTATCAAAAGGAAAAGTCGGAAATTGAAGCCCGCTATGAGGAGAAAGGAGACCCGGCATATGGGAATTGAAATAGCTCCACTCTCCATCGGTCATATGCTGGATACGGAGGATAGCAACCTTGATAAAATGATAGAAAATGCGTATTCTCTACAGGAACAGATACAGGCATTTATAGATGACAGCGCATTGCAGGGAGCGGCTTACGACAGTACCAAAGTTTATTACAGCTCTGTTCATCTGCCGATGATTCGGGGATTCATTCTTTATGCGGAGGAAAAGATCCTGGAAAATGCGCAGTACCGAAACCGGGTACAAACTTACTGGGGAGGCGAAAGCCATGTGAGCGAAGACAAGCTTACCGAACAGCGGAACAGGATAATTCGATTAAGACAGAGTGTTGAAGAACTGCCCATTTTGTCATCTTATGTATGGGTTCTGAACAGGATGGAATTGATGATAAAGGAACGCATCGATGATATCTACGAATATGTCCAGGTGACCAATCCCCTGTATTCCGGCGGAAATATAGAGCTTTTGCTGGGACATTTGGAGCAAGGCAGGCGTTGTATGGGTGCGGTAACTTATCATGCGGATACAAAGACATTTCAGATGGGACCGCTGAATTTGAGCTGGGCAACAGCCATTACAGATTTTGACCAACAAAAATATGAGAAGATGGCCAGAAAGCGGTATGGAGATTATCTGAATGCCCACCCTGGAGATTTGGATAAACTGGTAATTATATTGAGATATGAAGATGCCCATCCGCAGGCGGTGGAAAAAATAGATACGTTCTTAAAACCGTTGGATACGCAGGATATCATAGGTATTAAATTCATCGTTTATAGTGCGCAGGAACCTTACAGAGGGTTGTGGATAAAGTATCTGGATCAGTATAATATTGTGGATACGAAAAATAGCGGAGTCTTTGTATCTGGTGATAACACCTTAACGTTTGATGTTACTGCAGATAGAAACGACAAAAGGGGCAGCTATTATACGTTTTTCCATGAATGTGGACATGCCATTGATTATTTTAGTGGTGGAAAAAATTACTTTACTGATTCATTCAAGGACAAAAATGGGAATAATTTAACTTCTTACATTTATCAAGATGTCGAAAATAACTTTAATGTATGCATTGGTGACCTCTTTCAAAATGATTCCTCCTTCTCTAATTGGAGCAAAAGTGAGCAGGAGGCGGCACGACAAACCGTGATAAACAATTTATTGAATGACCGCATAATTGGTTTAGGAGATAGCAACGCTCAGACATTACAAGACCTATTAATTGATAAATATGAAATTTTACTTAAAGATGCCGTAAATAATTGTCCATCTGACATATACGGAGGTGCAACTAATAATATAATAGTAGGTGATTATGGCCATAAAGATATAGACGCAAATGGTACTACATATTGGTTCAAGGCAGATGGTTCGTTAAGGCGTGATCCCAACAAAGAATGCTTTGCTGAATGGTACAGCCATAAAATACTACAAAATGATTCTAATCTGACCAGTATAGAAACATATCTGCCTGAATCAGAACAATTTATGAATAAAATAATCAGTGAACTGGGGGAAAATCCATGAAAATCTACAAAATAGTTCTTTTCATCTGTTGTTGTATTTTACTTTATGGTTGTTCCAATACAGAAAATATAGATAAAAATAAGGAGAGCGGAATTATGGAAAGCTACGGATTTTCCGATTTGACAAGGGCTCCGAAATCTGAAACTTCACAGCCTATTGAAAAGATAACTAAACTTTTATTTTCGTTGCCTAATGAAATTAACACCGAGTTAGGGCCGAAAGTTATTGCTATTGATATGGAAAATAAAGAGGTGTATTACGATGTAGATATTAGGAAAATACATAGAATTGATCCCACTATCGCCCTATCTGATGATGATGCAACAGAGTTACTTGGGCTTATTAAAAAATATAATATTCTGGATTGGAAAGAAGATTATTCAATCCAAAACAGCGAAGACATACTAGATGGTATCGGCTGGGCATTGATTATAGAATATCAAGACAGGACGATTCAAACGCATGGTGGGTATGGTGTTTATTTAAAGGATATTATTCCCGAAAACTATGACGAAACGATATCAGAATTTGAAACATTTATTGAAAGCCGGATGAAATAAGTATTGGCAAAAACTACTTGAGTTTCCGTCACTTACAAAGAGGTAGAATCTATCTCCGATAGTTATTGCGGTGACTTGTTTAGTAAAAAAAGAAAAATAATAATTATAAAATTTAGATATGGTTAAACATATAGTTCCCCGCTGAATTACAGCACCCTTTAAGATATGCCAAAACTTAATATTTCACTTACATAGCCGATAGGTTTTCAAAACGAAAACCCATCGGCTATTTTCACGTAAAGGAGGTGATAAAAATGCCATATATCCAGCCAAAAGTTATACAGGAAGCCAAAAAAATGGACTTGCTGACCTACCTGAAGAACTATGAACCGTATGAACTTATGCATGTATCGGGCAACACCTATTGCACCCGTACACATGACAGCCTGAAAATTTCCAACGGCAAATGGTGCTGGTGGTCAAGAGGAATCGGCGGTAAATCGGCACTGGATTATTTAATCAAGGTAAAGGACTATTCGTTTTTAGAAGCAGTAGAAACGATTATGGGACAGGCGGCGATTCAGCCGCCTGTTTTCATGCCCGCAAAAGAAAAGATAAAGAAATCCCTTCTGTTGCCGCCCAGACATGATAATGCCGATACAGTGACCACCTATCTTACCGGGCGTGGAATTGACGAGGAAATTGTCCGGTTTTGTATCAACACAAATCGGATATACGAGAGCCATAGTCAATCTAAAACAAATGACAAGGTGCATATCAATGCCGTATTTATCGGCTTTGATAATGACTGCAATCCGAGATACGCTTCCCTGCGTGGAGTCGGTACTGATTTCAAAGGCGAAGCCACCGGCAGCGACAAGTACTATTCCTTTAGCATGCCTGCCAGCTACGCCAATGATACCGTCCATCTGTTTGAGAGTGCCATAGACCTGCTCTCCTACGCCACAATCTTAAAATTGGAGGGCAGGGATTACAGTAGAGAAAATCTCTTGTCCCTTGCAGGTGTCTATCAGCCTAAAAAACAGATTGAGGAAAGCAAAGTTCCTGCCGCTCTCACACAGTTTTTGCAGAATTACCCTCATGTAAAAAAAGTTGTTCTGCATCTGGACAATGATTATGTGGGACGGCTCGCGGCAAAAGCAATCATGACCGTGCTGCCAAAGCAATATGTATCGCAAACCTTTGTATTCTCCCGGCACAAAGATATCAAGGACATGAACGACTGTCTTTGTCTACGGTTGGGATTGAACACAACAAAAGCAAAAAAACGGAGTTGTAGTACGGCACCTACCCAGAGAAAAAATGATTATGAACGATGAGGCTTATTCAACCGTATTTTCTTCGGCAGGTGTTCCGGTATGCAGCGAAAGCAATCCGCAAGTGAGCGCAGCGTCATACACGATACCAGCAAGCACTGGATTAGGATATCCCTGACGGTCTATCCTACCCAACTTTTTAGGGGCAGCCTCCCCTAAAACCCCTTTGCAAAGAAAGCAGGTGTGAGAATGAAATTATTGATGTTTATTATTGGTTTTCTGATTGGCAAGCTGTCCGGTGTGACAATCATGTGCCTGCTTCAGATAAACCGGCTTCACAAAAATGGAAAAGAAAGTCAGGAGGACTAAGAATGTATTATGAAATTTTAAAAACGGATAAAACCAGAAAACTGTCACAATTTCAAAAGTATCTGCTGCTCGTTGAACGAAATAAAAACAGGAGGACGAAATAATGATGACCTTTTCAGACTTTGTATCTACCGTAAAAAATGAGATAGGCAGTTATCTTCCACCGGATTTTCAGGATGCGGAAATTAAAGTTAACGCTATTATGAAAAATAATGGGATTACAAAAACGGCTCTTACAATCCGCCGGCCGGAAGAAAACGTCTGCCCAACATTTTACCTGAACGAGTTCTATCAGGAATATATGGAGGGGAAAGAAATACCGGAACTTATTGAGACCATTGCCGAAAACTATATGAAAGCTATTCCCAGAGGTCAGACGTTGGGGAATCCTGATTTCGCTTCGTTTGATTCTGTCAAAAGCCGTATTACCTGCCGCCTTGTAAACCAAAAAGAAAACACAGCATTTTTGCGGCAGGCTCCCCATCGGCAGATGGAAGACTTGGCGGAAATCTATCAGGTTTCTGTCATGGAGCATTCAGACAGTATAGGAACAATCAAAGTAGATAATGCCCTGATGAATCAATGGGGTGTTTCACCGGAAGAACTGCACACATTGGCCATGCAGAATACGGAACAAATGTACCCGCCAACTCTTAAGTCCATGGAGCAGGTCATGAAAGAATTAATCATCGGAGAAAACGGAAGTGGAAATCTCCTGCAGGAGGACGGTCCTTCCCAGCCGGAACTCATGTATGTGCTGACAAATGAAATGAAGCTAAATGGTGCAGCAGTGCTTTTATATCCGAATCTCTTAGAGCAGGTGCAGCAGATGATCGGTTCCGATTACTATGTGCTGCCTTCCTCCATTCATGAAGTTTTGGTTATCCCAAAAGATGATGTGCATACAAAACAGGAGCTGGGTAAGATGGTACGTGAAATCAACGCACAACAGGTATCGCCGGAGGAACGGTTATCCAATTGTATCTACGAATACAAGGCGGATGAAAAATCCTTAAAGCAGGTAAAGGAATCTCTGCCAAAACGGGAGGAGGCAGAGCGATGAGAAAAAGAAATGTTTCGATTCTGTTCCGGCTTAACCGTAAGGAGGCGGAAAGTCTGGATAAGAAAGTAAAGAAAAGCGGCTTAACCCGTGAAGCCTACCTCCGTCATTTGATTAATGGCGTTGTTCCAAATGATGCACCGCCTCCCGACTATTTTAGTATGATGCGGGAGCTTCACCGGATCGGTAACAATCTAAACCAGATTTCACAGAAAGCCCATGTGCTGAACGTAGTAGATGTCAAACGCTATGACGAGGCAGTACGCCTTTTTGAGCAAACCGTCAAGACTATTACCAATGCCGTAATTCTGCCAAGGAAAATGCAGTAATGGCGACCACCGCCATATGGGACGTCAAAGGCTGGTTAGGCAAGATCGTTATCTATGTAGAGAATCCTGACAAAACCCAGAATCCTGAGTATGACCATTCCGGAAAGCAGGAAAGAACAGACAAGGAAATACAGGGATTAGCCGATGTTATTGATTACGCCATGCGTGATGACAAAGTGAAACAGACAGCCGGTATTGAGGGCGATATAACCATGAAGCAGTATTATGTTTCCGGATTAAATTGTACCCCCGCAACTGCCAGAGATGAAATGATGGCGGTCAAAAAACGATATGGCAAAGAGGACGGCATTATGGCATTTCACGGATACCAGTCCTTTGCAGAAAATGAGGTGACACCGGATACGGCGCACGAGATTGGCATTAAGCTGGCACAGGAATTGTGGGGCGGTCGCTTTCAGGTGATTGTAGCCACGCACCTTGATAAAGCAAGCCATATCCATAACCACTTTGTCCTAAACTCCGTATCCCATGTAGACGGCTACCGCTACAATGACTGCACGGCGACCTATATGGAAATGCGCAAGGCTTCTGACCGGCTGTGCCTTGAGTACGGATTATCCGTCATTAAAGACCCAAAACGTGGGAAGTCCAAACATTACGGAGAGTGGCAGGCAGAACAGCAAAACCGCCCGACATGGCGGGGGCTTATCAAGTTCGATGTAGACGAGGTCATTGCACAGTCTATGACCGATAAACAGTTCTTTTACCTGCTGCGCCAGAAAGGCTACGAAATCAAATTCGGTAAGGATATCACAGTACGCCCGCCGGGTAAGGAACGTGGCGTTAAACTTGCCCGTAACTTCGGTGATGACTATACCCATGAAGCGATCTGTAACCGCATTCTCACACAGCATAGGCAGAAGATATCGATGCCAAAGCAGGAGCCAATCAGGAAAGCCTATCGTGTGTACGGCAATTTTAGAAAAGCAAAAAAAATCGGCGGTCTGCGTGGCCTGTATCTGCACTACTGCTACAAGTTAGGTATCCTGCCAAAGCAGAAACAATCCCCGGCAAAACTTCATTTCCTATTCCGTGAGGATTTACGGAAAATGGATACAATTTCAAAAGAAACAAGACTGCTCTGTGCCAATCACATTGATACACGGGAGCAGCTTTTTTCTTATCAACAAACACTGGTGACGAAAATGGAGCAGCTAACCGATGACAGAAAACACCTGCGATATCAGATAAGAAGTATCGAAGATGATGGGAAGCGTTCCGAGGTCAAGTCAGAAATTTCCTCATTGTCAAACAGGATTTCCGAGCTTCGAAGGGAGGTGAAATTATGCGACGGTATTACTGTCCGTTCTGTTGAAATGAAAGAAAAATTGCAGCAGGTACGGCCAGACGAGAACAAAGAAAAGGAGGAACACAGCCATGAACATGGGTGGAGAGGCAGCCGACCAAATCGTTAAGATGAGTTTAAACGGTGTGGAAGTTGCCGCAAAGATTACGGGTGCGGGTGCAAAACAGCTTGCGATTCTCCTCTACACGATATTAAAGGATCAGAATAAGACCAGAGGCAAGGCAAGATTGGTTTCCATGTTACGCTCCGACAATGAATTAAAAGTATTCAGTATTAAAAACAGCGATATGAAAGAATTTTCACAAAGAGCCAAAGACTATGGCGTCCTCTACTGTGCGCTGCGTAACCGCAGAGGAAACCCTGACGGCATGGTAGACGTGATGGTACGGGAGAAAGATGCCGTGAAAATCAACCGGATTGTCGAACGGTTCAAATTTGCCACCGTGGATACGGCTTCCGTCAAGGTAGATATCGAAAAGACCAGAGCAGAAAAAGCGGCAAATAAAGAGAAAACACCGGCTGTACCGGAAAAGAGTACACCGGACAAAGCGGCAGAGGATAAATTGCTGGATGAATTGTTTGAACAACCCGTCAAAAAGGAGGGCGTACAGCAAGCAAACCCCTCGGCGGCGAAAACGGAGAAATCCCATCCGTCAGAGCCTACCTCAAAGAAGCCAGGCAGATCCGCCGAGGGTACTACTAAGCCGCCAAATAAGACTGCTTATGACCGGCCATCGGTACGGCAGGAGTTAAAAGAGATTAAAGCGGCACAGAAGAAAAAAGCGGATATGCCAAAGCGTGACGAACCACAAAAAGACAGCAGGCCAAAGCAGGCAAAGTCTACACGACATCAGCAGCCGCAGCCGGTCCGTAAGAAATCCACTAAGCCAAAGGAGAGATAACCCTATGAACAATTTTGATGATATGTTAAATGTCCCTGTTTATCAGGATGAAAAAACAGCTGCCTTTGTGGCACAGAGCAAGGAAAACCGCACCCGCTGTTATGAAATGGCAGACCAGACCGCCATGGAGATTGCCGGTAACGGCGGCAGCTTTCAGACCTACCTTGACGTACAGAGCCGTTTTGACCGTTACTCCGTCAACAATGCGCTGTTGATTATGGCACAAAATCCCGAAGCGACAAAGTTAGGCGATTATGGCCACTGGCGTGAGCAGGGTGTTTACGTGCAGCGGGCAGAAAAACAAAATCCTATCCTAATTTTAGAACCGGGAAAGGAATACACCCGTGAGGATGGCTCTACCGGCCAGTATTACAATGCCAAGAAAATTTATGATATTGCACAGACAACGACCAAGGATAAAAACCAACCGTCTGTCACCCATGATGAAAAACTGGTTATCCGTGCCTTGATTCATAATGCTCCCATTGCCCTGCGCACGCTTGAACCGGAGGACATGCCGGCAGAGGTTGGTGCCTTATTGGATACGGCGAATAACTGTATTGATATTCGCAAAGGCATGAGTGCGGAGGATATCTTCCGCAGTGTATCGGTGGAACTTGCCCATGCGGAGTTTGCGGAGAACAATCCTGATTATGACCGTAATGAAAATAGTTTAAAAGCGTATTGTGCCTCCTATATGCTCTGCAAGAAAAATAGCATTGACACCGGAGGCTATTCCTTTGACCGTGTGGCGGATGCTTTTGAGGGAATGGAAGCACAGGAAATCAAAGGAGAGCTTTCCGATATCCGTGACGCAGCCGGTGCCATTTCATCACGCATGGCAAAGGTACTGGAGCAGGGAAGCAATACACGGCAGCCCTCCCATGAACGTTAGGAGGGTGCGGCATGAGTGAAGAAAAGCGGATATTGGAACTCGACAAATACGAATACGGCGTCATCTTCCATTCCTTAAATGACAAACGAACGGCATTGCTGAAAGAAAAGCAGCCGACAGACGCCATAGATGATGTCCTCATCAAAGTCATTGATGCGCCGTCATTAAAAAAACGGCGGGAAAGGTACCGGGCAGATGAACGATAGGAAAACAGAGCTTGTACTTTTTGCTTTTGGCATTATTCCCGTCATCTGGCTTGCGCTATTAATTGCCCCTTATGTAAGCGGCGGTATTCCTGAAATCGTAAGCGGTCTTCCCAAAGCACTGAATGAGCCGTTTCACATCACATGGATTAAGGAAAGCGGTTCTATGACTGATGCCGATGCTGCAATAGGTACTGCCCATACGATTGGCAGTGCCAAAACGATCCTTTGTTTTTTTGGTGCCTATGTGCTTGGCATTGGAATCTATGCTTCCACCCGCCGTAATTATCGCAAGGGTGTGGAGCATGGTTCAGCCAAATGGGGTGAGGCCGTCACTATATGCAAAAAATACAGGGACAAAAAATTTATGGAGAATAAGATTCTCACGCAGAATGTCCGAATCGGACTGGATGGCAAAAAGCACCGCCGTAACTTAAATATTTTAGTCTGCGGCGGCAGCGGTTCCGGTAAGACCCGTTTTTTTGGAAAGCCAAACGTGATGAACTGCAATACCTCCATGGTCATCTTAGACCCCAAAGGAGAGATTGCAAGAGACACCGGAAAGCTGCTTAAAGCAAAAGGCTATGAGGTACGTATCCTTGATCTTATCAATATGGAACGCTCTCATTGCTACAATCCGTTTGTGTATCTAAAAAATGACAATGACGTTCAAAAACTGGTCACGAACCTGTTTAAAGCAACCACCCCCAAAGGCTCACAATCCCAAGACCCCTTTTGGGATACGGCGGCCAGTATGCTTCTGTTGGCATTAATATTCTATCTGCGATATGAAGCACCGCCGGATGAACAGAATTTCGCCATGGTCATGGAGCTGCTTCGTGCCGGAGAAGTACGGGAGGATAACGACGAATACCAGTCACCGCTTGATGAATTGTTTGACCGGCTGGAAATGAAGAATCCGGAACACATTGCCCTAAAGTATTATCGTAATTATCATTCCGGTTCCCCTAAAACGCTGAAGAGTATCCAGGTCACTCTGGCAGCACGGCTTGAAAAATTCAATCTGGACAGCCTTGCCGGGCTGACGATGACGGACGAGTTGGAGTTATCCACGTTGGGAGAAAAGAAAGTGGCTCTGTTTGCCCTGATTCCTGATAATGACTCCAGCTTTAACTTTTTGGTGAGTATTCTCTACACCCAGCTATTCCAACAGCTATTTTTTATCGCCGACCATAAGTATGGCGGCAGCCTGCCCGTCCATGTGCATTTTGTCATGGATGAATTTTCCAATGTTTCACTGCCGGATGACTTTGATAAGATTCTCAGCGTCATGCGTTCACGTTCGGTCAGCGTATCCATTATCCTGCAAAATCTGGCACAGTTAAAGGCCTTGTTTGAGAAACAATGGGAGTCCATTGTGGGCAACTGTGACGAATTTCTCTATCTTGGTGGAAATGAACAAGGTACCCATAAGTATATATCAGAGCTTCTGGGCAAGGCAACTATTGACACCAACACCTATGGCAAGAGTACGGGGCGAAGCGGAAACTATTCCACCAATTATCAAATCTCAGGGCGTGAGCTATTAACGCCTGATGAAGTGCGTATGCTGGATAATCGCTACGCACTTTTATTCGTTCGGGGAGAACGCCCCATTATGGATTTTAAGTATGACATTTTAAAGCACCCCAATGTGGCGATGACCGCAGACGGAAGTGCAGGCACTTACCGGCACGGCGAAGTCACCGAAGCCGTGGCGGCCATTACCTTTAGCAACCTGTCCGGTAACATTAAGGCACCGGAAGAAGTGAAAGACACCACCTACGAGCTTTTATCTGAAGAAGATATTGAAGCGATTTATGTTCAACCATCACAAAACAAGGAGGATTCAACACATGAGAAACAAGAAAAAGGAAACTAGTAAACTGCCAATGGGCAGAAAACTCCGCAAAGGCTTTGCCGTTTATATGGTACTTGTTTTTGTGTTCTGCTTCGGCACAATCACGGTATTTGCAACCAACGACCCACTTTCCGTAGTCAATAACCTGTCCACGTTCATTTTCGGACTGATTCGTGCCATTGGCATGATCTTACTTGGCTTTGGTATTGTACAGGTCGGCTTGTCACTGAAATCCCATGATCCCTCTCAAAGAGCGAATGGATTCCTAACCCTTGCAGGCGGCATTATCATCACCTTTGCAAAGGAAATACTCACGCTCATTGCCGGATAAGGAGGCGGTTTCAATGTCAGGTAGATTTCCAATCATAGAAAAAATGCACATTCATTCACTGGATGGTGAACTTAGGGAAGCCACCGTTCTAAAACGCCTTGGAGATAATGATTACCTTGCAAAATTTAATGGTGTTAAATGCCATGCGATTTACAATCCGTTTGTCAACCAATTTTATGTGGATGACAAGTACGGTATCATCCATGACAAAAAGCAGGAACATGACCGCTAACTGAAGGTCATGGAAATAATGGGCAGGCTCGTATAAACGGGCTTGCCCACAATCTATTAGCGAGGTGCATCATATGAAAGAAAAGGAAAAGTATAACATTATTTATGCTGACCCACCGTGGCGTTATCAGCAAAAAAATCTTTCAGGAGCTGCTGAACACCATTACCGTACCATGAGTGTCAATGACATCTGCAATCTTCCGGTTGAAGAATTGGCAGACCAAAATAGCGTTCTGTTTTTGTGGACAACCTTTCCACAATTGCAGGAAGCTATGGCAGTCATAGGTGCATGGGGGTTTTGCTATAAGACGGTTGCTTTTGTATGGCTCAAGCAGAATAAGCGATCTGAAAGCTGGTTTTTCGGTTTGGGATTCTGGACAAGAGGAAATGCCGAAATCTGTCTGCTGGCGACAAAGGGAAAACCAAGAAGATTGTCTGCCCATGTTCATCAATTGATTATTAGTCCTGTCCGTGGGCATAGTGAGAAACCGGGTGAGGCACGGGATAAAATTTTAGAGCTTATGGGTGACTTGCCCCGTATTGAGCTTTTTGCCCGCCAAAAAACAGCTGGCTGGAACGTCTGGGGGAATGAGGTAGACAGCGATATAGTATTAGAAACCGATATAGACAAGGAGGTGCCAAGAAGTGTCCGACAACTGGATCGTACAGAACTTACAAAATGCACTGAACACATGGAATGAAAAGCTGGCAGAAATCTGGCAGTTAATTACCCAATCCCCCGAAACCTTTAAGGGTGGTTCGATATGGGCGGTCATCGTCAATATACACGACGCATTGCAGGCCATCGGTTATGCCTTGCTTGTACTGTTTTTTGTGGTAGGCATGGTAAAAACCTGTGGGAGTTTTACCGAGGTTAAGAAACCGGAACATGCATTAAAACTGTTTGTCCGTTTTGCCCTTGCAAAAGGTGCGGTGACTTATGGACTCGAACTGATGATGGCACTGTTTCAAATCGTGCAGGGGATTGTCTCTACCATTATGAACGCCGCAGGCTTTGGGGCAGCAACACAGACGGTACTGCCGTCAGAAATTGTAGATGCCATCGAGGACTGTAATTTTTTTGATAGTATTCCGTTATGGGCGGTCACGTTATTAGGCGGTTTGTTCATTACCGTACTGTCATTTATCATGATTATGTCGGTATACGGCAGATTTTTTAAATTGTATTTATATACTGCCATTGCCCCTGTTCCGCTATCCGCATTCGCCGGAGAACCGTCACAAAGCGTCGGGAAAAGTTTTATCAAATCCTATGCTGCCGTTTGTCTGGAGGGAGCGATTATCGTGCTTGCCTGTATTATCTTCTCCCTGTTCGCCGCTTCACCGCCCGTGGTTGATACCGGTGCGGCTGCCGTGACGATGGTATGGGGTTATGTAGCGGAACTGGTATTTAACATGCTTGTTTTGGTCGGAGCTGTTAAAATGGCGGATCGTGTTGTTCGTGAAATGCTATTTGGCGGTTAATGTATATAGAGGGCGTAAAAGAAAAGGACACCGCATGAGTGTCCTAATCTACCGATTCATTTGTGCCGTCATACCGCATTTCCCCACTGTTATCAAAATGGACAGAGTCTAAGGGGATACCTTTTTCACGCGCTCTTGCAATCTGCCAGCTTATATCCTCCTCCAATGTCTTTGTGTATCGTCTGTTACGCAGAGCTTTTTTTAAGGAATAGAGCCAGCTTATAATTGTCATGGCAATCAATGCAAATAGAATAGCAAGTGCAAGTGTTTCGTGTGCTGCTGCCCACTTATTAAGGAAAGTGGCTGTCAAAAGAAAGTAAATAAGCGGTATAGTCAGACGAAGTTTTCCGGCAACCTTAAAGGCAACTGAAAAAAACATAAGGATAACGGTAATTCCTAATGAAATCAATGCGAAATATGGCATGGTATTTCCCCCTTTAATTTTTTTCCTTTAGTATAACAGCTTTGCCGGAAGATGCAAATGTACAAATTAAAAGAAAGGAAAATAATTCTTATGGAAGTAAAAATCAACCGAGAGATTCGGGAATATACCGAATCCATGTTTTTCGGACTGTCTATGCGGCAGTTCATTTTTTCTGTATTAGCCTGCGGTGTAGCCGTTGGGCTTTATTTTTTGCTCCGTCCTTATGTTGGGACAGAAACTGTTTCATGGATGTGTGTATTGGGAGCTGCTCCCTTTGCCGCTTTTGGATTTATAAAATACCACGGTATGACAGCAGAACAATTTATATGGGCGTGGATAAAAAGTGAGCTTATTATGCCAAAACGGCTTATTTTCTCTCCCACCAATATTTATTACGAAGCCATGAAACAAGTAATTGAAACCCATGAAAAGGAGGAACTGAACCGACATGATTAAAACGCTTAGAAATCTGTTCAAGCAGGATAGGGAAAAATTCAAAGTACCGAGGAGCGTTCAGCAGGCCATTCCAATCCGGTCAATCTGGGAAGATGGGATTTTTCTTGTGGGTAACGCCAGATTCATTGGTGCAAACAAATATGTGAAATCCTTTAAGTTTACGGATATTAACTATGACGTAGCAAGCCGTGAGGATAAGGAAGCTATGTTCTTGGAATACAGTGAGCTTTTAAATTCCTTTGACAGCGGAGCTACTACGAAAATCACAATTAACAATCGACGTTTGAATAAGCTCGATTTTGAAAAGGCCATTCTGATTCCAATGAGGGATGACGGACTGGATATTTACCGTAAGGAATACAATAAAATGCTCATGGAAAAAGCAACAGGCGCAAACAGTATGGTGCAGGAAAAATATGTGACTATCTCTGTGATCAAGAAAAATATTGAAGAAGCACGGGCTTATTTTGCTCGTGTCGGTACAGATTTAACCGCTCATTTTGCCCGGCTCGGCTCGAAATGTACAGAGCTGGATGCAACAGAGAAGCTGCGTGTTCTCCATGATTTCTATCGTACCGGAGAGGAAACAGCTTTCCGTTTTGATTTATCTGAAACCATGAAAAAGGGACATGATTTCAAAGACTTTATCTGCCCTGACACAATGGAATTTGAAAAGGACTGTTTCAAAATGGGTGACAGATATGGACGTGTCCTGTTTTTGCGGGAGTATGCCAGCTATATCAAGGATAGGATGGTAACAGACCTTACGGATTTAAACCGTAACCTGATGATGAGCATTGACGTGATTCCGGTGCCTACCGATGAAGCCGTGCGAGAAGTGGAAAATCGTATGCTTGGTGTCGAAACCAATATCACGAACTGGCAGCGAAAACAGAATCAAAATAACAATTTCTCTGCCGTTATTCCCTATGACATGGAGCGGCAGCGAAAAGAGAGCAAGGAGTTCCTTGACGATTTGACAACCCGTGACCAACGTATGATGTTTACAATCGTTACCATTGTGCATACGGCAGATACAAAGGAACAGCTTGACGCAGATACAGAGGCACTTTTAACGATTTCCAGAAAGCACCTGTGTCAATTTTCCATTTTGAAATATCAGCAGATGGATGGCTTAAATACAGCGATGCCCATTGGCTTAAGAAAAATCAATGCCCTGCGTACACTCACAACGGAAAGCCTTGCCGTGCTGATACCATTCCGGGTGCAGGAAATTATGGATACAGGCGGGATTTATTTTGGTGAAAATACCATTTCCCATAATCTGATTATGTGCAACAAGGCAAACCTGCTCAATTCCAATGCATTCCTGCTGGGGGTACCCGGCAGTGGGAAGTCCTTTTCGGCAAAAGAATTGATTGCTTTTCTGGCACTGGCTACGGAAGATGATATTCTGATTTGCGACCCGGAACGTGAATACGCTTCCCTGATTGGCGCAATGGGCGGCGAGGTAATCCGGATTGCCGCAGGGAGCAGAGACCACGTCAATGCCATGGACATGGTGGACGGCTACGGTGATGGTGGCAATCCCATCATTGACAAGTCGGAATTTATCTTATCTCTGTTTGAGCAATTAGATAAAAAGGGATTGGGGGCAAAAGATAAATCTATTATTGACCGCTGTACCGCCCTGGTATATGAAGATTATCAAAAAGGCGGAAAGATCCCCACTCTCTGTGTTTTACGTGAAAAACTACTGGAACAGAACGAGCTGGAAGCAGGAGAACTTGCCCTCTCCCTTGAACTCTTTACCAGTGGCAGTTTAAATGCATTTGCCCATGAAACCAATGTCGATGTTCAAAACCGCATGGTGGTGTACGACATTATGGATCTCGGCAAGCAGCTAAAAACAATGGGCTTGCTGGTTATCACCGATGCCATGTTAAACCGTGTAACCGAGAATTGGGAGAAAGGGAAACGAACCCATATCTTTATTGATGAATTTCATGTGGTGTTTGAAAATGAATACTCCGGTAACTTCTTTAACTCCGCATGGCGCCGGTTCCGTAAAAGAAATGCATTTCCGACTGCCATCACGCAGAATGTTGAATACCTTCTGGATTCCGTTCTGGCCAGTACCATGCTTTCAAACTCGGAATTTATCGTCATGCTGAATCAGGCAGCTTCAGATCGTGAAAAACTTGCAAAACTATTGAATATCTCCAATGAGCAGATGAGTTATATCACCAATTCGGATGCCGGCTGCGGATTGATTAAGTACGGCAGCTCCCTTGTCCCATTTGTCAATAAATTTCCACGCAATACCCGGTTATATAAGCTGATGACGACGAAACCAAATGAAAATTTTATGTAAACCAAAAGGGTGGATTGAAACATATCTGCCCTCTGTTTTTATGGAGGGATTAAAATGTCAGAAATTAAATTTGCATCCAAAAAGCACGAAAAATTTTACTATGCCATGCTTGAAAAGTCCGGTAATTCCGACAGCTATCACAGAGCCTTTTTCTATACCGTCGGCATTTCGGAAGATATGCGGTGTAATGTCGACAGGCTTTTTGATTTTAAGAAGGATTGTATTATACCGGAGGGGCTTCATGATGGCTGGCAGACAGGCGGTACGGTAAGAGCCACCCGCCTTGCCTTTAATCTATGGAATGGTTATGCCGAAAAGGGACACGAAAAATTATCTTCCCCTTATGAAATGTTTGATTGCGGTTTTGCCCCTTACTTTTATGAAGCTATTAAACAGCGTTACCCCGAATACTGTAAAAATATTTTACCTGCAAAATCAAAATATGCAGAAATAGTTCGATAAAGGAGGAAAAAACAATGGATTCAGTACAAAAAATCCCATTAAATGAGCAGCCGGAAATCAAAGAACTTTTCAAGGTTTTGGATGAAAATAACATGGGTATGGAAAAACAGGAAATAGAGGGTCTTATTCAATATATTGAAAATATGGAAACGGGATTTGGTCAGGTACTTGATGAGTTGAAACAAGTGCGGGGACAACTTGAGCAGATCCAGGATAAAAGTGTCAAGGCAACTGTACAGCGGATTGTAGATAAAGCAGAAACAAAAGTATTGGGAGTAAAAGACCAGCTGCTTACCGTCAAGAATAATCTGGTCAAGTCTGCGGTCAAAGCGGTAGATACTTTTAAGAAAAAAGGGGTAACCGCATTAAGTAAAGCAGTCAAATCAATGGGAATTTACTCCGCATTATCTCAGGTAAGGCAGGGACTCCAAAACGCAATCGGATCAATCAATAAGAATATTACCACAATCGGCACGATTAGCAATGAGATTCATTCCATTGGAGAGCATTCAAAAAATCTTGGCAGAACACTGATTGGCAGACAGACAAAAGACGTCACACCTCATAATCCCGACAAAGGCGTGCTGGCAAAGATACAAAAATTATTCATGGTTTCAGGAAGTCTATTATCCAATATGGAAAAGAAAACAGAAAATGCCATGGAAAAAATAGCAGGGTTAGAGAAACATGAGGAGAAAAAGCCGTCCGTGAAAGAAAGCCTGAAAGCGATTCGTGCAGAACAATCAACAAAGCAGACAGATTCAAAACCATTGTCACAGGAAAAAGCAAGATAATATGAGTCAAATTAATCAAGGGCAGACATCACGTCTGCCCTCTTATAATGGAGGATTTTACATGAATAGAAGAATTTATATCACAGCAGCCGTCCTGCTTTCATTACTTTGCCTGTTTTCCGTCTATCAGGTCTATCGACACTACGATAATGAAAAACAACATAGTGAGGAATTTGCGGTGCTTGCAGATGTTGTACAGCAGATACAGGATAAATCAAACGTAGAAATGGTTGCCCCGGCTGATGTGTCTGGTGACATTGAAACTCTATTATCGGACTACAAAGCTCTATTTCAGCAAAATAATGATTTAACCGGTTGGATTACGATTGACGATACAACCATTAACTATCCGGTCATGCAGACACCGGATAATCCCGACTTCTATCTGGAGCATAATTTTGAAAAAGCATACAGTGATTACGGTGTCCCCTATGTGGCCGAGCATTGTGATATGGCACTGCCAAGCGATAACATTATCATCTACGGTCATCATATCAGAGGCGGGAAAATGTTCGGGGCATTGATGGATTATACAAACCAATCCTTTTATGAAAGTCATCATATTATCCGTTTCGATACGCTGACCGAGAAATCAGAATATGAGATTATTGCAGTATTCAAGACGACGGTTTATGACGATATCGGATTCAAGTATTATCTGTTTGCAAACGCTGAAACGGAAACCGACTTTACTGATTATGTGGATGAGTGTAAAAATCTTGCACTTTATGATACCGGTGTGACGGCAAAATATGGGGACAAGCTGATTACGCTTTCTACCTGCGAATATTCAAAGACGAACGGACGGCTGGTCATTGTTGCAAAGAAAGTCATGGAATAGTGCCGGGTTTTATTTCATCTACAAGGAGGGTATGGGATGGGTAAAAAAATCAAAACACGACAAGTCCATAGGAATATTAAGGTATTGGATAAAGCAGGAACAGCAGCCGTTCATATGAAAAATGCTTATGTTCGCACGAAGGACAGTGCCGTTCAAACGCAGGAACAGCCTTATGCTTCTCCCAGCGAATATGCCGAGGAGAAAATAACCCATGCTGCGGATCGTACTGCTAATGCCACGGTAAAACAGGTGGCAAAGCAAGGTAGGCGAGGTATCAGAAAGGTAAGGAGTATACAACGCAACCGCAGAGAAGCCAAAGAAATAAGCAAAACGGTGAAAACCACAACGGATATGGCTGAAGCTGTCCCGTCTGCAACAGATGGGGCTTATAATATTTCTCATACAGTTAAGACTGCTTCGGATATTCCCAAGGAACAGATGAAAAAACTGGCACAGCATAATACAAGGAATACGGCTTACCATACCCGAAGAGCCGCCAACAAGACCATCAAAACAGCCGGAACAGCCGAAAAAACAATCAAGCACACCGCCCGTTCCGTTGGCGGTGGTATCAAGTCTACCGCTAAAGGCACAGTCAAGGCAACAGGGAAATCAATTAAGACTTCCGGACATACTGCTCATATAGCTATTAAAACAAGCGAACAGGCTGCAAAGACAGCGTATAAAACCGCAAAAGCAGCTCAGCGGACTGCCCGGATCTCCCGTATTGCTGCCCGTAAAGCTGTTAATACGACAAAAGCTGTTACAAAAGCAACGATTGCGACTGTTAAAGCTATCCTTACCTCTACAAAATCTCTAATTACTGTAATTACCGCAGGTGGTGGAATAGCTGTTTTTATTATTTTGATTGTTGTCTTACTCGGCGGCATATTGAGTTTTATGGGTGGCAGCGGAAGTTCTAATACAGTTACAGAGGTTAGTGCCGAAGTACAGGCATATGAACCGGTTATCCGCAAATATGCAGTCCAACATGGGATTTCTGAATATGTGGAACTTATCAAAGCCGTTATGATGCAGGAATCAGGCGGCAAAGGTTCTGACCCCATGCAGGCCTCGGAATGTGCCTTTAATATACAGTATTCTAATACCCCGAATGGAATTACCGATGCGGAGTATTCTATTAATGTTGGTATTCAGAATCTTGCTGCCTGTTTGAATGCCGCCGGGGCTGAAAATCCTATTGATTTGGATCGCATTAAGCTTGCCCTGCAAGGCTACAATTTTGGAAATGGCTATATTTCATGGGCAAAGAGTAATTATGGGGGATACAGCCTTACAAATGCTTTTGAATTTTCTGCTATGATGGCAGAACGTTCCGGCTGGTCAAGCTACGGAGATACCGAGTATGTTTCTCATGTTCTGCGGTATTATCCTTTCAGGCAGTTGCAGACCGGCGGAGGGAATCAGGCGATTGTTGAAATTGCTTTATCACAGATAGGCAATGTCGGTGGGCAGCCATACTGGAGTTGGTATGGATTTGGCAGCCATGTAGAGTGGTGTGCCTGTTTTGTATCATGGTGTGCCGACCAATGTGGATATATTGATGCCGGTATTATCCCGAAATTTTCTCTTTGTTCGGATGGTGTATCATGGTTCCGGACAAATGCCGGATGGCAGGATAGAAGTTATACCCCTGCGCCAGGAGATATTATTTTCTTTGACTGGGGTAGTGACGGTGGCGTTGACCATGTGGGAATTGTTGAACGAGCAGAGAATGGGTATGTTTATACTGTGGAAGGTAATTCGGGAGATGCCTGTAGGCAGAAGAGTTATCAGATAGGAAGTAGTGTTATATATGGGTATGGGGTGCCTGTGTATAACTAACAAGTCTGAAGCAGACTTGTTTAAGAGCCTGCTTCAAACTGTTGTATATAGACAAACTGTTTCTTTTATACAGAAAACAAATATTAAATAACCGCATAACCTCAAATCCATACTTGAAGTATAAAAGAAATTCTTTTAATAACACAATTTAATTGGCTTTTTTAACTTCATATTATATAGGCAATGGGATGTCTATAGCCCTCCCCAATTTTTCTTTAGAATTAGCCGCATATCTTTAAAATTGGGATATATAATATCCAAAGAACAATTTTGACTTAAAAATTCAAATATGTTGTAACTCCAAGGAGCGTTCTTGTATATTTTTTGATAGCAGGCTCATTAAAATCATTGGGAAACAAATCACACCAGACGGAATAACGACTATCTAACTTCATTATACTGTTCATCTGTATATTACCTTTATTTGTTTTGTGATATTCTTTGAAATGGTGGTTCATATGATTTGGCAATTAAATTCCGTACTTCTTTTCGCGCATTTTAAATGCTTCTGGACCGCCTTCAAGAATTTCAATCACTTGTTTACGTACACCTGATGAATCAATTGAGCCTATACTATTATCTGAAATTAGCCCACTTCCCTCCAACTCCTCCATGGCAATAATCAATTCCGCATCACCAAACACTGGAATGTTTGCATTGTGAGTTGCGAATATGTATTGTCGCTTTATTTTATTATCTCTAATTGTCTCTACAAGGTTATTGGCTATAAATGCATTGTCCAGATTATCCTCTGGTTGGTCAACAATCAATGGATCTTTATTATCCAAAAGTAAAATATTCAATATTGCAGTGCATTGTTGCCCCTTTGAGAGATTTTCTATTTTTTTGTAAACCCCATTAACTTCTAGCTCAATCTGAATTAAATCCTTAAGTTGCAAATTTTCTAAATCCCGCAACCTTTTTCCAGTAAAATTGGAAACAATTTTTTGAGCAACATTTGAGGTTATACTATACTTTGTTTTCAATACATCTACTCCAGATCTTATATCCTCCACAAAGGTAAATATATCAAAATCCGCATATTGACTAATACCAACAATGCCATTATCACCTATTCCTTGTATTTCCTTCAGTTTCTTAATTAAAGATTTCTTGTTTTGCCGAAATTTTACAGACAATCGTAACTTCCCATTAAGCTTCTTTGAATTTATTTTCTTTAGGAGTTTAATTATTTTTTGGTCTGAATCGTCACAACACTTTCTATAGTTTTCTATTAAATTCTTTCTTTCTTGAAAAAGATTTTGTTTCTGAATTTCTGCGTCTTTCATTTTTACTTGTGTAGGTTCGGCAGAAGCAACTTTTTTGAGCAGCATACTATAATCATTAACTATTTCTGTGCTGGACTTGTCTTGAATATCTCCCAATTGTTTTAAAGAATTCTTTACTTCTTCGTCATATTTAACCTTGCTGATTTCCCAATTGCCTTTATATAGTTCAAAAGCCATTTTCAGTTCATTTACAGCATTCTTATAATCGATATTTATCCTTTGAATAGCCGTATTATATTTTTTTGCTGCTTCCATTAAAAGTTTTAATTCATCATTTTCTAATGCTTCAACCTTCAACTCGGAAATATTCAATGATTCATCGGGGATTTTTTGAGAAAATGCGTCAAATTGGCCTTCTTCCGTTGCTAACTTTGTAATAGCAGGTAATTTTTCACCAAGACCTGCATCGTTATAGAATTTTAAACGTTCTTGCAAAGAAGGCAAATCCCCCGTTTTTTCACTATATGTTTCTATCTCCTCTTCAATTTTGCTTAGTTTATTACCATTATCAGTTAAATCTACATAAGCCTTTTTCATTTTCATATCTAATTCTTGATCAGTTGGTAATAAACGTTGAACGGCTTTGTTTATCTTGTCTGGATCACTAACAACACTAATAATCTCATTTTGACCATATATTTCGATAGTCGGCAAAATATCAGCAATACAGAGGTTAGAAACATTTCCTTGAGTGTCTTTTATTACTGGCTGTTGATTATAACGTCTCGTAATATTAAACGTTTGTCCATACTGAGCATTGGAAATAATCTTCAATTCTATTTTTCCTGAACTACCAAGATTTGTGTCAATCAAACCCTTGAAAGCTTTCTGTTCTTCATGTTCAATAGGAAGATCCAGCGCATATCTAATTAGGCTTATTAATGTAGATTTACCTGTACCCCTTCCACCAATTATAGTTGTAAGATTATCAGAAAATTCAACCACAAACCCATCCAGATAACCGCCACTTATACTCACTGATTTAAGGCAGCTTTGATAACTGTTTTCTAATTCTGAAGATAATTTTATCCGTGAATCAGGGTCTTTAAATGCCATAACAAAATTGTCAAAAGATGGATTTGTCATTTTAATCAATGTTACAGCAGTATTTTTATCTAAATCATCAGGTGATGCAATATCACACGCATTAATTAATGCAGGCATTCGCATGCGATGATAATTTGGATCCGAATTTTTAATAATATTTTTATAATTTGGATCAACATTGTCTCTAGAATCGGGAATTTGAGCTGCAATTAAATGGTCATCCTTCCATATTTTATTGAGACCACCTATTTTAAGAATCCCATTATCGCTGGTTATGTGTGCAGCATACCAAAAGCCGCCAAGTTGATCTACTTTGTCGGCAATATCCAAACAAGTTAATGTGCTTGACTCATTGCCGTTTTTTGCATGACCTAGCCCTAATGTGCCTAAAAATTGATTTAACTTAGATATAGAGGTATCTGGTGGAAATAAACAAACGATATGAATTTTTTCTGCGGTTGCTATTTCAAAACCCGGGAAAACGACTATTTCTCCTTCTACAAGTTTTGTTCGCAAAGACTCAGATGAATCGACACAGCCATGGTCAGCTAAACCAACAACCGAAATTTTTTGTTCTATACACTTCTTAAGTATTGCATCATTGTAATCTTCCTCATTATTTATGCTTTTTCCTCTATATCTAGAGTAATTATAAGGATTGACCTGTAATGCACTTTTGATATATATTGCACTGTAATTCATAAAATCCTCCTATCATCTTAAAATATCAACTATCTGGCTATAATTTAAATGAAATATTGTTACCTGATTTCAGATACGTTATAACCATAATTAAAGCCTTTGCATTGTATTGACAATATGTGTCTTATTCTCTAGTAGTCCATGTGGCTCTCTTTCCCTTAAATCGTATGAATAAGCAGTATTTCTGAAAATTCTTTGATATCAAAAACTGGACGCTAATTCAAAGGGATTAATCACGCCACCCAAAGGATTAATATCTCATGAATTATGAAGATATTTCTTTTATCCATCTACCTCAATTCATCTTCCAACGGAACGATAATTTCATCAAGTACCTTTCTCCATTGGCGTTTCATCTCTGGATTATATTTCAGTTTCCTTACATTCGGATGCAGCAACTTATACTCATCAAAGCGAGCACTACTAATGATACCGCCAATATTCGGTATCGGTTCTGTACCAATCACATACTGCATAGCAGAAGAATGCAGTTCATCAAGTGAAACAAACCAAGTATTGGCAAAATCATGAAGCACCCTATCCCGTGCGTGTGTAAAGAATCTACGCTTCACAACAAGGATATCTTCTTCCGGTTCAATTTCTTTCCGATCAATCGCATTCAAAATAGTACGATACACTTCCTTGACGTTTTCTGACTTCTTCATCTTTTGCAGAGCCTTTTCGATTTCATCACGAATATCTCTATTGTTCGCTGAATAAGTTCCCAATAATTGATCAATATAGGTTGAATCAATATCATAAGATTTAATAACATTATCTCCAAAAAATTCAATACCTGAAAAGTCCGCCCCAGTTTCATCACCGCCATCAATAGTAAGCGAACCTTTTATAGTGCTATAAATGCCAAAATAGTCCTCTAACGTCTTTACTTGTTCATGTAATAATTTCGACGTTTCCATATCATTATTATAATCATCATAAGTAACTAACGCTTCAAACGAATTATTCAACTCCTGAAATGCTTTCACAAACTCAATACGTGTTTCCAATGGTGAATGCTCGCTGATATCCATTGGATCAGGCACAATCAATTTGAGAGTCTTATGCGCCTTCTTGAATCGTTTCTTTGATTCTTCATAGGTTGGGTATACGAGATTTGTTTCCTCCTGCGCCTGTGAATATAAACGAGTTGCCTGCTGTACATTTAACTCCATTGTATGAGGTTTGCGGAATGTTACCACAAGACCTTTTGATTTTCCCGGATAGGTGCGGTTTGTCCGGGAAAATGCCTGGATCAAGTTTGCATAACTCATTTCACGGTCAACGAACAAGGTTTGAATAGTTGGGGCATCAAAACCAGTCAGCAGACGTTCAACAACAATCACAAGATCAATTTGTTTTCCAAATTCCTTAAATTCGCCCTTTTTGCGAGCCAGGCGGTTATTAATATCTCCGTTATAACGCTCAATGTCTTCCAGCGACCAGGCAGTATGGTAATAACGATTATAGTCTTTAATGATCTGTGACATTTCTTCTTGAATTGCCTTAGCGTTCTCTTCATTTTCCTGTAGCGAATAGGTAATGGCGATACGAGGGAAGTCAGGATCATTAATGGTACGCCCTTTCCGTATTGGATGCCCTTCAAATTCTTTTTCCAGCCACTCCGGATCGCTGGTCATTTCTTTAATTGCCTGATAATAACGTTTCGCCATCTCAATTGAGCTTGTCGTAAGAATAGCGGATTTCTGCGGGCGACCGTTTTGAAAGTCAAACTTCGTATAAGCATTGTCGGGTCTGAAAATCTTATGAATGACTTGTTTCATATGGTTATCCGTCTCATAAAAATTTCTTCCAAGATACGATTCTTTTTTAATACCGTCCATTATATCAATGATATCATTAATTTCGTTATCATTTTTATCGGCACATTTTTCATCATTGCGGAAGAGGCCAAAAATATAATTATCCAATGATGTCCGTTCAATCGTATCTTCATGTTCTACTTGAAAACCAAGAACGGAACCATCATCAAGTGCATTCTTAATTGTATAAGTATGTAACACATCTCCATATTGGTCATGGGTTGTCCGCGCCAATTTACCTTTTGCCTGTTTCTTATTTACCTCGAAAATAGGTGTACCGGTGAAGCCAAACCATGTTGAATTTGGGAAGAAATCTTTGATTATTTCCATTCCCTCCGCACTCACAGCCCGATGACATTCATCCACGATAAATACAATATGTTGACCGAGCAGCTTTTCAAAGCGTTTTGTTCCATCCTGTTTTTCTTTCTTTTCGGCATAGCGTAATGCTGCCTCTAATTTCTGGCGTGTCGTCACAATGATTGTATTGGAGTTGCTATCAGATAATAGTGTACGACTCAACTGCTGCGCACTTCCGATACCTACGATTAAGCTGTTTGATACGGCTGTGCCTGTTGAAATACCCGTATTAAACTCTGATGCAAATTTTGTGAATTCGCTTGTTGTCTGATTGTCCAGATCTTTACGGTCAATCAGCATAATTGTGCGGTCAATACCTGCTTTACGTGCGAGCAGCTTCGTGGATACAAAGCTTGTCAGCGTCTTGCCAGAACCGGTGGCATGCCAGACATAACCGGATTCGTGTTTCATCGCGGCAGCAAACAATGCTTCAATTGCGTGTACTTGGTAGGGATGCAGAACCATTAACACTTTGTTATCCTGATCCTCACTAACAATCGTATAGTTTGCAATTAAACGGTGTGCGTCTGGAATATTCAATACCTGCTTGACAAATTCGTACAAATTTTCTACTTTACGATTGTCTGATGTACGCCAGCTAAATACAAACTTTCTATCCATATCCTTTGGCATCGCATTGGCAAAGTAGCGGGTTGTTTGCTCATTGGAGATAACAAACAACTGAAGCGTAGAAAAGATGTTGTTGCGGAACATTCCTTCCTCAGCATATTTTTTAATTTGGTTGTACGCTTGGAAAACCCCATCTTTCGCACTGACTTGCTTCAATTCAATTTGAACAATTGGTAATCCATTGATTAGAAGTGTCACATCAAAGCGGCGATCACGACCATCAATATCTGCTTTTTGTTTTGCAATCTGGTGAACCACTTCATAAGTGGATATTCCCCCACCGATATCTTGATTAGAATAAAGGATTAACGACATTGAACCTAATGAAACATCTTCACGGTCAACAGTAATACGTGAAATACCGTTCTCCCCTTTTAACCATTTGGCAGCATAGAATGGGGTACGTGTTTTTTGTAGCAATTCTGTCTTAATGCGCTCAAACTCACCATCCGTAATCGGATATTCTCCTATTTCGGATAAGTTGTTCTGGGTAATCTTCTGGCGTAAATTTCCCCATAAATCTTCCTCTGATTTTAAATCCGGGCGGTAGTTCCACTGGTTATGACCTTCACCCAGTACTCCAATCAGCCGACGTTCTACTTCTGCCTCGTCGTTATGTTGAATTTTAGTCATATCTGATCCCCTTTTCTTAGGAATTTATAAACATCTTTTGTAGGAATGCTTTTTTTGTTTCTTTTAATGATTCTAATTCTCGCTGATGGAGAGCGATAGTATCATCAAGCTGTTTGAATAAAGCTCCGATTTTCTCTTGTTCAGCTTTTTCATAAGGGACTTTTATTTGCTTGCTAAGTAAAGCATCCTTTGTTATTCCTTTAATCGAAGTACCTTGTATATTGTTGATTTCTCGTTTCATTAAATTGTAAATGCAATAAGTACCGAACCAGAGTGGCACATTTAAATCTGAAAGAGATAAAAAGTCCTGACTGGCAGTATAGGAATATGGCATAAATGCTAACTTCCCTACACCAACTCTAGTAACAATAGCAATAGAGTTTTTCGGTATTAATTTTGTTGCCGATTTAGAAACTGCTTCTGTTGTTATTTGTTTAGTCGGAAAGACATTTGAAAGCGAATCTGTTTGTAAATCCGAACTCTGAATCCATGGTATATCACCATTCCAATATTCTTTAATTTTAGTGTTTGGAGTACCACCACCAAAAGTTTTATTTGATAGTTCTGAAAGCTTACGCTGTTCCCAATCATCAGCAAATCCCGGGAAACGAATTTCTGGAACTGACTTACCCTCTTTTGGAAACATTTTTTGAAGAAATCCTTTTTTTGTTTTCTTCAAGACATCCAATTCGTTCTGATAAAGAGCAATAGTATCGTCAAGCTGTTTTAAAAAGTTGCCGATTTGCTCCTGTTCATCCAAAGAAGGATATCTGGCTTCAAATTTCATTAAATTTGTTGAGCTAATACCAAACACTTTCATTCCTGTTCCAACTTTATATCCATACTTCTTGAAGATTTTTGTATTCAAAAGATAATATAAGTAAATCGCAACAGTTTTTTTAGGTCTAAGGGCTATCGTATGCAGACCTGAAACTAAATTAAACTCTGGTGTATAAGTGACTACAGCCGGTGTTGCGATACCTTGATAATCTTCTGAAGCGTCAGCAACTACAACATCATTTTTTTGGAGCAAT
>Ga0153922_1000047_pt1 | contig 47372 bp, 38 predicted proteins | sample TSNJ006MetaG_FD_104723 | JGI IMG/M metagenome (GOLD analysis project Ga0153922, IMG submission 104723) | Attine ant fungus gardens microbial communities from New Jersey, USA - TSNJ006 MetaG | ecosystem: Host-associated > Fungi > Mycelium > Unclassified | place: USA: New Jersey, Brendon T. Byrne... | reverse complement strand
GCTTGGTTTATGATTTTGTTGAATATTGTCTGTGGGTATGTTAAAATCAACCTATTATGAAAGTTTTGTGCATGGGGTCTGCCACGGTGCATGGGCATGGGGAAATTTCATGGATTATTTTTCCATAAAAGGATATGATTGTTATGCCATGAGTCTACGCGGACATTATAACAGTGAAGGGCGAGAGGAACTTGACAGCTTTTCATTGGATGATTATGTACAGGATGTTTTGCAGGTTCTCGCACCATTCCAAGGCGATGCCATCGTACCTGGTCATTCTATGGGCGGCGGGATTGTCCAGAAATTGATTGGTGAAAATCCAGGGCATGTAAAGGCAGCTGTTTTGTTGGCTTCGATTCCTCCTTGCGGACAGGATGAACAGGTGGTAAATGACATGATAGCACCTAGCTCAAAAGGTGCTTTTGATTTAGCAAAGCTGGCAAGTGGAGAGAAACTTACGTTGACGGAAATAACTAATTGTTCGCTGTTTGGCGGCCGTATCCCAATGAAGCAAATAGAAGAATATTGCACATATCTCCAACCGGAGTCGGCAAAGGCCTTAGAAGAATTATACCACCCCATATGGAAAAAAGCTGCTGCTGTTGTATTAGAATGTTTTTGAACGAATAGAAGAAGAAAAAGGAGCCGCTAATGTCTTCACTCAATATTTTCAATCAGTACACCGCCGACTGGTTTACTCATTCACTGGTGACACCGACGGCGGTTCAGGAGGCCGCATGGCCGGCTATTGCCGCCGGTGAGCATACACTTGTATCGGCACCTACCGGAACAGGAAAAACATTATCGGCTTTTTTGGTGTTCATAGATAAGTTAAAGGAACAGGCAAGGGAAGGGATATTGAATCAGGAACTGCAATTAATCTATGTATCGCCCCTTAAATCTCTGGCGGGGGATATCAAGGAAAATCTGCGCCGGCCCTTAGAAGGAATTTCTGAAGAAGAGGCCGGAAATTCATCAGATTTAAATATTGCAATCCGCACCGGGGATACGCCTCAGAATGAAAGGCGAAAGATGATTAAATCTCCGCCGCATATACTCATTACAACACCAGAATCCCTATACCTTATGATAACCAGCGCGTCGGGAAAATCAATACTGCGTACAGCGGGGGCAATTATTATTGATGAGCTGCATGCCCTCATCGATTCAAAACGCGGAGCCCATCTGATGCTGACAATAGCCCGTCTGGACAAGCTTTGCGAGAAACCTTTGCAGCGTATCGGTCTTTCGGCAACCATTGAACCTCTAGATACGGCTGCCAAATACCTTTCACCTGACCCGGTTACTTTAGCAGTTCCTAAAATGAAAAAGAATATCCGGCTGCAGGTGTTAAGTCCCTTATCCGATACCCGGGTTAAGATGAGAGATCCGATCTGGCGGGAATTGGCCAATACAGTCTATGCCCATTGTAAAAAAGCCCGCAGTGTGATTGTTTTTGTAGAAGGGCGAATGTATGCGGAAAAATTAGCTTACTACATCAATCAGGTGGCTGGCGAGGACTTCGCCAGGACACACCACGGCAGTTTATCGAAGGAACGACGTTTTGAAGAGGAAAATGCGTTGCGTGAAGGCAGTTTGAGGGTTTTATGCACCACATCTTCGATGGAATTAGGCATTGATGTGGGTGAAATTGATCAGGTTTTTCAGATTGGCTGCCCGCGAACCATTTCCAGTACGATGCAGCGGCTGGGCCGGGCGGGACATAATCCAAACCGTACCAGTGTCATGTATATGTTTCCGCGGACTGCGTCAGAAGGACTATATTGCGGAATGACTGCCGAAGTGGCGCGTAATGGCGGCATAGAGCATTCGAATCCACCAAGATTATGCTTTGACGTGCTCGCCCAACATCTTGTTTCCATGGCTGTCGGCAGGGAATATCATCTGTCTGAGGTTATGGAGATTCTGCCCCGGGCATATCCCTTTCGTGAAGTGACTTTGGCAGATGTCCGTGATGTGCTGGGTATGTTGGCAGGCGATTTTGAACATGAACTCGATATCCCTGTCCGGCCAAGAATTTTATACGACCGTATCCATGACCGTGTGGAAGGAGATGGATATAGCCGTATGTTGGCTATATCGGCTGGCGGGACTATCCCTGATAAGGGGATGTATACTGTGAAAACAGAAGGTGGCGTGAAGCTTGGAGAATTAGACGAGGAATTTGTATATGAGAGCCGGTTGGGTGATAAATTCTTACTTGGTACTTTCGCTTGGCAGATTGTCAAACAGGAAAGAGATACCGTCATCGTAAAACAGTCAACTACAGAGGGTGCTAAACTGCCCTTCTGGAAAGGCGAGCTGAAGGGAAGGGGATTACAGACGGGTCTTGAATTTGGTAAAATCCTTAATAAACTTGGAAGTGCACATGAGAACGGTTATTTACTTCAGGAATTAGAGAGATTGGGTCTCGATGAGGCAGCCGCATCAAATGCCGAAGATTTTTTAAAGAGGCAGATAAGTGCAACGGGAGTTTTGCCCAATGATCAAACAATCATCATTGAACATTTTCTCAGTGAATCAGGTGATTACCAGATGGCCGTGCATTCTATGTTTGGACGTCAGGTCAATGCACCTCTGGCGATTCTCGTACAAGAAGCAGCCAGGCGCCTGACTAATACGGATATTGGCTGTGTGAATGAAGAAAGTGGATTTTTAGTTTATTCTTATGGGGGAGATAAGCTGCCAGAGGGTCTGCTTCAGGGACTTGAACCAGAAAAGGCCAGACCATTACTGGAAGCATTGCTGTCGGTAACGCCGTTGTTTAATATGACATTTCGTTATAATGCGGCGCGTGCGCTGATGATGGGGGTTCGGACGACAGGGCGGCAGCCATTATGGGTTCAGCGTTTGCGGAGTTCGCAAATGCTGGAATCAATAGTAAAATATGAAAAACATCCGATAATCAGAGAGACAAGACGAGAGTGTCTTGAAGAACAATGGGATTTAGATGGTCTAGAGTTTGTACTAAATGCTATTCAAACAGGTTCTATTCAAGTGTGCGAGCTTTATGTCGAAACCTTATCTCCTATGTACCTGCCGCTGCAGTGGCAGGTAGAAGCAGATAATATGTATGATTATTCGCCAACACCTTCCGGGATACACAAAGCCTCTGAGGAAGCATTAAAGCAAATAGAAATGATAAAACCGGAACCGGAGCAGCTGGAAAAAGTATCAGAACGAAGGCGATTGCCAGAAGATGAAAAACAGTTACATTCATTACTGATGATAGAGGGAGATCTGGCAGCAGGGGAATTAGATGTCCCGATTGATTGGCTTGAGATGCTTATAAAGCGTGGGCAAGTGAAATATATTGAACCGGGACTATGGATTGCCGCTGAACAGTCAGAAGAATATAGTGCTGCGTTGATAGCTGGGGATCAGGAGGCAAGAAACCGTATTGTTCGGAGAGTATTGCGTTATCGTGGTGCGCAGTCGTCTGAACAGATTAAAAATCGATATATTTGGACAAAGGAAGAGACTCAAGCTGTCTTAAATTCATTATGTCAGCAAGGAAATGCAGTGGCGGGCGAAGGCATTTACTTTCACGCCAAACTGTATGGACGGGCACAGCGGGAAACAGTGAAGAACCGGCGTAGCCAGATTAAGACGCTGCCACCCGAACGTTATGCCGCTCTGATGGCAAATCGTATCCATATGATGGCACCGTCTACGGAACAGCTTGCAGGTGTTCTTCATATACTGCGCGATCAATCCTATCCGACTGCTCTATGGGAAAGCGTATTGCTGCCGGGACGGGTAAGAAATTACCGCCCGGAATTATTGGATAAATTGCTTGGTCAGGGTGATTTCTTTTGGCGTCTCTCATCGGAAGCAGGTCTTACTTTTCATCGATATGAAGATATTGATTGGAATGCTGACATAAGTGTTCTAGGGATCAGTTTGGAAGATAGTGAAAAAATAATATACGATGCCCTTCAAAAGTGGGGCGCAAGCTTTATCCAGATGCTTTCTAAAATTCCCGGCGTGGTTTCAGTATATGACACATTGTTAAGTCTTGTGGAAAAAGGGCTTGTATATTCTGATAGCCTGAGTCCGGTACGTCAGATTTTAAATATGAAAAAGCTAAAAAATGCAGCTGTCAGGCAGAGAGTGAATGCACGGGTAAAGATTTTGTCCACCGGCCGATGGGATTTGGTACGTCCGCTGATACCTCGGACAATTGAACAGTCGTTGGAATCCGAATTTGAACGGACAGTATTGCTCTGCCGTGAAACCATACAAAGCCTGCCGTGGGCAACAGCACTTGAGACCCTGCGGATATGGGAATATACCAGACGTGTCAGGCGGGGTTACTTTATCGAAGGATTTTCCGGTATGCAGTTTATCAGAGAAAAGGATTTTTCAAAAACAATGCGGATACTGGAACAGCCGGAAAAGCGGATAATCTGGCTTTCGGCATCAGATCCGGCACAGCCCTGGGGGAAAAGCCTGCCTCATATGCCGGACAGATCATTTGTAAATGTGTCTGGCAGTGCAGTATGTTTACATTCCGGAGTTCCTGTAGCCGTATTTGAGCGAAAGGGTAAAACGCTCCGCATTTTTGATGTCTCATCGTTGCCTGAAATCCTGCGTAATTTTCATGATGCTTATGAAAATCGTCATATATTTCCGGAGCTAAAGCGCTTAATGGTAAAACAATATCCAAGTGAAGCAGCCCCAGCATTAAAAAATGCTGGTTTCATAAAGGAAATGCAGGACTATGTGTTATATAGGGGTCATAGTCATTAAGAAGCGCTAAAATTGATATTTTGACATTAGATAATTGAAAAATAAAAATTATATGCTATACTGAATTATACAAAGATAAAAACACGATCCGGTAGGTAGTCCGGATGCAGCAAATATGCTGTCAGTAACCTGCCTCCTTGGTTGTCCATTCTTTGTTCATTAAAATCTTAAAGGAAGGATTGTAATGAATAAAGTAACTGGAAGGCTACTGGTGTTTTTCGAAGAACCGTTCTGGATTGGTATTTTTGAACGAGTAGAAGAAGGGACATTGTCAGTTTGCAAAGTCTCATTCGGGGCAGAACCTAAAGATTATGAAGTTAATCAATTTATTCTTGAAAATTATGATAAACTTCGCTTTAGTCCATCTGTTGATTCTGAAGTGGAATTAGAGGAACGTATAAATCCTAAACGTCTACAAAGAAAAGTTAGGAAGCAGCTTCAAAATGTGGGAATGGGAACAAAATCACAGCAGGCATTAAAACGACAACAAGAACAAGGAAAGTTGGAGCGGAAGATGCGTTCTCGCAAACAGCGTGAAGATGAAAAAACACGTCAGTTCGACTTGAAACAACAGAAAAAGAAAGAGAAACACAGGGGCAGATAACTGCTCTTTCTCTTTAAGCTACAGTATAAAAGTAATGCTGATATGTAGAGGTATTCGGAAATGATAAAAAGAGAAGAAAGAAAGTTAGTATTAAAAGCAGATATTGTTGCAAGTCTAAGTCAACTTGAAATACATGAAGGTGATACTATCATGGTTCATGCTTCACTTGGAAATATGGGATTCGTATGTGGCGGTGCTCAAATTGTGATTGAAGCATTACTGGAAGCTATAGGTAAGGCAGGAACCCTGATGATGCCAACCCAGTCATGGAAGAACTTAGATCCGACGGAAGGTGTCCATTGGGAAGAGCCGGAAGAGTGGTGGCAGGTAATCCGTGATAACTGGCCGGCATATGATAAAGACATAACGCCAACAAATACAATGGGAATCATCGCAGAGACATTTCGTAACTGGCCGGAAGCATATAGAAGCGATCATCCCGCCCGCTCTGTTACTGCAGTTGGAAAATATGCAGCGCATTTGACAGAAAAGCATGATTTAGAAAATATATTTGGTATCGATTCACCTGGCAGATGCAAAGGCAAAGTATCCTTCCAAACATACCGTCAAAGCTAGCAGCGCAATGTTTGTTAACGGAGAAAGAAAATGGGTAACATATATGGGTAATGCACTTGTGAAATGCATGAAGCAGAGGGGGCTGGTAGATTATGCCATTTGGTGGATTGAACAAAACAGAAAGTAGCATTTGAATTATAAGGAGGAGATTTTACAATGCTTTTACCACAAGTGAAAGAATTACTAAAACAATATACGGAGGAAGATTTAAGACTGTTAATATCCGAAATGTATAAATCTATCCCTAAAAAAATGCGTGAAGATAAAGATATTGATGAGATGGTAACGGATATTCATGCGTATAAACGGATAGGAAAAGTCAATAGGGATCAGAACAAAAAAAGTGATATTACAGAATTAAAGCCGCAGATCGAACAATTTATCGATTTCGCCTATAATCAATATTATTTTGCACCGAATAGTTTTGTCCACAAAAAAGAAAGACCTAAATGGAGATTTCATGTAAAAAATTTTATTAAGGAGTTAGAAAGCATTCCACCCGAGGGAGGCAAGGGCAAAGAGGCAACAAATTTGTTGAAACGACTATATGAGATGTTGAGTTATGGTTGTGCATATTATATCTTTAACACAGACAATCCTTTTCGTTCTGTTGGTATAGAGCAGACAGCTCTGTTGGATAAGGTAATAGTAAGATTGCTTGGGCAAGGAATTAATGATGAATGTATCGAATCAGCCATCAAACTGGTTATCAATGGTCATGTTGATAGGGTAACCCTGCCTTCTGATTTAATTATAGTGTTTATAAATAATCTTAAAACTACTGATGCAAAGGAAATGGCTATTAAGCAGTGCAAGCTTATAAAAAAAGAATTGATTCAGACCCAGGAAAATTCCCGAAAAAAAGCCTCAAGTTCCGAAAAATATTGGAACACTGAAAAAAGAAATAACTTAACAGAAACAATTTTCCGAATACACATGAGCTTATGTGAACATGATGAGGCAATTAAATATTTTCATGCCAATTATATAGAGTGCGATAACGAAATATCATTGTATGTCCTGTTACATCTCTTAGAAGATTATGAATGCATAAACTATTGGGTAAGAGAATATAAGACAGCACAGGGAAAAGGCATAGAACCAAGGGCAGGACTGCAAAAAGAATATAATTATGTTATGGAGAATGAAAAATTTCTGGATTATTGGATGTGATAAAACGAGACAAACAATAATAAGTGAATTAATTTATTTAACGGAAGGATAAGAATTATTTATGAAAGCATACCAGTTTAAGATAGCAATCAAGCATTCAAAACCCCCCATATGGAGACGTTGTATTGTACCTGCCGGACTTACATTTTCCCAGTTGAGTATGATATTGAATGAAGTCATGGGATGGTCGGGTTATCATTTATTTGAATTTGAATTTTATCATTTACAGCTTAGAATTACCGAAGATAACGGAGACTTTGAAGAATTTGGATATGGCATATATGATTTTGCCGAAGCTTCAACGACGTTTATCAATGAATATATAGAACAACAGGAATGGTTTACTTATACCTATGATTTGGGGGACGATTGGCAGCATAGAGTGACAATCGAGAAGGTCATAACGGATTATGAATTTAATTATCCCCAGGTGATTAAACACAAAGGTGCATGTCCCATGGAGGATTGCGGGGGGATTTACGGATATTATGAATGCCTGGAAACTTCAGAGGATCAGAATCAGTCGGAATATGACGTGGTATCGGTAAATGAATCCCTAAAGGAAAACTATGCTGTCACTTTTGGCAGGAGAGAAAAACGACAACAGGGTGAATTGTATGAAGCGATGTTAGCCGGTGAGAAAGGGTTCACTGTTTCTAAAACAGCTAAGAATACGAATAAACCAGTTCGCTCAGGCAGACACCGAGTGGAGGATTCTCTTCAACAAATTGCTGATATGTTTAAGTCCATATACCTTGAAAAGGAGTCTTTTCCTCTGCCACCTCGGGATAGTGGGAAAGACACCCTGGAATATATTTTTGATTGCTATGATAAAAAGGATTTAATCGATATAGCCCAAATTCATGGAATGGAGGGATATTCTAAGTTTAATAAAGATGAGTTGATTGCTGAGGTAGTAGATTATATTTTGAGCCCGGAAATAATGGAGAAATATTTTTCTTGTCTGCGAGATAATGAAATAAACGGATTTGAGAAGATAGTTAAGCAGCAAATGCCGTATGAAATAGAAGGTGAAGAAGTCTTTGATAGAATTGTGGAAGGGGGATATGCGGGATATTTCGGCGAAAGCATGATGGTGGTACCCCAAAGAGTAATGAAAGCATACAAGAAATTTGATTCTAAAAGTTTCAATCAAGTTAGGAAAGTTAGAAGCTTTCTTTTAGATTGTTTTAATGCGGCAGGAATACTGTATGGAGTCGCTCCGATATCGGTGATTGCCAAAATGTATCATCAAAACGTGTCAGCCGCTAAAGGGATTGGTTTGTTAACACCCGCCGCTATCGTGATGGAATGTGAAAATATTCCTGCCGGAATGTTGGATTTCGTTATCCAGGATAATTATTTTATTAATAAATCAATACTGGAAAATAATATCTATCAAAAATTGGAACAAATGCAGGGCAATAAGAACTTTTATATACCGACAGCAATTGAAATCACCGATCTTGCAGAGAAAGGTTATCTTCCAAATGACAGATACTTAAAGAAGCTGACGGCATTTTTAAGTACCGGCTTAGGTGTTAGCCGAGAAATGGCAGAGTATCTCGGTGCTGAAATTCAAAGTATGATTTGCGGCGCTTGTAAAATGCAAGAGATACATGATATGTTGGGTGAAAATAATATAAAGATGAGTGATTACGAAGAAATGAATCAATTTGTATTCATCATCGATGAGTTATGGAATCATACAAGAATGATATTAAATAGAGGCTTTAAGCCCAGTGAACTAGCGAAAGAGAACGTTACTCATCCCCCAGTTTTTGAAAACAAGAGCAAGTCACGGCCGGAGCGGGCAAAAGTGATAGATTTCCAAGAGGCCAGAAAGAAAAAAATCTATCCGAATGATCCATGCCCATGTGGCAGCGGTAGAAAATATAAGCACTGTTGCCAAAAGAAATAATTAAGGCACTCAAAACATTTAGAGATTAATATATTCCATTTTTTGACAAAGTAGTGTATACTAAAATATAGCAAACGAATGACAGTTATATTTTGGCAGCTGCTTTTTATTGCTGTAACTTAATTTAATGACGAGGAGGGGCGGCATGAAATTTACAGGGAAGAAAGAGACAGTTTCAAGCAGCAAGCCAAATGAATCGACCGAAGATGAAGACATGCGAATGAGTAAAGATGCAAAATTATATAAAGGATTGGAGGAGCTGAATGAAGAGAAAATAAAGGTTTTAATGGAAACGGATGGAAGGGAACCTGAATTTTCAAAAGAGCATGATGCTAAGATGCGTCAAATGGTTGAAGAGAGATTTGGCCCGGAAGCGGCTGACAGGATGTCTTAGATTCAGATGACACGTCAAAAAGCTGATGACGATGAAAAATGGACGAAACAGAACGGGAAGCTTTATCATATATATCCAAGGTTCAAGAAGATAGCAGCGGCAATATTGATTGTTTTTATGCTGGGTGCAATTACAATGAGTACCGAAGCCTTTAGAGTGCCTATTGTAAACTTCATTATGAATTTTCAGAAAGAATTTATGAGTATTAGTGTTGAACAGTCAGAGACTTATACAGAAGAGGCAGAAAAAGAGAAAATAGAAGAAATCTATTATCTTCAGAAGACGATAGATGGTTATGAGTTCTTTGAAGAAATCACAGAACCTACAGTTATCATTAGAAGATATAGAAATGAAAAGCAACAAGAATATGCATTTACACAACAACCACAAACGCAATCGCAAGTCCTAAAATCCTATTTTGATAGTGAAGGCACAGAATATGAATCTGTGGATTTGATCTATGGAGAAGCCTTGTTTAATGATAATGATGATATTTATTACTTAACGTGGTTTTATGATGGATATGTATTTGAAGTATCTGGTGAATTAACTAAGGAGAAAATGATTAGTCTGGCAGAATCATTAGCCTTAAAAGAAACTACAGATGAAAGAGGGGTAAATGAGTGATGAAAAAAATATTAAGTTTGATATTATGTGCTGTATTGCTTTTTACTATATCTTCTCAAGTATATGCTGAAGAAGTGGAAGATAATAATGAGTATATGGAAGAGGAATATCAGATGGAGGGGACTCCCAGCTTGTCACGTTGGAGTAATGTATCATCGATAGCGCTAGGTTTTAGTGTTTCCGGTGGAACTGCAAGTTCAGTGATAACTGTGCAAGGATACAGCAAAGTCACAACGATTGTTGTTTATACTTATATTCAAAAGAAAGTCAACGGTGTTTGGACTAATATGTATCAAGGCATTGATAAAGTTAACGGCACTTATATTTGTGCATCAAGGTCTACAGGAGTTAGCAAAGGTTATACTTACCGCCTTAGAACGCGTATATATGCATATACAGGCGCTACATATGAATTGGTGACTCTTTATAGCAGTGAATATAGTTATTAGTTTTGCGCCAACCACAATGAGAGGCAAAATGATAAGGTTATTGCGTAAAATCATAACTAACTATTTAAAGGAGTCGGCATGTTATCGCCGGAATAAGGCATAAAGCTATTATCAGCAATAGATATCAAATAAAAGGTTGTCCATTGAGGGCAACCTTTTCTGGCTTTAAAAAGGATGGAGTGCCTTATCAAGAAGAAGCCTTAGGATAGCTGACAGTACATTGACTTTTGAATCGATTTACACTATACTCAAACAAAGCAATTTGGCCGCTTTATTATTAAGATGACGGAGGGTTACATTAATGAGGGAGTTTGTGATTACAACAGAAACGAATTCAGATCTATCTAAAGAATATTTGAAAAATAATAATATCGGAATTATTCCTCACTATTACACGATAGAAGAGGATCTGTACGGAGATGAAAAAGAGCTTACAACAAAAGAATTTTATGATTTGATGCGTGCCGAGAAAAAGGCGGCAACAATGGCCAGTAATCCGGCAGTGATACTGGAAACTTTTGAGAATTATGCAAAACAGGGCGTGGACATTCTACATATTAGTTTTTCTTCCGCACTTAGTGGCGGCTGCAGCAATGTAGTTGTGGGCGGAAAAGAGATATGTGAAAAGTATCCGGAAATGAAAATAATGGTTATTGACACATTAACTGCTTCATTGGGTGAGGGCATGATGATTATGAAAGCGGTAGCGATGAAAAAAGAAGGTAAAGCAATTGATGAAATTGCGGCCTGGATAGAAGATAATAAGCAGTATATCAGCGTTCAATTTACGGTAGATGATTTAAATCATTTGTATAGGGGCGGCAGATTATCTAAAACAACAGCAATTGTTGGCTCAATGATTGGCATTAAGCCTATTTTATTTATCGATGAGGAAGGTAAATTATTAGCAAAGGGAAAAGCACGGGGAAGAAAGAAATCCTTAAATATGCTGGTAGATTTGATGGAAAACAATCTTGGCAGATTTACAGATCAGCAGATTATAATTGGCATTGTACATGGAGATAGTGAAGAAGATGCCGAATATGTAAAAAAGCTGGTTGCTGAACGGTTTGGTTATTCGGAGGAGATGATTTTAATCAGACCGATAGGTCCCAGCATCGGTGCGCATTCCGGACAGGGTGCCATCGGATTGATTTTTATGGGAGAGAAGAAGTAGTAACTAGCGGCAAATAAGGTCTTACTTGCTTATCGTAAAAACCAAAAAAAGTGAACCGAATACAAAAAATGTGTCCCCTCTCAAAATTTCGGAGTGTTATAATTAGAATCAATAAGTGAGAGTGAAAAGATAAAGGGGGGAGTGGGTTTGAAAAAATTTTATTCAAACCGTGCAAAATTTATTTTTCTGCTGCCGGGATTCGTATTGTTCAGTTTATTTGTGATTTATTCGATTATTCCCTGTTTTATGATGAGCCTGCAAAACCACAATGGAGTAGCAAGTATGGGGTGGGTTGGGTTGAGCAACTACAAGACTGCCTTAACTTCTAACGTATTCTGGGACAGCCATATCAGGACATACGGGGTGCTTTTAATGGAATTGCTGATTGGAATTCCATTATCATTGCTGTTAGCCTTGATGCTGGACCGGACAAATAAGGTGGTTCGCAATATTTATAAGTTTGCGGCATTGTTTCCGGCCATTCTTTCGGTAGCAGTCATCGGTAAAATGTTCATGGGCGTATTTAATACGGAATGGGGCATTGTCAATACGATTCTTCGGGCGGTTGGCTTGGATTCACTGGTTACTTCATGGCTTTCAAATCCGCAGACTGCCATGATTTGTATCGGGGTAGCATATGTATGGCAGTACATTGGCTACAATTCAATTTTATTTTATACCGGAATCCGTTCAATCCCGCCGGAGATTTATGAGGCGGCAACGCTGGACGGAGCGAATTTTTTGCAGATTAGCCGGCGTATTACAATACCGCTTTTGCAGGATATCCTGAAATATGTCCTGACCGGAGCAACGACAGGGACATTGGGAATGTATGGCCTGGTTGCCTTTATGACATCCGGAGGACCGGGAAGTTCCTCCAGAACGGTATTGTACGAGATGTATTATCAGGCTTTTGCATCCAGTCGGTTTGGGTATGGATGTGCAATTGCCCTGTTGTTTCTAATTCAATGCGTCATTTGGGCTTTCTTAATTAACCGATTTGTAGCACGAGAGCAGATTAAGTATTAGGGGGAGACAAAATGAATTTTATAACAACGATAAAAGGGAAATTGGGAAAAGGTATCATAGCATTTATATTATTGGCCTTTTCATTTGTATTTTTATATCCGATGTACTGGATGATTACGCTGTCATTTAAGGATCAGATTCAAGCCAGCAGTGATCCATATGGCCTTCCGAATAGTATCCATTTGGAAAATTATACTGCGGCATGGAATAAGATAGACATCCCTCAGGTGATGCTAAACAGTATTATCTATACGATGGGCGCCTGTATTCTCTGTCTGGCACTCAGTGTCATGGTGGCATATGCGCTGACCCGGATGCAGATGAAGCATGCCAATGCCTTCCGGATGTATTTTACTATTGGGATGATTATTCCGATTGCGGTGCTGATGATTCCGTTGTATCGTTTGATTATTGGGCTGGGAATGAAAAATACATTCTGGGCACTAATATTGCCCTATGCAGCATTTAATATGTCTTCCAGTATCCTGATGATCTGTGCCTTTTTCAGAAATGTCCCGGTAGAATTGGAGGAAGCAGCGGCAATAGATGGATGCAGTGTCTACAGAGTGTTTCTGAAAATTATGGTGCCGTTGGTGAAACCGGTAATTGTAACACAGATGGTAATGGTATACATTTTTGTATGGAATGAATTTTCTCTGGCCAGTGTCATTGCAATGAATGAACAAATGCGTACGGTTACCGTTGCCTTATATGCCTTTTTCAGTGCCTTTGACGTAACTCACTGGGGCATGATTGGAGCGGCTGTGACCATGACAACGCTGCCGATTATTCTAATATATACATTCGGTTGTAAGCAGATAGAGGAAGCAATAAGTTTTTCAGGAGGATTGAAATAAGAAGTTAACAGATAATCAGAACGTACACATAACCTCAGAGGGTTTTGTGTACGCCTTTGTATTAAAAATGGGTGAGGAAACAGATATGGAAGGAAAAATGAAGTTAAAGTATATCATTTTTATAACGACAACAATTGTAACCGTAGCTACTTTGTTGTTGTTCTGGGGTATATGCAATCAAAAGTTTTCCTCCCTAATTACGGAACAGGTAGTGGATGATTATCAGGAGATAACCGTAGCAATGGAAAAAAATGTGGAAACTTTGAGTTCTTACACACAGGATTTTGCCAAGTATATGTCGTTGGATACGGCACTTAGGGATACTCTGTCCGATTACTATGAAATGTCACCGGAGGAATGGACAAAGAATCGGCTGTCAATGCAAAAGCAATGGGAAGATATCAGTATTCGGCTGATCTATTCAACATCCAGGTTGGCAGGAGTAGGTATTTATGTCGGTAAAGAGCCTTTGTACAGTTACTTTAATTCTTCCTTTGAGTATGATACCGATATGATTCCGGGAACGACTCTGCAGGAAGCGGAAATGCAGAAAAAGGCTCTGTGGACAGATCTTTTGACATTGCGAAATACTAGCTCGTATAAGAGCAAACCGGAGTATGTGTTTGCTGTAGTGAAGTTAGTACAGGGGGCAGGCGGCGAGAAGTTAGGCACAATTGTAGTGTTTGTACGTGAATCGAGTTTTTCCGAGGTAATAGCAAAAGAAGATACCCAGAATCGGCAATTCTATCTTGTAAATGAGGACGGAAAAATTATCTCCGCAGAAAATAAGGAGGCATTGTATCATGATGTAAAAGAAGAACTTAATTTGTCTGACGAACAATATCAGTCTTGCCGGCAGGATGGGAAAATGCTTCTACAGCAAAAAGGGTCGGCTCCGGTACTATATATGAGCAGCGAGATTGAAGGAACCGGGTGGCATCTAATCGGAAAAACAGTGTTGGAAGAGTTGGAGGAACAGCAGCAGGGGCTTCGTACATTTATGAAGATGATGCTGATTTTGGCAGGTGGATTGACCATACTTGTTTCATGGTTTGTCTCTAAAAAGCTGACAAAGCCGCTTAATGAGTTGATTCTCGTCATGAGAAAGATTGAATCCGGCCAGAATAAGGAGAAACTTCGATTTTCCCCGGACGGAATTGGGGAAATGGGCTTGTTGGGGCAAGAATTCAATCGTCTGATGGATAAAGTGGATGAGTCTGCGGAGCAGATTTATCAGGAACAAAGGCAAAGAAGGCATAATGAGGTACGGCTTTTGCAGGCTCAGATTGTGCCGCATTTTTTATACAATACACTGGGAATGATTACTTCTTTGATTAAGCTGGAGCGCTCTTCGGAAGCATTGCGGGCCATCCAGAATCTGGTCACCTTTTATCGGTTGTCGTTGTCAACAGGCAAAGAAAAGATTACCGTCAAGGAGGAACTGGAGTTGACCGATAATTACCTGATGTTATATCAAATGAGGTACATTGAATATGTGGAATATCGAATTTCATCGGATGAGAGTGCGGCGACCTTTATGATTCCCAAGCTGACCATTCAGCCCTTAGTTGAAAATGTCCTGCAGCATGGTCTGAAGCCAAATGGAGAAAAATGCGTAATTATCATCAAAGCGGAAAGAAACCAGGAAAGTGGGGGGTTGGTGGTATCGGTTTGTGACAATGGCTGCGGAATTGCTCCGGAACGGTTGGCAAAGCTGCGGCAAAGTCTGAAAACCGGAAATAGTCTGACAAACTCTTTTGGTGTCCTAAATGTCAATCAGCGTCTGGAGTTAATGTATGGAAAAGAATTTCATATGGAAATTGAGAGCGTGGAGCAAGCGTTTATGAAGTTTTCCTTATATTTACTGAAGAGAGAATGGGAGTAGGAGGGGCTGGCAAGATGTATAAAATATTGTTGGTGGATGATGAGTATTTTCACCGGGAGGCGCTAAAGCATTCGATTTCTTGGGAAGAGTATGGATGTACAATATGCGGAGAAGCGAATAATGGGTTGGCGGGAATTGAGCAAGCCATTGATTTGCTGCCGGATATTGTGTTGGTGGATATTAGTATGCCGTTTATGGACGGACTGGAAATGATTGAAAATACCAAACGGGTTCTGCCGGAGGCGATTTATGCCATTATAACAGGATACAGTGAGTTTGAATATGCCAAGCGGGGCATTGAACTGGGCATAAAATATTTTGTGGTGAAGCCGGTAGATGATATCGAATTAGTAAAGATTATCAATCAGATGGTTCAGGAACTAGATGCCAGGAAAGAAAAAAAGGAAGAATATACAAGTCTGCGCTTTTGGGCTGATAAAAATGTCCGGAACAACCGCAGGGAATTCCTTCATATGCTGTTAAGTGATGCCTGGGAGATTGACAGGGAACGCTTTTTATACGAGTGTGAACACCTTCAGATTCCCATTCGGCAGGGCGGTTATGGGGTTTGCTGTCTGAAAGTTGATGTACGCACGCCAATCAGTCTGTCAACCGAAGGATGGGAACAGAAAATTGCTGAAATGTTGGCACGAGAGCAACTAAAGAATCAATACGTTGTTTTCTGTACCAGAGAAGGGGGACATATTTTGTTCGCTAATCTTGCAGAATCAGAGTGGGATGTTATGCAGATGCGTGCGGTTATGCAGAAACTGCAGATTCGCTTCATGCAGGAGTTGGTATGTACGGCGGTGGCCGGAGTCGGAAGTTACTGTACAGATTACCGGCAGATTCCGAACTCCTGTCTAGAAGCAGAAACATCAATGACGGAGATTGCAACGTCAAAACTAATCACCCGGATGCTGAATTATATCCATGATAATTATGGAGATGCAGACCTGACTCTGCATAAAATCGCTGCGGAACTATACGCCAACTATTCCTATTTAAGTGCTCAGTTTACAAAAGAAATTGGAATGACGACCAGCCAGTATATTCAGCGTTTCCGTATGACCAAGGCGGTGGATGCCCTGAGTAAAGGCGGTGATAATATGGTCAAGATTGCCTGCGATGCAGGATATACCGATGTGAAGTATTTCTATCGGTGTTTTAAAAAAGAATTTGGAGTCACACCCAATCAATATATGGATATGATACAGAAACAAAAAAAATTGAACTAATTGCTAAAAATATGAACCCCACATAAATTCTACGGGACTATAATAAGAGTAACGAAATGAAGGATTGGAGGGAAAGTTTTGAAACTAAAAAGAGTTTTATGTTTATCATTGTCACTTTGTCTGCTTTTGTTGGCAGCAGGGTGCGGTAAGAGCAGTGAGAAGGATTCTGGCACAGAGGTCAGCACAAATGCCGAAAAAGAGTCAAAAGGCGGCGCGACAATTACCATTGCCTATGCAGAAGCCGATTCCACGCAGGTGGAGGTGATGGAGGATTATGTGAAGCCGGCCTTGGAAGAAGCGTTTCCGGATATCACGTTTGAATATACCGGAATTACTACGGATAAAGCAGAAGCGCTGAAAACAATGAGTGCGACCGGAGAGCTGACGGATATTTACTGTTCTGACTCAGGAATTTATGAAACGCTTTTGTTAGCGGGGGATTTTGTCGATTTGGCGCCATATCTGGAGGCGGATAACTGGGTGGAAGAGAATTATTATAATCCGCAGCTGCTCTACAGTGGAGATACTTTGTATAACATAACCTGCGGACAGAATGATTACTATACGCCGGTTATTTACTACAATGGCGAATTGTTTGAAGAGTATGGACTGTCCAAGCCAACTACGATGGAAGAATTTTTAAACGTATGCAAAGTACTGAAGGACAATGATATTTATCCAATGACAACAAGTACGACATTTGCTTCTTATTTTATGATGGATGCTCTGATTAGCAGCTATAATCCGGAGGCATTGAATGAACTGCACAGCCGGGAAATTGACTGGACGGATGACAGCATTAAGGAGGCTCTAAAAGTATTTGATGAGCTGAAGGAAATGGGTGCGTTTTCACCCGATTCAGCTTCAAAAGGTGACAGTGACTGTCTGGCGGAATTTGCCAATGGAACGGTTGCAATGTGGCCAACCATGTCCTGGTATAACTTTAATGTAGCGGAAGGAGAAGTGGACTTTACAACCGGCACCTTTAACTGGCCATCCGGAAATGACGAGTATCCAACGGATTATCAGCAGCTTAACTGGGGTTCTGTGTATGGCGGTTGGGCCGTGAACCCGGATGCTTCAGATGTAGATACCAGCATTGAAGTGCTGAAAGTGATTTTGAAAGCAGAGGCGCAGCGACATGCAGATAATGGTTTGTCTGAAAACTTCATCGTTGAAGGAGCGGCTGAACCAACTAATCCGGTGGAAATTGCCCGTATGGAATCCTATAACAAGGCCACAGAATATAGAACTTTGTTGTTTGTGACGGGCATGGATGCGGCAACAACATCTGAATTTACTACATATATGAGTATGATGGTTTCGGATGATACCGGCTATCTATCGGAAAACTTTATCAAAGATTTTAGTCCGGCCTGGGAAGCTAATACCAAAGCAGCTGATTAAAAATATTAAATAAAAAATGTTTCCAAGGGCTGCCACAAAACAAGTTGATTGTGGCAGCCTTTACTGATAAGAAGGAGAGTAAAAATATGAACAGCAAAGAAAGAGTCATGGCGGCAATACAGCATCAGCCGGTTGACAGAATTCCGATGTTTATGGACTGTACGACATCAGATGTTACAGAAGCATTGGTGAAAGCACTTCACTGTAATACTGAAGATGAGATGCATAGGAAGCTTCATATCGACTGCCGATGGTGTACCTGCATGGATGACTTTATCAGCATGAATGTCTATAAACAGGGGACCTTTACTGACATGTGGGGGATTGAAAAATCGGTATATGGAGGAATTCCGACATCCCATCCGCTTTCTCATCTGGAAAGCATAGCGGATATTGAAAATTATGAACATTGGCCGTCACCGGATCAGATTGATTACGACATGTATGTTGAAAAAATGAAGCAGTACGACGAGTATGCGGTATTTGGCGGAATGTGGAGCCCGTTCCTGGAGCAGGCTTCGATGTTGGTCGGAATGGAAAATCTAATGATGCTGATGTACGATGATCCAGAGTTGGTGGCGTGTCTGTTGGATAAAATTACGGACTTCTATCTGGAATGCAACAAAAGGATGTTTGCGAAAGCCGGAACCCATATGCAGATCTTTTTCATGGGTGATGATTATGGAACCCAAAACGGATTGCTTTACGGTCCGGATCTGTTTCGGCAGTTTATCAAGCCACGCCTAAAAAAACTCTATGACCTGGCAAAAAGTCATGGTTATGTTGTGCAGCAGCATTCCTGCGGCAGTATTGTCCGAATAATTCCTGATCTGATTGAAATTGGTTTAAATGGATTGCATCCGATTCAGGTTTCAGCAGCCGGAATGAAGCTTAAAGAACTGAAAGAAGCATATGGTCGGGAGTTATACTTTGCCGGCTCCCTGGATGTCATGCATCTGCTGATAGATGGAAGTGATGAAGAAGTGGAAACAGCAGTGAAAAAGACAATGATGTTGTTTGAGCAAGGCGGATTTATCTTTGGCCCTTCCCAAGGATTCCTTCCGGAGATTCCGACAGAACGGATTGTGATGATGTATGAACTGGGATATCGGTATGGGAGGAAGTAAAAAATGTCAAAGTATTACATACCCGGTTTCGGAAGGCTAGATGAGACAAGCGGCTTTACAAAGATAGAGGGATGCGGTGACGGGAAATTTATCAGCGGAAAGGATGGGGTGACTGCGATTTACCGTACCGGGGATAAAAAGGTGGAATTGATTTGCTTTGCCAAGAGAACCCTGGCTTATGTTCATTCAGCAGTGGGACACTCGGCTTATTATCCCCTGCATGCCGTGAAAAAGGATTCTGTCAGCGCAGTGTTGATGGATTTGGATGGAACAACGGTTAGAAGTGAGGAATTCTGGATTTGGATTATTGAAAAAACAGTGAGCAGCATGATGGATAACCCGGGATTTTCTTTGACCAATCAGGATATCCCCTTTGTTTCCGGACACAGTGTGACGGAACATCTGAAATATTGTATTGATAAATATTGCCCGGAAAAGTCGATGGAAAAGGCCAGAGAATTCTATTTCTATCACACGAGACAAGAGATGCAGAATATAGTTGAAGGAAAGGGACGTAAAAATGCGTTTATTCCGAATCATGGCGTGAAGGAGTTTCTTTTGCGGCTAAAAGAAAAAAAGATAAAGATTGGGTTGGTTACTTCCGGACTTTATGAAAAGGCATACCCTGAAATTTTATCAGCATTTCAAACACTTAAGATGGGTGATCCAAAAGAATTCTATGACTGTATTATTACCGCAGGAACTCCGCTGGGTCAGGGCGATGCCGGCACCTTGGGGGAACTGGAGGCAAAGCCGCATCCTTGGTTATATGCAGAATGTGCCAGTGTGGGACTGGGGATTCCTTTTGCGGATCGGGGACACGTCCTAGGCATTGAGGACAGTGGCGCCGGTGTCAGTTCCATCCGGCTGGCCGGATATTATACTGTAGGGATTGGCGGGGGAAATATTAAAGAAAGTGGAACCCTGGGGATGTGCAATGCCTATTGTGAAACATTTGATGAAATATTGGAATTGATTAGGAGTGCGTAAATGAGCGAAAAAAAGACAAATTACATAATTCCGCATACCCACTGGGACAGAGAGTGGCGTTATCCGATTTGGAAGAATCGGATGTTGTTGATTGAATTTATGGATGAGCTGTTGAATATCCTGGATAAAAACCCTGACTATCATTGTTTTCTGATGGATGGGCAGGTTGCTCCAATCGATGATTATTTGGAAGTTAAACCAGAGAACAGAGAAAAAGTAGAAGCTTATATTAAAGATGGGCGGATTGCAGTGGGACCGTGGTATACGCTTCCTGATTTATACCCTCTGGATGGGGAATGCCTGGTGCGTAATCTACTGAAGGGCATCCGGACAGCCCAGCGTTACGGAAAATGTATGAAAGTAGGCTACAATTCCTTTGGCTGGGGGCAGACGGCACAGTTTCCGCAGCTATATAAAAAGTTTGGGATAGATTTTATTATCTGTGCCAAAAAAGTCTCCAAAGAACGGGCACCGGAAAGTGAGTTTATCTGGGAAGGGCCTGATGGTACCAGAATGCTGACTAGCCGCTTGGGAGATAACGCCAGGGCGAATTTTTATTTTTATGCATACCTTTATAGCAAATATGGAATCAACTGCCTCAGTCAGGAATATGCCTATCGGCCGCAACTTTCCGGGATGGCGGTACATAATGCCGGAGTGGGGCATGAAGAGGAAGACTTTTTTATGGTAGACGCGAACTTATCTTATAAAAAGGAATGGCTGGAGAAAGGCTTTCGGGATGCCGAAAAGGGGACAAAAGACACCTTGGCCAAACAGGACCGCTTATATCTGAATGGCACAGATTTTTCGACCCCACATCCGGAACTGACAAATATGATTCGGGATTTAAACGAGACCTTTAAGGATGAGGTGTTTATCAATACCCGCCTGGAAGAGTATGCCAGGAAGCTGCATGAGGTGCTAAAGGAGAGTGATTTGCGAACGGTATTTGGGGAATTGCGGGACGGCCCGGCCTGTGACTGTTCGGGAAATGCTCTGGCGGCGCGGATGTATTTGAAAATACGTAATAAAAAGGCTGAAAATTTGCTGATTCATCAGGCAGAGCCGTTCATGACGGTCAACCATTTGTTGGGAAACGGCTATGAGGCAGGATATCTTACAAAGGCATGGGACTACCTGCTAAAATCCCATCCCCATGACTCCATCAATGGTGTGACTCAGGATAAGACGGCGGATGATGTTGAGTACCGGTTGGAGCAGGCTGTTGAGATGGGGCAGGTACTGTGTGATCAAGCTGCTTACAAAATAATCCGGCAGATGGATTTTGGAGCGGAACAAAACGGAAAGCAGATCCTGGTGGTTTTTAATCCGCATCCATATGAGGTGAAGAGTATCTGCAAAGTATCGGTAGATACTCCAAGAGCGGACGCTATCTGGAGTCTGACAGCAAAGGAAAGTAGCGGCCATGAACTAAAGGTACAGGAAATCGCCAGGGATGAAAAAACATTTCCGGTTCATGATTTAGAAGCCAGACCATGGCCCTATGCATCGGATCGGCACCTGGTTTATGTAGAGACCGGGAAAGTACCGGCGATGGGATATAAGACCATTATTCTGGAACCAAAATCACATTTTTCCAGAAATCATTTTTACTGGATGGAGATGCGCATGTCAGAAGGTCATGACATCTGTGCTTCCGACAATGTACTGGAAAATGAAAATTTGAAGGTAAAGGTAAATTTTAATGGGACACTCAACCTGCTGGATAAGAATACCGGAGAAGTCTATGAGAACCTGCATTATTTTGAAGATGCCGGTGATGTTGGAAATTACTGGGCTTATTATCCGCCGTATCATAATCAGATTTACACAACATTGACAGAAAGTGCTCAAGTCTGGTGTGAGGATAATGGACCGCTCTCGGCAACGTTAGGAATTCGCTATCGAATGAAACTGCCGGCAGCCGGATATGAGTCAAAATGTGGTGTCCGTGGCGAGGGCAAGCGGAGTGCAGAGGGCAAAAACTTTGAAATCGTTTCTTATCTCACCCTGGAGAAGGGCGCAAAGAGTCTGAAAGTGCACACAGTTGTGGAAAATAACGTAGAAAACCACCGGCTGAGGGTGGCCTTGCCAACGGGGATTAATGCTCAGGCAGTCGATACGGCCGGGCATTTTGGCGTGGACAGGCGACCGGTACAACCGGCTAAGGATGAAGCGGGAATGTTCTATCCGGAAATGCAGACGCTTCCGATGCAGATGTTTGTCGATGTCAGTGATGAGAAGCGGGGACTGGGGGTTGTGAACAACTGTTTTACGGAGTATGAAATGAAGGCGGATCAGACCTTGTACCTGACACTGTTTCGAGCCATGGGAAATATGATTGTGACTTGGTGGGAGGCAGTTGGTATATTTCCGGATAAGAAGGGAAGCCAACTGTTGCGGAAGATGGAATTTGAATATGCCATTTATCCGCACCGGGGGAATTGGGAAACGGCCGGAACTTACAGGGAAGCCAGGCTGTTAAATGCACCGCTGATGACTTATCAGGTACTCGGTGGGAACGGCGGTAACCTTCCGCTAGAACAAGGGTTTTTGCAAATTGGCGAACACAATTTGCAGGTTTCGGCATTTAAAAAGTGTGAAGAACGTGATAGTGTAATTCTGCGGGTGTACAACCCTACCGCCAAAGCAGTTCAGACGGCAATTCACCTTACTGTCCCGGGGATGACGGTAAAAGAGGTAATTGAATGTAATCTGAATGAAGAGCGGTTGGATAGAAGGATAGCAGCAAAGAGTAATCGTTGGGATATAGAAGTAGGCGTCAATGAAATTAAGACATTTGAGATGATACCGGGGTAGCGAGTATGGCGATTGTAAAACTGCGTCCAAGCTGCAAGGAGTATCCGCTTTGACAATGTAAGACAGGAGGATGTTATGAACAAAAAGGAAAGGGTGCTTGCAGCACTAAAACATGAGCCGGTGGATCGGATTCCGCGGGGAGAATTGGCAATTGAAGGTGAATTTATTGAACATTATCTGACTGGCGAAAAACAAACGCTGTCAGCATTACAGAAAGGGGTCTATGTCCGGGAAAAATTAGGATTTGATTTTGTCAATGTGCATGAATTCCCCAAAAAGCTGATTGGGTATGCAAATGACGGATATCCCATTTATAAAAGTCCGTATGGAGATATTTTTAAGGAAACACCGCACAGTTTTCAGATGCTTCATCCGGCGCTTAAAGATATTGCGGATGTGACGGAATACAAGACAGCAGAAATATCTGTGGCAACGGCACATATGCTAGAGTTTTATAAAAATAATACCGATTTCTTCTTGATTTCCCAGATTAACGGTCCGGTCAGCGCATTGGACTGGGCACTGGGGATGGAGGATTACCTCTGTTACTGTATGACCGATCCGGAGTTAGTTGCCCAGATGGCCGATAAAATTATCGACTTTGAAATCGGACGGGCGAAGTTGTTCCTTGATAAAGGGGCTGAGGCTATTTTGATTACCGATGACATTGCCTTTAACACAGGGTTATTGCTGCCGCCTGATAAAATGAAAGAGGTTGCTTATCCATTTTATCAAAAAGCGATAGGGGAGATTAAAAAGTATCGGGATGTTCCGGTAATCTTTCACAGCGATGGATATCTGCATCAAGTCATTCCAGAGATTATTGCCTGTGGTTTTGATGCTATCCAGTCCTTGCAGCCATCTGCCGGTATGGATATAGAGAAGGTGAAGAAAGAATTTGGCGATAAACTGTGCCTGATTGGCAATGTCGATTTGAATGACCTTCTGCCGTTTGGTAATCCGGATGAGGTGAAAAAGGAAGTAAAGCTGCTGGCAGAGAAAGCCGGACCGGAGGGATTTATTCTTTCTACCTGCAATATCCTGACGGGTGCTGTGAAGGTGGAAAACGCAGAAGCAATGTACTTTTTTGATGAAAATCATGTCGGTAATTAATATTAAAATGGGTTGAAGAAAAAAATGAATGGGATATAATAGAAGTTAATCGATACATTCATTTACTATGATACAAATCAAGGAGGAGCACATGCCAAATATTCACTATTTAGAAAATCAATATTTAACTGTGGCTGTTGCCGATGCAGGCGCAGAACTGACAAGTATTTATGATAAGAAAAATCAAAGAGAGATTATTTGGGAAGCGGATTCAAAGTATTGGAAACGTCATGCACCGGTACTCTTTCCAAATGTGGGAAAACACTATCTGAATCATTACTTATACAATGGAACAACATATGAAACGAAGCAGCATGGCTTTGCCAGAGATATGGAATTTGTATGTACCAATGATACAACTGATAGGGTTACCCATCAGTTGAAGGCGAATGCGGATACAAGGAAAGTGTATCCCTTTGATTTTGTATTGGAGATTACCCACCGTCTTGATGAAAATCAAGTCATTGTGCAATGGAAAGTAACAAATGCAGGAAAAGAAGCGATGTATTTTACCATTGGCGGGCATCCGGCTTTTAAAGTACCCATTCTTGAAAATACGAAACAAACCGATTATCAATTAATCTTTGATAAAAAAGAGGCATTGGCATATATTCTTGTCGACAAAGAGACCGGGACGGCCATTGACGACACTGTCTATCATCTGGAATTGAATCAAAGTAAGTATGCTATTACAGCGCATATGTTTGATAAAGATGCCTTGATTTTTGATAAGGGACAAATTCAATGGGCCGCCATAGGTTATCCTGACGGAAGTCCTTATGTAGCTATAAAATGTAACGGTTTTCCCAATTTTGGGATATGGTCTGTGCCGGGGGCACCATTTGTTTGTTTAGAACCTTGGGATGGACGATGCGATAATAAGGGGTTTGAAAAGGAAATATCCAAAAAGCCGGGAATTAACATGCTGGCTTCGGAGGAAATATATCATAAGGAATATAAAATTATTGTATATTGATATTTATAATTCCTCTTATTGGGAAATAGTATAGATAAATAGGAGGAATCGTATGAAATTAAAATCACAATTATCGGTCATGTTTTATGAAACGATAGGCAGCTTTTTGATTGCTGTGGGTATTTATAATTTTGCAGTCTTATCAGAATTTCCCATGACCGGATTTTCGGGAATTGCAATTATATTATACCGTTTATTTGATTTCCCCATAGGACTGACAACGATTGTACTCAATATTCCTGTCGCTATCTTGTGCTATCGGGTGTTGGGCAGAGGCTTTTTTCTAAGATCATTACGGTGCATTGTCATTTCTTCGATTATGATTGATGTTGTCGCTCCGTACTTACCGATGTATCAAGGCGATAGATTGCTGTCAGCAATTTGCGCCGGAGTTTTAGGAGGTTTAGGTTATGCTTTAATCTTTATGCAAAATTCTTCTACGGGAGGTACGGATTTTATTATTATGGCGGTCAAGGCGAAGAAACCACATTTGTCATTGGGAAAAATCTCCTTTATATTAGATGTCGGAATCGTTCTTGCAGGCGGGCTGATATTTGAGGATGTAGATGGGATTATTTATGGAATGATGATTAGCTATCTATTTGCCGTTGTGATTGATAAAGTAATGTATGGAATCAACTCGGGGAAAATGACCCTTATCGTTACAACCCATGGCCGGGAAGTTGTTGAAATCATTGAAAAAACCATCGGCAGGGGTTCCACAATACTTAAAGGGTATGGCGGTCATAAAAACAATGAAGAAAAATCTGTCGTCATGTGCGCCTGCAACAATAAACAGATGTATGTGTTGGAAAAGGCCGTAGAAGCCACTGATGAAGCGGCCTTTATCATCATTTTAGAATCTAATGAAGTCTATGGAGAAGGATTTAAAATGATTGCCGGGGGAGATAAGCGGGAATAGCCGGGACTATTTAGCAAACTTCTTATATTGCATTGATGGCTGCGCTTCTCTGGCCAAATCTCGAAAGGTGTCGATATCTTGCGGGGAAGTAAAGGCACGTTTGGGAAGCACCGTATAGATGTTTTTATTTTGGATTAAATAAAAAAAGTCATCATTCTCCCATAGTTTATGATACATCTGCCATTCAAGATGAGAAGATATGGAAGGCGTATGAAACTCTATGGCATCAAGGGTGAAGGTTAATTGGTATGTTTCGTGATATTTTTCCGTTTGCTTAAATGCAAATAGGGGCTGAAGAAAATATACAGTAAAAATCATCACGGTGTATAAAACCGCGACTGTAAGCAGCAAAGCTGATAGGGTACCGGATGCAGCAAATATATAGTATGCGATACCAAAACCTAAGAATATTGCCATAAACACAAAACTAAAAGGTGTCAGTATTTTAGCCATAAAGATATATTTCTGTACTGCTCTAACATATTCTTCCTTTGTATATAAAAACGTGGTTTTTATTTGTTTCATCTAGCTCTCTCCTGATTTTCTGTCTTAATATTTGGGGTTTACTTAACCCGTAATCATTATATCATTTGTGACAAGTTAATTCTAGTCAGAATTAAACCGGCTGTTTTTACAATATACATTGAGTGAGCATGGACAATGAAAAAGTTGTAATGCGTTAAATTAGGGGTAACTTTTTAAGCTGATTGGCATATACTTCATTAGAATATATGATGCAAAGGTTAGTGAGTATATGGTTATATATGTTATTGATAAAGGTGATACCATCTACCGGTTATCCAGAGAGTATGATGTTCCCATGGGGAAAATTATTGAAGATAATCAGGTACCGGATGTTAACCGTCTGGTTATCGGGTCATCTCTTGTGATCGTTAATGAAGAGGGCGTTCCGGATGAATACAAAATGGGAAGTATTTTGGTCAACGGATATTGTTATCCGGATGTTGACACTGAAGTTTTAAACACTTCTTTGCCATCGTTGACCTATTTGGGTATTTTCAGTTATCAGATATTGCCGGATGGAGGTCTTATCCAGATTGACGATGAACGTGTGATACAGGCAGCACTAGATCAACACACAGAGTCAAGAATGGTGATAACGAACATAGGCGAAGAGGGTCAGTTTAGCAGTGATTTGGCACGAACAATTTTAGACAGTGAAGAGCTTCAGGGGATTTTGTTGGAGAATTGTATTCAAATCATGGAAAATAAAGACTATACAGGGCTGGATGTAGACTTTGAATATTTGTATCCGGAAGATAGGGAAAAATATAACCGCTTTCTGGAGCAGGCCAGAAACCGTTTGAATCCTTTAGGTTATACGCTTTCAACGGCGATTGCTCCTAAGCTAAGCGGCGAACAGCAGGGTCTTTTATATGAAGCCCATGATTATAGTGCCCATGGCAGATATGCCGATGAAGTTATTATTATGACCTATGAATGGGGATTTTTATACGGACCGCCTATGGCGGTAGCACCGCTCGACCGGGTAAGAAAAGTAATTGAATATGCTGTTAGCGAGATTCCTTCGGAAAAGATTCTGATGGGAATACCCAATTACGGATATGATTGGACGCTCCCTTATGAACCGGGAAGTGCAGCAAGAATTATATCTAGTCCACAGGCAATCGAAATTGCAATGGAAGTAGGGGCACAGATTCAATTTGATGAGACAGCGGCTTCGCCATTTTTTACATACTATGATGAGGAGAAGAGGCAGCATATTGTCTGGTTTGAAGATGCCAGGAGCATCTATGAAAAATTAAGGTTGGTGGAAGCGTATAACCTGGGCGGGGTCAGCTATTGGACCGTCAATAATAAATTTAATCAAAACTGGGTCGTGCTGCAGGGATTATATGATGTAAAAAAGAATATGTAATTTTGATCAGAGAAATTCTGCCAAAAGGCGGTCAGAATTTCTCTGATCGGGATATCAATAACTTATTTTATCAAGAATATGATTCATATAAGCCATGACTATACCATAATTTGTCATCGGCACATCCTGTTTTTTTGCCTTTTCAATTCGGGATAATACATGCTTTCGGTTGAACATGCATGCGCCGCACTGAATAATTAAATCATATTGACTCAAATCTTTTGGGAAATCAGGGCCGGAAACATGGTCAATTGTAATATTCGCTCCGGCCGTTTCCCGAAGCATCCGCGGTATCTTTTCTTTTCCGATATCTTCAGTGAGAGGCACATGGGTACAGGCTTCGGCAATGAGTACTTTGGAATGATTGGATAAAGTCCCTAAGACTTCGGCGCTCTTGATATAATAATCCAAATCCCCCTTATAATTTGCATATAAAACCGAAAAAGAGGTCAGCTTGCTGGAAGCCGGTTTTTTTTCATAGACCGTTTTAAATACTTGGGAATCAGTGATAATCACATCGGGTGGGGAGGTGAGCGCCGCAAGCGCTTGATCCAGTTTGTCGGTAGTCGCACTGATAACAATACATTTTTTATCTAACAAATCCCTTGTTGTCTGGACCTGTGGGAGGATAAGCCGACCTTTAGGCGCCTGAATATCCTGGGGCATTACAAGCAAAACAGTGTCGCCCTCATTGACAATACCCTCAGTAATGCTGCTTGCCTCGTAGTCTGAGGGCAGCAGTCTGATAATAGCTTCTCTGATGGCATCTATCCCTGTTTTTTCTTTGGCGCTGACAATTAAAGGCTTCTTGCCGCAGATTTTTTCGATTTCGCCAAATAATATATTTGTATCGGGAATGATATCTGCTTTATTAATGATAGCTACAATAGGTACTTTCGCCTCCTTTAGCATGGCAATCCACTCTAATTCTCGATCTGGTTTATCTTTTCCGAAAACTAACAGGGCGATATCTGTTTTATCAATCGCTTCAATTGTTTTTTTGACCCGCATTTCACCAAGAGAACCTTCATCATCAAAGCCGGCGGTATCTATAAAAACGCAGGGACCGATTCCGTAGATTTCCATTGCTTTATATACCGGATCAGCGGTGGTTCCGGCAATCTCAGAGACCAGGGCGGTGTCTTGCCCGGTTAATGCGTTAATAAGTGAAGATTTGCCGCTGTTTCTTTTTCCGAAAATACCAATGTGGATTCGATTGGCTCTGGGAGTATCTGATAAGCTCACGATAAATGACCTCCTACTTTAAAACCTGAAGTCTCGTTGTCCATTTTTGATATTGTTAAGATTTTTAACCGCAATGGCACAGACTTTGTCATTAGGTATCTGATTAAGTTCTTCTTTGATAAGTTTTTCTCCTGCCGATTTAGTGCCTGAAGATGCGTAGTCCTCTAAATATTCCTGTAATGTCATCAAAGCATTGGGTTGACAGCAGTTGGCGATTTGTCCTGATTTCAACAATTGCATAAAGCGGTCACCGGTGCGTCCTTCTCGATAACATGCAGTACAGAAGCTTGGAATATACCCGGCATCCACCAGCCATTCAACGATTTCGTCCAATGTACGTGTATCATTAACTTCAAACTGAGAAGAATTGTCCTCATCAGATTCATGCTCGACATAGCCGCCGACGCTGGTACTAGAACCGCCGCTGATTTGAGAAATTCCCAACCGCAGAGCTTCTTTACGCATCGTCTGGGATTCTCGCGTGGATATAATCATGCCGGTGTAGGGAACGGCGATACGAATGAGGGCGATAATTTTTTTGAAAACATCATCAGGCACGCCATCTGAAAAATCATCAGGATTGATGTCATCAGCAGGACGAATGCGGGGGACACTGATGGTATGAGGGCCTACGCCAAGAGCGGCCTCAAGATGTTCGGCATGCATGAGTAAGCCGACAAAATCATAGCGGTACATATTGAGTCCGAAAAGGACGCCAAGACCGACATCATCAATACCGGCTTCCATCGCCCGGTCCATCGCCTCGGTATGGTAGGCATAGTCATGCTTGGGGCCTGTGGGATGAAGTTGTTCGTAACTTTTCTTGTGATAGGTTTCCTGGAAGAGAATATATGTACCGATACCGGCATCTTTTAACTTCCGATAATCTTCAACTGTAGTTGCTGCAATATTGACATTGACACGGCGGATGGCACCGTTTTTATGTTTGATTTTATAAATGGTATCAATACTTTCCAGGATATAATCAAGCGGGTTCATTTTCGGATCCTCACCGGCCTCTAAAGCCAGTCGCTTATGCCCCATATCCTGCAAGGCGATAACTTCTTTTTTGATTTCATCCTGAGTCAGTTTTTTTCGGCTGATATGCTTATTCTTTAGATGATAAGGACAATAGGTACAGCCGTTGATGCAGTAATTGGATAGATAGAGTGGTGCAAACATAACGATGCGGTTGCCGTAAAATTTTTCTTTGATTTCCTGGGCCATGGTATAGATTCTTTGGATAATCTCAGCATCCTCACATTCAAGCAGCACTGCGGCTTCTCGGTGGGTCAGTCCCTTAGCGAGTCTGGCCTTATTTAATATTTGCTTGATGAGCATTTCGTTGTTTTTATTGGCTTTGGCATATTCTAAGGTTTCCAATATTTCCTCATGGCTGATAAATTCTTCGGCAGCTTTGGATTTTACATGATACATTACTATTATCTCCTCTCTTTGTTTCGATTTATATTTTTGGAATCACCGCGGGCCACGGTGATTTCATAGCCTATTTTATTCATTCGTCTTTTAAGGCATTGAATACATTGTGCGGCTTCGTCTCCGGTACATATTTTGTTGTCATATAAGGCGTATTTCTTACGTTGGCTTACAGGTGAGAGATTTGGCATGACAACATTGGCACCGGCTAAAATCCCTGCTTCCCGCCCAAGGGGGTCAACGGTTCCCAATGCCGTCGTTGCCGGAATAAGAGCCGCCGGCAGCATAAGGCGGATAAGGCCAATTAAAAATAAGGTTTTTTTAAGGCTTCCCGATGGGAACTGAGCAAAGGGGGTATCTTTATGGGTAATAAAAGGACCGATGCCAACCATTTGCGGATTCAGTTCTTGGATAAATAGAAGGTCCTCGGCCAAATCAGCGGTGGTTTGATAGGGTGATTCAACCATAAAACCGGTGCCTACTTGAAAACCAATTCGCTTTAAGTCCTGAAGACACCTGATACGATTCTGCTGACTTAGTTTTGGCGGATGCAGCTTCTGGTAATGCTTTTCCCCTGCTGTTTCGTGACGCAGAAGAAAACGGTTGGCACCGGCGTCAAAGTAAGCTTGATATTCTTCATAGGAACGCTCCCCAATGGAAAGAGTAATGGCACAATCAGGGTGATTTCTGCGAATGTTTTTGATGATGTCACAAAAAAGTTCCTGAGTATAAAAACGATCCTCCCCTCCCTGCAAGACAAAGGTACGAAACCCCAGATGATAACCTTCATCGCAGCAGGCAAGGATTTCTTCTTTTGATAATCGGTAACGCTGTGCCAAAGAATTGCTTCTTCGTATCCCGCAGTAATAACAATCATTTTTGCAATAATTACTAAATTCTATAAGCCCACGGATATAAATGTCACAGTCATAATATAAGTGCGCCTTTTCTCTGGCTTTTTCAAATAGATACTCACTTTCTCTTCCGGTAAAATGATCAAGGAGATAAATAAATTCGTCTTTTTCCAGAGTTTGAGTAATATTAAGCTTATCAATTAATTGTTTCATCGGATTATCTCAACTTTCAGATATGAACTCATTATAGCGCCCTCTGTTATCGATGAAGGGCAGGCAGTTTGGAATATACTGTCTTTGTACTCACATTTGGCAGCATGCCCAATTTTCCCGATAAGGCACTGATTGCATCTTGGGGAGCGTCCATGACGAGACTGATGATAGACAGGTCACGGGGACGATGGGGAATCCCCATTCTCCCAATAATATACTGGCTGTACTCATGAAGTAATAAATTGATTTTCTCTACGGCATCCGGACTTTCGACAATAATACCAATAACGGCAATACGTGTTTCCATCTTAAATCTCCTCTTCTTAAAAATATTTGAATAACAATAAAAACTCCTTGAACCGTGAAAGGCACAAGGAGATATCTATCAATCAAATCATAAAGGGAATCCCCTTTAATCAAATCAATATTCTCTCGCCTTTTCATTAGGGACGTACCCGCATGGATTCAGCACGATTACTTTGTCGTTGTTTATTGTCAGGCTTGCTAAAAGGGAACCATGTTACCTCGTAACTTGCCTGTATCTTTATATTAAATGCTTAACACTTGTTAGTCAATACCCTAAATTTAAATCATTTTTGCTATGAATCTAAAAAAAAACATGGAATGATGTATAACACCTTGAAAATCTCTTGTGATATGCTACTATATACTTTATAAAACCACAATTTTGCATAAAACAGGAGGAAATAATGGATACTTTAAAACTGAAAGAAAACCTGTTTTGGACAGGTATATTAGATCCGGATTTAAGGACATTTGATATTATTATGGAGACTGAATTTGGAACGACATATAATTCATATCTTCTTAAAGGAACTGAAAAAACAGCGATATTTGAAACGGCCAAACTTAAATTTTATGATACTTATCTGCATAAGCTTCGGCAGTTAACCGATATTCAAGATATTGATTATATCATTATGAATCATACCGAGCCGGACCATGCCGGGAGTATCGAAAAGTTATTACAACTCAATCCCAATATAGAAATTGTCGGGACAACTACTGCCATTAATTTCTTGAAAAACATAGTGAATGGTCCTTTTAAAAGCAGGACCGTTAAGGAGAATGATACGTTGTCTTTGGGTGGTAAAACATTACGCTTTATGCAAGTGCCTAATTTGCATTGGCCGGATACAATGTACACCTATGATGAAGATGATAAGGTGTTATTCACATGTGATTCTTTTGGCGCCCATTATTGCTTTGATGAGGTGCTGCTTAGCAAAGTGACAGATCATGAAGGTTACGAGAGGGCAGTGAAATATTATTTTGATAATATTCTTGGTCCCTTTAAGAAATTTGTGCTAAAGGCGTTGAATCGTATTAAAGATTTAGAAATTAATATGATTTGCACAGGTCATGGACCGGTAGTTGACATAGATATTCCTGATTTGATGGAAAGCTATCGAAATTGGAGTACCGTTATCAATCCCAATGCCGGATTGACAGTGGTCATACCCTATGTCAGTGCCTATGGTTACACAAAGGAAATGGCAGTAGAGATAGCCAAAGGTATTTCTGATAGCGGTCCGATAGAGGTTCGTTTATTTGACATGGTTACAGCGGATAAAGATAAGGTTCTTGGGGAAATAGGCAATGCAGACGGCATTCTGCTTGGAACGCCGACAATTTTAGGCGATGCCCTGGAACCCATCTGGAACTTGACAACCTCTATGTTCAGCTCAATCCATGGCGGTAAGCTTGCCGGTGCCTTTGGAAGCTATGGGTGGAGCGGTGAGGCAGTACCGAATATGCTTGAACGTCTGAAACAAATAAAGCTTAAAGTGGTTGCTGGATTAAAAGTGAAGTTTAAGCCGGGAGAAGCTGATATAGCATCGGCCTATGAATACGGTTATGACTTTGGTTGCATTTTGCAAAAGAAAGATAATCCAAGGAAAGCAGATGATCAGCAATAATGGAGCGTATAAATCACGAAATAGAACCGGTGTATGACCAGTATTCAAAGGTTCTTATATTAGGAACATTTCCCTCGGTAAAGTCCAGAGAAGGAAGATTTTTTTATAATCACCCACAGAATCGTTTTTGGAAAGTGATCGCCGGACTTACCGAATCTGATGTTCCGGAAACAATAGAAGATAAGAAAAAGCTTTTGCTGGATCATCATATTGCGGTATGGGATGTGATAAAAAGCTGTGAAATCAAAGGCTCCAGCGACAGCAGTATTAAAAATGTGGTTGTTAACGACTTAAACATAATTTTAGGAAATGCCCCAATTAGGGGAATATTTGCCAATGGGGCAAAGGCTTATAGTTTGTATGATAAGTATTGCTATCGGCAAACGGGAATTAAGGCCATCAAGCTGCCGTCCACAAGCCCGGCGAATGCGGCATTTGGAATGGACAGGCTTACGGCAGAATGGATGCAGATAAAAGTTTAGAATACAGTATCTACTGTGATTGTAAATATTTGACAACAGTGGGATCAATAAATCCATAAATCCGATAATAGTTTTTGGTTTCTTCATTTTTTAAAGTGGCTGATGTGTTCTTAGATAAAAACCGAGTCAGTTCATAACAATCGACCCATATCTCATTCGTCCCTTCTTTTTGGGATTCATCAAAAATCAGTTGAAGCCCAAAGTGCAAATGCGATACTTCAATATTATTGGTGTTTTCTGTGGCACTATAACCGGTACGCCCCATAAAACCAATGACATCACCGGCACTGACGATACTTCCCACTTCCAACTCTGTATGATAAGGAAAATCCTTGCGCAGGTGGGCATAATAATAGTATCTCTTACCGTCAAAACTGCGGATGCCGAGACGCCAGCCGCCGTATTGATTCCAGCCCATGGCCTCCACATAGCCGGATTCGGCGGCGATAATGGGCGTTCCTACCTGCCCCATCATATCATGACCTAAATGCAGTCGCTTATAGCCATAACTTCGGGAATTGCCGAAATCATCATAGTGCTGATACTCAAATCCTTTGGCTATTGGAGAGAAGCCCTTTAAACCATATTTTTCTACCCATACCAGTTCTCCGGGGTTATTTTCATCATCGATTTGTATTTCATAGGAACCAACAAGACCGCCTAAAACAGCATCATACGCTTCGAGATAATAGCTATAGTAATGCATATCTTTCGTGAGAGAAGCCATTGTTTCCTCCTGATTGATTAAAACTTCAGCTAATGCCGTCATATCCTTTTCTTTGTAGGATGAAAAATCGCCGCCATATTTGGCCCCAAGGTAAGCAAGCAGTTCAATCCAATGAAGATGTACGTCCTCTTCATATGTCTCCACATCATATTGGTAAGCCTTATCCATTGCTTCATAAGTTACCGTGAAATCTACCCATTTAATATAATCCGCTTCTGATTCTGAATTGGCCGAAGATGAGGGCTCTACAGACTGGGAAGCGACAGGATAATACTGGTTTGCCAATGAGATGATGAGGAAGAGTAAAATAATAAGCTGTGTGATTATAATATGTATTGGTTTTACATACTTTTTCAACATAATGGTCTCCGTGTCATGTTTGTCGTAGATATTTTATGTATTATTGATATAAATTATGATAAAAATTGTTATTTCGAAACCATCGATGACTTTACCAACAGAAGGTATTGCCAATTGTGGGCATAATGATATAAAATGAATATAACAATGAAAGGAACTGATATGATGGAAGACGATAGAAATGATAAGAAAATAAATAAAGAATCACATTGGCGTGATTATCGCACTCGTGGGATTGCTATATTTTTAGTGGTAGCTGCCTGCATATTATTTTTCTTTGCCATCTTTAAATTAAATGACATTCTAAGTTTAGTGTGGAGAATTTTGGGAATATTGCAGCCGATTATTTTTGGACTGATTATTGCATACTTATTGGATCCGGTTGTAGAATTTTTGAAAAAAAAGATGATTGTTTTGTTCCGGAAGATGAAAAATCAGGAAAAAGCCAGGTCTATCACCCAGGGGCTCAGTGTTTTTACAGCGATTTTGATGATGTTTATCCTTATTTTTGCATTGGGATATTTAGTTATTCCAGAATTTATGTCAGGCATCATCGCCATGGCCGTGGAGTTTCCGGAGTATGTTGACAACTTTTTGACATGGCTTGGTAAAACGCTAGAAGATGAAACCCGTCTTGCGATGCTGGCAACAAGAGTCATCACTAATGTTACCGATTATTTTGAAAACTGGCTAAAGACGGATTTTATTACCCAAATGGAAGGCTATCTGAGCCATTTTACCACAAGTGTTTTTGGAATTGTAAACATATTCCTTAATTTAGTTATCGGTGTCGTTATTTCCGTTTATGTCTTATGCAGTAAAGATAAGTTTATTGGCCAGGGCAAGAAAACGATTTATTCTGTATTTGGAACGGAAACGGCCAACGCTATTATGTCAACCTTGCGGAAGAGCAATGAGATATTTGGCGGTTTCATTTCCGGTAAGCTGCTTGATGCTCTGATTGTTGGGGTTATTTGCTTTATCGGAATGACAATTTTAAACATCCCTTATACATTGGTAGTCAGCGTCATCGTAGGGGTTACGAATATTATACCGTTTTTTGGACCTTATATAGGAGGCATTCCCAGCGCACTGCTTATTTTGCTTGCCGACCCGGTCAAAGGTGTTGTTTTTATTGTCTTTCTTATCATCCTTCAGCAAATTGACGGGAATATTATTGTGCCCAAAATATTAGGGAATACGACCGGATTGTCAGCCTTCTGGGTAGTGTTTGCAATTTTGCTTGGTGGCGGATTGTTTGGTTTAGTTGGTATGATTATCGGTGTTCCTGTTTTTGCGGTGATTTATTATTTGATAAAAACAATGCTGGAATATAGGTTAAAGAAGAAGAATCTGCCTGTTGAGACGGAAGTTTATACAGACGTGGAGCGGATTGATAAAGATAGTAATCAATTATTGTAATCTGTTTAAATACTCCTCAAGGCAAATTGTTATACTCATTTTGAATTTGACGAAAGGTGAAGATATAATGTATCATATTGTTAATTATATAACAAGAACGGAGGATGCGTTATGGAAGCCCAATCCTATTCTCAACTGGAGCTGCTGTGCCGTATATCTAATGCTTCATCGCTTCAGGAAATCGCAGATTTGGGATTTCAACTCTTAGGAAATCCTATCTTTATCAGCGATATGTCGCGAACGATGTTAGCGTATAGTGATGCAGATATCCAGGATGAGGTTTGGCAGCGTACCGTTGTCCATGGCAATTTGGAACGCAATGCTTTAAAACAGAGCCAAGAGGTGAACAAGGTACACACCATTTCCATGGAAAATCGGATGCCTGTATATGTAGATGATGATGAGATGCCATATCCAAGACTAGTCAAAGTGCTTCTTGAAGAAGAACATCCGATTGGTATCGTTGTACTTGCGGGAATTTTAAAACCTATCACTAATGACCATCAAAATCTTTTAGAATTAATCTCTTCTTTTATTGCTTTTCGTACTTCTAAGGAACGTTATTTGTTTACTGATAATAGTCGCTCAGTTAACAACTTTTTACTCAAATTGCTTGATGGTGCGGTGATGACGGCAGAATATGTGAAGAAAAGATTAGATATTCTGGAGTGGCGATACTGCCGAAATGTGTATGTCATGATGCTACATGTAGAAGACGAACGCAATACAAGCGGTAAAAATATTGAAAGATTAATTGAGACGCTTTCAAACATTCCTTGCTGCCGAGCCTTTTTTTACAATAGTAATATCCTTTTTATCTATTCCAGTAAAGAGCCTGTGACTGACTGGAGTCGGGAAGAAATGAATTTGGATATGCTATTTGCTAAGTGGGGAGTCAAGGCAGGTGTCAGTCGCTGCTTCTATGGATTAGAGCAGCTTCATGAGCACTATCTGCAGGCGAAAAAAAGTATATGGTTAGGATGCAGACTCAGGCGCTACGAACGTTTCTTTACATATGATTCCTTATCGGTATTTCATATGTTGGAGATCCTTTCTCAGCAACTGCCGCCGCGGATATTTTGCCACAAAAAGATACTGGACCTTGAACACTTTGATCATCCGGAGAAAACGCCTCTTTTGATTACCCTGCAGGTCTATCTGGAACATACCAAAAGTTTGGCAAAAACTGCCGAGATTCTGTCTTTGCACCGAAACACTGTTCTTTATCGAATTAAAAAGTGTAAAGAAATCATGGATAGTAATTTTGAAGATGATAATGATGTCTTTTCATTTATCCTCTCTCTTCGTATTTTGGAATATGAGAGAAAAATACAAAACTAATATGCTAATTAAACTTCTGTCTGTTTTGTGCCGGCAGAAGTTTTTGGCGTGTTGACTTCTAAGAAACAAAAAAATAGGCTGGCAGCACAAAGAGGGGTTCCTAATTACATCTCGTGGCATAAAGACATCAGGTGTACCGTCTATTATAATAGTAGATAAAACTGGCTTAATATCCAGTAAATTCAGAAAGGAGGTTTTATGATGTATCGAATTAAGTCAACGTGTGTGTGCTGCCACAATTGTGAGATGGAATGCCCAATGGGGGCAATTCACTACGCTGGTAAAATGAAAGGACCCCAGTATGAAATTGACCCTGATAAATGTGTTGAATGTGGTCTCTGCGAGAAATTGTGCCATACTTGCTCTATTGTGAATGACGAAGAAGCAAAACCGGTCAAAGTCAGGAAAGATATTATCAAGAGTTGTGATGTGGTAGTCTGCGGCGGCGGAACAGGTTTGATTGCAGCCGTGCGTGCGGCACAGCAGGGCAAACGGGTCATTCTTTTGGAAAAATCGGCAAAATTAGGTGGGAATACCGATTACGCACATATGTTTTTTCCTGTCTATACCAATTGGCATGAAAAAGCCGGACTGGAAGATGTACGCGAGGAGGCAGTAGAAGAGTATTGGAATCGTTCCGGCAAACGTCTGGATAAAGAGGTGGTAAAATCGGCTGTTTATGGCTGCGGAGAATTCTTCGACTGGCTGACAACTTTTCCGGGTACGGAAGATGCGTTTGAAATCAAACCGATGGGTTCAGTTTTGGCAGTTGGTCCGATTTACAGTTCTGGTATTATTAATTTCCCAAAACGAATGTATGAAAATCTTCTTTGCCGGGATCAGGCCATAGGACCCGGATGGGGAGGCACTTTCATGAAATATGAAATGCTTCAGGCGATTTGCGAACAAAAGCTTTGGGTAGAGATTTTAACCAGTCATACAGCCTCACAGCTGCTTACGGATGAGAAGGGTGCCATTACCGGTGTGGTGGCCAGAAGTCCGGAAGGAGAAGTGAAGATTAATGCGAAAGCGGTTATCCTGGCCACCGGCGGGATGGGACGCAGTGATGAAAAACTGGAGAAATACTTTAATTTTTTTGATTGCGAAACACCGATTCATCGTTTTTCGGTACCCGGAGATACCGGTGATGCCATCGACCTTTTGCAGGGACTGGGTGTTGAACCGCCGGAAGAGAGAATGAGTGTTTCTATTTTTGGTCCGGCGCATCACCCCTATAGCTATTGTCTATATCGGGTCATGGAGCATCCCACCTGTCTGTTATTGAATCTTAATGGAAAACGTTGGCAGAATGAAGAAAACGGACTGATGGGGGGACGTTTCCATATCGCCAAACAGCCAGAGGAAATTTCCTGGGGGATTTTTGATCAGGCGGGGATTGATGAGATAGTAGCAGGCTATATTTCCGATCCGGCAATGAGTGACGAGGCATGGATTTATGAACGTTATCAAATCGATTTAGAAGAAGAGATAGCTTTGCCCCATGCTCCGGTGAGGCGAGCCGAATCACTAGAGGAATTGGCCAGACAAATTAAAGTTCCCGTTGATGCATTTATGGAAACAGTTCGTACTTATAATACCTATTGCAACAATGGAAAAGATGAGACTTTTGGAAAATCGGCAGAGAATCTTCGTTCTATTGGGAGTGAAGGACCTTATTATGCTATTTACGGACAGCGATTTTCCGAAGCAGCCTTTGGTGGTGTCCGGGTGAATGCAAAATGTGAGGTAACTCGTGAAGATGGTACTTCTATTCCCGGGTTATACGGTGTCGGCGACGCGACTTCGGCGATGCATATCAAAGGAGAACTGGCTGTCATTTCCGAGTTGACATGGGCAACAGCTTCCGCTTATTTATCCGGAGAAAATGCCGTTCGCTATATTGATGGAGAGGAGGGAGGAAAAGATGTATAAGCCTAATATGAGTTTGAAAAAAACACCTGCACTTACACAGGCTATTGCGGAAAGGAGGCAAAACTTTCGGGAAGTGGAGCTGGTTTATACAAAGGAGCAGGCCATGGAGGAAGCTAAGCGTTGTCTGAATTGTCCGGGACGTTATTGTGCAGTCTCATGTCCAATTAATACTCCGGTTCCTGAATTTATAGAATTAATCCGTGACGGTGACTTTAAAGGTGCTTATGAGGTTATTTCGGATATGACCCAATAAGTCCTATGAGCTGCCGTGTCTGTGCTCAGGAGCGGCAATGTGAAAAGAATTGTACCCGGGGAATCAAAGGAGAACCGACTGCTATTGGCCGCTTAGAACGTTTTGTGATGGATTGGTATCGGATAAACGATAAAAGTATGCTCAAGAAGCCGGAAGCTAATGGTCAACGTGTGGCGGTAGTAGGCTCCGGACCGGCGGGACTTGTATGTGCCAAAATACTGGCACAGGCTGGGTATGGTGTTCAGATTTATGAAGCCGGACCTTATGCCGGAGGGGTACCTGCCTACGGCATTCCGGATTTTGTATTGCCGGATGAAATTCTTAATGAATATTTAGAGAATTTGGCCCAATTAGGGGTTGCGATTCATTTGAATAAACCGGTGAATGATGAGTTTTCTGTAGCAGATATATTGGCGGAAGGAAATGATGCGGTATTTATTGCCACCGGTGCAGGCAGGTCAATTCTTCTGGGAATTGAGGGGGAAACTTTGCCGAATGTATTTACCGCAAGCGGCTTTCTCCTCGGGGCTAAAAGGAGTACGGAGTCCTTACGCCAGAGAGCTCATCACAGTATTGCCGTGGTGGGGGGCGGAAATACGGCCATTGATGTCTGCCGCAGTGCGATACGCCTTGGCAGCAAGGAAGTACATTTACTTTATCGTCGTACCAGAGAAGAAATGCCTGCCCGGATGGATGAAATTCAATATGCCATGGAAGAAGGTGTCCGCTTTCACTTTCTGACGCAGCCGGTCAGACTACTGGAGGCTGAGGGAGAGATTGACGTTGTCTGCAGCCTGATGGAGACATGTGAGCCGGATTATCCGGCTGGGAGAGCGAATGTCAGACCAGTTCCTAATCAGGAATTGGTATTGAAGGTAGATGCGGTGGTAACGGCTTTGGGATATGCGCCGATACCAATGGCGGGAATTCCGGTAGATGATAAAGGATACATTAAAGTGAATAAAGATGGGGTTTCAACGGAAATAGAGTATTTATTCGCAGGGGGTGACGCAGCAGGAGGCGACACGACATTGATTTCGGCAGCAGCTGCAGGCAAAAAGGCGGCTTGGGCGATAGATAGATATCTACAAAAGAAATATTATCATATAAAGGATAAGATTGGGGAGGAATAAATTTATGGGTATTTTTACGACGACTGCAGGATCTGCTATTTTATTGGTTGCGGCAATTATTTTGTTCATTGTGCTTTGTTATAAGAATGTACACACAGGCATCGCCGCTATTGCATCAGCCTTAATTGTTTCACTGGGCACAAATGATGGCGTTATTGTCAGCATGTTTAGTACCTTCACAGGAGGCGTGGGAACGTTTGTTGTCAGTATGTTTGCAGTGTTTTCCACAGCCGGGTTACTTGGCTTTTTGATGCAGGAAACAGGTGCATCTTTGACCATCGGGAAAAAGTTTATCAAGTTACTGGGAGTAAACCGTGCCCCATACATATTAGCCCTTACGACGTCCGTGCTTCTTATAGCCGGTGTTGGCACCTATGTTTTTGTTATGGTTGCTTTGGCAGCGGCACTGATGGAGGCGGCGGATTTACCCAGGCGTATTGGACTTATTTCTTGCGTGGGGATAGCGCCGGCCATCTCATTTTGTATGCCCATTGCAAACGTACCAAACTCGTTGCCGGGAATCTTTCTTGGTACTTCCGCATTTGGCGCACCGGTGCTGTCAATTGCTACCGGTCTAGTGGGACTTGTACTGTTTTTCCTTTACCTGCGCATGCTTGTCAACCAGGCACGCAAGCTTAAGCAAGGATATGACGGACCGCGTTCCGATGCTATGACTGAGGAAGATGAACAAGATTTACCTAAGTTTGGGACTTCACTTTTGGCTTTGGCCAGTGTGCTCATTGTTGCTGTTATTCTTTCTAATGCTCCTGAAACGTGGGGAATAGATTCTAACTCTGCGGTAGCTCTGGCTCAGTTGGTGGGTTCATTAGTGCTTATCGTTTGTAACTGGGAGAAATGTAAGAAAAAAATTGGTATCAACAAAATCTTCTCCAAAGGAGCAACAGATATGTGGCCGTTTTTGGTATTGGCAGGCTGTGTTATGGGATTTGGCCTGGTTATCCAGAAGACCGCTTGTTTCCAGGTTATTATTGACTGGGTATTCGGCTTAGAATTAAATCCGTATATATCGGCATGGATTTCCATTGCCATTGTAGCCGGATTATGTGCAGACGGTATTTCAGCCATGATGATGTGGCTGCCAATATTTGGTCAGCAGTATATCGCTATGGGTGTTGACCCTCAGGCGCTGCATCGCTTGCTGGTATCAACAACTCAGACCTTCGATTCACTGCCTCATTCACAGTCGACAGCGACATCCCTTGCCGCTTTTGGAATTAGTCACAAGGAGGGATACAAGGATATCTTTGTAACCACGGTTATCATTCCGTGTATTTTCTCTCTTTTCTGTATGATTATGTGTATCATTTTCTATCCGGCCTGATAATATGCGTTAAACGGATGGGTGAAGTAATGATGATTATCATTGCTTCACCCATTTTGGCGTGTAGGACATTGTCAATGGCGGGTACAGAAAGGTTATAAAACGGCATAGATATTTATAGCCGGATATGATATAATTTGAAGCATGGCAATAGAAAAGTGAAGGAGGAACAAGATGATGAAGTTATACGATGGCGGTGTATATCTGGTTAATGGCACGGAGATTATTGAGGACAATGCCAACGCCAGAGAAGCACTGAAGAATAGATTAGGTGAAGGTGGCTTAACCAAAGAAGAAGCTTCAAAGAATACCATTGCCTATGGAATTTTACAAGAACATAATACATCAGGGAGTATGGACAAACTAAAAATAAAGTTTGATAAGCTGACTTCTCATGACATAACCTTTGTTGGCATTATACAGACAGCCAGGGCATCAGGTCTTGAGAAATTCCCGGTGCCTTATGTGCTGACAAACTGTCACAATAGCTTATGTGCGGTAGGCGGAACGATTAATGAAGATGACCATATGTTTGGTCTGACCTGTGCCAAAAGATATGGCGGGGTCTATGTACCACCTCATCAGGCCGTTATCCATCAATATGCAAGGGAAATGCTTTCCGGTGGCGGCCAGATGATATTAGGATCAGACAGCCACACCCGTTATGGGGCATTGGGAACCATGGCTATGGGTGAGGGCGGCCCTGAACTTGTGAAGCAGTTGCTAAGCAAGACTTATGATATTAATATGCCGGATGTTATTGGTGTATATTTAACCGGGAAACCGGAAATTGGCGTGGGTCCTCAGGATATTGCCCTGGCTATTATCGGTGAAGTGTTTTCCAATGGATATGTCAATAATAAAGTGATGGAATTTGTCGGGCCGGGAATTGAAAATTTAAGTGTCGATTACCGTATCGGCATTGATGTTATGACAACAGAGACCACCTGTTTGTCCTCCATCTGGCAGACGGATAGCCAGGTTAAAGAATATTATGACATTCATGGCAGAAGTGAGGCGTATAGGGAATTAAGACCAGATCAGGTAACTTATTATGACGGGATGATTTATATTGATTTAAGTAAAATTAAACCAATGATTGCGATGCCGTTCCATCCAAGCAATACGTATACAATTGAAGAACTGAATGCCAATCTCATGGATATTTTGGCGGAATGTGAGAAGAAAGCTTTAGTCAGCTTAGATGGGGCCGTTAACTTTACATTGAGAGATAAGGTAAGAAATGGACGCTTATATGTAGAGCAGGGAATTATTGCCGGATGTGCCGGCGGCGGATATGAAAATATCTGTGATGCGGCAGATATTTTACGTGGTACAAGTATTGGTCCTGATGAATTTACGTTGAGTATTTATCCGGCAAGTACACCGATTTATATGCAGCTCATGAAAAATGGTACGGCGGCAGATCTTTTGGAAACAGGGGCTATCATGAAGACTGCATTTTGTGGACCGTGCTTTGGTGCCGGAGATACCCCTGCCAATAATGCGTTAAGCATCAGACATTCAACAAGAAACTTTCCAAATCGTGAAGGTTCTAAGCTTCAAAACGGCCAGATAGCCTCGGTTGCATTAATGGATGCCCGTTCTATTGCTGCCACAGCAGCCAATAAAGGATATTTGACAGCAGCTACGGATATCGATGTTCATTATACGAAGCCAAAATATTTCTTTGATAAAGCTATTTATAAAAATCGGGTGTTTGACAGTAAGGGAAAGGCAGATTCTTCAGTAGAAATTAAGTTTGGTCCTAACATTAAAGACTGGCCGAAGATGGAAGCGTTGACAGACCACATGATTCTAAAAGTAGTTGCTGAGATTCATGATCCGGTAACAACGACAGACGAGTTGATTCCATCAGGGGAAACCTCCTCTTACCGTTCAAATCCATTAGGATTGGCTGAGTTTACTCTTTCCCGAAAGGATCCGGCTTATGTAGGCCGTGCCAAAGAAGTACAGAAAGCTGAAAAGGCAAGGCTTAGCGGTGAAGCTGTGACAAAAGCACTGCCGGAGATTAAGGGAGTACTTGAAAAAGTGAAACCAATATGTCCGGAATCTAATATGGAAAACACCGGTATCGGAAGTGCGATTTTTGCAGTGAAGCCCGGCGACGGATCGGCACGTGAACAAGCGGCCTCTTGCCAGAAGGTGCTTGGCGGTTGGGCAAATATTGCCAATGAATATGCCACTAAGCGATATCGCTCTAATTTAATTAATTGGGGTATGCTGCCATTCTTGATTGATAAAGGCGAGCTGCCGTTTAAGAATGGGGATTATTTATTCATTCCCAATATTAAAGCGGCGGTCATTAATAAAAATACAGAGATCAAAGCCTATGTCATAGGAAGTACACTCAAAGAGTTCACACTGAAGTTGGGTGAGCTGACAAATGATGAGCGGACAATCATTCTAAAGGGCTGTTTGATTAATTATTATAGAAATTAATATCTTGATTCTGACGAAGAACTGTACTTAAAGTGATAATCATCTGAGCCGGCAGATAAAAGAACCACATAATAATGGTCGAAAATTCATAAAGTGCCCATTTAAAAGTCCATGAATCAGGAATATAGGAGATTAAGTTGACGATGCCTACATTAATATCGCAAAGTAAAAAGAGGATAAGTCCAATCGTAAAACCTATTTCTCTTAAAGTTCCGGAGGATTTCCTTATTTGATGTAGGGAAACGATAATATTGCCCACTAAGCTGACAAAGTAAAATACAGAAATAATCTCTAAAAATTGTATCGGAAATCCCTGTCCTTGTACAGTAAAATTAATGAGGGCGGTTATAAAAAGAATAATGGAGTAATATCTATAGAGTCCAAAGTCACTTCTGATATATAAAAAGTAAATCACCTGTATGATGCTAAAAAGCAGTACGCCCCATAGATAGCGGGAAGTAAATAGAAGAATATAATCACAAAATACAACCAATATCAGTGAAAGCTGAATATATATATAAGGTTTGATGTGATTGATGTAGCGCCGATAAATGGTTAAGAATAGCGAACATAAGATAATGCCGGTATATTTAATTGTATTTGAAAAAAAGGTCGGACCACCATTATGTACATCTAAAAGTACAAATGAACAGTATATGATAAACTCCATAAAGAGAAAACTATAAAATAATATTTTCCTAGTCATATAAACCTTCCCGAAAAAGCTGATTTATCCATTAGTTTTTCCGGGAAGGTTTTAAAATATACAAATCTATCTAATTCCTTTAGCTCTTGCCCGTCGGTCTTCAATAGACAAAATAACGGGAACAAGAAATGCAGCAACAATCCCGCCGGCAAATCCATTATTATATAGGTTCATTCCCTCATAAACGATACCAATACTCAAGGCGACGGAGGAATGAATGAATCCAGCCAGGATGCCGGCCCAAAAACCAAATCTGCCGGCAATGGGCGCATGGGTGGTGGCAAATAGTGCGGCCAGGATAGCGGAAGGGTCGGTAATATTCCATACTTTAATAAGACTGGCCAGATACACCCCCAGTATAACAGGTACGATATTTCTAAGATGTTTGCCTGTGGCACTAAATCCCACAATAGTAAAAATACCTCCCATTGTAGCTCCATTGAGTTCACTGCCCACAGCAATGACATACAAAGTGCATAAGATTCCATTGATACCCATATTAAATAGTGTGGCACCCAATCCCTCTTCAACAATATAATCGGTACCGCATATTCCGGGATGCTTTAAAATATCTTTATATTTTGTAAAGAAATCATGCTCCGTTATCATACCAATAATGATTAAAATGATAAAAAAACTAATCAGGATTTCCATGAAAAAAGTATTGTTTCCCGATGACCAAATATATCTGGCTTCAATTGTGAGACCAAAAGATTTAAAAATGGATACAATGACAGTCGCAATGATTCCGGCGGCAAATCCGACATTATAAAGGCAGTATCCCTTATGCATACTGAATACGTGAGTAGCCAACGCAGGAAGAACAAAACCGATGGCAATACCTACAAAAACACTTGCCGCCAGGCTCAGAATAAAAGGTAAGCCGCTAGATTGAATGACCTGAGTTATAATGGGAGAAAGGCTTGTTCCATAAAACCCCACATATATATATTTAGATAAATGTTCCCTGTGATATTTGGCATAAACATAAACACCAAGTAAAATAAACCAGATATTAACAATGTTTTTGCCAAAGAGGGAGAAACCCATCATTAAGAAAATTGAAGTGATTGTCGCCCCAGTAATCTCCATTTTCAGAAAGTAAACGATGCCGATACTGACAAAAGTAAGAATGCTGGCATTGACTAAAGCAGCGCCAATACCACCTAACTCAACGTAATCTGTAATAAGAAGGTCCGGTTCAGTGATAATAGTATATAAGCCTTCAAGTATTTCTGGCAGCGGCTGAAAAAATAAGCCAATCAGCATGAAATAAGCCGGAAATAAACATAGAATCACGAATTGCATATTTCTTGACAGTGGTTTACTTTTTAATGTCACTTTTCTTGTGTGCTTCATTGATACCCCCTGTTTTATGGTTCCTCATAAATCATATTGTATATGGCGTAATAAAAAGGTGTCAAGAAGAATTTATTTGTTATATTACTAAAGCTTCGCACATAGAAAAGACCTATGCACCTTGAAAATTCAATATTTGGCAAAGATTTAATATTCTGATTTTATGGATTTATGCAATTTGGGGCAAGCATCTGGTTAATTCTTT
>Ga0153922_1000046_pt1 | contig 47421 bp, 49 predicted proteins | sample TSNJ006MetaG_FD_104723 | JGI IMG/M metagenome (GOLD analysis project Ga0153922, IMG submission 104723) | Attine ant fungus gardens microbial communities from New Jersey, USA - TSNJ006 MetaG | ecosystem: Host-associated > Fungi > Mycelium > Unclassified | place: USA: New Jersey, Brendon T. Byrne... | reverse complement strand
GCCGCCGATCATCTGGAGGTCATCGCCGGCGACAAGGCCGAAGCCAACCTGGGGCTGGACCAGCAGACCTGGCAGCGGCTGGCCGACACCGTCGATCTGATCGTCGATCCCGCGGCCCTGGTCTACGGCGTCTTCCCCTACAGCGAGCTGTTCGGGCCCAACGTCGTGGGCACCGCCGAGCTGATCCGGATCGCGCTCACCACGAAACTCAAGCCCTACAGTTACGTGTCGACTGCCGACGTGAGAACCCAGATCGATTCGTCGGCGTTCACCGAGGATGCCGACATCCGGGTCATCAGCCCCACCCGCACAATCGACGACAGCTACGGCAACGGCTACGCCAACAGCAAGTGGGCCGGTGAGGTGCTGCTGCGCGAGGCCAACGACCTGTGCGGGCTGCCGGTCGTGGTGTTTCGCTGCGACATGATCCTGGCCGACCCCAGATACACGGGTCAGCTCAACGTGTCGGACACGGTCACCCGGATGGTGCTGAGCGTGGTGGCCACCGGCATCGCGCCCGGCTCGTTCTTCCAGCTCGACGCCGAGGGCAACCGGCAACGCGCGCACTTCGACGGGCTGCCCGTCGATTTCGTCGCCGAGGCGATCGCCACGCTGGGTGCCCGGGTGGTCGACGGGTTTGAGACCTATCACGTGATGAACCCGCACGACGACGGCATCGGGCCCGATGAGTATGTCGACTGGTTGATCGAGGCCGGTTACCCGATCCAGCGCATCGGTGACTTTGGGGAGTGGTTGCAGCGGTTCGAGACCGCCCTGGGTGCCCTGCCGGATCGACAGCGCCAGCACTCGGTGCTGCAGATGTTGCTGTTGCGCAATTCCAAGCCGGTTCAGCCCCCCGAGCCGACCCGCGGGTCCCTCGCGCCGACCGACCGATTCCGTGCTGCGGTGCAAGAAGCAAAAATCGGCCCCGACAAGGACACCCCGTACATCCCGCACGTCTCGGCGCCGATTATCATCAAATACGTCACCGACTTGCAACTGCTCGGACTGCTACCATGAACCATCGGTTTCCCCGAAGGGACAAAATGCGGCGAATTGCCCTTTCGATCCGGCGAATTGCCCTTTCGATCTACTGGGCGTTCTTGACGGTTGTCCGCTCCTTCAGCATGGTACGACAGAAGGACGCCGCGGCTTATTACACGATGCTCGGCGACGACGTCATCGACTTCATGAATGAAGGGTACGTCGATAACTCCAAGCCGCTGTGGCTCAACCTCGGTTACTGGAAAGTCGCTCGCACCTATCCCGACGCTTGTGTCGCGATGGTCGAACTCCTGGGAACGCGGGCTGGGCTGCAACCAAGCGATGGAGTCCTCGACGTCGGTGTCGGTTTCGCGGAGCAGGACTTTGTTCTTCTCGATCGCTTCAAAGTGTCCGACATCACGGGCATCGACATCACACCCGTCCACGTCGATAAGGCCCGGGAACGCGTCGCCAAGCGCGGGCTGGAGAAACAAATCGACATTCGACTCGGGTCGGCGACCGCAATGGAGTTTCCCGACGCATCGTTCGAAAAAGTCTTGGCCTTGGAATGCGCATTCCACTTTGACACGCGTGATCAATTCATGCGTGAAGCATTTCGCGTCCTCAAACCAGGAGGAACCATTGCACTCGCCGACATGCTCCCGAATCCAGGCAAGAAATCCAGCCGGGCGACCGCTTTCGGCCGAAGGTACGGCCACATTCCCGAGGCCAATTTGTATGACCGCGAGGAGTACTCACGGCGGCTGTCTGCCGCGGGATTCGGCGATGTCCTCGTGGAATCGATCCGGGAAGACGTGTTCCCCGGGATGGCCAAGTACAGTCGGCAGCGCGTTGTGGGAAATAAAAAGATGGATGAAGTGGTGGTGGAAGTCTCGGAAGACGATCGCGCCCAGTGCCGCGGCGTAGAGATGTGGGAACGAGGGACCGGCTTGACGGACTATGTGATCGTGTCGGCGCGGAAGCCTTTGGACACTGGGGTTCCGGCGTAGCGTGCCCTCGCTTAGGCCGAGCCCACGAGCCACCTGCGCGATCGGTTTACCCGTCTCCCGGACAATCCGGACCGCGATCGTCGAGTTGATGCTTTGTGACCGTTTTGTGTTGAACCCCTTGCTGCCGTCATCCATCATGGTCCACATGGACAAGGCAACCCACGACATTGTGAGCATGCCCCGGGGTGGGCCGGACGCCTCCTGGCTGGACCGGCGGCTGCAAACCGACCGGCTGGAATACCTGGACCGCGACGACGTCGACGATCTGAAGCGCAAGGTCATCCAAGCACTCGACCGCAGCGGACGGCGACGGTTTTTGGGTGCTTACACGTTGTGCGCCCGGGCGGCGCTTCGTGAGGTGACCGATATCGCCTCGCCGAAGGTCCTCGAACTCGGGTGCGGTCTCGGCGGGCTGTCGCGCAAGCTACTGGAGTATCACCCCGCTGCTCAGGTGACGGTCACCGACATCGATCCCACGTTTGTGGCCGCCGTCGCCGCCAGCGACCTCGGCAGTCACCCACGCGCCACGGTGCGGGAAATGGACGCCACCGCAATCGACGCCCCCGACGGGTATTACGACCTCGCGGTGTTTGCGTTGTCGTTGCATCACCTGGCGCCTGAACGGGCCGCCCAAGTGTTCGCCGAAGGGACCCGGGCAGCGAACAAGTTGTTAATCATCGACCTGGCCAGGCGGCCGCCGCCGCTCCAGTTTTTGATGTTGGCGCTCATTCTGCCGCTCACTGGGCTGATCCCGCTGTTACACGATGGGGTCATCAGCTCGCTACGCGCCTATAGCCCGTCGGCGCTGCGTGCGCTCGCCCGGTATGCCGACCCGGCGATTACCGTCGAGTTTCGCACCCGACCGTGGGGCGCGACGGCGATGGTTGCCGGTCGCGACGGGCAAACGGGCAATCCGCGTAGGGACCGTGAACCGTGATCCGGTGAACTTGCGTGTGTCGCGGTGCCGTGCTGGCGCATGACAGCGACGTGGCAAATCCACCACTCGCGCTTGTTCGCGGGCGGTGTCCCAGGGGTCAGGCCAGCGCGAGGAACAGCTTTTCCAACTCGGCTTCTGTCAGCGGGGGTTCGCCTTCGGCGTCGGCTCCGGTGATGCAATGACGCAGGCCGGTGGCGACGATTTTAAAACCGGCGCGGTCGAGCGCACGTGATACGGCTGCGAGCTGTGTCACGACATCCTTGCAGTCACGGCCCTGTTCGATCATCGAGATCACGCCGGCCAGCTGGCCCTGTGCTCGCCGCAGCCGATTCAGGACGGCGGCCATGCTTGCTTCGTCACCAATCGTCATTTGTCCCCTTGCCTGATCTTTATTGCATGGTACCCGCGGGGGTATCCAGCGCAATTATGTTGCGACCGCTCGGGTGGGTTGGCGGCTGACATGTCGGCGCACCGGGCAGTAGGCCGTTCGATGACAGGCGACGTATAGGCCTGCGGCGAGGAGGGTCACGCCAGCCGCCGTCGCACCGATGGCGGGGTTGGTCTCTCGGGTGAGGATCACCGAGGCCATGAGTAAGACGAACCAACCGAAGAGCGTTCGCAGCGCATTCGGATTGACCAGGGCAACAAGGCGTCCGCCGACGATGGCGCCGACGACCGCGGCCCCCGTCACCATGGCCGCCAGTCGCCAGTCGATGTGCTCGGTGGCCAGGTGGCCGGCGAGTCCGGCAAAGGACTGCATAGCGATTACAACCAGTGAGGTTCCCACTGCGATGGGCATTGGCAAACCACCCAGCAGCGCGAGCGCGGGAACCAGCAGAAAGCCCCCGCCGGCACCGACCAAACCGCTCAAAGTGCCCACCGCGATACCCAGTGTCGCAATCTCCAGCAGCGGCAGACGCCGGGCATCGGTTCTCGCGGAGTCTTTGCGCCCGCGCAGCATCGCGATAGCTGCGGCAACCATGATGACTGCGAACGCGACCATGAGGGTGGTTCCCGGCACGAACCGGGCCAGTCGTCCGCCGCCGTACGCACCGGCCATGGCCGCCGCGCCGAACAGCACGGCCACGCGCCACTGCACCCGACCTGCTCGTGCGTGGGCGATCGCGCCGACCGCGCTGGTTACGCCGACCACGAGCAGTGACATCGCACATGCGTGCTTGGGTTCCATGCCTGCCACGTACGCCAGGAGCGGCACCGTCAGAATGGCACCACCGCCGCCGAGCAGGCCTAAAGAGATGCCGACGAATACCGCGAGCACGATGGTCAGCGCGATCATGGCGGTCAGCTCGCCGTGGTCCGCGCGGGCGGGTAGCTTGCCAATCTCGCGACGACGTCCTGCAGGTCGCAGCCCGCGCCGCGGTTGTAGGGCAGACGCGACAGCAGCGAACCCATCGCGCACGTGTCGGTCAGCGCCGCAATGGCCAGCCCACCGCCCATTGCGGCGGCCAGCCACTTAACCTTGGGGACGCCGACGCTGCCCAGGATGCTGAGCACAACCGCAGATCCGGCGACAAGGCGGACTTGGCGTTCCAGATCCCATCGTTGGGCACCGCGATCGACGTTGTGGCCCTGGGTCTCCCAGGCGGTGATCCCGCCGTCGAGAACTCGGACGTCGTGCAGTCCGGCCGTGCGCAATATGTCCTCGGCCTGAGTGGCTCGCTGTCCGGAGCGGCACACCAGCACGACATCGGGGTCGAGGTGCTGGAGGATCTCGTCGCGGTGCCCACGTAGCAGATCCAGCGGCACGTTGTAGGAGCCCGCGATGTGCGCGGTTTCGAACTCCGCGGGGGAACGCACGTCAAGTATGCGCGGAGGTGTGCCGGAGTCCAGCAGTTGGCGCAGGGGGCCCGAGCCGATGGTGACGGCGTTCGATTCGGTCACGAGGTTCCTCAACTTCTGGCCGGTGAGCATATACCACTGGGGGTATATTAGACATACCATCCGGGGTATTCGCAAGCCGGAAATAGACACCCGCCTGGATGTACTTGACATACCCATCGGGGTATATGCCACGATAACCTGACCGACATCGAGAAGAGGACAAATGATGATCCTCGAGCAGTACTACATCGAGTGTCTATCACAAGCCTCGTACCTGATCGGCGACGAAACGACAGGCCGGGCGCTCGTTGTCGACCCGCGCCGCGATATCGGCGATTACCTCGCCGACGCTGAACGCCACGGGTTGACGATCGAAGGCGTGATCAACACCCACTTCCACGCAGACTTTGTCTCGGGACACCTCGAACTCGTAGAGGCCACCGGTGGCTGGATTGGATACGGCGAGGCGGCCGAGACCGACTATCCAATCCGGCGGCTAGTCGACGGCGAGCACATCTCACTGGGTGAGGTTGATCTGGAGGTCCTGTCCACCCCGGGGCACACCTGGGAGTCGATCAGCGTGGTCGTCCGCGCGCATCCTGGCGCGCGACCGACCGCGGTGCTCACCGGTGACTCGTTGTTCATCGGCGACGTTGGCCGCCCGGATCTGGTGAATCTCGGGGATAGTTCGACCACCGACCTGGCACGGGCGATGTACCACAGCATCCACGACAAACTGTTGGCGTTGCCTGACGAGGTGACCGTCATGCCGGCGCACGGTGCCGGGTCATCGTGCGGCAAGAATCTGTCGACAGAATTGACGTCGACGATCGGTGAGCAGCGCCGGACCAACCCGTCGGTGCAGCCGATGAGCGAAGAAGTATTCGTCGACTTGATCACCCACGGGCAGCCAGCCGCGCCGGCATATTTCACCGTTGACGCGGCGATGAACAAGCGCGTGCACCAGCCATTGGATCAGTCGCGCAGGATTCCGCAGATGACCCCGGCGCAAATCCGCGCCGCCCTGGAAGCCGGGGTCCGTGTCATCGATGCCCGATCGGTGGACGAGTTCGCCGCCGGTCACCTGCGCAGGGCGGTCAATGTCGGATTCGACGGACGGTTCGCCGAGACTAGCGGGATGGTCGCCGACGTCGGCGAAGAGATCGCGCTGATCACCTATCCCGGCGAGGAGCAGTTCGCCGCACTGCGGTTGTCGCGCATCGGCTCAGACAACGTCATCGGGTATTTCAACGTCGACCATCACGGCGCCTTCCCGGCCGAACTCACTGATCTCGTGCAGACGGCGTCGCGAATCACCGCCGCCGAACTGGGCCGACTCTTGGCCGAGAACGCGGTGTCGTTGATCGACATCCGGAACCCCGGCGAGCTGCAGAACGGCTCGATTCCCGGTGCAGTCCACATCCCGTTGCCGCAGCTGCGCGTTCGCACCGACGAGTTGCCCAACGACAGAGCGATTGTCGTCCATTGCGCCAGTGGCTGGCGCTCCAGTGTGGCCGCATCGCTCTTGCGAGCACAGGGATTCCGGCAAGTCTCTGATCTGGTCGGCGGCTACAACGCGTGGTCCGGTGCTCACTGTGCCGCCTGACCCGCTGCATGGAGACGGCATGTCCGCTCAAGTGCGCCGCGCTAACACGGGATGGGCCGCCCGTGGCCAGGACTATGTAGTTTAACCCCATGCCCCGACCCTGCGTAGGTCGAAACGACTTGGCAGGACTGGCCGTTCGGCTGGATCGGCATCGCCGCGAGAAGGTCGCGATCGACGCGAACAGAACCGGTTCGGGAATCACCCTTGACCCATACGGTGCGACACGTTCGCAATTACGGCTACCGTCGGGCGTGGTGCTGATGCCCACAGTTGGGGATGAAACGGCACCCCAGAGACCGTCCGCCTGACGGCTCCGACGTGCGGAGAGGACCCAATTATGGTGAGCGCTGATCGTGCCCAATCGCGCATGTTCGTCGTAACGGGCGCGGCGTCGGGTATCGGCCTGGCCACCGCCCGGCGCCTGCTGGCCGAAGGTGGCGCGGTCGTCGGCGCCGATCTGGCGTCCCTGCCTGACCTCGGTCCGCGGTTCACGTTCGTGAGGGCCGACGTGACCGACGAAGCCGCGGTCGCCGCTGTGCTGGCCGCCGTGCCCGACCGTCTCGACGGGGTCGTCCAGTGCCGCCGGCGTTGCCGGCGGCGGCCCGGTCCACCTGCTCGACCGGGCCGAATGGGAGCGGGTGATCGGGATCAACCTCACCGGCACGTTCCTGGTGGCCAAGGCGGCCCTGGCGAGAATGATCGACCAGCCTCGCGTCGACGGCGGCGTGGCTCGATCGTGACCCTCGCCAGCATCGAGGGCCGGGAAGGCACGGCGGGCGGCAGCGCCTACAACGCCGCCAAGGCCTAACCCGGGGCCGGGCGTTCCGTCTCGTTCGTGGTTCAGATGGTGGAGATGATCTCTTGGCGCTTGGCGGCGTACTCAGTGTCAGAGATCGCGCCGGTCGCGCGCAGGGTCTCAAGCTCCTGCAGCCGCTGGGAAACCGACAGCGAGGGCGGCCCAAACGTAGGCGCGGGTGGCGGCGCAACCGCCGGCGGGGGGATCGGCGCACCGCCGGGTTGCTGCCATGGTTGCGGGGGCATCGGTGCACCGCCGGGTTGGTGCGAGGGCTGAGGCGGCGCCTGCCAGCCACCGGGTTGCTGCCAGTTTTGAGGCGGCGCCTGCCAACCGCCGGGTTGCTGCCAGTGGTGCCCGGTGCCCGTCCGGTCGCCGAAGTGAAGCAGCCCGAGCCGCAGCAGCAGCAAGAGCACCACGCTGATCCCGCCGATCGGCAGCCCGAGGTACAAGATTGGGGAGGACACGCCGTACTCGCTGAGCACGACAAAGCGCACCACCATCCCCACAACGATGAGTGCGAATACCGCCCCGACCACCAGCACTATGACCTTGTTGTTGCTGTTCATCCGCGTGTTCCTTCGTTCGATTCGCTGCGGGTCGCAACGGTGATGCGGCAAGTAAACACCGTGGGCACCGCTACCGATCCCAAGATCAGCAAACCCGCCGACGCCGCCCCCCGACTGACCAGCGCCGCCCCCCGACCGATTAGTCCCTGCTGCCCGACCGCGGTAAGGAGCAATCCCAACCCTCGCTGTCAGCCGTTGATCTAGGGTCACGTGAGCGGCGCCGCGAATCTACCTGTAGGACAGTCGGAAAGGGTTGACGCCATGACGGGAGTCAGTGACCGGGTCGTGGACCGAGCCCGCGGGATGCGAGACCTGGTGCAATCTGAGGCTGCCGAATCCGAGCGATTACGCACACTCACCTCGCCGATCGTCGACCGGATGTGGGCCAGTGGCCTGATGTGTGCGTTCAATCCCACGGCGGCGGGCGGCGTCGAACCGTCGTTCGCCGAGATGATCGAGACGTGGATCGAAATGGCTTGGCAGGACGGTTCGTTCGGTTGGATCGGCATTGCGAACCTGCCCTCGGCGTTCGCGGCGGCCACGTACCTGCCCGAGGAAGGTTTCGCCGAGGTGTTCACCCGCAACGACAACCACGTCGCCATCGGTGGCCAGGACTTCCCCAACGGCCAGGGCACGGTTGTCGACGGTGGCTACCGGTTAAGCGGTGCGTGGAACTTCGGTTCCGGCACCGCGCACTCGGCGTACGTCGCGTGCGGCTTTATGCCGATGGACGACGGCCAGGTGCGCTGGATCGGCGAAGGCATTCCTGAGATGCGGGTGGGGTTTGTGCCTCGAGACGAGATCACGTTCACCGACGGATGGTTCGTCCAGGGGCTCAAAGGCACCGGCTCCTATGACTACAACGCCCAGGACGTGTTCGTACCGGAATACCGAACGATGCCGCTGTTCACTCGTGAGCCGTTCCGCGGTGCCTCGGCGGCCACCCGTATGGGCCTGATGCCGGTCACCGCGGCCGGTCACCCGTCGTGGGCGCTCGGGTCGCCAAGAGCATGCTCGATGATGTCGAGGATCTCGCCGCCACCAAGGTGCGAATGAGTGACATGGCGACATTGGCCAGCCGTCCCACCTTCCAAAAAGGGCTCGCTCACCATGTCGCGGCGTGGCGAGCCGCCCGCCTTCCCGTGCGCGACGCGTTCACGACGGCCGCCGAGGCCGCCGTCGAAGCAGGCGGCGACCTGACGCCCGGACTGCGCGCCGACATGCGGGTGCCCGCGGTGTACGCCACCGACGTTGCAAGGAGTTGTGCCGAGTGGGCCCATCTGGCGGCGGGCACCACGGCGATTCGCGAAGGCGGCCGATTGGAGCGCGCGTTCCGCGACATGTACACCTGCACCCAGCACGACTTCATCAGCGAGAAGGTGGCGATCGACGTGGCTCAGATCTGGCTCGGCATCATCGACGACCAGTTCGGACTGTAGGTCAGGATGCCGGCCTTCGCGTCGGCATCCGGCGCCGCTTCACTTCGGCGAGAGGCCCCGCAGGCGACGGTTATGAATGTCGATGACGACCACCGACGCGTCGAGAAGCGGCGTGCTGATCCCGCGGGCGCGGGCATGGTCGGCCAGATCGGTGAGGACGGTGATTTCGACCGGGCGCCCTGCGCTCAAGTCGCGGAACATCGACGGTCCGAAATCCGATGTCGGGTCGGTCAGAATGCCCGTGAGGCCTTGTCGGGCTGAGTCGGTGAGGGGATAGCCGTCTGCCGCCGCGACCGAGAGCACCTCGTCGAGAACGTTGTGTGCCAGCGACGTTCCACCCTCGGCGTGCGCGATCTGGCCGATGTCCGCACCCACCAGACAGGTGAGTACCGCGGTCGAGGCGATGAACGCGAACTTCTCCCACATCGCCGCGATCACGTCGCTGCTGACCGTGACGGCGATGTTGTCGACGTCCAGCGCCGCGACGGTGCGCTGAAGGGCATCGGAACTGCCTCCGTCGAGTTGGCCGATCTGCATGTCGATGCCCGCCGCGACCTCGTTGATGGTGCCGTCCGGCAGCAGAGAGGTGGCTAACCGCGTCGCCGCGCCCAGTACGCGTTCGTTCCCGAACGCGGCCGTCAGCAGTGACAGGTGCCGCAGCCCGTTCATGACGGGCACGATGCGCGTCTGCGGGCCGACCGCGTTGCGGATGTCGCCGATAGCCGATTCGACCGCGTCGGTCCGGACGGCCACCACGATGACGTCGTAGGTGCCCTCAAGGTCCGCGGCGGTCACGGCGTTCACGTGGCAAGACCGAATCCGGTCGCCGTGGCGGATGCGAAGGCCGTCGGAAGCAAGGCGGGCCAGCGTGTGCGGATGCACGAGAAATGTGACGCGCCGTCCCGCGGCGACCAACTGCGCACCGATGTAACCGCCGGCGGCGCCCGCCCCCACGATCAGAATGCTCACAACCGACATCCTTCACCGTGAACCCTTGAACGACATTCTTTTGGCGGCGGGAACCGAGGGTGGCTGCCATGCCCGCGTCGGCGGAACCCTCGCGTCTGGTCAGTCGAAGTTGTTGCTCGGGCACCCAATGTCGACCCAGACGATGGCGAGCTGGTCCGGCTTGGGGGGTTCGTGGTTGGGGTTGTGGATATCGTCGACCCAGCACTCAAAGAGCGGCACGGTGGGATATCCGGTGACCCAGTTGATCTGGACGGTGTAGCCCTGGGCCTCCAGGTCTTCAATGGTGGCGTCGGCCGGCTCGGCGCCGCCAAAGGGGTAAATCGGATCGGCGGCCGTGATTGGCGCGCTCGCGATCGATGCAACGGCGGCACCCGTTGCAATCAACATCACCGTGAAGAGTCCCGGCTTGAGCGACATTGTGGTCCTTCGGACACTCCTCTGGCCTCTCTCAAAATTATCCCTCAGAGTCGGCACCGCGGGAACGGGTTAGCGCAAAGCCACAACGAGTTAGTGGCAAGTTGGGAGGTTGGTCGAGATCGAGCGGGGCACCCTCGCATCCTTCCGCTTGGCCGGAGGCGCTCAAGATGCTTTGAAGGTGGGACGTCCGCGCGCACGATCGGAGGAAAACGTGCCGATCCAACAGATCGCGGGTCGGTGATCAGAAGGTGGAGTACAGGGAAATAGATATGCGTGGGGCCAAAACTGCGGACACTGGCAACGGCGAGGAGATACGCTCACGGTCTCCCGGCCACAAAAGGAGGCCAGCATGAATTTGACCGCCCGTCGGCTCGCCGCGACCGCCGGCACCGCCGCGATCATCGCGATGGCGGCAATCGGTGCAGGGTGCAGCAGCAAAACCAGCAATCAACCCTCGACCACCACCACCACGACGACGACGACCACCACGACCGCGACCACGACCTCGGCGGCAACGACCACCTCGTCGGGAGAAAACGTCACGTCGAGTCTCCTCAGCTCGGCGTCGAACGTGATCGGCTCGTGGCTCAGCCCAGCCAGCTCGATCCTCAGCTCCCTATTCGAAAAGCCCACGAGTAGTCCCCCCGGATAACGCCGAGACCAGTCGGGCCGACAGACCAGCCGGGCAGATGAGCCATGAGAGCATGTGGCTCGACTCGGCCGTGATCATCAACCGCCCTCGAACGGCCACGGTCGGGCATGACATGCGGCCGTCCCGTCCGCGTGGCCGAAGACTGAACGTGTGCTGAAGATGATGGCGCTTCCCGAACATTGCGGTGAACCGACTGCTAGCGTTCTCGCGTCGTTACAGTCAGTACGCCGTTTCCGAGAGGATCGCGAAATGTACGTTTCGAAGTTCAAGCTGGTCGTAGCCGGATTGCTGGCGGCAATAAGCTTTTTCGGGGTGGGAGCAGGGACGGCGTGGGCGGTCCAGACCCACATGTTAAACGCGTTGGGCGATCTGCAAAACGCGCTGAATGAGCTGCAGGCGGCTATACCCGACAAGGGCGGTCACCGGGTCAACGCGATCAATCTGGTGAATCAGGCCATCAGCGAGACCAACGCGGGAATCGCGGTCGGCGCGCAGTAGCGAGCGCGCAGTAGCAGCGTGCAGTAGCGAGACCGTCGCGACCGCTTCCCAACGGCGGGAAGGCACGGCGTCTCAGATCGTCACCGTCTGCGCGGCGTTCAGAATGCGGTTCACCGTGGAGTGGTGCACGTTCTGGCGGCGCCCGATCGTGCACGGTGGGGTCCCGGCCGCGTGCTCGGCCAGAATCGCGGCGACGAGGTCGGGATCCTTCGACGTGACGCCCTCGCGCACGAGCCGAGTGGCCGCCGTCTTCCACTGCGCGGCCGCGGCGCGCCCGGGCTGACCGACCGACACCGACGCGGGCGCCGGCGTCGCAGACACCCGTCGAGCGGGCCGAGCCGCGTCGACAGGTTGTGGTGCAACCGATCTCGGGCCAGCGTCGCGCGCCTTGGCATGCCGAGGCGGCGCCAGCGTCAGCAGCGCCAGCGTCGACTGCGCGATCGACACGTCAATCGCCACCGGCCACAGCCACGCGCGACGCGCAGGAAAGCCGAGGCTGACGGCCAGTTCTCGCAGCGCATCAAACGACAGCACGAACGCGCAACCGGCGAGCCCGATCGTCATCATCAACGCGCACCAATAGCTGGCACCGGCGCGTCGCGTCTTGATGAGAAGCGCCACTGAATGCGTCGAGCCGAGTAGCACCGCCGGAGGAACCACCGCGGCAACGGCGGCCAACACGACCGTGGCGCGGGGGGCGGTCATGATCGCGTGGGTAACGTTGCCGGCCACCGACATCGAGCTGGCAGTGACCAACCACACCCAAAAGAACCGGGCAGCGGCGTCAACGCCTGGTTCACGGTGCGGAGCTGACGTGCGCATCCACCCCTTCGATCACGCCGTACCAAACCGGTTGGCGGCCTTGCCATGCGGGTCCATCTGAGCGTATCCGCCAATCCGCGGTGCCCGATGCACAGATTTCCCGAAACCCCGTCACGTAACCCATACAGCACCAACACCTCCCGGTCAGGTGTTGGTGCGATTACGACCACCGCATCCAGACCCCAGCGGTCAGCGCGCACCCGGAAGCGTCAACACGAAAACCGCCCCGGCGCCCGGCGCGCTGGGCTCGAGTGTGACGTCGCCGCCGTGTGCGCGGGCGAACCCGCGCGCGATTGGCAGCCCCAGCCCCGCTCCGGCCGACTGGCCATCCCGGGTGTTCCCACGGACCAGCCGGTCGAAGATGTTGTCCCGCAGCTGCGGCGCGACGCCCGGCCCGCCGTCGCGTACCGCCACCCGTGCCCGCTCACCTGACCGCGACACCGTGACGCGCACCGCCCGGCCCGGCGGGGTGAACCGGCAGGCGTTGTTGAGCAGGTTGGCGACCACCTGACCGATCCGCGCAGGGTCGGCGTCGACCCACACCGACGGGCCCTCCGCGGCAATGTCGAGCCGCGGGTGCAGCAGCCGGGCCCGCTCGACGTGCCCCTCGACCAGCGCGCGCAGATCCGTGGGTTCGGGGTGCAGGCTCAGGCCGGTGTCGATGCGGGCCAGATCGAGCAGATCGTCGATGATACGGCCCGCGCGGTGGGCCTCCCGACCCAGCACCATCAGCAACTTGTGGCGCGGTTCGGGCGGACCGTCCTCGGGGTACTGAAGTACCGCCTCGGCGGCGGCGCCGATGCCCGCGACCGGCGTGCGCAGCTCGTGGGCGGCGTCGGCGACGAAGCGGCGCATGCCCTCTTCGGAAGCCAGCGCTCGGCGCTCGGCGCCTTCCAGCGCGTCGAGCATGTCGTCGAACGCCGCCGCGGTGCGGCCCAGCTCGGTGTGCGCCGGGTGAGCCGAGAGGCGGCGGCCACGCCGGCCCGCGGTCACGTCGCGTGCCAGCCGGGTCATCGCGTCCAGCGGTGACAGCGCGAACCGGACCACCAGCGGCACCCCCACGGCGACCACGATCAGCGCGACGGCGGCGGTCACCAGCAGCACCCGCACTAACCGGTCGCGCGCGCCGGCGAGGAGTCGCCCATCGACCTGCAGTGTCAACCGGGCCCCCGCCAACGGCCCCGACGTGTTGGCCAGACGCAGCCGGCGGACCTTGGCCCCCGCCGCCGCAGCGGGCCCACCCAAAGTGCCGATTGCCTGACCATCGGCCAGCACCAGACGCGCCCGCACCGACCCGGTGTCCAACCGGTCGACCAGCTCAGAGGGCGGGATGTTTTCGGCGGCCAGTTGCTGGGCGAGTTGGACATGATCGTTGAGCACCGCGGTCGCCGACCGGTTCAAAATCACCGAAAACGCACCGTTGACCACGATGATCACCGCCACCAATATCAACGCGAACACCGATACCGTGGCCGCGGTGACCCGGCGGCGCAGCGACACCGTCGCCAGGCCGGCGTCGGCCCGCGTCGTCACGGCGCCTCGACCGCCAACACGTAGCCGAGCCCCCGCCGGGTGTGCAGCAGCCGGGGCCCGTGCTGCTCGAGCTTGCGGCGCAACGCGCTGATGTGCACCTCGACCAGATTGGGATCGTAGGCGTCGAAACCCCAAAGCCCGCTGAGGATTTGGGTTTTCGTCAACACCTTCCCCCGATGCTGCGCCAAAAAGCACAGCAGTTTGAATTCGGTGGCCGTCAGCGACAGCGTCGCCGAACCGCGGCGCGCCGTGCCCGCATCCTCGTCGACGACCAGATCACCGACGGTCACCGTCGAGGTGATCCGGCCCAGCCGTCGCAGCAGCGCTTCTACCCGCGCCACGAGTTCGGCCAGCACAAACGGCTTGACCACGTAGTCATCCGCGCCGGTGGTGAGACCGCGCAACCGATCTGCGATACCGTCGCGGGCGGTAAGCATCACCACCCCGGCATCGCTGCGCGCCCGGATCACCTCCAGCAGGGCGAACCCGTCGCGCCCCGGCAACATCACATCCAGGACCACGACGTCGGGGCGAAACTGTGCCAGCACATGTTCGACGTCGTGACCGTCGCGACAGGCCTGGACCCGATGGCCCACGGCGGCCAGCCCGGATTCCACCGCGGCGCGGATCGCGTCAGCGTCTTCGATCACCAGCACGCGGGCGTCGCTGCGGCGTGGGCCGGGCTGCTCGGGCACGATTCACGGTATCGCTGCGACGTCGGCGGGAGTCACGACGCGCCCGATGGGCAGTCGCGGTAACGCGTTCCGACGCCCGTCAGCCGAACCGATCGATGATCGCCTGCGCGATCTGGCCCGGGGCATCCTCCTGGATGAAGTGGCGGGCATGGGTCAGCTCGACGAGGACGTGGTCGGGAAACGTCCTCCGCATCCTCGGAATGTGGTGGCTGGCTCGGAACGCGAAATCCTTCATACCCCAAACCAAAAGCGCGGGTTTCGAGCCCAGTTTCGCAGGCACCTCACGTGCGAGCCGCTCCAGCAGAGGACGCGCGGCAAGGAGCTCCTTGGGCATCCGCGCCACACCCACCCGAGCCTCCGGCGTGGGTTGTACACCGCGGTAATGGGCCATGACGGCCCCGCTCAACGACGTCGCGGTGCCCGCTGGGAGGAGCCGCTCGACGAAGAAGTTGCGATTGATGATCGCCCACTGCATCGGCCGGCTGCCCATGACCCGGCTGAACATTTTCGGCGATGGGTCGTCTGTGGGCCAGAACCACGTGTTACCCAAAACGACCCCGCGCACCCGATCCGCGCGGGCGGTGTCGACGGCCATGCTGATCGGGCCGCCCCAGTCCTGACCCATCGTCAAGTAGCCCTCGAGGCCAAGGTGATCGACGAACTCGCCCACGACCTGTGCGTGCTCGTCAATCGTGTACCCGAATCCCGGCGGACGCTCTGAAAGCCCGAAGCCGAGATAATCCGGTGCGATGCAACGGAAGCGGTCGCGAAGCGCGGTGATGATCTCCCGGTACAGAAAGCTCCAGGTCGGATTGCCGTGGCAGAACATGATGGGCGGGCCGTCGCCTTCGTCTATGTAGTGCACGCGGCCACGCGAGCTTTCGAACCACTGCGATGCGAACGGGTACAGCGTGGGATCGGGCGTGAAATCGCCCCGCATGGTCGTCAAGTGACCGTTTCTAACCCGATGGCCACATCCAGGGCGGCATCCCCGGACCGAAGCGACCCGGGCCGTGCGGACCGTAGCCCGGGCCCGGACCGATCGACAAGATACCCGGGATGATGGGAAGCCTCGGGGGCGGCGGCTGGTATCCCGGACCGTAGCCCGGTCCGTACGCGGGTTGCGGCCCGTAGCCGGGTCCGTACGCGGGTTGCGGCCCGTAGCCGGGGCCCGGTCCGTACGAGGATGGCGGCCCGTAGCCGGGTCCGTACGAGGATCGCGGTCCGTAACCGGGGCCCGGTCCGTACGCGGGTGGTGGCCCGTATCCGGGCCCGTAGCCGGGCGGTGGCCCTGCGCCTGGAACGTAGCCGGTCGGCGGATTGTCGGGGACCGCCGCCGGGACGGGCGCCGGGGGCACCGCCGCATCAGGTGCCGGCGGGGGTGCGGCCGGGGCCGGCGGGGGTGCGGCGGGAGCCGGATCCACCGGAGGGGCAGCTGCAACGGGCGCGGGGACGACGGCCTGCTGTGCCCGCGCGGCCGGGACCTGCGCGGCGGGAGCCGGCTCTGACTGGGCGGCCTGCACCGGCGGTGGAATCACCAGCGGTGCCGGTGGTGGCGCGGCGGGCGTCGGCTGCGCAGCGGCGGGCGGGAGCGCATTCGGCACGGCCGACGGCGCCGGCGCGGCGGCCACCGGTGGGGCGGCGCTGAAATTTGCGCCGGGCCGGCTGTCGACGGTTGGGCGGATACTCACCGCCAGCGAGATCACCAGCGTTAGCACGCCAACTATGAAAATCGCCGCCATCGTGCTCCCGACGAGCATGAACGGCTTGCCGGCGCGCGAATTGGCGGCCGAATCCAGCTCGTCGACGCCCGAAACCTCGGTGCCGGCCACGGCCGTTGCGGCATCCGGATCCTGCGAATACGCAAGCGCCATCGTCGTCAGATCGCCCTCGGCGATGCTTGCCGCGGCGAGCGCAGCACCGCGTGCCAGCGCCAGCGCACCATCGCCCGGCGCGCTGGCCGGGATGGACAGCACATCGTGCGCGAGCTCCTGCGCGACCGCCGCATCCCGCTCCGATGCGACCACGACGATCCCGGCGGGCTCAGACCACTGGCCGCGCAGCGCGGTCAGCATGTCCGTCAGCGCTCCTCGCGTCTGACCCGGCGTCACGGGCCGACTGTCGACCGCGAGGATTGAGGCATCAGCGGTGTCGATGACCGAAACTGTCGCCATCTCCTCGGTGACAACCAGCACTGCGGTCTTGTCGTATCCGGCGAGGGTTCCCGCGGCGTGTCCCAGCGCCGCGGCGGCCTGCAGCTGCGAGACCACCGCAACGCCGTCGACTCCTCGCTCGGCCAGGGTCGAACGAAGCTGCTCGGTTTGGGCGCGGTCGCTGGACATGATGCCGGTGCACACGACGCGATGGCCGCCGGCAAACGCACCCTCGCGCGTTCCGATGAGCGCGTCGATCACTTGGTCGGCCGCCGATGTCTCTGTGGAAACGATGTCGAAGCTGTCGTGCTCGATCACCGCGCCGTCGGCTTTGTCGCCGTCGACCACCACCATGCGCACAGTGGTCGGCGTCGTGGACACACCGAGAACGACGTCCATTTCCCCCTCCCAAGCCGTGCTACTTAGGCTACTAAAGCTACTCCCAAATCTTGAATTGCAAAGCGCCATCTGAAGGCCCCATCTCGGGCTTTGGTTGCTGTTCAGTGAGGCTTCACCGGCCGAATGTGATGTCGGTCTCGGAGCATCCGGTCACCGGCTGGCCGGGCGGGAAATGGCGTGGATCGCCGTTCGGGATGACCGACTCGCGGTGGTAGGCGCGCTGATCATCGGCGGCACACCAATCGTTGTCGTACAACACGTGGAAGGTGTGCGGATCCGCTCCGGAGATCGTGTTCCCGTCCAGGTAGACGCGCTGGTCGTCGGCCCCGTAGCCAAAGAAGCTGATGTCCAGCAGGTGGAATGTCGCCGGGTCGCTATCGTGACGTCCACTCGCGCATCAGCGCGGCGTGATTGCGACCGCGTCAACCACCACGGCGGTGACATCATCGCGGCCGCCCGCGCGGGTGGCCGACTCAACCAACGCCTCCGCAGCTGCCTGCGGGTCGCGAACCTCCTCGAGCACGCGCCGGATGGTCGAGTCGTCGACCGCAGAGGAAACTCCGTCGGAGCACACCAGGATCCGGTCACCGATGTTGATTGGTAGCCGCCACATATCGGGGGAGTGCGCGACCGAGCCGACCAGCGCGCGGTTCAAGATGTTCTGAAGCGGAATTCGACCCGATTCGGCGCTTGCAATCACGCCGTCGTCGATCAGTTTCTGACCAATCGAGTGGTCGACGCTGATCTGATACAAGCCTGCCTCATTCAGGCGGTAGGTCCGCGAGTCGCCCAGGTTGACCACTGTCCAGCACGGCGCACCGTCGCAGCGGGTGACGATCACCCCGCTCAGGGTGGTTCCCGGCTGGCCGCGCCCATCGGTGACGGGGATCCGAGCGATGCGGGAGCGCGCATCGGCGAAAGCGCTGTCGATCGTCTCGGGGGTCACCGGCTGGCGTTCGGCGAGGTTCAGGAAGGCCTGCACGCCTGCGCGACTGGCCAGGTCACCAGCGCTGTGGCTGCCGATTCCGTCGGCCACGGCGAAAACCGGTGGACGGGTGCCGAAGGTGTCCTGATTGCGTTCGCGCCCAGCGCCGGTGTGGGTGGCCGCGCCCCATTCGAGGGTCACCCCGTCAATCACCGCACGGCTGTCGACGGTTCGCACCCGGATACGCCGCCCGCCAAGATGAATGGTCGACGCTGGCCGCACCGGCACAACCTGTCCCGGCTCGAGGTGCTCTCGATGGCCGTCGACTTCGACCTCGGATCCGTTGGTGGAGTGACGGTCCCTCACCCAGAGTCCCGATGTGTCGATCCCGAACTCGAGGTGTGTCCGTGACAGTGAGCCGGTCGGGTCGGTCAGTGTCACGAGATGCGTGGTCTGGTCGCCCTCCGGTGGCGTGGGGTTCCGCCCGATCAGCCCGCGCCCTCGTGCGACGAGAAACGACCTGTCGTCGAACTCCAGCCCAAACTTGGACGGCTGCGGCGACCGCGACGGGGTCTCGCGCTCACCCGTCCACGAGGTCTTTGGTTCACCGACAGACGTCAGACGCCTGCCAACTCGGTCGGCACGGACCGGGTCGGCCAACCTGGCCGAAGCGGCGCGCATGGGTGGATCCCCTTCGTCATGGTCGCGACCGACTGCGGCCGTCGACTTCACGACACTCGTTTACCCCTTCGCGCCGTCGACGAAACCAGCGTCCTGTTAACGCTGGAATGTTCCGGTCAACCGGGCTTGGGCCGTGGCTGCCTGCGCTATCGCCTGCGCCGCCTGCACTCCGGCGGATCCCGGCGGGAGTGCGAGCGCCGAGGGGAGCTGGTACATGGTGAACCGGTAGTGGTGGGTGCCGCTGCCCGGCGGGGGACAAGGCGCGAAGTATCCGTCGCTGCCGGTGGAATTCGGCAGGGTGTGGCCATTGGCAGGAGTCTGGCCATCGGCGGTGCTGCCCGGGCTAGGGGCGATACCGGTCACGATCCAGTGGACGAACAGCCCGCCCGGCGCGTCCGTGTCGTCGACTACAAGTGCGAGTTCGGCTGCGGTCGGCGGCGCGGACCACGCCAAGGGTGGCGGGATGCTGTCGCCCTGGCACGTGTAGCGCACCGGGATCGGGGCGCCGTCGGCGAACGCGGGACTGGTGATCGTGACCGGGTCCGCGACCGCCGTCGCGGACCCGGTCAGCACCACCAGGATTGCCAGCACGGCAGCGGTCGACACGATTCGGTGAAGTGTGCTCGTCATCGTCGATTCCATACGGAGAGTGTCGCGCGAATCTTGGGCAGAGAAACAAAAGTTTTCGGATGGCCACGGCGCCGCGCCCGTCACACCCCGCCAGTGTTATCATATCTGATAAGTCCCTGGAGGTGCGGAAAATATGCACGAGCCCAGCTTCGATGAGGTGCTGCGCTCGGCGGCACGCGTTCAGCGCATCGTGCCGGATGCTGTGCTTGTTGGCGGATCTGCCGCAGCGCTGTATGCCCGGCACCGCACCTCCACCGACCACGACCACGTCCTGGCGGATCTCGCGGATCGATTTGATGCGGTCCTCGGTGCACTGGAGGCCGACCCCGAGTGGGTTCTCAACCGCGCGGTTCCCGGAAAGATTCTTTTGGGCAGCCTCGGCGACATTGAAGTCGGAATTCGGCAACTCATTCGCAAGCGGCCCTTGGAAACCCAGGTGGTCGAGGTTCCGGGTGGGGAGACTCTTGTCGCGCCAACTCCAGAAGAGACGCTGCGCATCAAGGCATATCTGCTGGTCAAGCGAAACCAAACGCGCGACTATATCGACGTGGCGGCACTGGCTGACCGCTTCGGCACCCAGTGGGCCGCAGACACCCTTGCGGATATCGACGCCTACTACGACGAAGGTGAGCCGGGCGAAAATGTTGTCGCAGCGCAGGTTCTACGCCAGCTTGGACGTCCGCGCCCCGCGGATTCGCGAACGACGGCGAATCTGCGTCGCTACAAGAACCTGAACCCAAAGTGGCAGTCCTGGGCCGAAGTAGTTAGTCAATGCCACCGAGTCGCCGACGCGATGCTGTCCGGATAGGCGGATGTCCATGCGTGCTCTGCGTTTCCGAAACATCACCACGACGCCCGACGACCCCGTCGACCAGTGGGGCGTCGAGGGGATTTTGGCGGCCATCGACCGCGGATCCCTTCCACATTGGCGCCGTATTGCCGGCGCAGTCCGCAGCAATCCGTGGGGACCTATCGCCGCCGACCTCGAACAGGCCCTCACGCTCGGCAACGACGCGGGCGCGGTCGCCACTCTGGAGCGCGCGCTGGCCCACGCCCGCCAGGCCGCCGAAGCCGCGGCCCGAGCCGAGGTGCGGCGGCGCCTGCAAGAGTTGGTTGACCGGTCAGGGCTGACCGCAGCCCAATTCGCGCAACGACTCGGAACCTCAGCCTCCCGCATGTCGACCTACTTGTCCGGCAAGGTCGTACCTTCGGCGGCCGTCTTGGTCCGCAGTGAGACGGTCTGCAAGACGGCGGCGTTAGAACACGGCAACCATTCACGCACCGATCGATAGCGCGAACTGCTTCGCACCTGCAGGCATCCGAACCGCAACGAAGAACATTCAACGCGGAGGCTGAGTCGATGAAGTCCCGCCGACGCTCCACGTGCCCGTGCAGCTTTCGTCGCTGCCGCGGGAAGCCTGGACGCATTGTTGGACCGTCGCCGTCGTCGGTGTGCCGACACGATATGCGTAAGAGTCGTACGCGCCTGCCGCGAACATTATGAGCGAGACCACCGGCCCCACGGCACCGAATACGACTAGTGCATACCCGCGCCTCCACAGTTGCCGGCGTGACCCAGTGTTGCGCCGGAAGCCAGATTGGTCCACCAGCGAATGGTCCCACCCGGAAGCCGCGGCTGGAGGAAATCACGGAAGGCCCGCAACGTACTTAGCCGATTCGGTGCCACCACCTTCCCAACTACACTCAACGGCGTGCTGGGAGCGCGAACCGCGCGCTGGGAACAGCGAACCGACATCGGCGCCCCCAGCCACGGCGACCGGGGGATCATCACAGCCGGCGTTCGCGCGTACGCCGTTGTCACAGTCGCGTTGGCGGGTTTCGTCGCTATGCCGGCGGCCGCGGCGCGGCCATCGGATCCGGGCGTGGCGAATCGTGCGGTGCTCGACAAGGGGTCGGTGGGCAACATCGTCGGCGCGACCATCGGCTGGGAGGACATGTCGACGATCCCGGTGCAGGATTACTGGATCGAACTCCCGGTCTGCAACAACTACGCCGATGTCGGGCTGCCCGAGGTCTACAACGATCCCGGCCTGGCGTCGTACAACAGCGCCGTCATGCAGGAGTCGCCTACCGACGAGACGCACTACGTCAAGCAGGCGGTCGGTGTGTTCACCACGAATGATGCGGCGAACGGGGCATTCCACCGGATCCTGGACCGTACAGGCGGGTGCTCGGGGCAGACCACCGCGATGCACATTGACAACGGCGCGACCCAGGTCTGGTTGTTTACCAACGGTGCGATCACCGGCACCGACGCCACGTGGAGCAAGCAGGAGCCCGGCACCGACCGTCGGTGCTTCATCGAAACGCGGCTGCGGGAAAACGTTCTACTGCAGGCGAAAGTGTGTCAGCCGGGCGATGGCGGTCCCGCGGTGAACGCGCTGGCGGGCGCGATGCAGAACACACTCGGGCAATAGCGCTCGCGATTGCCACGGGAGGAGTCGGTGTCACAACGACCGGGTTTGTAAACGGTTTCAGATACGTGCCTGTTGGTGCGGGGGCCAAATCCGTAGCCCCTCACCGTCTTTAGCCGTCAGCGTGCCCCCAGTGTGGCCGACCGGGACCCGTCGCCGTCAACCCACGCCCGGCGGGCTCGCTCGTCTGCGCTCTCGCCTCGCTGACACTCGGCTGCCGCTGCGCCGTGCGGCTCCGGCGGCATTTGTCGGCCCTACCCAGCTCGCCAGGGTGCTGGCGCACCGGCTCGCGGGCCGAAAATCCGCCTCCAGCGACCACCGGACTCTTCGGGGTTGACCGCGCCACCCCGCCGGCCCCCCGCAGCCAGCGCTGACACCAAGCGCATCACCGATCCGAACGGAGACCATCATGAGCAAGACCCCGATCACCGAAGCCCAACTCGGCATGCCCGCCGCGGTCATTTCGCACACCTACATCAGGCTGCACGGCACCCAAACGGCAGATCTCACCGTGCTGCACGCCGGCACCGCAAGCGTCCGGGTCAACCTGCTGTGGGGCGGCATCCTATGGGCATTCCGTACCGCAGAAGCCGCCCAAGGAGTGCTGGAGGCCATCTCGACCGCCAGGGCCACACTGATCTATCTGCCCGCCGACGCCGCGCCCCCCGCGCAGGAGCCCTACGACCGGCCGACCATCGCGATCGACTGGTGTGCACGCCCCGCCTTCGCCGTCACACCCCGCTCAACGCTGATCGCCGATCGCCGCCGCACCGTGCACTGGACCGACATCTTCCTGGGACCGTTGACGATCCAGCTCGTCGACAGGGCCGCCTTCCACAGCACGATCGAGGTGCTGCAGCTCGCTCACAGCGTCGCGGTCGCGGTATGCCCCGACGGGCCGCGCTTCGCAGCCGATCCCACCGCCGACGACTACCGCCCCGCGCGGTAGTCCACTACGGCCCGCGGACCGCGCCGGGCCCCGCAGCCGGCGCGGTCCCGGAGTGGAAGCCATGTTCGATGTTCGAGATGAAACGGGGTTTGGTGTGGCATTCTGCGGTGGTGTCCGCTGGTCCGGCGGTGCCGTCGGGGGTTGTGACGTTTCTGTTCACCGACGTCGAGGGTTCGACCCGTCGGTGGGAGACCAACGCGGATAGCATGCGGACGGCCCTCGCCGCGCACGACGGGGTGTTGCGTTCGGCGATCGAGGCGCACGAGGGTTGGTTGTTTAAGCACACCGGGGACGGGGTGTGCGCGGCATTCGCGTCACCAAACTCTGCGGTGGCTGCGGCGGTGGACGCACAACGAGCGCTTGAGTTGCCTGTGCGGATGGGCCTGGCGACTGGGGAAGCCGAGCTGCGCGAAGGCGACTATTTCGGCGCCGTGCTCAACCGCGCCGCGCGCGTGATGGCCGCCGGCCACGGCGGACAGATCCTGCTGGCGGAGTCGACGGCGAGCTTGCTTAGCGGCGTGGAGCTTCTCAATCTGGGTCCGCGGCGCCTGCGGGATCTGCCGACCCCGGTCGAGCTGTTCCAAGTCCAAGCAGCGGGCCTGCGCACGGAGTTCCCTCCACTGCGTGTGCCGGATGCGAGTCCGGGGAACCTGCGCCCCCATACGACCAGCTTCATCGGACGTGAGGCCGAGGTCGCCGAGGTGATAGCGGCGGTCCGCGCCCATCGACTCGTCACGTTGACCGGGGTGGGCGGGGTCGGCAAGACCCGACTGGCACTCGAAGTCGGGGCGCACCTGTCCGATGAATTCCCTGACGGTGTCTGGCTTTTCGAACTGGCCGCCGTCACCGACCCGGCGGCGGTGCCCGACGCGGTGGCGGCGGTGCTGGGCATCGCCCAGCAGCCGGGCAAGAGCACCAGCGATTCGGTGGCCGCCGCATTGGAGGGCAGAATCCGGTTGCTGGTGTTCGACAACTGCGAACACGTCTTGGACGCCGCCGCGGACCTGGTTGACGCGATCCTCTACTACTCCGCGACCGTCAGAATCGTGGCCACCAGCCGCGAAGGACTCGGAGTCGCGGACGAGCAACTGTGGCCGGTGCCGTCGCTGGACGTCGGCGCGAATATCGACTCGGCCGCGGTGACCCTGTTCGTCGACCGAGCCCGCAGCGTGGCCCCGCGCTTTTCGCTGGCCCAGCCCGACGAGGCGGCCTCGGTGGTCGAGATCTGTCGCCGCCTCGACGGGATCCCTCTAGCGATCGAGTTAGCGGCGTCACGCATGGCGTCGATGACCGCCAGCGAGGTCCGGGACCGTCTCGATCACCGATTCCGGCTATTGGTCGGATCCCGGCGCGGCCCTGAACGCCACCACACGCTGCGCCACGCCGTGACCTGGTCGTACGACCTGCTCGGTGACGCCGAAAGGGCGCTGCTGGATCGCTGTTCGGTTTTCGCCGGCGGGTTCGACCTCCAAAGCGCTTGTGCGGTTGCGGGATCCGATGACGACTACGTCATCCTCGATCTGCTGGACGCGCTGGTGCGCAGGTCGCTGCTCGTCGCGGACAGGTCCTCGGGGCGAACCAGGTATTCGATGCTGGAAACCATCCGTCAATTCGCCGAGGAGCAACTCGTCGCCCGCGGCGTCGCGACCGAGGTTCGGGACGCGCATGCTCGCTACTTCGCGGCGCGCGAAGCCCACATCCTGGCGCTCTGGGACAGCGCCCGGCAGCGCGAGGCCTACGTTTGGTTCACCACGGAACTGCCCAACCTGCGCACCGCGTTTCGCTGGGCCGCCGACCATGTCGACCTCGATACCGCTGCCGCGATCGCCACCTACGTGATGTTCCTCGGCAGTGCGGTCGAAAGCTACGAGCCGATAGCGTGGGCCGAAGAACTCATCGAGCCTGCGCGAGCGGTCGACCATCCCCGGCTGGCCGCCCTGTACGTGATGGCGTCGCAGTGCTGGATGCCCGGACGGATCGAGGAGGCTGTCCGTTACAGCGACGCCGGTCGGATAGTGATCGACAGCAGTCCCGGCGCGGTGCCGTTCGGCACCGAGGGCTGGCTTGGTTCGGTGTACCTATTCATCGGCGAGCCGGAACGGTGGGTTGAGTGGTGCCGCGCGCAGCTGGCGCGCGGTTCCGACACACACACCCTCACGAGGACATGTCTCGTACTCGCACTGACGGTTGCCGGTTCGGCTGAGGAGACGATGGTCGCCGCGGATGGCCTTGTCGTCGCCGCCGAGTCCACCCGCAACCCGTATGCGATCTCGTTCGCATGTTTCGTCCACGGGCTCGCATTCCGCGACGCCGATCCGGGCGGCGCCCTGGACGTCCTTCGCCGGGGTCTGGTGATCGCTCGGGACAGCGGTAACCGCTTCAACGAGACCCAACTGGCGGTCGGTTTGTCCCGTCTCGAGGCCGAATGTGGTGACCCTCTGGCCGCGTTGGGTTACATCAGACTGGCGATACGCAATTACCACGACGCGGGCAACACCGCCAACATGCGTGTCGCCCAAGGTGAGCTCGCTGGCCTCTTGGACCGTCTCGGTCGCCACGAGCCGGCGGCCACGATCGCTGGCTCCGCGTTCAGTCCCCTGACCGCAGCACTTCCTGAGTTCAGCACCACGATCGCCCACCTCCGCGATCTGCTCGGCGACCAGACCTACGAATCGCTCGCGCACAAGGGTGAAACGATGACCCGGGCCGAAATGGCAAGGTACGCATACGAAGAAATCGACCAGGCCCGAACAGAACTCACACACCCCCGCTGAATTTTGCCGAACCTAGACTGTTCCGGACCGCTCGTGGACCCTCCGCGCCCGCGACTACCGCTTCAGCAGTCTGACTGGCTTCAACTAGTTTCTCTACCCGTGACCGAGCTCCCCCGCGGCGTGCTCGCGATGACCGCCCGCGGTCCCGAATGGGTGGCGTGGGTCGGTGAACTCCCCAAGGTCACCCAGCGGCTGCTCGCCGAGTGGACGCTGCGCCCCGACGGGCCGCCGACACATGGGTTCTGCTCACTGGTGCTGCCCGTTCGCACGCAAGACGGCGACTCCGCGGTGCTGAAGATCAGCTTTCCCGACGCCGAGTCCGAGCACGAACACCTCGCACTCCAGCGGTGGGGCGGCGCTGGCGCGGTGCGGCTGCTGCGCGCCGACCCGCACCGCCGCGCCCTCCTTCTCGAGCGGCTTCGCCCGCAAAATCTCGACGCGCTGGCCGACGTCGAGGCGTGTCAGATTGTCGCGGGTCTTTACCGCCGCCTCCATGTCCCCGCCTTGCCGCAGCTGCGCACGCTCACCTCCTATGTGGAACGTGAAACCGACGACCTGGCAGCGCTTGCGCCCGGCGCGCCCATCCCGCGTCGGCTGGTCGAGCAGGCTACCGCCCTCGGCCGCGACCTCGTAGGCGATCAAGCCAGCACCGGCAGCATCATTCACGGCGACTTGCACTACGAGAACGTGCTCGCCGCCGACCGCGAACCGTGGCTGGTGATCGATCCCAAACCGATGAACGGCGATCCCCACTACGAGCTCGCCCCGATGTTGTGGAACCGATGGGACGAGTTCGCCGGCGACGTCCGAGACGGGGTGCGGCGCCGCTTCTACGCACTCATCGACGCGGCCGGCCTTGACGAAGACCGCGCCCGGGCGTGGGTGGTCGTCCGGACGATGCACAACGCCATGTGGCAGCTACAAGAAGGTCCGCAGACTGACCCGAAATGGCTGACGAGGTGCATATCCATCGCCAAAGCCGTGCAGGACTAGGCGGACCGGTGATCCCTGCCAGACGCGGAAATTGCGGCGTCGGCCGGAAATTCGTGCCGATGAACATCGGCTCACCAGCCGAACAAAACCCCAGACAGGAGCCAGTCGAGGCCATGACTGCCAATCATCCAGACCACCGTCAGCAGCTCAGCCGCAATCGCCGCGAGGGCTAGCCAGATCTTAAGCACTGCAGCCTATTTCGCTGCCGTCGCCGAATTCGCCGATGCGACAACCGGTCATACCGATAACTGATCCTAACGCACAACCAACCGCCCAAAAGCGCTAAATCCGACTCGAACCGTTCGACAGCGACCAACCAACAAAAACGGTGGGGCACATTGGCACAAGGGTGTGCAAAGCTGGATTCGGCCGCGCACAGCGCGGCCGAAACCCTTGGCCGCCAACGGCGGTCTATCCGCCGACTGCTAGGTGGCTGCGGTGTTGACGATCTCCCGATTGTCGCGCTGGAGCATCCGCTACTACAACCGAACCGCCGACGAGGCCGGGCAATCGGCGATGGATCGGCAGTCCTCGGGCGGCGGGCTCGGCGAGTTCTATTCCGAGGGCGACACCCGTGTCCCGACCTGGATCGTGGTCGGTGACACCGCGGCTGTCGGCGCGGCCACCGGCCTGGACGGTGCCGCTTTAGACGGCGGCTTCGCTGACACCGCCGCGGCCGCGACCTGGCTCGATGACGGCATCACTCCGAACGGGACATGCGGACGCGCCTTTACAGAAACGAGCGTGCACGGATTCGACCTGGTTTTCGCGGCGCCCAAGAGTGTGTCGCTGCTGCGTGTATTGACCGACGACGTCGCCGAAAAGGTGATGGCCACCGCCCACACCCGGGCCGTCAAGGCGGCGATGACCTACGTTCACCAGCACGCCGGATACACCCGCGTGCACAACCGGGTGACCGGCGACAAGGATCTGCAACGGCTGCCGGGGCTCGTCGCGATCGCCTACCAGCACGAAACGTCACGCTGCGGGGACCCACACCTGCACACCCACGTGATCCTGCCCAACCGCCAAGTCCGCGCTGACGGCAAGCTGGTGTCGATTGATTCGAAATCGTTGCACCACGAGGCCAAGGCCGCCGGGATCATCTACCAAGCCACGCTGCGCCACGAGCTGCACGCCGAACGTGGCTTCGAGTGGAGGCCCGTTGACGAGCATTCGGGCATGGCTGAGATTTCCGGAGTTGACAAGGAATCGATCAAGGCCTGGTCGCGGCGCTCGACCCGGCTGCGCGAATGGGCAAAAAACAACCTTGTGGTCGTCGACGGCGAGCCGACCCCTGCGCAGAAAGCTGCCGCGCAGAAAGCTACCCGCCCCGCGAAACCCGAGTCGCTGGCATGGGAAGCGCTCAAGGAGGCCTGGCGCGGCGACATCCGCGGTCTGCGCCTGGACCGCGACGCGCACTACGCGGCGCGCGCCGCGCGGCGCGCCGAGGCGCGCACCGCAGCAGACCGCGTCAGGATCGCGCGGATGGCGGCCGCGATCGACAAGGCCGCGTTCACGCGCGCCGACATGGTGGAGATGGTGGGCGCGCAACTGCCCATCGACGTGCCCGGCGATCCGCGGGTGCTCATCGAGCAGATTGTCGAGCAGGTCAGCGTGCGCATCAGCGCGCCGCGGCGGGCGCACGAGCGCGAGGGGCACGAGACATTCACCGTCGGCGCGATCATGACCGAGGAGGAGCGCGTCCATCAAATGGTGGATGAGGCCGACAATCGCAGCCGCCTGGACGTGCGCGCCGAAGACATCCGCGACCTTTCGGGCGACCAACAGCGCGCCATCCACAGCATCGCGGTCTCCCCGTTTCTGGTGCAGCCGCTGCAGGCCCCCGCAGGGGCCGGGAAAACCCACTCGCTGAAGGCGTTGCGCGCTGCCGCACACCGCGTCGGCAAGGACGTTCTGGTCCTGGCGCCCACCGGGAAAGCCGTCGATGCCGCGCTGGCCGAAGGCGCCGGCGATCGTGGGCTGACCGTGGCCAAGGCGCTGCACCTGATCGAAAACGACACCCTGAAGGTGGACCGGCAGACGGTGGTGGTGATCGACGAGGCGTCCATGGTCGGCACCCCCGAGCTGAAGAAGCTGCTGTCCGCCGCGGTGGTCGGGCGGGCAAAGATGGTGCTCGTCGGCGACAGCTATCAGCTGTCGCCGGTGCGTGCCCGCGGCGGCATGTTCGAGCAGCTGTGCGCCGAGCTGCCCTGGAGCCAACGCCTGTCCGAGGTCTGGCGGATGCGCGATCCCGAAGAGCGCGACGCCTCCCTGGCGTTGCGCTGCGGGCACGGCAACAGGCTGCGCAAGGCGGTCGGCTGGTACCGCACGCACGGCCGGCTGCACACCGGCGACCCGATCGCGATGGCCGCCGACGCGCTCGACGCCTACCGCACCGACCGCGCCGCCGGGAAAGACGCGCTGCTGATCTGCGACACCTGGGAGATGGCCGATGCCCTCAACCGGCGCCTGCACGACGAGCTCGCCGCCGGCGGACCCACCGCCCGGGCCGCCCGCGACCAAACCATCGGCGTCGGCGATCTGATCATGAGCCGCCACAACGACGCCGCCATCGAGATCCGTCCCGGCAGCGGGCACCGTACCGGCGCGCCGACCGATCAAGTCCGCAACGGCCACCGCTGGCAAGTCGCCGCAATCGACGCCAACAACCGCATCGCCGCCGAACGCACCACCGACAAGGCATGGGTGGTGTTCGACGGCGACTATGTCCGTGAGCACGTCACCCTCGGCTACGCAGCCACGGTGCACTCGGCGCAGGGTGTGACGGCCGACAGCTCACACGCGATCGTCGGGGAGGGTGCCACCCGCGCCATGCTGTATGTGGCGATGACCCGGGGCCGAGAGAACAACCAGGCCTACATCTATCAACGCCTGACCGGCGAATCCGATCACGACCACTCCGCTCCGGTGTCCAGTCCGGAGATCCACCGGTTGCGACGCAGCGACAAGTACTGTGCCGCACACGTCTTCCGAATGATCCTCGGCCGCGACGACCGGCCGCGCACCATGCACAACGAAGCCGAACGCACGCAGCGTCACCTGCTGCCCGACGAAGTCGCCAACCTGTTGTCGCGGCATGACCGGCGCCGCGCGGCGCGGCGCGCGGTGTGGCGGGAACACACTGCGGCCGCCCGTGCCCAGCAGGCCGCCTACGAACGCATGACCACCGCCGCCGAGCACGGCGCCGAACACGCACGAGACCGGAGCGCCGACGGACTTGAGCTGTGACTTGACGCCAGGTGGTCACGGGCAGTCGCCGCCGGTCACCGGGCACACCCGCGGGTCGTAGGGATGTTGTAGCCGGTCGCGGATGAACCGGCGGTTGCGGCCGTACCGGGGGACCAGCCAGCGTCCGATCACCATCACACTGACTCTCTGCGCGCCGGCGCGTCGCAGCGTGAGCGCGGCCGAGTGGGCGTTGGCGCCGCTGGTCCAGGTGTCGTCCAACAGCAGGACATGGCGCCCGGTGAGGTCGACGTCGGGACGGACGGCGAAGTTGCGCTCGGAGATGTCGCGGTCGTGGGCCTCGATGAATTTCGCTGTGAGAAGAGGAGACTCGTTGACGGCGTTCATCTTGAGCGCGATGGTGAACAACGGGTGCGCACCGGGTCTGCCGTTCAGCGACGGGATCGTAAGTCGCACATCGATGGGCTGGCCGGCCCGCGCCTCAATGCACCTCTCGTGCGTCATCAGTCCGAGGTAGAGCAGCCGGTCGACGACGCGGGCATGGCCCGCGCGCACGCGGCGTCGTGGATCGTTCTTGTAGGCCTGCAGCGCGGCTCCGGAGCGGTGGCCCTGAATCGCGTAGGTCAGCGGCACCACGATGTCCGCCAGACCCGATGTGTGATAGGCGCGTTGGCACGTCAGGCAAAGGTCACAGCCGCTGACCGGAGTCGCGCACGCGGCGCAGGTCACGCCGGGTTCGCGGACGATGTGGTGCAGATAACCACCGGCGGTGTCGACGAGTTCGCGCTCGGCGTCGCGGACGGAGGCGGTTACCCCGCGGACGGAATCGGTCGCCCCGTGCAATCCTGTGTGGCTCATCCGCGCACCGTACGGGCGGCGGCCGACGGCCATCGCGCTGAAACACCACCCGCGGCCGGACTGTCCCCAGGCGCCCAAACCGCTCACAGGGCGGTGTCGCTCATCGTCACTGACCTGGTTGTCGCCGTACCGTTAAGACGTGACCGAGCGCGACGACTTCCTCCAGGAAAACCCCACGCCGCAGCCGGACGAGCCGCGCGACGACGCCGGCGACGACACGCCACCGTACCCGTGGTCGGCGCCGACCTCAGCCGAGGAGCAGCGGCCCGCTCCCGCGGGCCCGCACTCCCAGCCGCCGGGTTACCCGCCGGCGCCGATGCCGCCCGTGTCGCGCGGCACCGGGTACAGCGACGAGACTCGGGCGTTTCGGATCACCCGGGCTGGGCCGCCGCCACCTTGGCAGCACAGCCCGCCGCCACGTGAACCGGCCGGTCCGCAGCCCCGCCACGGTACGCACTGGCAGCATGAACAGTTTCGGCCGGCACCGCCGACGGGCGGCCCGGCGCTTGGATGGGGCAACTACGTCGAGTCGATCCGCAGCAGCGAACTGGTCCCGACGCGTAAACCCCCACCCAGCCGGGGCTGGCGGCTGGCGGTGTTCAAGGCGACGGGGGGGATGGTGAACCCGGGCCAGTCGCGCGACGAGCTGCGCCAGGCCGAGCTGGAAGCCAAGGTCCGCACGCTGCTGCGCGGCAACTACAAGATCGGGGTGCTGGGCAAGGGCGGGGTCGGCAAGACCACGGTCACCGCCAGCGTCGGCTCGATCTTGGCCGATCTGCGCCAGGACGACCGGGTGGTGGCCATCGACGCCGACACCGCGTTCGGAAAGCTCGGCTCACGAGTCGATCCGCACGTCTCGGGCTCGTATTGGGATCTGGCCGCCGACGAGCATCTGGACAGCTTCGCCGACGTCCGCGCTCGGGTCGGCAACAATGCGGCGGGTCTTTTCGTACTGGCCGGGGAGTCGGCCACGTCGCGGCGGCGCGTGCTGGATCCGGCGATCTACCGGGAGGCCACTGCGCGGCTGGACCGCCATTTCACGATCTCGATCGTCGATTGTGGATCGACGATAGACGCCCCGGTCACCCAGGAAGTGCTGCGGGATTTGGATGCGCTGATGGTGGTGTCCTCGCCCTGGGTGGATGGCGCCTCGGCGGCTGGGCAGACCCTGGAGTATCTGCACAACCGCGGCATGACCGGGCTGTTGCACCGCACGGTGGTGGTGCTCAACGACTCCGATGGGCACGCTAACAAGCGCACGCGCGCCATCCTGGTGGATCAGTTCGCGGGGCGCGGTCAGCCGGTCTTCGAGGTGCCGTTCGATCCCCACCTGCGCCCGGGCGGGGTGATCGACGTGGCCCACGAGATGTCCCAGAAAACCCGCTGGCGATTTTTGGAGATCAGCGCGTCGATCGCGGAACATTTCGCCGCCACCACCCCGCGTCCTATTCCGCCGCAGGGCCGCTGACGAATCACTTCCGGCACGTCACACGTCGACCGCGCGGGGCGCTGCTTCTGGCTGGATGAGCACCGACCAGGTGACCGGGTGTAGCCCGAGAAATCCGTGACCGCCGACGGGTCGGGCCAGGCGGGCACCGTGCGCCCAAACCCAGTGGTAGCCGCCGGCACGGCGCGGTGGCCGCAATCCACCGCGGTGACGGCAGCACGTGCGTGTGGCGCGATGTACGTCGACGAGCACGCCCACACCAAGCCAGCCGCTTTGCCGCACGTGCCAGCGGGCGTCGAATCCAGCGACCGCTGCGGCGGCGACCGCCTCCGAGTCGAGGCGCCGCGCGCCGATCACGCACAGGGCGCCGCGGTAGTCGGTGCACCAGCTTCGGGTGTGAACCACGGTGGGCGACAGCGCTTCTGGCAGCAGCACCAGCGAAGCCCACGGCCGGGCCAGGGTGATCGCCAGGCCGTGCCCAGCACGGGTGGGTCCGGCGAGTGGGTCTGCAACGTCGAGCAGGACGTCTCGATGACAGGGGACGTCGGCTGCGCAGGGGCAGGCAAGGTCGTGACCGGTCAACTCGGCGCGGGCGGCGATGATCAGGTCGGGGCGTCCCGCCAGCTGCACCGCGTAGTCGGCCAGCGCTGCGGCGCGCTGCATCGGGTGGGCTGCGTGGCAGGCCGCGCCGGCCCAGTGGCTGGCCGGGCCCACCCAGGCGGTGTGGGCGTCGGCGCCCGAGGCGCTGGCCAGTTGCACCGCCCGGGGGTCGAGGGGAGTGGGTTCAGATGCGGCCCAACGCGCCGGGATCAGGGCGTCTGAGCGGAACGTGCGACGGCGGGGCATCGCGCGGGCGAGCCGGGCTAGCCGGCGGTGGGCTCGGGGTTGCGCACGGTCAGGCCGGCGTAGGTGGCCAGCGATCGCAACTGGCGCAGCGCGAAGGTGCGGGGGCGACCGCTACTGGGAATGTGGACCCCCGACCACATGCCTTCGGCGCCCGGGGTTTCCAGCGCTTCCTTGGCGCATATCCAACGCCGGTGGCAGCCGCGGCACAGGGCCTTGAGTTCGGGGTCATCGCCCCCGGCGGCCCACCGGTCGGGGTCGCGGCGGCACGGCGTCGCGGTGGTGGCCGGGCGTCGGCTCTGGTCAAGCGTGGCGGTCATGGACTGCTCCTCCCGGTCGGCATCAAGTGCAATCGACGCAACCTTAGCAGTCTGCTTTAGCAATGCAATAGCTAGCGCTAAAGTTACTCAGGGGCGTAAGGCCGCAAGATGCTTGCCCCAATGCCAACATTCACGGCGTGTCGTTGCCGCGGGTGGATACCGCGCTGATGGATACACTGACCCTGTGGACGATGGCGCGACCGACACCGGGGTGGCCCGCGCCGGTATCGCCGTCGCAGCTCGGCGCGGAGAATTGGGTATCTCGCAACGGGAGCTGGCGCGCCGCAAGATCATCACCGCCCCGGCGTTGATCGCCTTCGAAAAGGGCCGGGCGTGGCCGCGGGAGCGCACCCGGCACACCCTCGAGGAACTTTTGCAGTGGCCGGCCGGAACGATAGCGCGGATCCGCGCGGGCGCGCCGCCGCCGGACACCACGCCGGGCGCGTCGATCGCCGACGGCGAGGTGTCATTGGTGGCCGATGCGCTTGAGCTGGCGCTGACCCGCTTCGACGACGCGATAGAGCAGCTGCCCGCGCCTCGGGATCCCGGATTCGCCCAGCGGGCCACCGCCATCCTGGTGGACCTGCAAAAACTCGAAGGGTTGGCTGCCCGGGCCGTTCCGCACAGCCAGGGCTCACCGGCCGTGATCAAAGCGCTCGGCGCGGTGCGCCGCCGCTACGACGAACTGATGTGTCGGGCGGCGAACTCGCCGGGCGCCACGTTGGGGCAGCGCATGTATGCGGCCCGCCGTCTGGTGAACTTGAGCACCGCGGAGATCGCGTCGGCGCTGGGCGAGCCCACCGAAGTGATCGAGGCGTTGGAAGCCGGGCAGCCCATCGACATCGGCACCGCCGAACGCATCGAGACCTTGATCGTGCAGTGGACGGCCTGATGCGGCTGAGGCGCCGGCAAAGCCGACGACGCCGGGAGACGGCCGGGAGATAATAGCGCCGTGGCGGTCGAGGAGGTGGCGGCGCGGGTGCTGGCAATCCTGACCCGTGCCGAGTCGCTGTTTTCCGCCGACGCCGCAGGGGCGGAGGTGCCACCGAGTCCGGTCGGCGCCGCAGCTCAGACTGCACGAGCGATCGCCGCGCGCACAGCGGAGATGTCCGGGGTGACGGTCCGCGGGCACCGCGAGATGATCACGGCCGGCGCCGACCGTCTCGAGCGGGCGTCGGATGCCGATGACCGGCTGGCCGAGAACCTCAGGAGCAGTGCGCAACTCCATGATGCCGGTCGGTCGCAGGCCGCTGCGCTCCGTGCCGCTGCCGCCGATGTTCCCGGTCAACTGCAGCCGTGGTCGCAGCTGCCCGCCGCCGAGATAGCGGGGCTGCAGGCCCTGCGCACGCAGCTCGCCGGGATGCAGCATCTACTGGCCCGTCACAGCGCGGCCGGGGCCCGTGCCGCGGCCGAGATAAGCACGCTGCGGTATCGACCGGCCGGTAGGCAGCTTTAAGCGTTCTTTACGAACCAGGGCAGGCTGTCGCCAGCTGTGTCGGCAAACCTGGCGGCCGTGACAAAAAACCGATTAGCTAAACTAGCGACAACCGTAGTGGCCTCAGGAGGGTTGGTACTCGGCGGGTGTGCCCTGGCTTCGGGGACGGCCCAAGCCGAGCCAGGTCCTTTGCCGACGTATCACTGGTGCCCAGGTGACAATTGGGATCCCTCTTGGGGGAACAACTGGGATGCAGGCATGTGTCACGACGATCATCATCGCGACATCGACGCCGGTAACCACGACCGCGATTTCTGGGGCGGCCCGCAGTTCGGTCCCGCCTTCTATGTCCCGCGTTACCACTGGTGCCCCGGCGATTTCTGGCACCCAGAGTGGGGCTTTAACTGGGATGGCGGCACCTGCCACGACGACCACCATCGCGATATCGATGGAGGCGACCACAGCCGCGACTTCTGGGGCTGATGCAAGCAACGGCAATCCCGTTTCACCGCAACGCGGCCACCGGGGTGCAAAGCCTCGGTGGCCGTGTTCGTCTCGTGTTCCCGGTGTCGCGCAAGTGCCTCCGACGCACCGCTGCGCTACGCTATATAGTGAACGTCACCGTCTACTATTAAGGATCAACGATGACCAACGCGACGCAACCGATGGACTTCGACGCCCTCTATGACGCCGGACGCAGCGAACCCTCACTGATCCCGTGGGACATCGGCGCCGCGCAGCCGGTAGTTCAGCAATTGGTCGCTTTCGGGGGCGTGCGCGGCGAGGTGCTGGACCCGGGCACCGGTCCGGGATATCACGCGATTCATTATGCGGCGAAAGGATATTCGGCCACCGGTGTGGACGCGTCACCGACCGCGATCGAGCTGGCCAAGCGCAACGCCGAACGCGCCGGGGTGCAGGTGAACTTCCAGGTCGCCGACGCGACTGCCCTCGACGGGCTTGAAGGCCGGTTCGACACCGTCGTCGACAGCGCGTTCTATCACGTGTTCACCGACGACGAGCCGACCCAGATTCGCTACGCGCAGGCCCTGCACCGGGCCACCCGGCCGGGCGCGCGGTTGTACATGTTCGAGTTCGGCCGGCACAACGTCAACGGCGTGCAGTGGGAAGGATTGCCTGCCGACAACTTCGAGCGCGTACTCGGTGGCGCCGGGTGGCGGCTTGACTACCTCGGGACCTCCACCTACGTGGGCCGCTTCGCGCCGGAAACGATCACGCGGATGCAATCGATGAGTGCAAACGCCGACTGGGCGGAGCGCATGAAGCCGCTGCAGGATCGGCTAGAAGTCATTGCACCGATGCTGGACGACTATCGGGTTCACATGCCGGTCTGGTCGGTGGTCGCGACCCGAGTCGACTGACGCGCATCAAGCGCCCGGCGGCAGCACCGCGTCGACGATTGCGGTGAGTTCTCGACGAGTCGGGCGTGCACCGGTGAGCAGGATGTGTTGCAGGATCAACGCCGGCCCGATCCGTGCGCTAAGCGCGGAGATCGTGCCCGCCGCCACCTCGCCGTCGCGCTCGGCGGCGCGCAGAACCGATTCGATCAACTGCAACCTCGGGGCGATCAGATCATTGGCGAATATCGTCCGGAACTGGGGGTCGTGCAATAGCTGCACAATGACTTCCACACCGGGGAAGCCGGTTTGTCCGGCCAGCACCCCACGATGGGCGTCGAAGATCGCCATCAGGTTCTGGCGCGCAGAGCGATTGGCCCGCGGCTGCGGCGGCGGCGGCATCGCATGCGACAACGCCGCCAGCACCACGGCGCGTTTCGTCGGCCACCGGCGGTACAACGCCGCCTTGCCGGTGCCGGCGCGGGCCGCGATCCCCTCCATGCTGAGCCCGCCGTACCCCAGCTCGGTCAACTCGGCCAACGTGGCCGCATAAACGGCGTGCTCGAGTGCCTGGCCGCGGCGACGTCCCCGCACGCTGTCGCGCGACACCGCGGTTGTCATGCCGGCACGCTGGGCCACGCACAGATAGTAGTAGCCGCTCGCGTTCTCTATTGGCCACTCGATCGACGAACATCGAGCCAAGACACGATGGCGTCGAGGAGATCACCGTGAATCGCCGCCATCATCCGTGCCAGCCGGTTGCCGAGGCGTGACCAAGAACCGTCGCGGTGTCGCCGAAGTGGTCGATGACCGCGGCGACGTCGGGGGCGAGGTCGTCGAGGCCCAGGCCCGTAGCCAGCCCCTCACTACCTGCCACTCCGCGAGGTTCCGGCGCGGCCACGCGGTAGCCGTGCGGTGCCAGCATCCTGGCCAATTTGTCGAAATCCGTTGCACTACGCCCCAATGACGCGATCATGACGACTGTTGGTCCAGCGCCCACCGTCCGCACATCGATCCGACCGCCCGGTCCCGCCACATGTTCATGTGCGATGGACATTTCAGAGTCGGAGGCGTCGGCGCCCACCGCCGTATGCTAGCTGACGATCACCATGAAATCGCAGCTCCCGTGAATCACTGTCGTGCGGGCTGGAATTCGTGCCATTGGGTTACATTTGTCGCATGCAGGTGGTTCTTCTGCACGGCTTGACGAATTCAAAGCGGGCTTTCGGCCGTCTTGTTCCTCTGCTCGACGATTTCGACGTAACGGCGTTGGATCTGCCGGGACACGGGGCCAAGGCGAGCCAACCTTTCGTCGGGACGATTCCAGAAATGGCCGCGGCGATCACACCCGAGATTCCCGGCCCATCGCTCGTGCTGGGACACTCTCTCGGCGGTGTGGTCGCGACAGCGATCGTCGAGCGCCGACCCGACCTGGTCACCCATCTGGTCGTTGTCGACTCCCCGGCGGATGTCGCCAGTCGGGTCGCGACCAAGGGTCACGAACGTGTGCTCAGGCGGCCGGTCCTCGGGCCGCTTCGGGCTGCGTACCTTCGCGCCGGGGTTCGATTTTCCGGACTTCTTCGTCGACGACTTTCGGCTTGTAAGGTGGCGCACGTTCACCGCTGCGATGACGTCGGGGGACGAATTCATCTCTAGGAAGCCGCTGTACGGCAGGGTGTCGGCATCGCAGCGCCGACCACCATCGTGTTCGGGGAGATGGACCAGCGCCTGGATCCCGCGTCACTTGCCGGGTATGCATCGACCAAGGCCAAGGTGACCACAATCGCGCGTGCCGGGCATACCCCAACCTGGGAAACACCCGAACGCGTCGCGGAAGCGCTGCGGGCCACGGCCGCGGAGGACCCGTAGGGTCGGATCGATCGCCGAAACGTCGTGGTGGCGACGGTCCGACGCTGAACCGGTCAGAATCGCCGCCCCGATAAGCGGTTTGACTTCAGCTCATGGTGCTATACAGAAGCATGCGGAGTGCACCTGCGCGCCGTCGCCTGCTCACCGACGGCGACCGGCCGATACTGATTGGGCGAACGCCCAGATACGCGGCCGTCGTAATGGTGATCGCGATCGGGGCCGTCGCCGGGCCGGCGAACACGAGTTTGGCGGCGGTCACCACGTCAACACCACGGGTCGCGTCGGTTCAGCCGGCCCCGGGCGAAGCGGTGGGCGTGGCGGCACCAATAGTCCTCACGTTCAGCCAACCCGTGGCCGACCGTGGCGCCACCGAACGGGCGCTCACGATAACCGTGCCGAATCGGCCGAGCGGACAGTTCGAATGGCTCAATGATGAAACGCTGCAATGGAAGCCGACCGGGTTTTGGCCGGCGCACAGCCGCATCACCGTGACGCTTGATGGGTTCAAAACCGACGTCACCACCGGTGCCTCGGTGGTCGGCGTAGCCACCATCTCGACGCACAGGTTCGTCGTCAGCATCGACGGGCAAGTTGCGCGCGACATGCCCGCCTCAATGGGCAAGCCCACCCGCCCCACCCCGGTAGGCAATTTCAGCGTTCTTGAGCGGGATCGAACGGTCGTAATGGATTCGCGCACAATCGGCATCCCGCTGAGTTCCCCGGAGGGTTATCGCATCACGGCTTCCTACGCTGAGCGGATCAACGACACCGGCGTGTACGTGCACTCCGCTCCGTGGTCGGTGGACTCCCAGGGCAACGCCAATGTGAGCCACGGCTGTATCAATCTCAGCCCCGACAACGCCGCCTGGTACTACAACATCGTCCACGTCGGCGATCCGGTCATCGTCCAGTCGTAACCACTCGACAACGAATTTTCTCGCGAATGTAACGCCACGGCGGGATTCATCGTGAGATTCCGCCGTGCGGTTACATTCGGCGAAATTCAGCGCCAGCGCGGCGAGGATTTTGCGCGCCGAGCGGCCCACGGGTCGGCTGATACTTGACGGGTGAGCGTGGCGGCCTTGGTGCGGTACGTGGGCGAGGTGTTGGGCCGCGGGCAGGCACTGTTCGGTGACCCGACCGACGCCGGTGACGTGAGCAGCGCAGGCACCCGACTACGCGGCACGGCGCAGCTGGTGGCCGCGGGTCGGCGGCGATTCTCCGCTGGGGCAGGGGATTTCGCCGCTGGCTATGACCGCTTCGCGGCACGCGGCGGCCCGGCGCTGGAACGACTGGCCCGCCTCGAGGGGCGGTTGGACGGTGCACTCACCGACGCGGCCGGCGCCGACCGGCGTGGCCGCACCCAGTCGGGGGCGGTCATCGACGGTGCGGCTGCCGACAGGATGGCGTTGGCACCCTGGTCGGGCAGCCCGGCGGGGGAGAAGCTGCTGATCACGCAGCTGCGCGCCCACCTGGCCCGGCAGCAAGAGCTGATCGCCCTCTACCGCGCCCGCGACGCTCGGCTGGCGGCAATGCTGCGTTCGATGCGCTACCGCGCCCCGATTACTACCAGCGGAACACCCTGGAGCCCTTCGGGTTTGAGCGCCGTTCCCGCCCGCGGCTCAACGCCGCGCCTCCTGCCCGCGATTTCAGGGCTCACCCGAGACGCCGCCAACCGCAACACCCGCCGCATTCACCTCGCCGCGCGCCACGATCCGCGCCGCGTCCCAGCGGGGCCGGCGGGTGTCGCGGTGGCCGCCGCGCTGACCCGTCAAGGTGATCCCTATTTCTGGGGAGCCAAGGGACCCAATCAGTTTGACTGCTCCGGGCTCACACAGTGGGCGTGGCGACAGGCCGGGGTGCAGCTGGGTGGCGACACATACGCGCAGATCCGCGACGGCGTCGGGGTGCCGCCGGGGCAGGTGCGCGCCGGCGATCTGATCTTCCCCAGTGACTCTTTCGACGGCCGCGGGCCCGGCCATGTGCAGCTGGCGATTTCGCCGACGGAGGTCATTCATGCGCCGCAGTCCGGTGACGTGGTGCGGGTGGCGCGGATGCCGTCGGCATATGTGGCGCGCCGGCCGGTGCCGTCGCAGTGAAAATCGTGCGCGGGGCAGGCTTGCGGCGGGGTTAGGCTCGGTTCGGCGCAGAAAGGGGGTCGGGCAGTGGAGGCATCGTCGGTGCACCGTCAGGCCGCCGAGGTGCTCTCGCTGCTGTCGCGCGCGCAGGCGGCATTCGGGGGCGATCGGAACCCGGTCGCGCCACCGCAGTTCGTGATCGGCCGTCATCTGGAAGATGACCTTGGGTGCGGGCACTTCTAGCCGCCGCGCCTGAACGGCAACGGCTGCTGAGGAGATCGAGTGGCAGGCGCCAAGCATTTCGACGACATCACCACCTGGGGCCCGTACCAAGGCGGCAGTGGACTGTGGGGCGCCACGGGTTGGACGGTTCCCGGCGACGGACATTACATCGGCGACGCCGACAAGTACTGGGGCTGGATCCTGCAGAAAGCCCGTGCCCAGTACGGTGATCCGGGCATCCGGTTCAACACGAACGACACCTACCAGCCGCGCTACCTGGTGTTCGGCGACGGCACCCGCGTACCGGCCGACCGCACCCTGGTCTATCACGACCCGACTAGCAAAAAGAATTGGATCCAGAACGACGACGGATCGGTCACCCCCGCGGATTCGGACTTCAAACCCGTCGCGGCGCCTGTCATTCCGGCGGGCTACCGGCGCACACCCGACGGCACGTACGCGCCCGTCGACGCGCAAGGCAATCAGATCTCCGCGCTTGTGGGGTCACCGCCGACCGACCGAAGCTGGCACACCGACCGCGACGGTGTGCTGACACCGCTCAACACCAGAGGCGACTACTACGAGCTCGATCCAATCACCGGCGTGCACAAGTACTTCGACAAGAATGGCCACCCGATCAGCAAGGACCAGTATTTCGCCGCTATGCCCGCGAATAATTCGGGCGGGCCGCCGCCGGGAACTGCCGCGCTGCCCACCGACGAGCAGCAGTCCGGGCGAACGGCCGACGCGGTCAAAAAACTGCACGATGAGCTGAAGCAGCGATATTCCGACATCAACGACGCCGAAGAGAAGCTGGTGGAAAGTGTGCTCACGGCGCGGGCCACGACCGCCGACGGGCAAAGACAGCTCAACGAGATCCAGAAGAAGATCGTTGAGGCGGTGAACACACCGGAGCTGTCGTTGGACACACCGGCCGGCGAGGCGGCGCTTCTGAGGTTTCTGCGCGGTCAGGTGGCCGCTATCGGCGCTGTCGTGGCGTCGGGCACGCTGACCGCCGACGACCAGGCCAAGACGATCGCGGCGCTGGCAACCCTGTATGCACTCGAGCCCGCGGGCCAGCCACCGACGGCCCCGCAGCCGGACCCGAGCGACCCGGCAGCGGCCGCGACCGACCCGCCGACGGCCGATCCGCCAGACGCACTTCCCGAACCCGCGCTGAGCGATCTTCCCGTGGGCGGCTGGCCGATCGGACCGGACCCCATGTCGTCGCTGGCGCCGTTGCTGCCCGCGGCGATGGGCGGATTTCCCACCGGCGCCCAGGCCGGCAGCCCACTGGATTCGCTGGCCGGATTGGCCGGGCCACTGGCCGGGTTGTCGGCGCAGCTGGCCGGTGAGCGCGACGAGCCCGCCAAGCACGACAGCCCCACCGGCAAGAACGACAGCGACTCAGCGCCAGCCGGCCAGCCGCCGGCACCGAGCGCCACCCCCGAGCAAGCCTCCCCTCCGGTGGTCCCGCCACCGGTCGCCGCGCCATCGACCGCGGTGCAGCTGCCCGACGGGTCGACGGTCACCGCCCGCAGCCCGGCGGTCGCGGCGGCGCTAAGGGCGTACCTGGCCGGCACGCCGCTGGACGTGGCTTACCGCCAAGCCGGGATCGACTTGCCACCACCGGGTACGCCGGTCACCAATCCGCTGGACCCCGGCGCGTTGACGGCAGGCGCGATCGGCATGTTCAAGGATCACTACGTGGTGGCGCTCAGCGCGGCCAAGGCGCTGCAGGACGGCCAGGTGGTGTCACTGTCCTCGGCCGGGTCCGGCCCCGGCTTCCTGGGCTGGATGGACCCCTCGGCCGTTGCCGCCCCGGCCCTTGTTCCGACCGGGTGATCGTCGCCGCTGTCGCCAAACGACCACAATTGTCACGAAAGATTAAGGAGAGGTGATGGCAGATCCGGTGAGAATCGACCCCGGTGTGCTTCGCGAGGTTGCGACTCAGCACGACGCGGTCGCCGATCAGATCAGCGCCGCGCGCGGGGCCGCTGATGACATCTATGCGGCGGTATCGACCTACGGCCCGATCATGCACCAGGTGAAGGCGGCGGTCGCGGATGTACTGGCCGAGCGCGACGCGGCGCTCTCTGAGCATGGCGCGGCCCACCGCGCCGTCGCCGACCAGCTTCGCCGCCACGCCGTCGCGGTGAGCGACGTGGAGGCCCACAACGTGAAACGGTTCGATCTTTGAGCGACCAATCGTCGGTGCCGCTCAGCGAGCGGTCTTTCACCGCATCCACGCCGGACGGGTCGGTGTTCGTGCGGGTCGCGGTGCGCGGGCACATCCTGGGGGTCCAGCTGGAACCGGCGGCGACTGGCCGGGCAGGCCACGAGCTGGCCGAGGCGATCATGGCGTGCGCCGACGTCGCGTATCTTGAGGGCCAGGTTGCTGTGCGCACCGAATGGGAGCGGGCACGGGTGTCGTCCGATGCTATGGAGGGCATGCCGACGGCAGGCGATCTGGCCCTCGCCCGTGAGCGATTGAGAAGGTTGTAGCGACATGAAGGTCGATCCGACTGGGCTGGGCTGGGCAGCGCGGCGGATCATCGCTGCGCTGGAGCAGTTGCCGACCGCCGATGCGGTGCATCCACCGCTGGCGCGCGACCCGGCCTCGCTAGGCGCGGCGATTCGGCTGACGGGCGGCGGGTCGACGCTGGTGGCGCTGCTCGCCGACCTGGCGTCGGGCCTGGCCGCCACCGCCGACGTTCTCGCCAACATCGCAACGGGGTTCGGTGGCAAAGAGGACGCCAACACCGCCAACCTGTCTGATCTGAGCGAGTCGGCCTCATCGGCCACGGTGACCGGCTACGCTCCGCCGCCGGGGTTCAGTCCCGATGTGCGGCCGCCACTTCGGCCGCCGGTGCCGATGTTGGGGGAGGCGGTGTCGCGCGCCACCCACAGCGGTGACCCGGGCGCCGGGGAGGCGTTCATCGCCGGGTGGACGCGGGTCGCCGACGCGGTCGACGACGCCGCGGCGGTGGTGGCACAGGTCGCTGACAACCTGCCCGACATTTGGAACAGCGAATTGTCCACTCCCGTGGTGCGCAGCCACCTGCTCAGTTACCACACGGCGCTGAGCGAGTCGGGACGGCGCGCGCGTGGACTCGCGGATCAGGCCAACCGGCACGCCGACGATCTGATCCAGGCCCGCCAGGACATACCGGATCCGCACGAGTTCGACGGGCTCAACGAGCAGATACGGCAGACCTGGAAGGCCAACGTCGACACCGGCGGCAAATACGCGCCCGCGCTGGCCGCGCTGAACGCGCGCAAGGTGGCACTCGACGATCAAGCGCTGCAGGGCTACGCCGACTACCACGGGACCACGGACACCACGACCGAGCCCGATCCCGCCGCCGCCCCGGGCGCCACCCCGGAAAGTGCCGGACAGCTCGCGGGTTTGATGTCAACGATGCTTCCCGCGGCGCTGGGGGCGGTCGGCGGCCTGGCCGGCGGGGTGCTGTCCGCGATGACGAAGGTGCCAGAAGCGCTGGGGGAGGCGGTAACCCAGGCCGCCGGCGCGGCGGTGCAGGGGCTCTCGGGTGCGTTGGCCGCGCCCGCCGACACCAGCGCCGGCGATGTTGGGCCCGCCGATGGGGCGGCCAACAGCTCCGGTCCAAGCGGCACCGGTACCACCCCGGCGTCTGGGGTGGATTCTCCGACGCCGTCGGTTCGGCCGTCGACCGGCCCGGCTCCGACCCCGCCGGCCGTGCCGGCCGGCGCGCTGCCCGGGCCCGCGCAGGGCGCCCCCAATCCGGGCTCGATCATGCCGACGGCCATGCCGATGGGCGCGATGATGCCCGGTGGCGCCACTGGCCGCGAGAAGCAAAAGGACCGGCGGGCAAAGCATTTGGTGGTGCCGCCCACCCCGCACACCGAGTCGGTGACCGGCAGGGTCAGCGAAGACCGGATCGCGCGCTCGGCGTGGGCGCCGTCGCCGCCCGACCCCCTCGACGACCCGCCGCCGAGCGCTGCGCAGCTTCCACTACCGATCGTTCGCCGTATCACGATGACACCGCCCACGGATGACTCGTCGTGACTGGCGGCGCGGCATTCGATGATCTCGGCGACGCGGAGAAGGTGAAATTCTGTGAGGCCGAGATCGTTTCGGCGCTGGCCAAGCTCGACGATGCGATTGCGCGGATGGCGGCGCTGCGCACCGAGGTCGACGACCCCGACGGGTGGGTGCGATTCACGCTCGGCCAGGACGGCCGGCTGCTGAGCCTGTTCATCCACGACGGGGCCACGGCATCGTTGACGAATCTGGCACTCGAGCAGAAGCTCAATTCGTTGTTCGAGGCGGGCAATGAGGCGATGTTGTTGTCGCGCAAGGAGTTCTGGGACGACTTTGAGGGCGGCTGACGAACTGGCGTGATCCGCCTCGTTGGGGTATTGGCGCCGGCTCTAAGCTGCGGACCATGCCGATTGACCGTTTCGCGCTCGTTGCGGGCAGCATTCGCCTGGCCTCGGGGGTCTCCTTCCTCGTAGACCCTCTACGTGCGAACCGATGGTGGGGCGAGCCGGACGATCCGGGACCGTCCGCGCGGCTACTGCTGCGATCGATGGGCTATCGCGACGCCCTCATCGGCGGATTGCTGGTCGCTGCTGCGGTGCGCGGCGCAGACACGCGCGGCTGGTTCCTGGCGTCGGGAGGTGCCGACGCCGCCGATTTGCTGGGTGGGATGAGCGTCCACCGCGATCTCAAGCGTGGACAGCAGATCATCGGGCTCGGGGGAGCCGTAGTCGGCGTCGGTGTTGGACTCTGGGGCGCCTTACGTCGGCCCCGCGGTCCCGCCTAACGGCCCTTATTTATGTGCGCGTCCCGAGACGAGCCGGTAGCCCCATAGCAGAACTACCGCGCCGACCAATGCGCCCAAAAACGAGTGCTTGATCGGCGGGTGGATCGAGAATTGGTGCTCGAAGATCAGGCTCCCGAGCGTGCCGCCGACGTAGGCCCCGACGATGCCGAGCAACGCCGTTGCGATCCAGCCTATGTGGTGTCGTCCCGGCACAATCCAACGCGCGATCGCGCCGACAATGAGACCAAGGATGATCATATAGATGATTTGCAGGATCATGACGAGCTCCTCCGATTACCCGACAGATGCACGCCAGCCCACCGTAACTCTTTCCCGCTGGCCGTTCACTGGTACAGGTGTCGCGAATCGTCGCTCGTCGCGCACGCCGGGGTCATCTGGTTGCGGGATTCGGCCTCTTTGCCAGGCCGTTGGTGAGTTTGTCCGGCACGGGTAACGTTTAGCTCGACGCCGCGCAACCGATTACGGCCAGGTGGGAGCGGGAAAAGAAGACGATGGGCAGGCACGGCATCCGGCGGGGGAAATCAGCGGGCCAGACCACGGTGACAGCCGCCGCCATCGCGGTCGCAGCGGCGGCACTCGCCATTTGGTCCGCGGGTACCGCAAACGCAAAACCCACCACGGACCGGGCGCCCCCGGTAACCCGTTGGGCGGGACATATTTCGTGACCCCGCAGGCGGGCGTGGTGCAGTCGTCGACCACATCGATTGTTAGGCACAACACGACGACGTCCACGCCAACCGCAACGAGCAACCGTAACGAGGCCACCCTCGGGCTGGCGGGAGGCCCGTTGAGCCAGCGGACGTCAAACGGTTCCCGCACGGGGGGACCCCCGGCGGGGGAACCACGACCGAAAACGACAGGATCGGAAATACTAGCCTGGGCGGCGCACCAGCCAATTGCGGTCCCCCGGCTGCCAGCAGTGCAGCGAGCGGCGGCTTCCTCGGACAGGCCAGCAAGTCGGGGCGCAAGCACTGACCGGTAAATCGTTGAGCGCGTAGCGCCGATCGAGCCGGAGATCAAGTGAGCGCGCTACCCTTGCGCCACTGATCCCATGGAACGGTCCAGTCGCCGTTTTGGGCTATCTGCAGCGGTGGCCCACCGGTGTTGTGGATTTCGACAACGTCTCCGGGGCGGGAGAAGTCAAAAAACCAGGTGGCGTTCGCGCCATTGAGGTTCAGGCATCCGTGTGAAGTGTCCGTATTGCCTTGGGCCCACACTGTGCTGTTCAGCTGGTGCAGGTAAATGCCGTCGGTGCTGATGCGGGTGGCGTAGTTGATGCTCTCGCGGTATCCCAGCCTGGAGTTGATCGGCAGCCCGAAGGTCGACGAATCCATGATCACCGGATTGCCTTTGTCCAGAACGGTGTAGACGCCCGGCGGTGTCCAAAACGACAGCGTCCGGCCCCCAATCTGCTGGGTTCCGCCCATGCCCATCGACGTTGGCATGGTCCGCACCAGTTTGCCGTTCTCGTAGACAGTCACCTGTTTGGTGGTGTCGTCGGCGATCGACACATGCGAGTCGCCGATGGTGAACGAGACGTGGCTGTCCTCCTGGCCGTAGAGCCCACCGCCGAGCGCGGTGCCGTAGATGTTCGCCGAAACGGTGACCGCGGTGCCCGGCACGAAGTACCGCTCGGGCCGCCAGTGCGCATTCTGGTCGTCTACCCAGTACCAGCTGCCTTGCACCGGCGGGGAAGTGGTGACCGTCAACCGCCTTTCGGCGGCGGGCCGATCGGTGACGGCCTCATCGAAGTGGGCCACGACGACGGTGCCGACCCCGTAGACGCCACCGTCCTGCAAGGTCGCTCCGGATGTGGTGTTCAGGTACACCTTGGCCTGATTGCCCGGCGTGACCGTGGAAAAGCGCGACACCTGTGTGGAGGAAACCCCGCCGGTGCCCCGGCTGGTCGCTGTGAGCGTGTACGTGCGCCCGAACCCGAGAGGTACGGCAGGCTTCCACGACGCGTTGTCGGGAGTCATGATGCCGTCGATGGGTTTGCCGCCGTCGTTGACCATTTCGACGTCGGTCAGCGTGCCCGACGCAGCGGTCACCAACACCTGCGCAAGCGGATCGACATCCTGGGCGTCGGGGCCCGGAACGATCGTCACGACGGCAGGAGCAGCAGGCGGCGCGGCAACACGACCCGGCACGGTGTGTTGACACCCGGTCGCGCACCGCAAGAGCGTCGCGCTCGAAGCGGTCACCGACGCCGCCGCGACAACGATGACTGCGGCGACGGATAAGGCG